>Ga0160429_1000111_pt1 | contig 106013 bp, 107 predicted proteins | sample SolpanmetagenomR_FD_108199 | JGI IMG/M metagenome (GOLD analysis project Ga0160429, IMG submission 108199) | Solar panel surface microbial communities from Lawrence Berkeley National Laboratory, California, USA - R | ecosystem: Engineered > Built environment > Solar panel > Unclassified ...
ACGGGATAGCTTGATGTGCTCGATGCGGACGTTGATGCGCTTCTCCATGTAGCGGTGGCCGACTTGGCGCATGAGGATGACGCCGACGGCGGACTTGGTTACGTTGTAGATGACACCGGTCTTGCCGTGGTAGACCTTGTAGGGCATACTAGAGGTGGGTTAGTATCTTGTTGTGGTGAACGGTCGGCGCTGGTGGAGGAGTCGTTGGTGGTGCGAGAAATCGGATGGTTGAGCGAAGGAAGGACGTTGATGGCTTACCCCTTCTGAACAGCACCGTTTGCGACAACATCGACGATATCACCGACCCTAGACGTGTGTTAATTCTTCCTGTACTTCCTCTCTTGTTCTTTTGTCTCAGCTCTTACTTGTATTGGCGGAGGTAGGTGGAAAGCGCAATGTAACCCTTCTTCTTGAAATCGCGAGAAAAGGCGTATCTCGTGCCCGCTATTGATTGAAAAGTCAGAGATATATTGCAGATTGCGAGGATTCCAGAGAGTGTCGTAATAATTGATCAGACCACCAAATCCCAAGATGTCGTTGCACTAACCTCTTAAACCTGCTGGCTGCGAAAAGTTAGCAATTCTGGTACGAAAAGATAGCTGGAAAAGGGCAAACTGACGTGACCCATTTTTGACTGTGAGGATGTGTGTGTGGTGGTCGGGAAAGAGTGAAACGAAGGGTTGCTGTCGCTGGTGGAATATCGCTTGCGCTTGTGTGGTCTCGCAAAAGTCCAAGGGTCCAGCCTTACCAGATTTTGCAATCCTAATCGGGACACGCCCCTTTTCCACCAGTGCGCTGCTTGCACTTCTGCATGGCTCTCACGAATGTTCCAGGTTTGGAGTAGAAGTGATGTTGCTACGTTCACTATCAAGCACAGGTTCTTGAAATCATGCCTGTCAAATCCAAGTCTCCCATACTCTACAGCAACAGTACATCCACAATCCTTAGACCACGTCTACAAATCCTCAAACTTGGTCGTATTATACAAATGCTTCTCTGTCGTCTCCACCACCTCCAACATACTACCTAGCCTCAGCTCTCCGTCTTCCTTTGGTATCGCGAGCATACCAAAGCAAGGCTTGTACTTCGCTACACCCCCAGTATCTATCCTCCTAAACTTCATCAACGAATTCCAAGGCTCTTTTGCATTTTTCTCCGCCGTGTCGGGATTCACGTTAGGTACTTGACAACGAGCACACCTGCTTACGATGTCCAAATCGGTTGATGCATGCTTTTCACCATTAACAATGCGGACCCTTTTCCAGCTGTCTTCTTCCCAGGGAGTATTGCCACGTATGACAATGTTAGGACGGAAACGCTCAACTGTTAGGTCTTCGGCGTCGGCGTCTGGGTTTGATGCTAACCTCTCATTCAAGTCTTTCAAACTCGCCTCGGAAGCGATTTGTACGCTTAGCAAGTCTGCGAAATAGTGTGGTACAGCCTCTCCATAGAGCTCGGGAGTCGCGCTGCCAGTTGAGATCCTGGGTTCAGGTCCTTTGTAGATAAGTTGGACTGGCTTGTCAAAGTGAGCAGTGAATAGATCATTAATAGCGTCGCTGTAAGCCCAGCCATCAGTTTCTGTGCCCCAGATGTTGACTCGAGTGAGGGTACAGTTTGCTTTGAGCCAGGAGTCGGAAGGTTTGGCGGGGATGGTGACGGTGGAGGTTGTGCCTTCAATTGAGATGGTGAGATCGCTGCGGGAGGCATTGAGAGATGTTTTGATGAGCGTCATGGCAGCGTTTTGTCGAATAGTTTGAAATTCGCGGGATGAAGTGTCGACGAACATCCTTGATGCATGTTAGGACGTATATATTATGTTTAGTAGTGTGTTCCAGACATACCAATTCCTATCCAGCTCGAGACCACTGCGAAGGAGTTTCGCATCGTTCACGATGATGCCACGACATGACTTGATTGGATATATGCGTAGTGAAACGATTTCAGAAGGCTGTGGCAATTTTTCATCTTGCTTTTTGTGTAGTTTATTTGCAGGCACGAGCGTTTCGTGCTTTTCTGGCTTTTTCGTATCGGCGTCGTTGGTCTTGAAGAACTGACCGAATATGACGAGAACGACTATTGGCATGACAAAAGTAAACAGGAAAAAGCGAGAGGTGAAGAAGGCTATCAGGTCCATGTTATCGTCTGGATTTCCGACACCAGGTGCTCGTGTTGGAGCAGGACTATGTCTCTCTACGTAGTCTGCCATTGACTGCAGTCGCTGACCATGAACGACATTAATTGCGTCCATGCTTTGAAATTAATCCGTGGGAAGATGTTGTTGTATGCAGTACTGTAAAGAAGTAGATTCGAAACCGATTAAAATTGTGGAGAACGACTTTTTGAGGAAGGTGTAAATACAATTTTCAGCTGTAGATAGAAGCCTTGCGACATCAACTAAGAAGTAACAGTGGCGCTTGTCATGAGCAGTCAAGCTGCAGAGAGACGGACATCTCTTTGGACGTCTGGATGAAGTCAAGAGACCGCTTCTTCTACTCGACTTGCTTGGCGTTGCCTTCCGTTCGGCTTATGGAAAAAGGTCTCGACTGGCTCGGCGAAGCAGGAGAAGCACATCAAAACAAGCACCATTATGTGATCAGTAGTCTAGACAAATATATCATCCCGAATCTCGATGCTAAAAAGTCCCGATTTTGAGTTCAAGATCTTGCACACCCCTGGTGCTCAATAGACAAAGGAAATTGATAGACAGGAGAGAGCTCAGCTGGTCATTTCTTCCCCAGTAAATGATGCCATGCTGATCTGGTCGTCTCTCTTGTGACCTGGAGCTCCATCTTTTGCCATTCTACGCAATTATTCTTGATTGGAAGCGCGGGGCAGCACCCGAAGTGAATTGGAGATAGTCCCGTCTTCTTGGCGCCAGTAGTGCCTGCTTTTCACACCCACCTTTGCTTGTTCGGCTGATATTGGAAACGGACTGTTACACGACCTCTCACACACCCAGAACCACAACACGCCTGCTTTGTACAACTCGACCTGAAGTGTGCTGCTGGCGTTCGCACTTCTCACTGCTCTTATCTTACATGCCACGGCATCTCGATCCGAATAAGTCATCACGTCCGAGCTCGCCGACGACCCGACCCGCTCTTCTTCGTGGCCACGCATCTCCACCTCCACAACCCACTTCACCTGCAAAAACGCGGCGCTATTTTCAGCGTCGGCCTACGTGGAGCAAGCCAGACCAGGTAAGGCCTTTGTCTTCGTCTGTTTGTTGCAGTAGCAGGGGCAACATCGAGCAAAGGGTACAGGCAATAGCGGCAACAGCAGCAGCAGCTAGGAAAATCGCTCAATCAGAACAACTCTTCGACATTGTGGTAAGAAGAACATGTCCTGGCTCTGAGGATCAGACGACGACGCATAGCGATTCCCTTTGTAGTCTTCTACCACCACCTTAACCTGGGACTAAAGGACGCGCTTACGATCGTCTGAAGACGAGCATAACCATTCAGGTAAACTTCTCGCCTGACCTACAACAACACATTTTCGCCTCTTCTGCAACACAGAAACGTCAACATGCCTGAAATCCTCTCCGTCAGCCCGCGGCGTTCTCACAAGAATGCAATCAAACGCTCGTCGTCACTCAATGCCGCATCTTCATTTGGCTCTAGTACTCCTGTTCGACGTATCTCCTCCCCTCCAATGCGGCATAGTTCCCCTCCAATGCGACACAGCTCTCCACCTCCTCCATCTGGTGCCTTGAAGCGCCAATCAAGCTTCATGCGTAGTTCCGGCTCCTCCTTCTTTCTAAGAGATATGGGAGAAGAAGATGCTGTCCACTCATCCACATCAGACGATCAAGAACAAGAGCTTTCCTCAGCACTTGACTTTATGCAAGATTCCGACTATTCCGAACGGTCACACTCGACAGTTCCAACCAGCATTTCTTCTTTTGAACGTCGGCAATCACGAGATAGTGAAGATAACTTCTTTCCCAGCTATGGCAACGACTTTACACTACCTCCCGTCCAGTACGAGTATATGGAAGAGTTCAGAATGATTGAAAGTCCAGAAAGTAGCGAGGATCCTTATGACGCCTCACAGTCAGATACCAGCGACGCCGGATCAGACAATTCTCCCGAGGTCATTCCTGTTGTTGATGATATCGCTATCAAGCCAGAACCTTCAAGACATGTTGACTATCTTTCACACAAATGGAATGAAGAAGAGGTGGCAGCATCTTGGAAACATATTGTGTCACAGCGTAGAGCTCATGGCGAAAGAAGTCGACTGGAGAATGCATCATGGAGGAGTTGGGCTAAGACAAGAAGTCACCTGAAGACTGTTTCGCCAAAGACAATCAATTGGTGAGCTTGATGATATGTTCTTCAAGTACTCAGACTAATCTATGTTGCAGGTTCAAAGATAGTGACACTACTTGGCTCTATGGTCCAGTTCAAGAACTACAGCAACAACACAAAGCACTCTTCCAGCAGAAAGTTGAGGAACAAGTAGAGGCTGCTCTTGAGGAGGCCCGCACACAAAAGCCCATCCTCAAGCAGAGAACACCTTCCGAACGCATGCTTCGAGTCTCTCTGTCGTCATCTTCATTGATCAAACAAGCCACTGCAGCTGTTCAAGCAGAACGTGATCTTATCTTTCACAAAAAACCATCCAGACCTCGAGTTGGACGTGCTCAATCAGATTTTGCCTACCGAGGACCAACACTTGAAATACCAACCTCATCCAGTCCTCTTCCATCATCGTCTTCCGCGACATCTGCTGGAGGTGCTTCTCCCACGATTGCACCTAAACGTCACATTCACTTCAATGAAACAGTCCAACAAGCACAAATCATAGCTATGGGCGAGGAGGAAACACCCGCATGGCAACTTATGGACGAACTCTCTTCCGACGAAGAAGAGCTCATCATGGCTCCAAAAAAACGAAACACCACCGGCAAGCGCCCCGCCTCCAAACGCAACGACAGCAAAGCCAGCACTTCCTCTGTCGACACCGTCTGCATCACACCCCTTCCCAGCACCTCCATCAAATTCCACTGCGACCGCAAACGCTGCATTGGCGACCACGAAGGCTGGCTCGCTCCTTCGTCCTCAATGTCTCACTCCCGTCGTCCCTTCAAAATGACTTCATCCGCAAGTCAAGAAACGCTTCGTCCTTCGCACCCATCAACAAACTACCTCCTCCAACACGACGAAGACGAAGATGAAGACGATGACAGCCACAACCGCAAGCCGGAAATCGAGGTGCGCAAAGATCCTACCGCGTCGTCTGCTACTTTCCAATTCCGCGCTGACGACCGTGCGATGGTAGGTTACGGACCTGGGCAGGCACGGGAACTCTTGATGGAGGAAGAGGACTCGGCTTGTGCTGAGTTCTTTGAGGAGCCTGTTGCGCCTGTTGTTGATCCGGCACAAATGGCGTTTTCGACTGGAGGGGTTGGTGGTCTGAAGAGGACGCAGAGTGGTCTGTTTATGCCGTTTGCGTTGGCGGATGAGGAGGAAGAAGAGGCGGAGGAGCTGGACGTTGGAGGCAGGGAGAGGAGGGGTAGTTGGTTGGGACAGGTGGTGGATACGACTGTGAATACTGTCAATACGGTCAGTGATATTGCGCAGGTCATCTGGAATGTGGGTTGGAATAGGTAGATGGGGTGGAGCAGTTTTTTTCGAAATCATCTTGATGCAAATTGAAAGAGGAGGAATACAGAAAAATAACCAGGAAATCAGTTCTCAGAAGTAGGACCGTCGTGAACGGACAGCATAACGGGGCATCGACATTCAAGCAGGCTGTGTTGTGCGTTACACTACGCCCTATACGCATCAACGAGACGGCGTGACAGTGTAGTCGGTTCGAAACAAATGCATTAGCTTGGTTGGGCAAGGAAAATGAATGGGAATAATTCGTCTTTGTAACAGTAACAGTATAGCAATGAATTGCGTTCTTTCCTTTCTGGATTTCGGGTTGAGAGATTGGGTATGGAGGAGATGGTAATCGGTGGTGGTAGTGGTTGCTGGTCGAGGGAGATGGGTGGTGGTGATTGGGTGGATTGGGTGTGGAAGATGTCGAGAGATTTTCTATGGAGAAAAGTGGAAGGGAGATGAAATGGAGGGCGGGAAGGGAACTGAAGCATAGCATAGCGTTCGAATTGATTTGTCTCTTGAATCTGAAATTGTGTGTTTTGCAATAGCGTCGTCTTGGGCTGGTTTTGCTTTATCTAGTGCCTTTAGAAAGTGCAGATGAAGATCTATCTTGACAGTGGCGTGATATGTCCTTGTCTCCTGATGAGATTTCATCAAATTACCTGATATTCGTCGTCTGCTAAGAAGCGACTATTGTACACGAGTACATCCACCAAGTAGCAAGCTACCACTATCGTGCTCGACTTAATGACCGATGATTCAACACTGCCAATCCTGCAAAAATATGAAACCAAGCTGAAACCATCGTGATATATCCAGTCAAACCAAGCATCGATGGCATGCGTTCCTTACTCGATGGCTATGTGTGTGACTGCATCGTCCCTCGCTGTTCAGGGTGAGTTTCAGAAGCGTGTCTGCGAACGAGAACTGCTGGTACTCAAGACAGAGCAAGTTTCTTCGGATTTACCCTTCGTGCCATGAGTCTGTCAGGCGCCTGCATAATTCAAATCTGCTGGGGTCATCTCCGTGCGCGAAGTCCATAGAACGTCGACTATTGTTCTGTGCGTGAATTGAGTCAATGTTTGGTCTATTGGTAATCGTACGGTCTTGCTTTTCGACCATGACGTTCCAGGTAGGGAGAATATAATCCTTGACGTGTTACGCCAGGTCATAGGATTATAGTCTGTGATAATGGAGTTGATCGGCTCCGTCAAAATAGTCTCCCGTTGTAAGAGATGTCGTCTTGGTTCTGGAGCAATGACGCGATGTCGCACTCTTGAACCGTCAAGTCCTCCACTCCAAGCTATGCCAGGAACAGGAGACAATAACCTGGAGACAGGGAGGTTTCCGTATCCCAGGTGTTCGTCTCCCTCTCCTGCAACAAGCTGTGCATGTACACGAGGAGCAGTAGTCGACTTTAGATCTTGCTCTTCCTCATAAGCCGCTTGAAGCCAGTTGGTCAACAAACTTTCCTCCTCTTCACTAACCTTATGCTCCGGAAATCGTTTTGTGGCAGGAGAATCATCTGGAATCCAAAAGACTCCGCGATCGGTCTTTTCTGTCGACCACGATTTCAGATGTCGACACTCTGCGGATCCTTTAGCCATGAGTACGCGGACAGTCCAATGAAAGAACTCATGCTTTGCGCTCCGGGGATTTATTGTACCATTGTAAGTATTGCTATTCGTATTGCTTGCTGAAGAGGCCGTTGATGATGCCACATTTTCTGTAATTTGCAGAGGTTGTGCTGAAGATCCAGGTCGACGACGCTCCACGCCAGCGAATCTATAGAATCCTCGCTTGGACCGATGGATTTCTCCTAGAAAAGACAATCAGATCCATGATACTGCCATAAAACACACAATATGAGATGAAGGATAAGTTGCCACCATTCAACGCGTACATTTTGACAAAAGCTCACATTCAAATTCTTAATAGGTCTTTCGGAATTTCTTACTGCTGGAATTCTCTATGTGCTCTTACCAATCCCTTCGTTGGATGAGGAATGTTAGTAAGCTGGACCTTGTTACGGTGAGGTCAGCCTTACATAAATTGACACTAAGTCAAGTGATTGGTCATATATGCTTGCGTTCACATTGGTACCTAAGTATTAAGCTATCTTTAGCATTGTCTTTGCAGGGCAGCTGAAACTCTGTGGGGCATTTGGATGGCCTCTATCTGGATGTTAATTAACTCATTCCCAAAACCATCCTCGCAAGAAAACCATCCTCGGTTTTGGGAGATTCATCTAACCTCCGGATACGGTTGTGCCTCTAGGGGTGATGCTGTGCTGAAGAGACGGGGACATTCGTTACCCCTAACACCTCACATGGCCTTCAGGCCCTCTACTTCTCGGTCAGCACTGACCGGTAGATAGAGGTGGGCACGATCAGCTACTAGACGCGAACGCGATTACTCTCCTACTTCTTCCTTGGACTCGTCCTCCCCAACGCCGACACTAAAGCCTTCAAGCCCGCGACTTCTTCCTCTAGTCCTTCTAATCTCCCCGTCAGCTTTGCTACGGTCTCCTCCCTAGCTTTGACGGCTTGTCTAGCAATCTCCCGCCCTTTTACGGCACCTGCTAGTTGTGCTTCGTTGCGGCGAAGTAGTGAAGTCAGGGCGCTTAGAGCTGGATTCGGAATCGTGATGTTGTGTTCTCGTAGTAAGGAGAGGAAGGACGGCATTAGAGAGGGGTTTGTGCTGGGAGTTGAAGATGATGGTGTAGGGGTTGCTAGCGCGTCTCTGTAGCGGGATGGTGTTGGTGTCGTGTCTGTATTGGAGTAGGTGGGCGTGTTGGAGATGGGGTCGGAATTGTTAGGCTTGCTGGGTGTAGTCCCAGGTGTGATGAGTCCTAGATTCTGTTTTGCTAGAGCATTGCTGGGTGTGTCGAATACGTCGAGTTTCCTGGCTTTGCGAGGGGTATTCAGCTCGACCTCTTCGGCGACACGCGAGAGCTCCGCTGCTTCTTGGCCTGAGAGTGGCCAGTCGAATGCTTCGCTGTCTGAGCTGGCTTCGGATGCTGTTTCGGCGTCGTCGAATGTTGATGTTGTTGCTGGCTTTGCTCGGGCGGCAGTCTTAGATGCCGATGTCGTCCCTAAGCTGCTTGATGTAGAGTTCTGCGACTCATCTGATAACCATGGCAGTTTACGTTTCGGAGGCAGACTCATTGTTTCAGACATGGCAGAGGCAAAAGAGGTAGTGGGTGATCGCGGAGGGGTTGCTGCATGTACAACAGTGCGCAGACTCGATGGTGTTCTCAATCCATCTTCATCAAACGATCTCTTCCTCTTTCCTGTACTCGACGCTTGTTGGACTTGCATAGCATCCAGCTCACGAGCTTGCCTCCTCTTCTCCTCCTGCGACAACAAAACCCTTGGTTCGCTCCTCGCCCCGGACAGCAACGCAGCCTCCTCTCTCGGCTTGGCATCTTCATCCCACAGAAAGAACTTGCAACCTTGCTCTTTCGACAAAGGAATGTGCAAATGTTCTTGATTCTTTGGTCGATTCATGGAACCTCTTTGACAGGTATAGAACCATTTCCCCTTATTGACCGACTCTTTCTTCACCTGAAAATGTTCGGCCGGTAATCGAGGGGTACAGTCACATAGCCACAAACCATTGTCGAATCTTCCTCGCTCAGTCTTGTCGTCTTTTGCACCATTACCACGTCCTGACGAACCACCTCGTCCTCGGAACTTTCTGGCCCTCCAATTGCTACCTCCTCTGCCACCCGACATTGTTAGATGAACAGGGAACTCGGGGTCGTTTCGGAAGGTGTTGTTTGTGCTGGCAGACTGACGAAAGCCGTCGTGACCGGACGTACGCTTGCGGTAAGTGTAATCAATGTAGGAGGACGCAGACATGGAGAGAAGGGATGTGAGCGAGGATTATCCGCCAGCGATCCTGATCATGAGATATGGGAACTGCTGAATAGCAATTAAGCCAATCTTGCGATATACTTTCACATCTTCGATAGACAACGCACGCGTAAAGTGGCGCGAGACAGCCGGATTGGGAGATGTAAGTGGTTGGAGGGAGCAACCAGATTACTAATCTAATCGTCGTGCCAAGACATGGACCGACTTACAGGCAGTATGGCAAAGGTGATGAGACTCGATGGCAGTATAACTTAGCCAAATAATACTAAACTAATAGCTGAAAGAGGTGGTTGTGAGATTGTGAGAGTCTACTGTAAATGCAGTGCACTTAGTCCCGTCTCCCTTTGACCAAGAGTCGTCCCATCGCCTCGCCTTCTCCGTCCCTAACATCCTCCTCCATGGCACCACCACCACCCCAGGCGGGGGAGGACCAGCCACTACATGAAGAGGCAATATATACACCAGACTCCTCCGAATCCTACGACCGCCGAGTGTCCATCTCCACCGCCTCTACTACCTCTCTCATCCTCGAACACATCAATGGCAGTCGCCTCCAGAAAGACTATACTCCGTATCGAGACTTTGATGACCCTCAGCCTAACTACGATGGTGTATTCGAGAAATTAGACGTCGAGGACCTACGGTCGGCAGACAAATCTGTAGACCCAAAATATAGGAGATGGCTGTATATACTCGGCATAATATGTATTGTTGGCTGGGCCGCAGCACTAGGGCTATTCATCTCTAGCGGAGCATATAAGCATAGGTCAACAGTTGAGCATAATCCTGATGCCCTCATATCACAGGGAAGTGGTAAGAAGATAACCATCGATCAATTACAGTCTGGCTTTTGGTATCCACGAACGCGAGATATATCTTGGATTGCTGGGCCCAATGGCGAAGATGGATTGATATTGAATCGTGATTCTGATAAGGGATATGCGGTGGTGGAGGATGTGAGGTCGTATGAGGATAATAATGCTAACGCTATGGATGCTATCATCTTAATGCAAGGTCGTGGATTTCTGGCGAGTGGTGAATGGATTACAGCGACCAAAATCTGGCCTAGTCCTGATCTGAAGAATGTGCTGGTCATGTCTGATTATAAGCACAACTGGAGGCACTCATATACCGGAAGATATTGGATTTTCAACGTCGAATCACAAACTGCTGAACCTCTGGATCCAGCGGACGCTGATGCGAGAATGCAACTGGCGACGTGGTCGCCCAAGTCGAATGCCATTGTCTTCACTCGTGACAACAATATGTTTCTCCGTGAAGTTGATGCCGGTGTCAAGGCACCAAAGCTAACTCAGATCACAACCGATGGTGGGTCGGAAATGTTTAATGGTGTACCTGATTGGGTATACGAGGAAGAAGTGTTTAGCGGGAATAGCGTTACATGGTGGTCTGATGATGCAAAGTATATTGCTTTCTTGGCTACGAATGAGTCTGGCGTTCCTGATTATCCTGTCGAGTATTTCATTCAACGTCCTAGTCTGACTGAACCAAAGCCTGGTCTCGAAGCATACCCGGAAGTCAGGCAGATCAAATACCCTAAAGCTGGCGCGCCGAACCCTGTTGTACATTTGCGATTTTATGATGTGGCTTCAAAGGCCGTCTTCAACGTACCAATAGATGGTGATTTCGAGGACGACAATCGACTGATCACAGAGGTTGTCTGGGCTGGTGAGACAGGGAAAGTCCTAGTCCGCGAAACAAATCGCGAGAGCGACTTTCTCAAGATGGTGCTCATTGATGCAGAGGCACGAAGTGGTGCTACTGTAAGAGAGCAGGACGTACAAGAACTTGATGGCGGCTGGTTTGAGGTTTCCGAAACCACAACCTTTGTCCCTAGAGATCCATCGAATGGTCGTGCGGATGATGGCTACATCGATACCATCATACACGAAGGATACGACCATCTCGGCTACTTTACACCTCTGGACAATCCCAAGCCCCGTCTACTCACATCCGGGTCCTGGGAGGTGGTTGACGCTCCTTCCGCAATCGACCTAGTCAACAACCTCGTCTATTTTTCCGCCACAAAAGAATCCTCAATTCAGCGCCACATTTACACCGTCAACCTCGACGGCACCAACCTCAACCCCATCACAAACACCACAGTCGACGGCATGTACGCCGCAACCTTCTCGACCTCAGCCGGCTACGCTTCTCTCAACTACCGCGGCCCCAAGATCCCCTGGCAGCGCCTAATCTCCACACCCAGGAATCCGCACACCTTCTCCCACACCCTCGAAGACAACCCAACCCTCGCTCAACGCGCCTCCGAGCACGAACTACCTCTAAAAGTCTTCAGCACCATCACCATCGACGGCTACAATCTCAACGTCGTCGAGCGCCGTCCTCCCCACTTCGACGCCACAAAAACATACCCCGTCCTCTTCTACCTCTACGGCGGACCTGGCAGCCAAACAGTAGACAAGCACTTTTCCGTCGACTTCCAATCCTACGTCGCCTCGACTTTGGGCTATATCGTTGTGACTGTCGATGGACGCGGTACAGGGTTTATTGGGCGAGAGGCAAGGACGATTGTGCGTGGGAATCTTGGGTATTGGGAGGCGCATGATCAGATTACGACGGCGAAGGAGTGGGCGAAGAAGAGCTATGTTGATGAAGAGAGAATGGCGATTTGGGGATGGAGTTATGGGGGGTTTATGACGTTGAAGACGTTGGAGCAGGATGCGGGACAGACTTTTAAATATGGCATGGCTGTGGCACCTGTGACGGACTGGCGCTTTTACGGTAAGCATTCCCTCCCTGCCTTCCTTCCTTCCTCCCTCACCAAAGCAAGACCCGCCACTAATCCCCTCCCCTAACCCCACAGACTCCATCTACACAGAACGCTACATGCTCACCCCCTCTCACAACCCCAACTACACCACCAACTCCATCCACAACATGTCCGCGCTCTCCCAATCCACGCGTTTCCTCCTCCTGCACGGCGTCAGCGACGACAACGTCCATTTCCAAAACAGTCTCAACCTCTTGGATGCGCTGGATTTGGCGGGCGTGGAAAATTACGATGTCCATGTGTTTCCGGATAGTGATCATGGGATTTACTTCCATGGTGCGAATCGAGTCGTGTGGGATAAGTTGGGGTGGTGGCTTGTTAATGCTTTCAATGGGGTGTGGGAGGAGGTGAGGATGGGAAGGGTTGTGCCTGTTGGGCAGGCGTGAGTGGTGGGGGAGGGTGGGGTGGTCTATGGGTCGCGAGGGAGGATCGGATATATTGGGTGCATTAGGGAGGGATTGGGTACGTTGTGGAAGCAGGTATATATCTCTATATTGGCATGCACAAGGTTTTGTCTTGCTTCTGGTAAGTCGCATTGGGTTTCTAAAGCTGTGTTGAGTCGACGCTCTTGCTCTTGGTCATTACTAGGACGCCGAACTGGTGATACTGGTAATGAAGCGTTGCATGCACCACTATGACTAGCACTTTCATATACAGCTGGAGAACTTGCAACTGGGTAGATCCATACGTACAACAGGATAGCAGCAGTTTTCTAGTTTCTCGAGCGGTTGATCGCTCATCTATCCTATCCTCAGAGCTCATACATGCAAGGCGTTCATAAGTGGGCTTAAGCGTACACAAGCGAAATCGTGAAAACACCACATACTAAGCAGATTCAATTGAACTAGCATATAAGACCAAGAAGCAGGTATGGATATGAGTGTACTTGTAGACTCTGCCAGCACGAATGGACAGCTCGTATCACGATAGAAGTCCCAGCCCGGTGGGTTCACCAAAGCGTACGTTGGGTGACTCATAATGACATGCCAAAACAACGAACAGGAAAAAAAAAGATAATCTGCAAGAATAGCATCTGCAGGTTTCGATCCTGCGACCTCCGGGTTATGAGCCTGTTCCTGGTATTAGTTTTCAGTCGTTGTTGTTGGTGATGTAGAGGTATATACCCGGCGTTCTTCCTCTGAACTAAGATGCTGTTGGTGTGTGAAGGTGATACTGATGTGGTCTCTTATAGTATCATTATCTTTTCCTTTCGAGATACACGCCGCCGAGAAGATATCTCATTCAGCCAGGCATAATCAAAACCACGTTTCCCCCACCATCAATCCACTTCAATCCAGCATTCTTGACTTTAGATCTACTCGCCACAAAAAGCAAATAATACACATGTTCCACCACTTCACCCCAGCAATAAATCCTGACATCACATCTTTGCTCTTCCTCTCTATCATTTTCCTCCTCCCCACCCATCTTAGTATCAATCGCCGAATTGCTCTCGATAGCGATAGGCACTCTCACGCAACTGACGCCCCAGCCCGCCTGTCCACCCGTGACAAAATCTTCCAGGAAACTCCAAAAGTCTTGCAATAGCCGCGCGTCCCATGTTTTGGTTGTTGATAGGGCTGGGAGATACCAGTAACCGCGCTCGAGTGGGCGGAGAGGGCGAGATTGCTGTATGGGCAGGTAGCGAGGTGGTTGGACGGGGGAGAATTTGTTGTAGAGGTGTTGGAGAGATGGCGTGATATTTGGCGAAAGTGTTTGTGAGGATGAAGAGGCTGCTTGTGGAGCAGCTGCGATGGAAACTGGTGGCGATGGAGGACGGATGAAGTGGTGAGAGGCTGGAAGAGAGAGCGTTGGTGCTATGAGAGGAAGTGCTGCTTGAGTAGGAACAGGTGCAAAGGTTGCAGGTGTCGCGCATCCATGCGCTGTTGGCGTCGTGCGCACTGGCGCGTCCCCATTTGACATTGGTGTGAATATTTTGACAGGGAAAGCCGTCAACGTCTCCGATTGTTCCGTTTCAGCAACTACCGGCAGTCTCTTGGCTGCACTTCGAAGCTGACTGCCATTCACTCCACTTCTTTGACTGACCGGAATCTTTTCAGGCGAAATCGTTATGGATGGTTCCTTATGCATCATCCGCACGCTTGTGGTCTGAGCATGCGCTGCCGTATTCCGAGAGATAACAGGCTCAATTAGTGTCGCGAGTTTTGCAGCAGGAAGATCCTGCTCCAATTGGGTTGTAGACGCCAGTATCGGGCTAGGAGGGGCTGGACTTGAAGATGCCTCCCTAGGTCGTAGCCCAAAGACTTCCTGTGTCAACGACAGACCCGAAGCTCTTCTGCTGCCCGCTTCGTGCTCTTCCGAACATCTCTTCCTTTTCAAGCTTGAAGGGCGGCTGTTGTGTGAGGGAACAACATCATCGAAGGCGCCGTCCAGTTGGCCAATTGCAGGCACTGCTGGAGATGTTGCTCCAAGCACGGTATCTTTCTGACTGCTTCGTGTCTCTTCTTCCTCCTCTTTGCGCTCTAGTTCGTTCACTGGATCCGGCGTTGCCAGCGAAGCAGCTGCGAATGCCCTGGCTTCCTCTTCATGTGCCAATGCAAGTGATGATGTCCAGAGTTGCGATTCTAGCGCCCTAGTCGCTAATGGTGTGTCGGTTATGAAACGCAACTGTGGTTCTCCCTGACTAAGTATGGCTTCTTCTGCACTTCGGGCAGTAAAGTCAAGTTCGAATGCAGCTGTTGGAAACAAAGGCGACAAGTTGGAGAACAAAGGCTGGGGTGCTTCATAGCGAGAAATCGGTCTCGACTGTACATCCAGTGAAGATGTCGGCGCATCTGATGGCAAGGTATCTCCTGCTCTTATGAATGCAGTAGGCGTAAGAGTCACATCTTCAGTAGTATCTTCAATCTCTTTAGGTACAGTAAGATCCACTATTCGCTCAATCTCAAAGTCTTCATAGGCCTTGGCCATGCATCGGTAGCGTTCATCGTGTTGTTTGCCAGACACGTGGACGAGTAGTTCGGCCACGTTCATCTCTAGTACTTCTTGCAGGCATTTTCGCGACAATTGTTTGCGATGTGAATATGTGTCTCAGTTCATTGTTGTTGTGGAGTGTTGTTGACGGAGATCGACTAGCGGTCGCAATGTGAGCTGATTATTAATTATTTGGCGCTAGTAAAGAAGTGCCTCTTCACTTTTAACTACCTGGACGGCAACGACCACTCACTCGCTATTCCGTCCTCTCGCACTGCTTTTTCTCTTTGGCTTACCATCTCGTCCTCCATCCTTGCTCACAGCCTCATGCCGTACTCGATCCCAACCCTTGGCCGTCTTTGTCGTCTCGCCGAAAGCGATCCTCCACCTACTCTCATCGACAACAATACCCTTAGTGAACATCGTCCTCACCTCCTGTAGACGCTGGCTTCTATCCTGCCCCTCTTGCGCAAGCCGACGAGCGCACGAAGCGCACCGACGATCTAAGAATCGCGATGTATATGGGTGGCCTTGAGGTCCGTTACACTGAGGTGCACGAACGACACCTGAGCGTCTTGAGTTTGTAGGAAAGGAGGTGGATATGGAAGAGCAAGGAAGTATTGGACGTGGCGCGAGTAGGAAGTGACCGCAAGTCGTAAAGATGTAGAGGCTGTGTACGCACATTTTTGCTGCGCGTGTTGTGTGTGTTCTGAGGTGGTAAGTTGTGATGTATGCGCCGGTATTGGTGAATGTGTGTATATCTGCTTTTCGGTCGATGAGGATAGAGGGAGTGTGCAGGGTGAGGGTATGTGATGTACTGCGATCATTGTCCTCATTGTCAGTATCGAGTCCATTGTTTGGTTTGCTTTGCTGCTTTGTTGCATGCATCTTTGTCTCGTTCTTTGTTTTAGCATTCGTCTGCCGAAAGCGGGTTGGGGCAACGACAAAGATCATTTGGGATAAACAGAACACATCGTGAGTCTGACACGCTGCGAATTTCATCCTAACCAAGTATATCAAAGTATGAGCTTCCAAGAGTACAGTGGAAAAGCAAGTCATTGAGATTGCAGCCGATACTACAATACATTGTATATTAGATGTTGCCGTTGTAACAATGCCATGTAAAAACAGCCAGAACCTCCCTACCCATTACATGTGCGTCATGCGTGTATGCATATCACTGATTAAATTAACCATGGCCAGATGAATATCAACTCCTCGATGCAATTATGCTTGCTCATAGCTGCATACAATCCATCTGCTGGGCAAGGACGTTCTCAATTGCATCAGCCAGCTCAAAATCTTGAACGACAGCGCCAAAACTGAGGATCACTGTTAGTGACGTCGCAAAGAAAGCTCATATTCGAAAAGCTTACCCGTAGCATTGCTTCTTTAGCAACAGGTCGCGCTTGATCTCAGCTATATCATCTTCAGAAAGTAGAGGAAATCGCTCATCGCTCATAAGCGCAAACCAAGCCATAGCGGGAGTAAATTCAGTGGTCGTGAGAGGTAGACTATGGCACATGTTCAGTAACGTCCACTGGTCTGTCTTCGGAAGATCTGGCAAATCGGTTGGAAATGGGTCGTCTGTATCAGCCAGGAGAGCCAGGAGGTGATCCAGGGGGGGACATGTCAGCATGTTGGCATGGCCAAATTCTGCTGCCATTGGAGATTCTGGGTCGCTGGCTACATCGTCTTCTGTGCTTTGAGATGCGCTCTTGAGTTTAAGTGCGAGCTGAGACGCAAGCCAGAGTGTCTTCACATGATGCATACACGGGGCCTCGATCCTATAAACATAATTAAGAAAGTCAGAACATATCAATATAACCTTCGCTGTGACCCACTTGGACTGGTAAAGTTTCATCGTGTCAAGGAGGTCTGCAAACATGATGTTAGGAGAGGTTGATCATACTCGGAAACAAAGTTCAAGCCCACTGTGCTGTAATCGATGCCTGTTGCAGGTAGTTGGAGAGGCCGATATCGAACCTCATCTCGAAGTGGCGGAGGACTGTGGGTGCCGGATGTGCTCGAAGGTGTTCGGAAGCTACCAGAAAAGCTGTCACTCGAGCTCGTCTCATGTCCAACCATAGCCATGTCGGTAGGATAGCGGATGCCACGTGCATCAAGGATCTCTTTGAGTCTGCGATTCTCCTCTTGGAGTCTACGATTCTCCTCGTGGAAAAGGTTGCGGTCCTTTACACTCTGCTCATAAAGCTTTCGAGTTTCCAATTCCTTCCTCTCCAGGTCTTTGAAAGCCATCTCCTTACGTTCCCTGTGTGTTCTGCCCATACTGTTAGCAAACATTCAAGCAGGAAATCGATACCTGTCTTTCTCCTTACCTCTGCGCTACACGATTCAGCTCCGCCCGCCGATCTTTCGCAGGCTTGCTATCGGGCTTCGGACCACGCTTTTTTGGTTCAGGTCGCGGTCGGCCATCATCTGTTGGCTTTTAGCTAGTGTACTTATCATTTGGTGATTGGATCAGCCGTACTGTCACATCCCTTCGTCTCGGTTGGTTTGTTCAAAATTCGACCAAAACCCCACGAAGGACTCTTGGATTGCTCGGACTCCGAGCTTCCTATAGCGATTGTCAGCGTTGGATCACAGAAATTAACAGCCAGCGACAAGGTCTTTCTCCTAACTACGAGTTTCACACTGGATTGAACGCAGATATTCTGATGTTGTCGTACAAAGACATCTATCTTTGTGGGGTATTCGCCAACACTTTGCTCGTGCGGATGTTTCGTGCATGAAAAGGAAGCTTACCGGAGCCGTTGTGGCCTAACCGGTAGGACGAACCGTTCATCTGAGTTAGTGTCATCGACATGCGCTCGAAGCACTACACATTCGTGTACTATTAAGAAGAGAAAGTAGAGATCAGGACGTGCGGTAATTTGTATAGAAGAGGATAAGCAAGCTGGGCAATATATGCAGGTGAAGGATTAAAACCGAGACGGCTGTTCGTTCCGTAGAACTACCTTGCAACGGGAGGAACTCGGGCCCCAGGTTTTTAGGCTGATTTTTCTGCTGGGCGAAGCACTTACTGGTTCGTGAAGACGAGAGTGTGTGATAGCTTGTCACGATCCGTAGCACGAGTTGTGAAAGGAAAAAGAGCAATGAAAGCGGGTACAAAAGCACGAGCGAGGAGGAGGTGACGAGAACAGAACGGGCTGGAGAAGGAGGAGGAGGGAGGAGAAGAAGGTTCAATGGTCTCTTGGACCCTCTGAACTGCTAACCCTAATGGGCCTAATCTGTCCCCAAGTATAGTTCGCTCCTCCCTTGCTTCGAGTCTTTAGCCAAAGAGCCTGCGGATAGCGCTGGGCATGGTGCACAGAGAGTCTAGTCCAGGATCTTTGAAAAAGTCGATGTAAAATCCTTCACTGGAACCAGGGAATCATTTATCGAAAGGGAATAATTGAATACGACGAAACCTCTCCACCTTGTCCACCTCGCAGGTGAATCGATGTGGTGACACACGAAACACCTCGCTACCAAGTTGGGTCCTTGTCGAAACAGAATTTGCATGTCAACTGTTGAGATGTGCCTAGAATTTGCATCAAGAAGACACGAGCAAACTGTAACGCACGTTGTTCACACAAGGTGGAGCATAACGACAATGTTCAGCTTAGCCTCTGCATGCCAAATTGTGCTCCGTTGCCATGTATTTGTCGGGTTTGATAGGAAGGACTTTCTGCCAGCGATCCAACGAAGGCGCGTCGTCCTAGACAACTCCGATCAATCTGCCTTGTAGTCTTGTAGCTGGCTGAAGCTCGATATACGTTGCTGCCTACAGGCTCGATATATGTCCAGCACTCCGAGGTCTACTAAGAAGTGCTTCAGAACAGAACAACCTAAAACGTTCTACCATATCTATATGACAGCTCTACTCGATTGCAAGAACAAGCTTCTTGTATCACAAGACCTCTATCTGATCAAGGCCATGTCAACCCCCATATTTGCTCTACCTGCATTCTCGAGACTACACAACGTGTCTAGCGTGTAGATGGAAGTAATGAGATTCTACAGGACCACTGATGATGATCTACCACAAGGAGACCTGCGAAATGTACTCCCGTAAAAGGATAAGCACAGTGCCATAGTTTGCAATAGTACTGGTGATCTCTAGCAGGGTGTGTGATATCAAAAGCAACCACAACGTCAGTATAATACAATCTCTGCTATACAATGATGAACATTGCAGAGGACAGAGCGTGTTTCCTACTACTATCCCATCTCCTAGCGAGATCTTTATGGTCGATCATACGAATGCCCTCGGACGCCCTGTTTCTCGATGATGATAGGCTTACAAAGCTGGAGGAGGCCTGAAATGAGCTGTACGCTGATGTGTTATGATCTCGTCATGATATAAGTACATCCTGAGACAAGTGCCGGACAAGACATCCATCACCTTTGATGTAAATGTAATGTAGCTAGATTGCAGAAAACAGCACAATACACCTGGGCATCCACCTCATTGTCCAGTATGATTAATAATCCTGACTCGGTTTCAACTTCAATGCGACTTCAACCTCCGTCACGATTGTATTTGTGTATATCTCAGCTCAGCACCACCACAACAATGTCGCTCACACAAAGACTAGCACCCCATCAAGCACTGCGACAGCTTTCCCAAGTCACAACCCGCCGCCACGCCTCACACTCCTCCTCCTCACACGCCAGCCACTCCAAAGCCGAAGGCTTCAGCGTACGTCCCTCACAGCTTCCTCAAACATCAATCCTCCTGCAGACCTCACTCAAGCATTCATCCATCCCTCAGCAAGCCACCCCCTTCCTCCACTGCTGCTGTCACCTCTGACCCCAACGACTCAACTAACACACCCCCAGACAGGAACCTACCTAACCCTCCTCGCGGTCCCAACCGGCTACCTCCTCTGGTCCTTCTCCTCGTCCGCCGAAGCCGTCAGCAACCCCTTCACACGCTACATAGCATCCTATTCGTCGTGGAGACGGGACTGGACGTATCGCAATGCGCTGCACACGGATGCGGTAGAGCGGGCGGCGCATGATAGTAATTTGTTCAAGAACTCGCCGAGTCCGAATTGTGTTGAGTTGAAGTATCCTGAGTAAGTCAGAATTTCCTACTAGGAGGGGCTGTTGTTTTGCTGAGTTGGATGGTGTGCTGGATGGGTCAGGAGTCAGGGAGGGGGGGTGGTATTGGTGGAGTGGTGAGATAATTTAGGATGGTGCTGAGATAGCAGAAAATGGAATGGATGTTTGGAGTGAAAAAGGAAGTTGCATGAATTCATCAAATTGGATAGGAGGGATATGATATGAGGAGGACGCAAAGTTCAAAACGAGATAATTGAGGCAGAGCTGAAAGCTAACATTGCTATTATTCTTACAGAGCTATTAACGGCGGCAGTCCATACAACGTTCCTGCTGGTCATGGGAGTGCCAATCTCGAGCACCTTGTTGCATTCTATAAGGACAAGTTTATCAAGGAGGAAACGGAGAAGATTGAGAAGCTCAAGGCTAAAGGAGAGTGGTAGAAATTTCAAAGGAAGTGGACGATTTTTCCGGGAAGATGTAACAGTTCGAATGACACAGGGAGATTGTTCTCAGTGGGCTCCAAGGGGCAGGACCAGCGGTTGCTACACATGTAACCCGTACGATCATACAATGAGACCAGCTTATATGCTGAACCACGTCGACTTTGGCATGGGCAGTAGCTTTTTACATTTCAGTGAATACCCATCCTACCATCACCCTCATTTCGCACCCCTCTTCTTCCAAGCCTGACTCCTATCCCTCGGCTTCCCCTTCTTCTTCCCACTCCCACCCGTCTTCAAATGCCTATTCCCTGCCGTCTTACTAGCCCTATGTCCCTCAAACACAAAGCTCTCCGGCCTCAATATCTTGCCCGCACTAGCCGTTTCATCTCTACTCGCTGTGGCTGCACCAGCCTTGCCGAGCAACTTCTTGGCTCGTCCGGCTGATGACGCTTGTTCTGCTGTTGGCCTGCTTGCTGCCGCTGGTCCGCCACGAGAGCGGTCGAATTGAGGATCTCCACCTCGAGTTGGCTTGGCGCCTTTCTGGGCGGCTTGTTCTTGGTAAAAGGTTGAGTTTTGGCGGGCGATTGAGGGTTTCTTTGCGCGCGTTACGCGGAGTTTGCGGGGCAGGAGGGGAGGGTATTTTTGGTCGTTGAAGAGGAGGGCTTTTTCGACTCCGTTTTCGTCCTGAGGTTGGTGTTTGTTAGTCGCTGAACCGTCATAGCACTGATGATTAAGAAAGCAGGCTTACCTCGAATTGTACATATGCGATACCCTTGCCTACACGGGTCTTGGCATCTCGCACGACGCGCACGCTCTCGACTTTCCCTGCTTTGCTGAACTGCTGCCACAAGCCTTCTTCGACGTCTGAAGGCGGCGTCTTCTTGACTCTACGCTTCTCGCCGTCTGCTTCGGCCATTGCGGCTGCCATGCCGCTTTCGTCGTCGACAAAGCCGAGGTTGCCTATGAAGACGCAGCGCCTGTGATCAGTTTGACGTGGATGCGCCACTTCGTCCACTTTTATATGTCTGTCCAAGACGACTGTACCGTTCAGTCTCTTAGCCGCTTCACGTGCTGCAACTTTGGTTGTGTAGACGGCATATGCGTTTGTGGATTTCGTGGTCGAGTCCATGATGTCTTTGCGCGCAAAAGCTGCTTTTTTGGGAACGGCAGAGGAGAACGCGATGGAGCGGAAGCGAAGAGATTCGACCTTGTGAGCAGGCGTGGAAGTGGGAAGTGAGTCGAGGAATGAGCCGAGATGGGTGAGGAGAGTCTTCTTGTCTGATTTTGAGGTGATGGCGGTGTTGGAAACGTTACCCAGGAAAACGGTACGTGCGGCTTGTTCGAGGGAACTATCTGCAGTCGAAGCTGCCAGGGATTCGTGTTGTGGAGGAACGAAATCGTCTGCGTCTGCGTCTTCGTCTGCTGAAGACTTCTCCTTCTTGTCGGTCTTTTGCTTTTTGATGCCGCGCTCTGCATCGCGCTGAGCTTGTTCTTTCTCTTCTTCTCGAGCTAGCTTTGACAGATATGCCCCTTCCAGATCTTCGTTGTCGTTCTTTCTTTTGCGCTTACGACTACTCTCTTCTATGTCTGCTATTGTGTCATTCGGTTGTGCCAACTCTACTTCGCCATCTACTATTCCCACAGCTTCTCCATCGAGTAATGCTTCTTTCTCAGTCTCGCCATCTTTGTCTACTGAATCATCTTCTTCGTCGTCATCATCACTATCGTCCAACTCTTCATCTAGTTCGGATAGCTCCTCGTCATTCTCCACGTCCTCATCTTCCTCGGCTTCTTGCTCCTCGGGTTTTTGCTTCTGTTTTGGTTGCTGCTGAACCTTCACTTTCTCTCGTTTCACAGGTCCAGCGCTTTTGCTGAACAGATCTGAGATGGATGTATCGAAGCCACCAACAGCACCAAACAACGACCCTCCGATAGCTTTCGCTGGAGCTGCATCCGTGGTACTCTTGCTTTTCTTCGCCATATCGATTGGTTGTTTTCTCTACCTTCTCAATGTCGCAGATCGATGTTTCAGAACTTTTGCTTGGACCCTGATATTAAGTCATGTCGCTTCGGCCCAACTCCGTGTAGATCATACACCCACCATCATTAGCGACGGCAGCATTGTCGATTGTGCTTCACATAAATGCTCCCACGATAATATTACTACTTCGACGCAATCTCCGCATGTTACAGTCTTCGTCGTTACGATGAGCACCACTGGGGTCCTCAGCGAGCCTCTCGCGGCGACGGTGGATGACATGACTGTCCCACTTCCTCCCACAGCAGTCGACTGTAAGTCTATTGCTGTTCCATCCTCGACATTCCCCCTGTCAGCTGTCTATATCTATGCCGTCATAGTAGCGCCTCTTCTGGCGAGCAATTGGCAGGACCTGCTTCCAATTGCGCTCAAGAGCACACTCCCAATGATGATGGCCTGCTTGTTACACTACCTAATCTCAGACTACCTCTTGCTAACGCGATCTTGTTTACGCAGCTGTCGATGTCGATACTTACAACACTATACTTGGCCTCAATGCGCTCAAGAACTCAACTACAGCCGCTCCGCCCACACAAGCACCCGAAAGTTCAAATGGCTCCAGCAGTCTGAGCGAGCTCGATGACGACGAGAATCTCGAACCAACATCCTACTTCAGAAACACGGTACCGGCTGAAGAAGAGAACGACTCAGAAGCAGAAACCGAACGGCTACATCAGTCACCTCACAAGCTCGACGCCAATTCAGTCTTTCGTCGCACAGAAAGCGGACTCAAACACCACGAGAGCATCAACGACGTCTCGGAGGACGACGGTATGGACATTGAGCTACTGCATACTTCAAAGGTTGGAATGAAGGCTGCAGAGGCTGGAATTCCAGATCTCACAATGGACGGCCCAGTAACCTCACCAACTGCTCTGGCTGGTACCAAGCGCAAGCGACTTGGCGACGGGCTCGATGCTACCTTTATGGAACCTCTGAAGAAACGTCCCAGCGTGGGTGGAAGACTAGCTCTTACAGACATATCGACCAAGACAAGTGAAGAGGAAGATCATCGAGCCAGCCCGGCATCTTCTGACATTTCGGACGTATCTGTCCGCTCGTATCCTAGCACTTCAGAGGAGGAACAAGCTACTAGCGGAGAAGGATCTATAGTGCTGAAACAAAGTACAGAGAAGTTGGATGAACTGGTTCCGGAAACACATATAATCAAGGACGAACATCACCATGATCTAGTGGAGCCAGAGATAGAAGAGGAGGAAGAAGAAGAAGGGGACGAGGAAGCTGAGGCATCAGTGAAAGGTGAAGACGAGAGTAAGTACGATGTGTTTCTACTGATGACCATTTACTGACAACATGTTTAGTGGCCAAGAAACTGAAAGCACTCGCCGATCTAGCGCCAATCGAGAAGTTGTTCAACCTATTTCGAGACAAGTGAGTAAAAATAGCACACTGGGTAGTCACGTCGCTAACGTCGATGACAGACTACACGAAGAGCGTCTAGCTGCACTGGATGCGGAGCTGAATCTACTCAACGACCCTCTCTGCAGTCACCCCGAATTCCTCGCCCAACGACAATGCATCGATACCAGACGCGACGAGAGGATACAGCTCGAGCAGGTAACAGCACGGCTCAAGCAAGAGTGTCTAGAAAGAAAAGTAGTCGCCATACGAGCACAAATACACTGTCAATACTTCCAAGAAGCGCGTCAGATACGAGAAGATTGTGTCACGCAGCTGAACGAGATGTACTGCAAGATTCAAGCTGAACGGCCTCAGACCAAGTCGAAAGAGCCGCACTTTATCTACAGTCTACCTGCGAAGCGCTCTCAAAGGATTGCATTCCAAACAGCATATAACAAGGAAGTCTCGGTGCTTTCTGGTATTGCCCGTCATATTGGCTTTCCAGCGGCCCCGGAGATTGTTGGCGCTCGACCGTCGGAAATGGAAGAGGATCTGCGTGCTATGGGTGTTAGTTGATTTCACGCCGGATTTCAATCTCAAAAGCAAAGGGCACGACCCGCACCAGCAAACATCGATATATCGCTATCAGACTCTTCGCACTCTCTAGTTCAGAAGTTGTTTTTCAAAAGAAGGTCCGCTGCAGTTCACTATCCAGTACCTCCGGCCTCATTCAACACAACCGGCACATCGCAGAGTGGTACTCGCACCACGACCATGCCACAGGTCAAACGCTGAACACAGCAGCCCAAGTGTGGCATGCCCCAACACCCTGGCAGATGAAAGAAGTCGTCCAACAGAGACGACAACGACAAGCCACGGGCGTCCTTGGAGACAAGTTCTGAGGAAGAATGGTGTACACACGGACCGGCAGACCCAACCACAATCAACAGTTCCGCGGGTGCCATCAAATACACTCGTCTCGGACATTAAAGCACACACTGTCACGCAGATAGAGCATTATTTGGCACAGGAAAGGAGTTCAAGGCGTTCTAGTTGGAGATGCAAAGTCATTGGGCACACATTTTGCGGTGCTGATTGTCAGGGAAGACAAGGACATATTAAGATACCCCGGTGAAGTAATTAGAACTCTGGTCATAACCAGTAGCGAGCGCAACATGTATAGAAAATACGCAGTAGACGACAGAGGAAAATATCATTCATACCGTATGCAGTCTGCTTCACAAGTGAAGTTCGTCCTCGATCGTACAAGGTATTATCAACCCTCCATTCAGAACTTCTCAAACCTGTTCTGCGAAGAAGTATAGATCTATTCTACTGACGCAGATCTCGAGCGTGGGGTGAGGCGCCAGACTACCATACCCTCACCACACGCCATCTCTCCCTCTCTCACGCCTCAGAACTCGTCAAATCCCCAAGCATCCCCGCACCCCCCAACAACTTAACAGCAGCAACCAACATCCGATTCTCTTCCGCCTGCTCTTGCTCCACCATCCGCTGAAACAACGACTTCCTCTCCATCTTCTTCTCCACTCTACCCTTATTGCCCCCATCACCCCTACCATTATCACCCCTATCACCTCTCCTCTCATTGCCCCGCTCACCCCTCTGTCGTTTCTCCGGCACAACGTGACTGAAACGACATGCGCTGCCTTTGGTACAACTCCCGCGAGCGAGAAAGTGGGCGCAGGGACGGGCGGAGACGAAGTTTGAGCCGGTTGCGGGAGTGCGGAAGGGTGGGGGCTTGGTGGTTGAGGAGAGGGTTTCGGGGCCGGAGTCGGAGGAGGAGGAGTCGGAATCTGAATCTGAATCTGAAGAGGAGGAGGAGGAAGATGAGGCTGATGAGGAGGGGGACTCTGCTGACAAGGCGGTGCCTTTTGATTTATCGGTCGCGCCTGAGGCGACGTCGGTTGCTTGGTCCTTGGCGGCTTCGGTGGTGTCCTTTGAAGGCGAGGTGAGGGAGGGGGAGGATATAGGTTTGGTGTTGTTGGTTTCGAGGGTACTGGATGGGTTTGTAGAGGGACCGTTTGGGTTGGGAGTAGCGGCTATGGGATTGTTGGCATCGTTTTCGTTGCATTGAGGGCTGTGCTGTGTTGAATTTGCTTCTGTCTTGCTGTTGGTAATGATGGTCGTGACGGGATCGGGTGTTGGTGCTGATGTATTGCCTGACAAAGTGTCTGTTCCGTCCAGCTCCATCTTGTTGTCTTCGCATGTTTCCTGGCCGACAACTTCACTGGGTATATCGAACACCACAGCAGCAACATCACTACTCTCCGTCGTCGTCAGTTCGATAGGTTCCTCCTTTTCAATTTCCTTCTCCTTGCCAGCTCTGTCCAATTTCAATCTCAATTTCTCAGCCTTAGCCAAATGCTTTTCCAACTTCCTCCTCTGCCTCTCCTCCTTACTCTCCTTCCCATTTCCTTCCTTCTTCCTTGCCTCCTCAGCCTCCGCTTCCATCCTCTTCGCATCCCGCCTCGCCCACTCCCTATCCCTCGCCTCAATCACCTTCTGCCTGGCTTCAGCTTGCTCCTTCATCCTCTTCTGTGCCTCTGCTTCTCTCGCTTCTACCCTAGCTTTCGTCGGCCAGCGCTTCTTGCGCTCTTCGATCCATGCTTTGATCTCAGCTTTTGAGCCGAGTGACATGGTTTGCCCATTGTATTCGATCTGCAGCGCGCCACCCGCAGAGGCGAGAGCAGCTTCTTCGTCGATATCTGCATCTGAATCGGAATCGGAGGCGTATGCGTCGAGACCAGAAGGAGTCAGGCCGAGGAAGTTGGTGGGTTTGCGTTTTTTGGGGGGTGGTTGCGGTTGTGCTGGAGTTGAAGCTGTTTGGACCGCTGCTGCTGCTGCTGCTGTTATGGGATTGGTCCTGGGAATGTAGGTTGGTAGAGGAGCTCCGAAGCTGGGCACTGCTGGAGCGACGGCTGTTTTGGGCCGCGAGATGATGGGTTGGCTGTTGCTACCTCTACCTTGGAAGTCGCCACGTTTTCGCTTCTGACCCTGGGGATATTGTGGTGCTGAGGGAGTTGTCTGTGCGTCGAAGGCCGATGGTTGAAATTGTTGAGCTCCAGGAAAGGCGCCATATTGTCCTTGAACGAAAGCAGGTGGAGCTTGAAACTGGTTGGTGAAATTGCCTCGTGCATTATTGTTGAAGCCGCCACGACCACGGCTGCTAGCTCCTCTGCCTCTTCCTCTGCCACCTGGAGCATCTGTATATTGGCTTGGATCTGGAGCTGCTCTTGGTGGTGGAGGAGGTGGTGGAGGAAAGGTGAAGTTGGTCATGGTTTTCAGTAAGAAAGCAATTTCGCGCTATGGTAGGTACCACACAAGTGCTCCAAAGAGATCTTTTCACGTATAAACAGTGTCACAATTCAAACTTGACAGGATTCTGATGATGCTATTCTCGAAGAAAATTAAAACACCAACCCTGATGGCCATGATAGCCGTTGGCCCCAATCCGATCACGTGGTCATAAGACAGAAATTATACGTACTTTGCAAGCAAAAGCATCATCCAATATCGAATAGATACAGTCAAACCCTGTGACGACTATGGAAGATGTTCATCTTGGTGAGCTCTCTTACCAATCAAAACCACATGTGTGCCTTGCCCAAAACAACCAACTAACAACCACAACAAGACTACCATAGCAGACGTGATTCAAATTGAGCCCTCCGACTTCGTCAAACGCTCTGCCGCCGCCCTCGAAGATAACATCAACGAAAAATACGCCAACAAAGTGATTCAACGCGTCGGCTTGTGCATCTGCTTCTACGACCTACTCAGCGCCACCGAAGGCCTCATCGGCCACGGCTCCGGCGTCATCAACGTCAAAGTCACCTTCCGACTAATAATCTTCCGGCCCTTCCGCGGCGAAGTCCTCGAAGGAACCATAAGCGAATCTACCTCCGCCGGCTTACGACTACATATCGAGCTCTTTGACGACATTACGGTGCCTGGTCCGAATAATCTGCTCGATGGAACGAGTTATGATTTGAGGGAGTCGGTGTGGGTGTGGACAACGGAGGATGGGGAGAAGTTTCATTTCGACAAGAATGAACGGGTGAGGTTCCGGATTGAGGAGGAGATTTGGACGGATCAGGCTGCGGATGAGGAGGGCGGGATTATTGCGGTGGAGAGAGAGGTGGAGGTGGGGGATTCGGAGGCGGCGAGGAGGAAGAGGGAGGAGGATGAGAGGAAGAGGAGGAATAAGACGCCTTGGAGGTTGGTGGCTAGTATGGCGCAGGGTGGCATGGGTATTTTGACGTGGTGGTGATGCGAAGCGCAAATGTACCGGTCGAGGATAAGCGTGCTGATTACTCAGATCACTGCTCAGGGAGGCGCGAGTCGACGAATGATACATGCTTGAAGCGTACTACTTGATGCTTGGCATGTGAGCAGAGCTGTCAGGTTACCACGAACAGTTTAAAAGACGGGTTAGCCAGGATTCTAAAATCTCGCCCAGGATAATGATAGGATGATCTTAAGCATACAGGAAAGGCAAAACGATCAGAAGTACCCTTTCTACAAAAGCAGAGGCAACTTCAGTCTCAAGAACAGTTGTTATTGCCAGCCGTACCCTACGCCCCAGGAAAGTACCACAAAGCTACAGCATGAAGAGAGGCCTTTCTGAGATGCGATGGCCAAAAGCGTCACTTACTAACCAGTGCGAGTGCACTTCGAAGACACGATATACAATTAGATATACGAATATTAGGATCAAGCCGGCTGACATTTACCCATCGCCCTCTCCTGAACGTTCAACATCCTTCACATCGCTTCATCGAGGTTCACCTACCATCCCTTCTTGCCCCATCCTGACCCAGCCTGCAACGCCCAACCACCAGTGACACCACTCCCACCTTGGCCCCATCCCCAGCCAGCACCACCATTGCCCGGACAGCTCCAACTCGCAGTAGGCCAAGGCGCATGCTCAACACCTGAAGGCACAGAAGTTGCGCCAGCGGAAGACGTCTTCGTCACGACCGTAGACATGCTCGAACTTCCTCCTCCACCATTACCGCCACCAGCACTAATAACCAACGTAGCCTTCACCGGCAAATTCCTGCTCGAGTTGCCTACATACATTTGATACGTGCCCGCCTGCAGCAACCAATCCTGACTAACGACATTCCACATACTCAGATCCTTTCTCGTCAGCGCAAACGTAACTTGTGCGCTTGCTCCGGGCGCCAAAAGCACCTTTTCGAATCCACGCAACTGGCGGATGGGACCACCGGGAATACCGATATAAAGTTGTGCGACTTCTGCCGCAGTGACGGTGCCGGTATTGGTTAGGGTGATGGAGACGGTGAAGAGGGTGCTGAAGAGGTTGGGGTTACCGCCTTGGACGATTGGGGCGGTGGCGGGGTAAGGTGTTAGTGTTGCGTTTGGGAGGACAGAGGCGGTTAGGTTTGTGATGCTGAAGGTCTGGGATTTGTTAGTTGTCAAAAGAAGAATGTGCTGATTGTGGCTTACAGAATAGGTCAATCCATAACCGAATTCGAAACGCGGTGTGATGTTCATCGCATCAAAGGCCTTATAATCGATGTAGCTGGAGAACAAAACATCAGTGTTGCTTCAGTATTGGGAAGCTAATCAGTATCCACTCACACTCCCTCAGTGAAGTTGCTTTGTGGAAACAAATAATCGATACCTTCAGGTTGAGTAGGAGCAAGTAATCTACCGTAGTCGCTTTCATTCTTAGCCACGGTGTACGGCATCTTGCCGCTGAACGAGACGTCACCATAGACTAAGCTGGTAAGGGCGCGACCAGAATCCTGACCGGGGAGATGGGCATATACGATGGCTGTGACATTCGGATTGTTGTAGAAAGTGTCCACTAATCGCACACCAGCGTTATGCAACACCACAATTGTGTTGTTGCACTTTGAGGCTACATTTAGCACGATGCTGTCACTGTAGTCGTCGTGAAGTCCAGGTCTGTCGCGGCCTTCAGTGGCGTAGGCGTTGATGAAGACTAACGAAGAATAGCAAGTTAGCTCCAGATAAGAAGATAATTTTCTCTAAGGTTAGATTGTATCCCTCTCAACTTACCGAAACAGACATCAGAGGCTCCATTGACATTAGGGTTGGTGTTATTGAAGTCCCAGACAAGACTGGTACCATACTCATAAGCACGATCTCCAAACGCGCAAAGAGGATCGGAGACAAAAGCAGGATTGTTATAGCCAGACCCGCCACCAACCCATTGAAGAGTGGGAATAAATTGCTGTGCGCCCTGGCCTCCCCAGTTTGGCTGGGCGTTATTAGTCGCTATTTTGACACGTTAGCGGTGTAAAATCGCTTCAAGAGGTGCAGAAAACATACTGGCATTATCTTGTCCACCATATCCGAACAGCGACACCAAGTTGGGACGCTTGAGTGGCAGGGCGCCATTTACATTCTTGACCAGCACATGACCCTCCTGTGCGCCCGATAACAGCACACTCTTCGAGCTGAGTTGTCTGCCAATGACTTGTGTGTGTGGGCTAGTAAGACTTCTAGGCATGCCATATCCTGGCGGCGGGTAGTTTGTGTCTTGACCGAGATAGTACCAGGCAGCGATTATACGGGTAACCTGGTCATCAATCCTGGACTGAGGGACACTGCCGTTTGTGCTTTGAGCAGTCAAATTGGCATAGCCGAAGGGGTAGGAAGGCATGGTCACTAAATAGTCAATATGAAATGACCTATGAGGGTGTATTCGGGACCACTTACTATCCAAGCCAGCAAGTACAGGAGCAACACCGCCATGGACTGCTCCCCAATCACTCATAACGTATCCTTGAAAGCCCATCTCGGTCTTGAGAATTCCATTCAGAGTCTTGCTGTTCTGACAAGCGTAGGAGTTGTTGATTCTGTCCTGCGTTAGGGTGTAATAGAGAAGTTTATCTCATCTCACTTATCTATTGTACGAACACATTATTGAAGCAGTCCCAGCACGAAGAGCATCTTGGAATGGCCAGGCATACAACTCGTGGATAGTTTGGTCATCAATGTTCGAAGACACGGAAGCGACACTCTGGTTTTGTGCATTTGTACCAGGGTTGCGGTTGAGCTCTTGCTCGTTACCAATGAAGTGCTAGACATGTTAATCATGGAGATCTTCAGCATAGAAATGAGTACTGACCTTAGTGCAAGCCTGAACGCCAGCCTTTTGAGTGCCAGTAATATGCTCGTATACAAGGGCTCCACAAAGGTAAGGATCATTGCTAAACCCTTCCCAGTTTCTGCCTCCTTCAGCAACGCGGCCAATGGGTCCAACCTGAGCTCGTCAGAAGAGTACAGCAGTATTAAGATGAGTAGCATACCACAGGGCCAAGCATAACCTGTACGCCTTTCCTCTTGAATTCGCCAGCCATTTCATAAGCACGAGTAGCGGCATGGCTTTTATTCCAGGTAGCACCAACATGAATACCACTGTCGTAACCTGAAACAAAGTCCTTTTAAGGTATCAGTTCCCGCACTTTTTGTGATCAGGGCAGAAACATACCGTGCTACGCAAACCATTACCAGCATCGCTAACGCAAAGACCTGGAAAGCCTAAGCGAGGGATGGGGATGATGTTTCCAGAACAAATAGTTGTTCCAGACATGCCAACGGTCATGTTGTACTTCTCGACAGCTGTCAATTGGGCAACCAGAGCTCGGGCTTTGATATAGGCTGCAGCCCAGTCACCAGCGCCAGAACCCTGGGCTGACATAGTGGATTAGCTATCAGAGCACGAATGGTATAGAAGCAGACCTGCCTTACGGGATGGGTATACTGGAGGTGATTGGCCATAGAAGTAGGCATCCGAAGTGATATTTTGGGCATGGCTGGCACCGAGCAGAGACAGCGTGGTCAAAGCCACGGAAAGAAGCTTGGTTACCATCTTGAGTGTGTCACGCTATGGTACCGTGATTCTAGTAGATCAATCGAGCAATACTAGAAGCTGCTCGTATCTTGTAAAGCTATCTCAGAGTTGCGCACACCTAGCATATTTATGTTCACCAGGGCAGCTGGGTGTATATCCTCTGGCACGAATGATGACCCGAGACCCCTCACGACCCCGCCCAAAAGCCAAGCAGCGCTTGCTGAAAGGTGCAGAGTAGGTATCACACAAAGGATGAACTGCGGTAAACCGCAAGCTTGAATCACAATTGACAGATGATGATGGTTACCGATGCGCTAGACGAAATCCAGCAGAAACGTGCTCGGCTAAGACACAGTAGTGTACTCGTTTTTGGTTGTGCCCGGTTATGCGCATAAACAAGCACAGCAAGCAATGCTTTCCCCTCTCTTGGCACGTAGATCGCGCGGTAAGCATTGGGGACACATGGCGCGTGAAATAATCAGAATTGCAATCGACGATGACTTCACAGGTACCAAACAGTGCTCACCTGCGCCATAAGCAGAAGTAGACTTGTATTTGTATGCTGTACAAAATGTCGATGCGACGTCGTCCAACATGCCCCTCACTGCTGACTTGACATGACGATCTGCATCGAGAGTGTTTCGTTCGTCGGCGCCGACGCCAGCGTCAGCGCCAGTCCGGATTTCGTCAATTCACAATAATAATACAATAATAGTCTCGTTGAGTGGACTCGTGCGTTCAGTCGAGGTAGATGTCACTCCAACTAGACACCCTCATGTTAGTTCTAACCCTCTCTGGTGTTTCGTGATATAGGACATGTAGAATGATATATCAATATATGGCAGTGTCTTCTTAGTCTCTTTACTCAATCTCGCCTTCCTCACGATCATCGTCAGCCGCTTGCAAGCCTCTTTCAAGGCTGCCAAAGAGATCGACTTCTGGCGGGACAGGGTTTGTTGTGCGAGTAGTTTCTGGCTTGGATACTGCCGACACGACAGATGCTGGTGCTGGTTGAGGGATGGGAGGCGTGGCGAGTGATAGGCCTGGGATTCTAAAGGGCTCTTGGGCCTTGGAAGCAACATGTTGCTGTGGTTGTTGGATTGCTGACTCCATGGGCTGCTGAGGTTGCTCGTAGGGTGCAGGTGGCTGTTTCGGCTCTGACATAGCTGGTAAATTTGCCACAGATTCAGGCTGTGTCTTGTTAGCAATATCACCATGTGACATATGCGACATCGCGACCTGATCCTCTCGTCCTATCCCAGGTTCGGTAGATGTTGGCTGTTGTGATATAGACGATAGCGATTCCACTTTCTTTTCAGGGCTTTTGAATTGCTTCAGCACTTCAGGAGCATCCTGTAACTCTGGGCCGGTACTAGGGGTCAGTTCGCCCTCCTCGCGATCATCGTCATGCTCGCCCTCCGCATCAGCATCGACTTCACCATCCTCGCCTTCTTCATCGTCTTCATCATCCTCGCCATCTTCACCCTCGTCTTCGCCATCACCATCACCTTCGCCAACTGCTGGTGTAGTGCCTCCATTCTCATTTGGAGCGTTGCCCATCACCACATCTCCAACGGATGTGGCGATCCCGCTCGTACTTGTTGCTGCACCACCTGTGATATCGACCGTATTCGGTACACGTCCAAAGTCAACCTTCTTTTTACCTCGACCAGGTCCACGCTTGCCTTTGCCTTTACCACGTGGTGGTGGTGGTCGTCCTCTTCCAAACAAAGGAACAGGTGCTTCTGCTAACACAACGATCCCATGTTCATTGGCAACACCTAGGCCAGTGATCAAAGTACCTGGCGGAGGCTTAACAACCAGCTCGTCGTCGCCCATTAAGGTTTCTGTTGCTTCTCCGTCAATTGTCTTTCCTTCCGCAATCAGAACTTCGTAGATGACTGGCTGATTCGTTGCATCGACTCGGCGCACTCTGGTTTGGCGCATGTTGTTCGGATTCACGATTGGGATACGGTGGATGGAAGGTAGACCTGCCCTCCTTGGTGCCAGATACTCGGGAAACGACTCCTCTTGCTGTCTCGCCAATTGCGACCACTTCTTGACCTGAAAGCCTTGTGCGCTTCTCTTTACACCACGTTTAGCATCCTCGTTAGCTCCTTCTACACCGTCGTCTGCTTCCACCTCTTTGTCATCGTCTCCGCCAGTCTTACGATACAGATTGCGGATGATCTCTTGTGACTTGAGAATATTACCAGCTCTTGCTGCGCGAAGGATTTGTTGAGAATGGAGAGGATAATTGGCTGAGCCTTCTGGCATAGGTAGCTCTTTCCAAATCCCCACACCTCTACTTGGTGCATCTGTGATATTGTTGGTTGCCTCGCTTGCGCCGATGATAGAGTCTTGCTTGCGCCATTGGCGGATAGGAAGGCCGTCGAGGGTGTCATTGTCAGTATGTCCTCGTTGGGGACCTGCGCGGGTCGATCGAGACGAGCGAAACTGTTTGGATTTGTTAGTCGTAGGTCCGTCGCAAAGATACAATGGCATGTCTCAGCGATGGGAACTTACAGGCGCCATATCTGCGACTCGCTTGCTTATATTCTGCAAGACAAAGTTGATGCAGTGTAGTCAAATAAAGTAAACAAACCTACTGGCGACCATCTGGGTCACGAAAGTACGTAAAGGGGCTGTATTCGAGTCTTGGCAAAGAAGAAAGCAAGGTCAACAGCAAGACATAGATGTTACTAGTCTATCTGAAATTGACTATTCGGCCTTGATTCGCCCAACGCCGCCTCGTGTGCATGGCCCGTCTCGATCGGTACTTGTTGCTCCCCAAGCGTAGCTCAGGTGGTATGGTATGGTGGCCTACTCACTATATACAGTCATACCTTTCCCATTCGTGACGATCCCTCTCGTCCCGATCGAAGGGAGCCTATCGTTAGGGGCAGACAAAGAATATGGATTGCTCAGAGGTCCTAACACGGAGGCATATGGCATATTGTATTTGCCTTTGCCATATCACTCGAGCCTGCTGAAGGCCTAGAACGGTAACAACACTCAATCCCAGCTACAAAAACAGTTAGCCATGTATGTAGAACGTTAAACGTACAAAGAGCGCTCGGTGGCCATCACTCTTTATTGAAAAGCACAACATACCCTTGATCCTTGACTCTTATAATCTCGTTATGATCACCCTTCTCTTTGCCCTCTCTTCCTCCCTCAACGACCAGCTTATCCAGCTGAAAGAACTGACTGACAACCGTTTGCCTCTATAAGCTCGTCAGTACTCCTCCATTCTTGTAGCATCGTTGCACTGCTCAAAACAAATGCGCATACTCCATGCTCGTGTGCAGCACAACACTAGGAAGTCATACCTTGAGCATCTGTAACTCCTTCACTCCTCTTTGCATTAATTCTTGTACTCTTCGCTCATCACCCTCATCCTTGTATTCCCGGAAAGCGTCTCTCGTCCGTCTCTTGGCATATTCTCTGAAGTTGTATGCGGCGAACTGGCGGGATTGGCGGAGGAGGGAGCGATACTATGGCAGGGGATCATTAGTCGCTTAGCGAAGGAGGGTACTGCATTCTTGCTTGCGCTCGAGGTTATCAAGAGTGGCGACTATTGCGGGAATGACATGCACTAAATCAGAGACAACATACGAGAGATAACGCCTCATGCGAAGTGGGCGCTGCAGACATTTTGGATGATCTTTGATTGTAGGAAGAAGAATGGCAATCAGATGGGAGGTATTGACAATGCTGTTACGTCGACCATCCACCTGAAATGATTTCTCGACCGGAGCAGAAACCGGCAGTATGTGGGGAGAAGACAAACAGAAATGGACTCAAATGGAGGGACTCGAATGGACAATAGCTTAGTGTCATTGCTTCTGTTCTATCTAGGCACTGTCTACTCGTGTACTGAGCTCCTCCAGTTCTGCCAGTGCTGCCAAAACCGTCCTTATTCCTCAAAATCCAGACCCATCATATCATTCTGTTAGCATTCTGCTCAAATCCTTTCCAACGCCGTCGCTATGCATATAAATCACAATCATTCCGGCCTCTTTGTAACAGCTTAGACAAGCAGAACACTAAGAACATGTTAGCATACCCTAGAGGATATTACGTAACGCCCTCGACTTACGCATTCACACAACCGTCGTTCTCACAGTTGTTGGTGATTTGTGCCCATCTACCCCAAACAACCTTTCCACCAGCTGTTACCAATCCCAACTCACTGACATTCACCTCAACAATCGTACCCCTCGTCAAGACACCCAGCTGAGTATACATTGGACTTTGAGGATTCTTCTTCACCGACAGAATTGGGAGCTGTACAGTGACTCCCAACTCAGGATGTGTCACATTCGCCTTCTTGTACCTCAAACCCATAGGCCTAATGAAGCGCTCATATTTGACGGGTCTTCTCGTGAAATCAGGTCCCACAAACGTCGGCTTCGTGATCATCCTCTTCCAACTCTTCTTCGCAGTCTTCTTTCCAGTCTTGACTGCTTTGAACATCTCCTCCTCGCTAATTCCTCTGACCTTGGGTAATGGTACAGAAAACTTTGCTGCCTTTTCCGCACGCTTGTTCTTGATTGCGCTGGAAAGCGCCTTTGCTGATGTGGGATTCGAACGATCGAGCAGGTATTGTGGGAGAGGTTCTGAGGGAGTGGCTTCGGTGGCAGATTTGACGTTGCGCTCTTCATGGGCACGGATTGTCTTCTTCATCTGAATCTTCTCCTTGTGACGCTTGGCTTGGTGCAATTTGGCTCTCAGACCACGTAGGTTCTGGGCTTTACTGGAGGCATTATGACCTTCACGAGCTTCACGCTTGCGCTTGCGTTCTTCATGGTCGAGGCTGGGATAGATATGTTAGACGACGGATTGCATTTCAGCATGCTTGGGAGACATACCGGCGACCATGCTGCTTCGCCCAGCGCTCCATATACTCATTTTGAGGCATCTTGACGACTTATTTGGAGTCGTATTAGTTTGTTGTTGTGAAACGACCAAACGTAAGACACTGTTTCAGATTGAAGGCAAATTTCTCGTAAGGGACAGTCACGTGACGGGTGCAACCCTAACAATTTACTGACCTCGACCGACTCAACTCACCTCCTTCGAACAAGAACAACATTGGTCTAATCACTGCACATTATGGCTACTCAGAGATTGCCCAGCTTGAGTTGCTTCGCTCGGGCATTGACAAGATGTAACGCAAGTCGGTCTGCCATCACCGGACGACGTCTCATCAATACCACAGTCACACCTACAGAAAGCGATGCCCTCTCCGAATCCATATTCACCACTCCATTGCATACAAAAAACACATCAAATTCGCTATCATCACACCTACCACTACACCGCACATCGCAAATACTCAAGCCACAGTCCACCAACACTCCTTCACCAATACCCACCACACCAACCGAGCCTGGCCCAAGATCCTCCATACTACCACCTCTCACCATATCCCAATCCGTTCGCGAAAACCTCCAATACCTCGTCTCACAACCACCATTCTACATCACAATACATATCTACGGAAAGCCATATCTAGTTACAGCTGGCGACACAATACGCCTACCATTTCGCATGAACGGAGTTATGCCTGGGGATGTGCTTCGATTCAATCGTGCGATATTACTAGGAAGTAGAGATTGGACACTGAAAGCTGGCAAAGACAACTCATCTAGCACTGTAACACCGTCGATACCCGCCGATAGCGCACCAATTGTCGGAAACACAGATGGATTATCAGCTGAAGAACTCGGCGTGGAAAAATCTAAGATTCGAAGCAACAAAGCGCCGACATATCTGGACGAGAGGCTCTTCACTTGCAGAGCGGTGGTGATGGGAGTGGAAAGTGAGCCAATGCGTGTAATGGAGAAGACGAAGCAAAGGCAAAGACATACCAAGCATGTGAAGAGTAAACACAAGTATACAGTGTTGAAAGTCCGCGAGGTCAGCGTTAACGAAATTGGTGCAAGACCATGGTTAGAATCGTATTTGGCAAAGTAGAGAATGAGACACTCAAGCAAAATGGACGCTTAAAGACGCGAGAGAGATCTCTGGAATAATGTAACAGTTGGGAATAACAAATCGACTGGAGTACAAACCGGCTGTCATTATCCGACTACGAAAGCAATCGGAGGCATCAGGATTTCACGGACTACAAATCAGATGCACATTTGAGAATCACAAACTCTTCAGTCAGCAAGCGAGCCTTACGTAGAGGATGTTTAGTGGAGGACCATGTTCGACGACGTACTATTGTCAGTTAGAACCCGCCGCCAGTCATGACAGCGAGAGTAGATGCTTTCGGCATGTTGTCCCTTCTGAAATGTTATACAATCACAAACAGCAACGATTCCATCGCGTCTTATACAGGTTGAAGCAAGCAAGAGACCACGGTCTACCACACTAGGCTACTCTATAATCACTTTGTGTCGAAATCAAGATCTTCCACCTTCACGTCCCAATTCCTGTTTCTACAATTGAGACTGTCATGTGAGCCATCTCCATTGCGAAGGAGCAACTTTTGTCAGCATCCATGAACCGTGCGAAAACAATCAATGTACTGTGTAAGCCTGCCTTCCTGCTTCATAATCTTCTTCTAGCTGAGTCCAGTATGGTGCGAAATGATACACAAAAACGTGCTGTTGCACGAATATCCGCAACAGATATGTATACGATCACAAAACGTCTCATTGTCTATACCTTACTCCTATTACCTATTCTATACACACAACAGAACACTCGCTCGTGTATTCCATCAAGCCATCCCATATTTAGCAAGCAACCTCTCCTCAATCCCATCATAAACCGATCTATGCTCCAACACCTCCAGATTCTCCGCCTCATTCTTGAACATCTTGTCTGGATCCTGCTCCGGTCCGAAACCGCCGGCTGTCGGGTTCATCTGGGCCATTTGTGCTGCCATTTGGTTCGCCGCTGGGGATTGCGGTTAGTTGTGGTCTTGGGGTGGGTACATCACCACAATGGGTAGGAGTTCGGCAGGGCCAGTGCTGGGGACGACAGTGTTCTGGTTTTTGGTGGATTTACGAATTGAGAGTGCAGACTTACCATTACTACTACCCAGGATGAAGTTGTAAACGGGCTGCAGACCGAAAAGCGTCAGGAAATACCAGGAGATGGAGGAAACCCAGCGGACGTCCAGGTCGCGAGTGCCTACGCCGGCTTGTAGCATTGATTTGAATTGCGGCGTCAATGGGAATGGGAGTTTTACTAGAGTGTCAGATCATAGAGGATTAGCAAAAACGCTTTTCTTTCCCACTGTACGCATCTCCTATAATGCCCACCCTCTGCATCTGTAACATCTTGTGCATTCTCCTTCTTCACCTCGTCCTGCTTTCAGACGCCCAATCATCAAAGTTTCGACGACGAGACACAAAGAAAATCGAACCGAAGACTTACACAGCACAAACCCCGCAAAGAACGCATTAATCCACCCCATAATCAACGTCTGCGGCACCATCATCGCCACATTCCCCTTCATCATCCCCATCATACCCTCCATCATCTCCGGACTGCCCATCGGATTTGCCTTCGGTTTCCCTCTCGCCTCCGGATCCGCCAAGAACTTGCCATCGTTATACGCCGCCACTAGATAGGCTTTTCGCGCTGAGAAGCTGGAGCGAGGGAGCACGGAAGCGTTGGTGCGCAGGTTGATGGAGAGGAGGAGAGAGCGCGATTCGCGGAGTTTTGGACCACTGAGGGGTTTTGGAGGAGATTGGAGGAGGACGGTGAGGTAGTGGCGTAGGATGCCGGTTACGATCATTACTATTGTTATGGGGAGGAGGATCCAGTAGCTGGGAGGTGGATGTTAGTGTGGGATGGAAGGGTGGTTGGGGTGGAGGGGGGAGGGGACGGACAAGAGTGCTGGATCTCGCTTTATGGACTGCTCTATGGGGTATGCCATCTTTGCGGAGGGATGGCTGAGCAGGCAAGATGGAGGAAAAGAAGAAGAAGAAGAAGAAGAAGATGTACTATATGGAATATGGAGAGACGTTGCTGTGTTTCAGAAGTTCCAATGAGTTTCAGGGTCCAAAGACATCAGTAGAATACGCGCGCTGAGCTTGCTACGTGTTTGAAACAAATCCAACCCATCATCTACACCACTTTGCACGTCCGTCATCATGAGCAAGATATCCCTCTACTCGCTCTCCGGTACCGGGCCCTGCCGCCTTCCTCCCGCATCCTCCCAACTAACCACTCTCCCCTCACAGATCTCAAAACAACCCTCGACGACCACCTTCCCATCTACCTCTCCTCGCCCAACCTTCCCACCGCCTCCGGCCCACCCCTCCCCAAACCCCTCCGCTTCACACCCTCCTACACCACAACCTACGTCCGCCTCTTCCTCGGCTACAGCTCCGTCCTCATCGCCGCCTACCTCTTCTACCTAGACTACTACCTCAAGATCCCCTTTCGCTTGCACAAAGTCACCGCAGCATGGTGCGGGCTCGGCTATTTCCTGCTGAATGGTGCGCTGACGGCTTGGATATGGTTGGTGGAGAAGGGCGTGGTGTTTGAGGGGTCGAGGAAAGATGGAGTCAGTGTCAAGGTTTATTCGTTGGGAATGGCAGGGAAGAGGAAGTGGGAGCCAGTGTATCGATTGGTGCTTGTGTGGGAGGGTGGGAAAGGAGGGAAGGGAGGGAGGAAAGAGGTCGAGGTTGGGTTTGAGGGGTTCTTTGAGGGAAATGGAATGTTTGTGCCGGCGAGGTTTGAGGAGTGGTTGAGGGGTGTGATGCCGGTTATTCAGGATGGAATGAAGCAAGTTGCAGCGGATCCGGCGCAAGCGGCTACGAGTAGTGTTGAAGTTGGTGGGACAGCGAATGGGACGAAGAGGAGGAATTGAGGCAGAGGAGATGCTGCTGAACTGTAGCTCTGTTGACGGTTTTGGTACCTCTCACTTGAAAGAATGTCTGGGCCATACGAAAACAACAGTCATGAATCAATATGATACTTACGCCAGCTACTATGACTATGTCTGCAGGAACCACCAAGAATGAAAGTCCGCGCCAGACATATGACTTCACTGACCGCCGCGTGAAATAGCCCGTGTAATACGCAGGATCCATCACCGATACTGTTCGCTAAGACAGAAACATTCTCTCATGCCTCCATACGACACCTTCACGCCACATCCCAAAGCCTTGGCGTCCCAGATTTTTGCGAAAGCGAAATCGTAACTCAAAGGAAAAAAAGGTGTGGAGGGTGCTGGAGAAATTCGTGATTGCAGAATTCATGCATGCGATATGAATCTCAATTCGACTCGATTTGGGATATGAACATCACGAAGAATATGCCTAACATGAAGAACACTGTTGGGACCGAAAGTGAGACTCTTTGCATGACTGATACTAGTCCTCACCCACGCAGCTCCTTGAATTGTCTATGGTCTATATACAATCATTCGATCTACTACGAGCATCAATGCTTTCGTCGTCGCTGAAGAGTGACAAATCTCACCACTCACAAGAGAACAGTTCGACGTCTCTCCCTCCTGCTATTTAGACGGACATGCCAATGCCAGCAGACCAAACCAAGCAAGTCCATAGTCGCGCTATTGTAACCAATAGACGGGGCATCAAGACCTTTGCCAAAAAAAAATGTGCCATGCCATTTCATAGCCGTGGGTGAGGAAACCAACCCTTCAAAACCAGCTTCTACCTGATGCCCATATGACACATTCGACCATAACGATAGGTGCAATGACGTTAGCAAGGGTTAAATCGACAGTATGAGTCCGTCTGTGTCTTGTCTTGTTACGACAATCACGACCTCCGAAAAATGGTGATATTAAACCCAAGATGGAGGAGATATGTAGAAATAATCATAGATTCATCTACACTTACAATCAATCGAACCAAGGTTGTCTTACCTCCCTGCCACGGATATAAGCAGAAGCAGTAGCACATACAGAAGGAAGAGGATGAAGATATCGAACTATTGAGTCAGATACGTGAGAGCTACTAACCTTTCGTGGTGTTCAGTCAAAGCAGTAGTGACAAGATAAAGAGGATGAGTGATGACGATACGTTTTGCATTAATGATTGTGGATGTTATTGTGGATGTTAATAAAATTCTTTGATGTATCATACAGTATTGATAGTGTTGTAGTGGAGATAATACAATCAAGAAAAGATTGCCCGATGCCATCCCTAATCCCAAACCTTAGACCCTCTATGTATATACCCAATGCCAACATACTCAAGCCTGCGCATAGCAAGCGAGCAGACCTCTCTGTTTTCGAAGACTGCACAGCAGCCTATATCATTACTCTCCTCCACAAGACCTCCCCCTCCCCATTCCTCCACTATTCATAAGCATCAATGAGGACGACCATTCTAGTTTCCCTCTACGGCTTCAGGCAAAGTATGGATCAACCTCGATGGTGCGCCCATCTCACCCGGTACAATGCTCATCATCCTGCTTCCCCTCCTCAACTGCTGAGTCAGCTCTTCGTGTCCAGCAGAAGAGCTCCTTCCAGTCATGCTTGCCAAGTGAGACTTAGCAGCATACTTGGGCACGTAACTAGGTCGTCTGATGGGAGATGGAGCACCCTCAACAGAGTATGCAGGGCTGGTGTCTCCACGTCCGGACTTAGGGTTGAGGAAGGAACCCTTGCGGGAGAAGATGCTGTGCTTACGTTCGCCGGCGGGTGAGCTGAAACCCCATTGGAAGAATGACGAGGATCGAGACTTGACTGAGCCGGGAGTCTCTGGGCCGGGAGAGTTGGGGTCGCGTTGGGAGCTGCCGGCCTCTGAGTCGGCACGGAGAACAGATTCGTTGAGAGGTGTGGCGATGGAAGGGTAGGTCTTCTGGTCGATGGAGTAACCTGCACCGAAGGGGTTGGAGAAGGAGGGTGCGTTGAGGCGGTTCATGGTCTTGGTTTGCGTGGTGGTGGAAGACATTGTTGATTCAGTGGTTGTGGTTATGTATAGTGTTGTATATGCTTTACCAGAAAGCAGATGTTGAACTGAAATGTGTGTTGAGTTATAGTTGATAAAAGATTAAGGTCGAAGACTTGATGGAGTGAGTCCTGATTGAAACGAATGGACGAAGAAGAAATACAAAGGTCGATGAAGTCGATAGATTAAAAGGTTGATTGAAGAGTGGATGAAGAAAAGAAAGTTCGCACAGCGAGACTAAGCCTTCTTTTGAACCACTTGATCTGTTCCTTGGGCTAGGATGTGACTTTCTTCTCGAAGCAGGGGATACGGTTTAGAGTGTAAGTCAGCACGATCTTGCGAGGTCATAACCTCCTCATATACCTGCGATTGGCGACATCTCATCCTTATACGAACACGAGATCGTCCTGAGGGTCAGGCGGTGGACCATAGGCCGATGCCAATAGAGGTACAGTGAGTACCTGAGAAGCGTATGTGACTTCACACTGTCTGCGGGGCATTGTGGCAGAAGTGCGATCTAGGCACTGCATTGAGGTTGGCTGAGGGGAAGTGGGCTCGTATCTCTCGTATGTCGGCCGGGGTTGAGCACGAAGACTGGCTAAGCATGAGCTGCTCTTAGTGTGATGCAGCACATAGCTGTGTGTGCGTCGTATCGCAGTGGCAGAAAGCTTGGTACTGTCGGTACTCGCATACGAGGTGTGGCTCGGCGAATTGTTGATTCAATCGACCTCTTGATCACCCACACACTATTGGACGAACAGATCACAATTGGGCATTCCAGCACAGTATTGCTCGCATAGAAAGGTTGGCAATGTTGAGTTGAAAGCGAAAGAAGAAAGTGTGGAAAGAAGGACAGGGGTTTTGCTCGCCACCTAACTTCCCAAGTTCCCAACACGTTTTCGGCAAGCGCAAAGGTCAGTTTTCGCAACGACTCGAGTGTGACCCGTTGCTCTTACAACTTCTCGAGCTGCTTGATGGATGGACGGATAGTCAAGTGACTGCACATAATCATGTCTCCAACATAGAGGAATTCTACTGTGCTGATACATGTAGAGGGAAATTTAGAGATCGACATCCAGAATACGAGACAGATCAGTGATATCTACTAGGTAGCTAACTCATGCTCAAGAATGGTCGGTGGATGCTTGTACAATGTGGGTAAATATTTTGTGCTTCACATTGCTGTCGTTATCTATTCATATATTTGTCATAATCATCCATACTGTCCAATCTCATTCCGCATCAATCATGCGCGAAGCTCTATCCTTCAGTCCAGTACCAAAACATATATACAGAGCTGATCATTCAATAACTTGGGTCTCCACAATAAACTTGCTCGACCTCGACCTTCTTTCCTTTTTACTCTTTCCAACGTGAAACTCACATTTGAATTTTAGACTTTCCCCTTGCGTTCCACTTCCAGGAGCCGATCGACTTACACATACTTCATCGCCAGTATACAATCGTCCGAAGCACTTGCGACCTGCGTCATCTCGATCCGGCAGGAGTATGCCATTCACGGTGATGCCTTTGGAACTTCCAGTTGAGACGAGAAGCTCTAGGCTATCAAGCTTCGTCCAGTCGCCACCTTCGCGCTCAACCTTTTCGATATCCGGTGCGTGGAATAGCAGCTCCAATCCCAACTTTGGCACACGCGAGTCTCGTCCATTGGGGTAGACAATTGTGCATGTAGGCATCCGCCCCCAAGTGGTTATTCTTGACGTGATGTTGAACGATACCACGGCGAAGCTGTCGACAGTGGAGGCGAGCCTACCAAGCACTGGCGGAGGCTTAACGAAGGTGGCCGAGAAAGACAAGTCGGTTTTCTTGCTATTTTCCTTGTTGTGGTCGACTGACTGTGCAGCGAAGTCTATGCCACTTATTCTACTAGCATACTCCAGAGTATGCGTTTGTGGGTCGTACGGGTCGTAGAAGAAGGAGGCTGAGACTGGCAACTCAATTTGTCGTCGAAACTGTTGCTGACTTTTCGGTGTCTTAGTCTGAGACCCGTCTTGTGCATCTTTGGACTGGCCCTTCGGGGTGGGCGTAATGTCGACACGACGAGGTGAGATCCTTTCGTAGCTATCCCTGCCAATAGCTGAATCCGGTGACGACTCCATATTCATATCACGAACCATCGAAGTGACTAGTTCGCCCACAGACTCGTCACGCACCAGCTTCTCTGCCCCTCCGACTGTCGGTGGAACTGGCCACTCAATGATCTCACCACTGCTCGAGGCTGCACTTTCTCTTTCCGAGTGTGCCTCAGATAGATCAGGCCACCACGAACATGACATTTCCTCGTCGGCTTGATGGATTGGAGGAGCACCGAAGACACCCGAGCTCTTCAAGGCAGCAGGGTTAACCCGTATCAAACGCGGAGGTGTCTCGTCTACAGCTCCGTCTAGGTTGGCCCTGAAAGGCGAAGGTGCTGGACTTGATGGCGGCTGAGGCGCATTGCGTATTGCTCGCACATCATCAAGCTTGTGCCTTTTCGTTTGTGGTTGTGAGCCAAAGTCACTCGAATCTTTGTTGCCTCGTGAGGGCGTCCCCTGTTCGACTAGGCTTAGCTGTGAGCAGTCAGGCTCGTCTTCCTCATCTATAGAGGCCAGAGTTGCGTCACGCCTGACTGTAGGCAAGTTGGGTGATCCAGTGAGCCACGCATGCTCAAAACATTGTGCGATTGTCAACCTCTTAGTAGGATCAATAGTCAGAAGTTTTACCAAAAGGTCCAAGCAAGTCTGACTGATACCGTGCTGTAATAAAGCCCCGGGCTTGAGTTTACTGTCCATGATGTTGTTGAACATAGCCCTACCAGTATTATCTACGATACCTTCGAATGGTGGCTCTCCACAAAGAACATGCCACAATACCGCCGCGTAGGACCAGAGATCCACAAGCTCACTGTATGATCTGGGATGTGACCCACGTTGTCTCTTCTGTCGTTTGATGACAGCGGCATCATAGAATGGAAATACTTCAGGAGCACAGTATAGAAGAGTGCCACAGAAAGTCCTGAGGAATGTTTCATCGCCGTTGACACTCTTGGAAAGACCAAAGTCTGTAAGCTTGACGACAAAAGGCTCTTCACTAGCGATGAGAATATTATCGGGCTTGATATCACGATGAGTAATGCCTTCCTCGTGCAAATGAGAAAGAGCGCTCAATATTTGCATCGTCATGGTTTTCCCAAGGTCCTCGGTAAGTGTTGGATGTTCTGACTCCTTCAGATAATGTGTGAGATCACCATAAGGTACATATTCCATCACAATGTACAGATGCTTATCCGTTTCTTCTGTGTCGAAGAACTGAACAACATTCGGATGCTGAATCCTCTGCATAATTTTGAGTTCACTGTCGAGCTTTTTATCGAGCACACCACGACGCATGAATCGCTTCTTTTCCAACTCTTTGGCAGCAAAGAGTTCTCCATTAAGACGAGTGGCGATCAGATAGACTGTCGCGAAAGCACCTTTTCCGAGAACGCCAGTACACTTGTACTTCTGACCTCCACTCCATGCCATGCCATAATCAGAACGAAGACATGGAGGATCCGCTAGTGCTGTGTAATAAGCTGGGATAATTGGCGCAGCCTCGGATGCTTCATCGCCACGAGGTCCTCGTAGAGCGACAAGTCTACCCGTGTCCGCAGTTTGCTGACGCTCCATGTACGAGTGAAAGTTGTCAATCCATTCCTCCTCAGCAGCTTCCCGGCTGGGAATACGGACAACGAACTTGATGTACTCTTGGTCATTCTCGACACACACCTCAATCACCGATCCAGAGTCGAGCACTCGCCAAGGATGTGCCCTAGAGACTTTTTGTTTCTTGCCGTTGACCATGGCTTCTCGCTTCCCACCTACAGGAATCTGATCCACCATCGAGCCATTCGTTGATAGATCCTCAAGCATCAATACACCCGAGGGATTGAGGAAGATGCGAAAATGTACATTACTTATTCTCTTGTGGCTGTTCGTCTTGTCGAGAACGACATCGCAAAGATCAGGCTTGCGTCCAAAACAGAAACCACAAGCCGGACTCTTGACTTGACTTGAAAAGCGTAGAACGATGTCTCCTGTCGGGGTTGATGGTGGTGTTAGGAACGACGTATCATCATCTTCATCATCTTCGTCATTAGGCCCCTCGGGTGATAATTGTGTGCCATTGCCAACCAAGCCTGGTCCAAAGCTCCTCAAGAACATCTGCTTGTTGTATATGGCTGTATGTGTTGCGATCTGGTATGCTGGCCGTGAAGCAGGATGCAGTATACAGATGACATCGGCAACATCGTCGTCGACTAAGCCTGACGTTGATTGGCCGTCTCTTCGCCCATCAAAGAGTGGTTGGGTAGCTTCTTGAGTAGCTTGTGTTGCTTCGTCAAGCGACATCTCATTGTCGTTGGGCATGGTCTCTTGTGTACGTGGTGGCACGATTTCTTTTTATAGCCACTGTAGAGACCAGTATAGTGCGCCTGTGGACCCAGCCTTTGTTCTTGTATGATAATCTTGGGAGTGCTGAAATCCCGAAAATCTACGTGTTTGAAGCACGTCTTACGCGTCGTTTGAGCAGGGGAACTGAATGGGTATCAATCCGAGTTGTGACTAGTTGAACTCCTCCTACAATGAAGGTATGTACGGAAAACTTCGAGAAGACGTTCTGGCAGCTATTACTAACAGTCCTGGACTACAGTGAGGCTTTGCAGGTTGATGAACGCTTCGAACAGGTGGGATCAGGTAGCCAATATATACAGAGCCTAAAGTGTCTATTGGGAGGTCGAGTGAGGGTAATAGAAGGTCTTCAAAGGGTGACTCGAGAAGTTCGGATGGGAATAGAGAGGGCGGGGTGTCTTAGCCTAATAAGTCCTGCTTCTGGCTAGTGGTAGACTTTGACCTGCAAAGTATTAGCATGTCACTTGCCGCTGTGGTTGAAGCAGAAACAAACCATGTCGAGCTAGTTGTCGCGGCAATGCAAGGTGAATACTTGCAAGAAACCTGGTGTAACACCAGTGACTCGAAGCAAGCTTGGTAGACCGTTTAGGCAGCAGGGAAGCCTTGGCGTCGGCGTCAATTCATCTAGCCGAAAACGGAAAATCACACTTCGCACGCAGGTCATAGCGAGAGCAGTTATAACAAAGACGATATGATTGACTCGTCTCGGAATTAATTGTACATAGCATGCCTTAGTGTTCATAACCCATTAGTCTAGTTGTACGCCATGTACGATGCTGTCGAACTGAAGCGCTTCTGTCCTGCAATAACCTTGTCCACAGCAGCAAGAAAGTCTTTTTCTGTGGCCAGCTTTCTCCTCTGCCTTATTGCATACATTCCAGATTCAGTAGCCACGCTACGAAGTTCAGCACCAGTGGCATTTGGGCACAGGCGTGAGATGAGCTCCCATCGAATATCTCTTTCGACGGACATGCTCTTGGCGTGAATGCGGAGGATGTTTGCTCTTCCTTCCATGTCTGGTAGCGAGAACTCGATCTTCCTGTCGATACGACCAGGACGCATAAGCGCAGGATCCAGTGTCGAAGGTCGGTTGGTGGCGAACATGACCTTGATATTACCTCTTGCATCGAAACCGTCCAATTGTGTGATGAGTTCAAGCATAGTCCTCTGCACTTCATTGTCTCCTCCAGCTCCATCATCGAAACGTGCACCTCCAATGGCATCGATTTCGTCGAAGAAGATGATGCAAGCCTTCTTCGTTCGGGCCATCTCAAAGAGCTCACGCACCATTCTTGCGCCTTCTCCAACGTACTTCTGCACAAGTTCACTACCAATGACTCTGATGAACGTAGCGTCTGTTCGGTTGGCAACTGCTCGTGCACAAAGAGTCTTTCCTGTTCCTGGTGGTCCGTAGAGCAAAGCACCCTTTGGAGGGTCAATTCCTAGATCCACGAACCGTTCTGGCGATAGCAGAGGCATCTCAACGACTTCTCGTAGCTTTTCGATTTGTTCCTTGCAACCTCCAACATCTCCATATGTGACATCAGGCTTGTCCTCTACCGTCATCATGGTGACAGTCGGGTCAATCTTGGGCGGTAATGGAAGCATGATCTGGTATTTGGTTCGGTCGACACTGTTTCAACATTAGCATCTGTAGTATAATATCTTGAGACAAGCACAACTCACCCTACGCGCATTCCCTCTTCGATATCCGTCGGACTCACACGCTCACCAAGATTGACGACAAACTTGGCTATTTGTTTGACATTGATGACATATTTCGCCTTGTCTTCGTCCTTCTCGTCCTGAATGATCTTGGTACATCTTGCTACCTGTAATGGTTGCTCTTCTTGCATTCTTTGTCTATCTGCTGCAACATCCCAAAGATGTGGTGGCGCAAGCCCTGTGTCTGACTCCTTGATTCCAATCTTCTCGTTGACGCTGTTTTGTTTGTCTTTGATATCTTTCTCGAGCCGCTTCAAAGCAGCTGCATAGGGAGCCGCTCCATATGTCTTGAGTACTTGGATATCTTCATCTGAAAGTGGAGTGATCTTCTTCTCCACTACTTCATCATCCGCAAAGTCCTTCTGGTACTTCTCCCAGCTTGATCCAGTTGCGCTAGGCATGTTGGAAAGGAATGCAAGTTTCAGATGCTGGCTCTACTTGGTTGCTGAGAAGGAGCACGTGTGGCGAGGGCAATATTTGTCAATAGTAGTGTACAGCCACTCTGAGGAGGGTTGGAAGGCTATGCTGGTCTTGAGATGGTGAGGATGCAGGAGAGGCAAATGCTATGATGTTGATAAAGAAGTGAATCAGATGGTTGTCATCGAAGCCGAGAGATGATGCTTGTTGGAGGTAACCCTAAACGCGCCAAGCCGACACGACTCTCCAGCAAAAGTTCAGGACGAGATTGCCATGGAACAGCGAGCTAGACAATTTATAGCAACAGCCTCAACATCTGCAAGACTTTCTCCAGTGTGATTGCTTGACCATTCCACTCAGAAAAACATTATGGCTACAGCTGCTCTTGGGCCAACTGGCGCCGGCAACAATGCCTTCAGAGACAAGGAAAAGCCCATGGCGGTGAGAACAGCCAACATAGGTGCGCGTTGCAATGTACAGATGTCACCTTGCCCGAAGCTTACAATAATCTAGTCGCCGCAAGAGCTGTGGCGGATGCGATCAGGACTTCTTTGGGACCGAAGGGCATGGACAAGATGATCCAGACTGGAAAGGGTGAAACAATTATTACAAACGACGGCAACACAATGTTAAGAGATATGAGTGTATTACATCCTGCTGCGAAGATGCTGGTCGACCTGGCGAATGCACAAGATATCGAGGCAGGAGATGGCACAACGTCAGTGGTGGTCATTGCAGGAAGCTTGCTTGGTGCGGCAGAGAAGTTATTGGCAAAAGGTAGGGCTGATCGTCCTTTGAGAGACTGTTCTTCCGGCTGTGCTAATTCCAGCAACAGGCCTTCACCCTACAGTCATCGCAGACGCCTTCCAGCGAGCAGCATCGAATGCAGTCGAAATTCTTCACGACATGTCCGTACCAATAAACCTCACAGATCGAGCAACACTCCTCAAAGCCGCTACCACATCGCTCTCCTCGAAAATTGTCTCACAAGAACCCAAGCTGGCGCCAATGGCAGTAGACTCGGTGCTGAAAGTCATCGATCCAAAAACAGCAGAGAACGTAGACCTTAAGAACATCAGAATGATCAAGAGACTGGGAGGCACGATAGACGACAGTGAGATGATTGATGGTCTCGTACTGAATCAACAAGTACTGAAGAGTGGCGGTGGTCCCACACGTATGGAAAAGGCACGGATAGGTCTTATTCAGTTCCAGCTCTCACCACCCAAACCTGACATGGAGAACTCAATTGTCGTCAACGACTACCGCCAAATGGACAAGATCCTGAAAGAAGAGCGAACATACCTCCTGAATATGGTTAAGAAGATCAAGAAAGCAAAGTGTAACGTCCTCCTCATTCAAAAGTCTATCCTCCGCGACGCCGTCAACGACCTCTCTCTTCACTTCCTTGCCAAGCTCAACATTCTCGCGATCAAGGATATCGAGCGTGACGAAATCGAGTTCATTTGCAAGTCGACCGGCTGCAAGCCCATCGCGGACATTGACTCCTTCACCGAGGACAAACTCGGTACTGCTGAGCTCATCGAAGAAGACAATTCTCTTGGTGCTCGACTTACAAAGATCACTGGTGTAAAGCCTCTGCCCGCACAACCCACAACCGGCACACAACAGGCAATCGCGAAAACGATATCTATTGTCGTCCGTGGTGCGAACCCGCTTATTCTCGACGAAGCTGAGCGATCCCTCCACGATGCACATTGTGTGATTCGCTGCCTGATCAAAAAGCGAGCTCTTTTAGCTGGTGGTGGTGCACCAGAAATTGAAATCGCACATCGCCTCAACAAACAATCACGAACACTCACCGGCACTGACGCGATTTGCTTCAAGGCCTTTGGCGACGCCCTCGAGGTCATTCCAAATACGTTAGCAGAGAACGCAGGACTGAACCCTATCAAGGTCGTCACGGAACTCAGACATAGACATGCACAAGGAGAAGTCAACGCTGGCGTCAGTATCAGGAGTGGTGGTGTCAAGACCGACATTAGGGAGGAGAATGTGCTACAGCCCCTGCTAGTCAGCATGAGTGCGATTGAGTTAGCGACGGAGACTGTGCGACATATCTTGAGGATTGACGATATTGCTTTGAGCAGATGATCAACTATCAATGGATGAGCACGAAGAGTACGGTCGTTCGCCCTCATATATCTTCGGCTGTCGGGCCTTCAATAAAGCGTCATGATACAGCTGAGGCACGCAAGAGCAGGCCGAGAGTGTTGTCGATGATCAATGATGATGTATATACGCAATGAAGGTACGAAGCAAAAGTAAGTCGATTGTGACTACGCGACCAAAGCAGTAAAAATAGAAGAAAGATTCAAGATCCCATTCTTCTAATTGATTGCTCGAATCTGTTCAATTGTTGTTGTATAGTGAATACTACCGCCGCATCTTTTCTGTAGTCGCTCAGCTCACTGCACCAGCCACAAACTCTGATTACCGCATCTCATCACCTTTTCTTCCCACATCGCCTTCTCCCTACCCACACACCCTTAACACCATCTCTTTTAACACGCATCTCCCTTAACACCTCCTCCCTACCCACACTCCCCTACCCACACTCCCTTAACAAGCATCCCCCATCACAACCGAAACCCCCGCCTCACCTCCTCCAAAACCACCTCCGCCCTCTCCTCCAAAACTCCGCACACCTCCTTCATAGCCTCCTCGTCGGTACGCACCAGCCTACTCTTAACAAGACACCTCCTCCCTTTCCCCTTGCCCTCGTCGCGATCGACGACAACAGCCACCATGGAATTGTGGCCGATGCGATATGTCTCGATGGTGTAATGGCCTGGTCCGCCGTAGATGATGCGGCAGTTGAGTAGCCAGTTGGGGGGTCTTTTGTCGCTTGGGGTGAAGATGGAGGCGGGTGTGGTGGGTGCGCGTGGGTTGGGGAAGCGCATTTTGTTCGGTGGTGGGTAGGGGGGCTCAGAGATGTTTTGGCTGGGTTTCGTGTGAGTAGTGAGTGTGGTGCGATGCACGAGGTGAGGGTGCTTACGGGCTGAGGAGGCGGAGATTGTGAGTCTTTCGATGGTACTGGTGTTTGTGTATGCGTGCTGTGTTGGATACTGATATCGATTCCGTTGTGCTTGACTGAGAAAAGAAAGTGGAAAGAACATGGTACAAATGCTGAAACGAATGGTATATTAAGGATTGTATCGTGCGTGCGTTGTTTGCTACTGCTATGTGTGCTTCCTCTCCTGTCGCTTGAGGTGTTTGATTTGCATGCTTGCTTTTCTGCTTGTTTCCTGCTTGTTCTGGAAGACATGGAGTCAGCACTCAGGAGACCTGCTGCAGCTTGTTATGGTATGATATTGTTTGCTCGAGCGCCCGCAATTCTGTCTCCTCCGTATCCTGGACTTCTTCATTCTTTCGTAGGAAGTAGTCCGTCAGCCATAGATAATGCGACTGTTGAGCTCCCCATAGCTGCCTTCAATGCCAATGTTTCTAGAGACGGCATTGTCAAAACTTATGCATGCCTGATTGGAGCAAGAAGTTGAAGGTGAGTTTGTTGTGGTAAGTTATGTTTGAGAAGAGAAGAAGAGAAGAAGAAAGGAAGAAAAGAAGAAAGGAGAAGAAGATATCTCAGATGCAGGTACGGTATATTCATTAGTTCCTTGGTGTGGCAAGGTAGCTTTTCTTCGCTGCTTTGGCATCAAAGCGCCCTGTCTAGCATTATGAGCCAGCATTGTTTCTCTCCGCGCTCTTAAGACATTGTCGTTCCTACATCAACTTCTTCTCCTTGAACTCCTTGCCACTCTCCCTCTCGGGATGAACAGGTACGGGATGCTTGATCGTGAGACACCTAGAAGAACAATATCAGCAAAAAATTCCATATCCACTACTCCCATCCATCTGAACCATATCGTCGAACAACAAGACAAAGTGAAACACGCCTAAACAAAGAAGACTTACCAGATATCGAGGTAATCACATATACTAGTTATGACCTCGAGCACAAACCCGCCCCAAATTCCAATCACCAACCCCAAACACCCAAACATATACGCAACCTCGTACTCCTCCCCAATGACACCACTCCAGATACCCATATTTCTGCCCAGCGTATCAATAATAGCAAGACCCAAAGGGAAGTTGAGGATGTTGTGTTGTGGGAAAGAGGATTTGGTGAGATGGGCGATAATGATGCGGCCGACGGCGTAGGCGTTGGTGAGGCCGCAGTAGAAGGTGAAGGGGATGAGGTGGGTGCGGAGGATGGTCGGGTGTAGGTAGAGGTAGAGCGGAATGTGAAGCCAGGTTGTGAAGAAAGGGAGGAGGCCGGAGAGAGCGGGAAGAGTGGGAAGATTGCGTGAGCGGAGGGAGGTTAGGACGTTCTGAATGCTGTAAGGAGAGTGGTTAGTGTTGTGTTATACATGCAGTGGAAAGAGGAAGTGGTAGTACCTTCCATATGTCGCGAACACTAGGACAACGCCGCCGTACACCATATACCAATCCGTCCACGCCATCTCGTATATCCTCTCGCCTACTCCACCGTTCACCGCCCAGTTTCCCGGCTTGACGCCAAAGCACTCGAGGGTAGAACGTTGCCAGAATTTCGGCCCTTTGAAGGCTGTGAATGCGAAGACGATGACAAGTGTCAGGATACCCTCGACGGGTCCGGAGACGACGCCGAGAGTGAGTGTTTTTGTGTAGTATTCGTCCCAGGTTTGAACGTAGAAGGTTAGGAGTGCTTTGTGGCGGATGTGTTAGCTGGAGTGATGTGTGGCAAGAGGGATGAGTGAGACGCACCGGAGAAGGAAATCAGCACTGTCTTCCAGCCTTGACCGAGCATCATTATGCCAGCGAAGATGAGAACTTCGAGGGAAGTGTTCACCGCATCAACACCTATTTTCTTGATTAACAGATGTTCTCGCACGAGCACTTCTGAGTATCCTGACCATGATCGAACAGTTCACCAAGTGGGCCACTTTGTCCTGTTCGTCGTCTTCCCTACATGTCAATATTGTTCTGTCCTATTCCTCGACCTTGTCCATGGTCTTCAACTCACGCTTGTGTCCCATCTACAGCGTCAAATGTCTGGTATAAGAACAGTCCTATTGAACAACTTGCATATACCCATCGTGGCATCTCTTGATCCAAAGTGGAGTTGTAGTATAGCATCGTGAGGAGGTTTATGACAACGAATCCGAATCCAGTGAGGGTGATCTGAGAGAAGACATGTCAGAGAAGGATCCCAAGCCTTTGTTGCAACCTTATCGGTGTGTAGGCAATTCGCAAGATAGGATAAAAGAAGAAGGGCTTACAAGGTTTGGCCTGTACATTCAAATGTAATTAGCTATTCTGTTACACGAAGAACTGCATACAATATTCCTTCCTCGATAGATAAACTCGCGCAAAGATATACTCAGCTACTTCAAGCAATTCCTGTAAAGCATCAAACCAGACGAAAGAGAGAGGCACTCACGCCATCCACATAGGAAAGAAATGGATAGCCACATTCGTATAGAATGGCTTCATCACATATTTCGAGATCAGCGACTTATCCACGGCAGAGTACTTGTACTCCTTGAGTTTAGGCAACGCATCCTGGCGAATATAGACCATGTTAACGGTCGAAGTAGCAAGAGACAGAAAGCAGAGGATGTAGTGTAGAATGCTGTGTTTTCAGAATGGCCCCATTGGAAAGTTGGAAACAAAGTCGCGTTCGACGTCAGAGCGCGCGAAGCTGCAATCTGAAACGTTCGGTTGCAGTTTCCTCCTCTGTCTTAACCCCAACTTCCCAATCATCTCTCCATAAGAACTCCTCGGCCTTCTTCTCCAACACCCTCAACACCTCCTCGAGAGCCTGCTCTCTAGTAGGCCACGGTCTACTTTTGATAAGATGCTTTTTCCGCTTTCCCACCATATCACTGTAAATTCCATAATCGACAACGACAGACGCGTAGAAATTGCGTCCAAAGCATTTCGACTCGACGCTATAATGGCCTGGTCCGTAGATAATGCGACAGTTGAGTAGCCATTCAGGGCTTCTGTCGTTCGGGGTGGGTGTGGTGGGTGGGTGTGGGTGAGAGGGTGGCATGGTGGTTGATGTTTGGGGATCTGAGAGATGTGTGTGAGTTGCGTGGTACGATGCTATGTATGAACGGTGGTGGTGCTTACGAATGAGCTTGAGGTGGGAGGAATAGGGAGGCGAAGAAACAAATTGTGATTCCTAGATGGTGCCGGTGCTTTGTGCGTGCGTGCTGCGTTGGGATATTGAGACTGATCTTGGTTCTTTATTGTGCTTGACAGAACAGAGGAAAAGGAAGAGAAAAGGATCATGGTAAGAATGCTGGAAGTAGGCAAATAATGTATGAAGGACTCAATATCGTGCGTGGTTTGCTAGGCTGGTGTGTGTGCTTCATTCTCTTGCTTGAGAAGAGTTTGACAACGTGCTTGCTTTTCTGCTTGTTTTCGAAAACATGCCGCTCATGGAGGAGACCTGCTGCTGCTTGCTTGTTTGCCATGCCATAAAAAAGACGACGAAGAAGGAGAAATAAGAAGAAGAAGAAGAAGAAGAAGAAGAAGAAGAAGAAGAAGAAGAAGAAGAAGAAGGGCTTAGGAAGGAAAGGTCAAGTGAGATAGTAGTAAATCGATGTTAGCGTTTTAGTAAGCAACAAAGAACTTGTCAAAGAACTTGCAAGAGTAAGTGAATGTGAGTTTCGTATTTTACCTATTTTGATTTGCCTATTTTGTTGCGGAGGCTGAAAACAATAACGCGTGGTAGCCATTGGGTATTTTGATATGTGTATGCTGTTCGGTTCCTAGCGCTATACTGTTCATTTGAGCGATCCGTGTACTGTGCTGCAGTCTCTCGGACGTCGCCCTTGTATTCCAGAGCGAGAAATGCCGCCAGTCTTCGCCTCGTCCATGTTTTCATTACCACCACTCACGCAACCGGCGACCAAGGCATCGGCACCAAAATCGCACTCTTCATACTCTGAATCAATGGCACCGTCTTGTGCACCGTATCACTCCATCCCTCCTTCTCCCAGGATCTCTCCCTATTCTTCCTACGCTCCTCCAAGTCCGCAAACTGCCACATATGATGCACAGTGTTGAGCTCCCCAATCTGCGTAAACCATGCTCCTACGCCTTCCATAACTTCTAGTCTCGCTCTGAGGCCTTTCCTCCATTGAACCTCCCACTCGAGCAAGTTGCCTGGATGTAAGGTGTACGAGCGGAGTTCGAAGACGCCGCCAAGCGCTCGAGGAGGTGTGGTGGGCCAGAAAGAAAATTCTTGCATTAGGGAGGTCTTCTTGGAGGTGATGAGTGTTTTGAGCTTGCGGTCGAATTCAGCGAATTCGGGACTTTGTTGGATTTTGTGGAGGGATTTGTGGTAGCCGCTGGAGGGAGGGTGTTAGTGATGACATTGCGTGGTAGAAGTGTATAGACATGTCATACTTGTATTTCTCATACTCCCAGATGTGCACTGAGATTCTCAGTTAGTCTCGGGTAGTGCTTTCGCTTTACTCGGTTTCAGTACGCACCAAAAGTATCACAATCGCCAACCTCTGTCCTCCAGCTACCAACCAAATGCACATGGTTATCCGGCGCATTAGCCACCTTCGGATACCAGTTCCCGACTAGCTCGACATACTCATCCACCTTATCGGGCTTCACCTCATGAAACACGATAGAATGAACATACTTCCCTCTTGCCACCACCTGCGAAAACGACCTCTCCATATCCGCTTCCATCTCTTGGCCCTCCTTCGTACCATAGATGATCGAATTCAAAGCTCCCTTGACGCCCTTCTCTTCTTTCGGAGCAGAGGACAACGATGAGGACGGTGTGCTAGCACTCTTGGCTGATTCATCTGTGTTAGCAGGGGTATTTTGTGAACTATGTGTCACGGGACTGGAGGCAGCGACGGTTGACTGACAATCAGCCTGCTTCTTTGTCTGCACAGGACGATCGCGAAACTCTTTTCGCTTGCTGTGGAAGTTGGAGACGTTCCTTTCGAGGCCGTCGACTTGGGATAAGGTGGGCGCTCGTGAGGCTAGGCGGGAGGACGAGGTTGAGATGGATCGTGAGACGATGGATGTGATTGGCTTTGAGGATGCGAGCCTTGCTAGTTGTTGTGTAGCATGGGGAGGCATTTTCGGGGCAGTTGGTGTGGTGGTGAGGATGAGGTAGACGAGGCTTGAGCGAGACTGGAGACTTGAAAGCAAGCAAGAGTGATGCTGGTAGATGTAGGACTCGTTATCCACAGGCTCGATAGCAGTGTGCTGTCGATTGAAATGCGGGGAGAGGTGGCTGTATTAGGGACTCCCGCCTAGAAGGGATGTAGCTGATTGGAGCAGTGACTTGAGTACAATGCTGGCTGTAGCTCACGTTCCACGGCTGATAGATGGAGGGGTATGTACTTGCTAGAGGTACTTTACCTTGTTGTGTCAATGTATCAGGGGAGACGGAAGTGTGGAGAACCTCACTCAGTTTCAACGTCATGCGTGTGTAGAACAGGAACACCTCTTCATACAGCCTAAACAACCCAGCTCATCTACATTCTACTATCACACGCCATGTCTCAAAGCACAGCCCAGCTCAATTGGCAGGCCTCCAATACCTCACAGCCCAACAGATCCTCATCACTGCCACCAGAGGTGATAACGTGTCTAAAAAATGCAAGATTTGTATGTATTGGACTTTCACTATCAACAGCATAGTCCCTCTATCTAACTTCTTCAGCTGCACTTAGCAACATGTCATGAGCAAATACCACACATCTCACTGATGAACTACACCTACCTACCCTCCACCCCTTTCACCCCCACACCCGTCATCATCATGACTACCAATCCCGAATCACGCAAAACAGACAACCTCCTCGTCAATCCTCGCGTGTCTCTACTTGTCCACGACTGGGTCTCTCACCGTCCACCAACTCGCGATCCAGGTCCTGAACGGAGCGCAGGGTCGCCGCCACCAGAAGCAGCTAGATCGAGCTTGGCTAGCCTATTAATGAGCATGAATACGACGGCCATGTCCCGCATCAGCGCCACAATCAATGGCGACGCCAGAATACTAGACGCTGGTGGCGAGGAGGAGAAGTGGTGCAGAGAGATGCACCTACAGAATAACACTTTCCGAGATCAGCCAGCAGCGGAAGAGTTGTTTGGCACAAGTCCGAGCGATACCATGGCTGGAGATGGTGGCAGAGGCCATTGGGTCGAGGGTGAAGCTGTCAGGGTTGTCGTGGTGAAGATTAGCGACGGAAGAATTGCTGATTACAAGGGTAAGGTGGATGACTGGATTATTGTGCCCGAGCAAGAGCAGGATCCTATGGTTAATGGAGTTTGAGACTTTCACATACTCCGGAATATCATCGACGTCGGGTTTTTCGTGGTGATGGAGGGTTCAGGACGTATTCTTCCACATCAGCTGATCCTCGAAGAAGCAAGAGCTCGGTATCTCTTAATGGAGCTTCGGGCAGAATTATTGCCTCTGGGGTTTGGTCTTCCCAAAACCATGGCGTGGCGAGGCCAACATCCTCATACCTGATGCGATAATCCCTTAACGCTTTTGGATTGTAAGAACCTTTGTCCCCATATCCTGGGCCGTTCAAGACAAAACGGGAGCGAACAGAGGCATGAATGTACTCGTTGGTATTGCGGAGCGGCTTATTGGTTACGTCGCCTGTTCTAAGCATTTGTGTCAGTTTCAGATCCATACCCAGATGAAGTCATGGCGATGTTCGCTTACCTTGGGTCAACGCGGAAGTAATCTCCAGGTGTTCTTCTTATGGCCCCACCAAGGGCGAATACTGCCGTCTCCGAATTGTAAATCGTTCCTGGCCACTTATCAGCACTTCAGAGCCATTCGAGGAAACAACAGAGAACGATTACCAAATGACCAAGGCCTTATTCTTTCTCTTTTGCTCTTGTAATATTCAATGTTGGCTCGATCTTGCACGAGCAAGTACTTTGCATCGATCTCAAGCAAGGGCTCTAGCATGCTAATCATCCAGGCTAAGGTGTTGTTTGCTAGCTCCTGATCATTGTAGCCTCCTCCAATGTTTGTGTGAACTCCAGGGAACCAGACCTGAACGAGGTTTGTTTTGCAGTCGTCACGCTTCTCCCAAACCGCTGGTTGGAATGCTGCACGTTTCTCATCAAGCGCCAACGCCTTGGATTATGTGTTAGTTCTAGAGATCATCCAAGTTATCGTGTCAAAAGAACTGTACCTGGAAAGCATTCTCGACATGATCATCGATTGAAGTGTCGTAAAAAGCATAATCACTCAGCTTCGCGCTTAGCTGCTGTCCAAGCTGACCCAAAAATCCTATCCGCGGTACTCCAAGTGACCCTAGTCATCTCAGTATTGCCCTTGTCCTTATGCTTGCCAATCTCACTCACCGACTGTGTCCCAGACGCCGATAGCTTTAATCTTTACGCCCAAAGTTGTATAGCCCAGACGTTCCAGCTCGTCAACATAGTAAGGATCTCGAAAAGGCGGTTTATTTCGGAAAGGCACGTCTGGTTGTGTGCTGCGATAGCTCCTCGAATTTCTATGCGAAACATCCTGTCGTTGTGTTAGACTAGTGCTGAAGCAGGTGGACATTATGTGAAGTGGTGAGCGTACGACTTGCCTGGTAAACCACAGGAAACGTGTGTAGCCCACTCTTCGTCATGACGCCAATCTGAGATATGAGACCACCAACACTCCTTGCTGTAAAAGCACCTCTACTGAACCCGATCAAGAATATCTCATCTCCCTCATTCCAATTGTTTGAAATGAATGTATATGCTTCGCGGACATGTTCTGCCAAACCCCATCCTGAGATGCCGCCGACTGTTTTTGTCGTGGTTGTACCGATTGCGCCTACGCCGGCTTGGTAGTAGACGATTTGCTGAATGCCGTCGGAGGATTGAGAGCGAATGGCTCGAGTGATGCGGGTAACGTTGGATGGAGGAGCTATCTGGCCATTTTGGAGAGAACCGTCAGAGTCAAGCCAGGTGCCTAGGCTGTGGTCAGCGTGGGCACATAGACGAGGACGCGGTCCGCAGCTGACCATCACAACAAACAATGAGACGCTTATAGCTGATCTGCCTCTCACTCCCACTGTTGGAGGCAGAATCACTCATTGCAACGGGAATGATGCGCTACAGGTGCAAACACAGCAGTTCCAAGTGACAAGTGCCATGAGCAGTCGGGCACTGGCAGGAGCACAAGTACAACATTCACTCGCACGACCACGAAGCAGCCATTGGAGTCTGAACAACGGTAAATCAGGTCCCACTTCGAGTGTGGGGGGCAGATCGTGCTTTGAAAAAGATTGGGTCACATCGACATTACAAACACCACTGAAACAACCTTGAAATCATGGCCAAAGACACATCAAAGGTAGGCTAGGCCGACATCGACCTCGACCATGTATCAGCTGACAGCCACTGCAGAAAAGAAAGCGTGAGGCCGCTCCGCAATCAACCACTACAAAGCATGAAGAAGAAGTCGACACCACCAAACCGACTGCCGTCTTCCAGGCTACACAAGGGCGTCCGTACACCGTTAGTGTCGCCCTCCCAGGAAGTATAGTCGCCAAGTCCGTATGCCTGCTCAATTGCGTCTTCAGACATTGACAAATGGCTAATTTCAGTTGGAAATAGTGCACAAACACATGATCTCAAAACCACCATCATTGGCACCATCGCCCGAGCCCTTGCTGTCTTCTGCGTTGACGAAATCATAATATTCGACGATGGCAACTCTCAAACCAAAGCCCGAAATGACCACTTTGATCCACGCAAACAACAACTCATGGCACAAGATGAAGAAAATGGCTACACAGCTTTCTCGAATCCAAGTGACTTCTTTTATCACGTACTCTCTTATCTTGAAACACCACCATATCTGCGCCGGACGCTATTTCCATATCATCCGAATCTGAGGACGGCAGGCGCATTACCGAGTCTGGACATGCCACATCATCTGAGAGCAGAAGAGTGGTTGCAGTATAGGGAAGGTGTGACGCTCGAGCAGCAACCACAAGGTCATGAACAGGGACAGAAGAAGAGAGCAAAGGGCAGTGATGTTCAGAAAGGAGAAGGCCCACAAGAAACTCTTGTCAATGCCGGATTGAGCCAGCCAGTCAAGGTCGACACAGCCATACCACCTAATACTCGAGTGACGCTGAGGTTTAATGAAACTGGACCCACAGAACAACCTACTGCATCAGCTATATCGCCCGATGCGCCACGAGAAGAAGGGGGATATTATTGGGGTTTTGCACCGCGCCTTGCTTCTTCGCTGTCTACCGTCTTCACTGAAAGTCCTTTTCCGGGAGGCTATGACTATTCTATTGGTACTTCTGAGCGCGGTATACCACTTCAACACCTGCTCCCACCTCCTTCATCGAGTGATGGTAGGGATGATGAGGATGAACCAAGACCACTAGTACCCAAATGGCAGCATCTCCTTATTGTCTTTGGCGGCGTAGCGGGGCTGGAGGTAGCGCTGCAGAATGACAAGGAATTGAAGGGTAAGGTCAGCCAAGCAAGCGAAATGTTTGACGCCTGGGTGAATCTAGTGCAAGGGCAAGGATCGAGAACGATCAGAACCGAAGAGGCAGTCTGGATTGGATTGATGGGCTTGAAGGGGTTCGTCGACGCTAATGCTACGAAATGAGTACAGCGTAGCACGACACATTCGGATCACGGTCGTCGGTCAAGGCTTGTTAACAAACAAAATTCGTGCTATGTTTTACTTCTCGCCCTGGCGTAGAAAGCACATCATTTGGAGAACACCACGCGATGATATCAACGCTCTCAAAACACGTCTCTTGTCCGAGTCTCAGTGGTCGAGTCCACACGTGCACTTGGGTGTTCATAGAGTTGCTGATGAGGACGAAACAGGCGTTGAGATCCTCTGTACTGACTGAGCTCGAACTTCCATCGTTCTTTCCTCTTTCAGATTCGCAATTCTCCTCAGATCGCATCTCACTTGATTCTGCAAAAGACAAACAAACATCGTTTCACCTTGTTTCAAGCTTGCAAACAATATGCGTCGCTCGCACAAACATTGCAATCATTCTCAATCGGGCTCTACGTTCCTAGCAAGGAGATCTGTCCTCAAGTATGGCTTGCTTTCTGGATCAAAGCAGACAGATCGATCGAAAGAGGTGGGATATGGGGGTCTGAAACACGCTCTATATCAACAAACAACAACGCGCCTGTATTCAGACTTACGCCTATTGTGTCGTTTGCTTTTCCCACTCTTCTTCACAATACTTAACTGCTTCCTGCCCTTCTCTTCCTCAACCGCCCCTGCTTTTTTCCTTTTCCATTTCACATCATAATCACCTTTCAGAACCTTCGACAACACCAAAGTTACGACAATATCATACCATGGCCGACACTACCAGTGCGGTATTTCACACCACAGACACATCTCGTGCGCAGAAGTGTGCATCGCGCGGCAAACACGCCAAATTGCTTTGCACCGCCTGCAACCACTGTCCTGTACAGTCTGACAACGATGTTTCCACAATCTACTATTGCGACAGGGACTGTCAAGTATCCCACTGGACAAAACACAAAACTGAATGCAAGGCTCGCATTGCTCGTCGTTCTCTCTATCGTGCTGCAGACATAGCTCAGAAGATCTGGCTGGAGCTCTGTGAGCAGACGTGTGCCGATAGGGTCCTCGCTGTTACCAATGAAGGAAAGACTTTGCGTATCGAGACTCAGAACATCGGCGACCATATGTTTTATCACCCCTTCCCGAGCATGATAGGCTCAGATCTCCACGATCGTATGAGTGTTGCGGTCCTTTCAAACTGTGACCTAGGCATGATCGCTATGTGGGAAGTCATCAAGGTTCTCTTTCAAGGTGTAGATCTGTCTGCTTCAATGAATCGGAACGCTGCTAAGTCTATATGTTTAGGCCAAGATGTTCAGTTTGACGGGTTCAAGGCAAAATCAGGGATTGTCCTCGAGAAGCCGTCATCTATCCAGGTAACATTGGTATGCTGAGATATGTCCATACTTGCTGGCGCCTCAAGCTCAGCAAGAAAGACATGTATATTCTGGATCTGTCAAGTGCTCAATTTGGTCACTACGCGCCTCTCACTTTGTTGCAAGAATACTTGGAGGTGATCAAGTTCGATATGCGCTACGTCAACGTTGGTGGGTATTCACCTACCATCAGGATCATGCAAACGACTTCGAGGAGTGGAGCAGCATCAGAACTGCCATCAATCGCAAAGCCAGTACCACTCATGACGATGCCATTGTCACTACACTGCGTGATTTCGAGAAGGAAAACATTACCATAGCTCGTTTGCTTCGCCTTCCCCAGCGCAACTACGATGAGCAGAGCACAGACTTATTGCAGCTTTGTAAGAACGCTATCATTCATTCAATTCAACTCCTACATGATGATGGCACTCTCATCAGACGATATGGGGTATCGCTATTGACCCAACATGACTTGACAATCCAGGACCTTCACCCTTACGAAGATGAGGTCTATAGCGACGAAGGCACTGCTGCCCTGCGAGAACAGCAGAGAGCGATTGCAAGGATGAAGATGGAAAGAGAAGCTCATGCTGCAAGCAAAGGTGAGAGATAACCCAAGACACGCTATGCTGATCTTACCAAATATCAGAAGCGTGTGGTCAAGCTATGTTATGGTCCAAGACATTTCGACGATGACGACCGTGTCGCTTTTGATGGGGAGGGTGTTTCTGTGGAGCTGAGTGTCGGAGGAATGGAGCTCTTCTGTCCGTTATGCCCATGAACGGTGTTGGCATCCATTGTTCTTGCACTTGTGCTCTACAATGTTGGACGACAATTCACTCGTCAAGCGGATAAATGTCATTGTACGACTTGAAGGAAAGAAAGAGGTGGAAGCTGCTGCTCATCGTCGGTAAGGATGAATCAGACTGATTGTATAATAGAAAATGTGTCACAATATTCGCCATGAGCCACTGCATGGCTTTGAGATTGGTCAATGATGTGGAATGAGAGTTGACGATTCCAATCTTATGGATTTCAGCACGAAACAAGCTAGCGCAGCTCTGCAGGACAAAGCTTCTCCAGCGCCACTTGTTCCTCTCGTCTCGTCCCTCCGGTCTCTGCGTTTCATGCTGTGACTACTGGTAAAATCGTGGATATTGGTGGATATTGGTGGCATGAGTGAGTGAATGAAAAGCGGAAATAAACAATCGTTCGAACCTCCGAAAACTCTTCTAATCTGGTGGCCGTCGAATAAGAACCTTTGTGTGAGTACTCCCCACAGCAAGATGAGCAGACTTGTGCAGAGAAAAAGAATGCAAGACTCCATCATTTTACCCTGCATCATCCTTCTACTCTAGTTTCATTCTCTTCGTAAATCAGCCCGTGTCACTATCCTGCTCTCTCATAATCTCCTGCGACATTATCAACTGCTCGCATCTGCCCTTCTCCTTGCCAAATTGAGTCTCTTCTCCTGACCACTTTTCGTCTTTTTCTCAACCTGCTCAAATATCCTCATCTCACTACATCTTCACCCGACTTCAGAAGGCAAAAGCCATGTTTCTACTCGCTTCTTCCTTGAAGTGATTCAAGCTGATCAAATCAAAAAGGTCTTCAGTAACAGCTCTGAAGATCGCTTTACTGTACTGCTCAATGTGACGGGAATCGTGCACCTCAACTTTGATGAAGAGTAATGTTTCCCAATCACAGCAGACCATTGCTGCCTCCAAGATTGAAGAACCATCGAGGGTGGTCGAATCTAGCTAAGCCTGAGAATGGCGTCTAGCTGTGAGTAATAGTAGTGCTCTCATCGTTCCAGGATTTCTGATTTCACAGTTCAGGGGATCTTCTCAAAGTTCCGATGAATGATTGTGAAAGGGGTATCGTCGTATATCTTCCATCATCCTTGTGACGTCCTCCCAGCCACTATCTGCGTTGGTAGTTGGGAGCGGAGAGATCTCATCGCGGTTGGAGTGCGGCCGGAATGTACGTCCCTTGCACAGGAGAAAGAAAAAGTCGGGACCAGCAAAGTCTTTGTACTGCTCCCTCGCATTTGATGTAGCCGTCTGTCTGAGGCCTGAGCATCGACATACGAAGCCACACAAGATCAACTCTGTTGTGCTGCTGCTGAAAGTTGGGAAGTACCTCTCTTACAAAGTCGATCGATGGAGTGGTGGAGCAGTCGATATTTCCACATGACGCTTGTCCTGGAACCACTGGTAGACAATGGAAATATGAGACGCGGCAGGGGTTCAGTCCTGCTGGTCACAACTGTCTGCCTTCAGCTCACATTTCTTGCCGAGTTGTTGTGCGACAACTGTAAGAGGACATTCTAGGCTCTTTTCGTTTTGAGATCTGATGGTGTTGACGCATTCTGGCAATGGCGAGACGATCTTGCCCGTGAATGGCGCCCAAGTATACCGCACAATATGTTGAACAATAATATCGTGCGTAGATGCCGCTTGAGACGTATTCTGCCGGCTAGAGCATTCGAAGGTAATAACTGCGTGCCGATGATCTTGGTAAATGTCGGCTAAGTTTAAGTAACAATATTCAAAGAGCGGACTAGGACGGAAGAGGATGTATAAGGTAGACCTTCGAAGGTGGTCTATATCGGGACGCTTTAATGTAACGAGTGATAGTAGCAACTAGCCCCTAGTCGGGCAAGAGACGATGATAGGTTTTAGGTCCTAGTCACCGGTATGACTAATCGTCCTGGTAGTTCATGTAGTCATATTGGAGGACGAGGAGTTGGTGGGTCGTAGCGAAAGATTGGTCAGCCAGATCTAGAAATTGCTTCGAAACGAGGCGTGTTAATAGCTGCGTCGTGGGATCGTCTGTGATATAGAGATGATGGAAGACATTCTATTACGTCAAAGTCAGTATCAATCGATGAGACGTGCTGCGAGGTGCGAGGCCCACAAACCTGCTGTGCAATCTCCAGTGGCGAAGTTCGAGAATGATGAAGAGCATTGATAGAAAACTTTGTTGGCGGCAGCGTAATGATGAAAAGTATGATGATGGAAGTTGAAAGCCTTGATCGCTGTCGAATTTGTGGATGGGTACTTTCAGAGAGAGAACCTTTCTTCGTGCAATCTGATGGAGTTCTTGTAGGTGCCTCCTCTTCTTGAAGATAGATCTTATACTACCCATTGATATCTCCCCACCAATTGTGCTACCTTTCTCAAGCCTCGATTGTTGCTTGATATGTAGCTGTGTGCCCTCAGAAATAGAGCTCTTCTTGGTACAGTCTGATGGTGGTCTAGTAGGCAGCTTCCCCGGGTATAACCAGTCATTACGATGTATATCTCCAACAATACTGACGAAAGACGCACTAGTAGTATGTGGATTCTCCTTCCTTTCGATGCTTTACTTTTCGTTCGAGCTGCCTCTTGAGCCTCACTTGAGAGGGGTCGGGGAGTCCAGGTTTCATATTCATTCGATATCGGGAAGTCTACATCCTAAGGTGAGACGGTCGGGGAGGGAGTTACAGAATTCGATGTAGCAGATTGATCTGCTGGTCGTGGTGCCTTGAATCGTGGTGGTGGCGGTATCTCACGAGTCTGCTTTGCGTCAGGGATGAGGTCGTAGTATTAGGTACTAAAACTCCCCGGAATGGGGATCTTAGTACTGATGGATGCCTCGTGTAGAGGGGATGGTGGTATCGGCTCCGAATGCCACGCAATGAGGGCTGGGAGTAAAAGTCATGTGCTTGATGTTTGAGCTTTCTGAACTGTGTGTCGTTGAGCTTGATATCTAGTACAGGCAGTTAGATTATCCTAGGTGGCTGTGATGCTTCTGCGTGGGTTACCCATATACTTATCTATCATAATGTCAGCTAGGGATCAATTCAATCTCACCCAATGAGCATTCAAGATGTTTCGGGGCTGCGGATTATTAGATTTGTCAAGCACTGCTATGTCGACCTCCTAGGAACTGCTCATCCTCCTCCTTTGAGATTACGCAATGGGAGATCTATATCTTGAGTTCATTGAGACAATTTCATTGCTACCAGCGATCTATCCAGACTTTGTTGCCTTGTGAGGTCTTCCCATACATTATCTTGCAACCTACAAGCTTGTCATTATCGTTCATCTCAATCAATTTCCTATTGAGATATCCATTTACCACCGGTTCCCCAACGTCCTCAAACACCCGTGTGTAGGGTGCCCTCCTAATCTTTTGCCAGTTCCAGCATGGTCTTTGGATGACCTCTCAAATAGATATACTGCCCTTTCCTCATATACTGTCTATGATTGGCGAACGCAGCAACGACAATCTTATCTAGATAAGTATCTCCAAGGTGTTCCTTCAGTGCTTTTGGTTCGACAGGCCCTTCATTCTCGTGTACAAAGCCTCGAACCACGTTGACCAACCTCCGGGTGACAGTCTTCGCCAGCTTGTCCTCTCGACTCATGCCATAGTCAATTGCGGCAAGATTCTCAAATTCTGTCCCAGGATCCTCGCGGCTCGTTTCCTTGAAGTCGAGGATTTCTTTGTACTCGTTGTAGGGTGTGACAGTACGATGATAGCCGAACTGCGCTGCGGTAAGGTTGAAGGCAAATTCACGACCGTCGCCGACTTTGATCAGCCAAAATATGTGTGAGCACTGTGCAGCTCGGGAATTTGTACCACTGTGGTCGATCCAGATTTTACGAGCCTCGAGTGGACATCTGCGTACATTGCCGATAACCTCAAAGACACGCCATTTGCGACCTGTGAGGAAGGAAGACCTGTTAGCAATTTGATACTCTTTAGACGAAGATAACGAGCTTTGAGGTAATACTGGCGGTGAGTTTGACAAGGAGCAGCGTAATAGCGATCAGGAATTTGAGGAAAGGTAACAATCTTACCTCTGACGAGCAACTTCAAGACATCCCACATCCATGCCACGCTATGCCCACACATCATGTAGGCAAATACCGCCTCCATGTTGTCCCATTCTTCTTGACCGCCGGAGCCAAGTATGAGTGGCGAGCACATAATATGGCCTTCTTGCTTCTTCATTGATATCTTGCGGTACTTGTGATCTTTGTCGATGATCTCGACACTAATGACAGACCCCTCGTAGAGCAAATCCCGCATTTCGAAGAAGATGTGACGCATGAGGTCACCAATCTCGTGCAAGACGCGTGGTACTCCATTCATGTCAGTGGCGTTGGTGTTAGAGGCTGCGCTGGTAGTCGAAGTTGACATTTCCAAGGTGGTCAGGCGTTTGTTGTTGTTTGTTTTGGCTACCAAGGAGTAGCTGAAGACGGCGGCGGCTATGGTGGCGGCAAGGAAGATGTAGCGGGTAGCGGTGTTGTGGGTGGAAGAAAAAGGAAGGGAGGAGAGGTGGTTGGTAGAAGGCATGGTGGTGTTAATGCGTTGTAAATAGCGCTTAGGGTGAGACCGTTTGCAGAGTACTGTAGCCGCACAGTAATATTGTTAGATGGCAAACGACAATAAGCAATCAAAAGTGAAGAGCCAAACGGGGCTTGGGTTAGTGCCGTTGCCCATTGAGTGCTGATCAATAGTTGCTTTCTCCATCCTTTCCCAATCTGACATTGGACTGTGATCAAACAACGTAATTTCGTCAAACATGAGGCGGGAAGAGTACTGTACCTATCATAGTAGATGAAGAGTCTTCGTCTTTGCACGACTTCCCGAATGTTTGTGTCCGGAAGAAGCGTATAAGCAAACAGCCCGTTAATCCGAAGCAGAGGTGAGGATAGTGCTGTAACATTTTCGAGTTATCAAAATGAATTCCTGCTTCAAACCTCTCGATTCGAGCTGACCTAGGGAATGGCTATGATGGAACCTCATGATGCAGTTCAAGAAGGCTTGAGAAAACTGCTGGAGGTATTCTCGGGTCATGTAACGCATCGGCCGTCTCGAGATCCAACTAGGGTCCAAGTTGGGATTGTTGGTGGTACAGTGGCTATTGATGTTCAAGACTTTGAGTGTGACCAGTGCCTTCATCCTCTACCTGCCAGGTAACAGGTTGTCTTCATTCACTCTCTCGACAAGTGCTTCCTTGAGAACCACAAATTCGAAGGATATACTACGACAAGAAGCGTGCTATGTAGATTGCCGCGCCTATCTCTTGACCTACGATTATCTTGGCACTCACGATCGTAATGCAAGGCGTGTCGAACGCTATAAGCTTTTAGGTCTTCCTGAAGATGCGATACTATTGCAATATCCCATGGTGGAAGTGATTTGGAGGACCCAAAATCTTCAGATTATGATCTGGCAGAAGAGTCGTCATGAAGAGTGCCGTGACTACTTCCTATTCTTGAATGCCCTGTGACTTGGTAGCCAGGCCTACAGTGTGACGAATTGCATGAACATTCGGCTGCCCGAATGATATAGGTTTCTCCAGAGATCTCAGCATGTCAATTTTTGAGAACATCAGGGATTTCGAAACTGTGATCTCTTCAAGCAAATTGTCGACTGTGCTGTAGTTACTATCCCACTGCGATAGTGCTGAATGTACTGTTTTTATCGTTATCTTGATACCAAAATCCTCCAATCCGCCAAGTCATTTTCTCGTTCAATTGAGGAAGTTGCGACAGGTCGTCCTCTCCTTTCGCTGCTTCAAACTTCTTTTCGATTCCATTGCACGAGCTCTTCTCAGTTCATCTTTTCTCGACTTAACTTCTTCCAACTTCCATCAACAATATACTTGAGCTTCGATCCTATTGAGACACCCCTATTTATACTGTTCCAACAGCACGAAGCACATCAACAGCGACATCGTCGACGAATCGCTCACAGCTCAATCACTTCGTACCTCAACAAGAAACCTCGTCGCAGATGTCTCATCACGCTTCCAACGTAAGCTTCCTCGTCGGCTCGCTAATTCGTCGCTTCCAAGTATGCTGACACATCTTCCCAACCAGACCAAGGAGCAGAACACCTCTTCACACGGATCCGCGCACACCAACATCGAGCCAGCATCTCCTCTTCACCATCCCAAGACTAGCCACATGCACATCGGCGATCCACATTCTGATTCCGACACAAACCAGCACAAGATCTCGCATCATCAGCAGGAAATGGACAAGATCCATGCCGCTGCAGCTGCTATTAAGGCTACATCTTCAAAGGCAGTATCAAAGCCTAAGATGGAAGATGACGTGAAGATACACAATGTTTGAGTATGATATGTCGTGCTTTACAGCTTTGTGTTTGTTGTCCGATGCTAATGAGCTTGAATCAGTCAAGATGGTCCGATAGCAGTCGTTACCACAAGACGGCCGCCGATACTGAGGGTCCACAAGGGTATACTGTGATATGATCAGGCAAACAAGGACAAGATGTTTGGGGAAATGGTGAAAGACAAATAGGGGAAGACGTGTATGGACTATCACGTGACGCTGGCTCATTACCCCACGACGATCTCGTCGTTCCTGTTCCTGCATGATCGTTACCAAGATTCAGCTGTTGATGTCATGCTTCAAAGCAATAGAGTGAGCAATCGACAAGTTCCTAACCGCAATTGACTATTCGATGATGGCATTTGCACTCGCGAATTGATACCGTGCTTATTATATCCTGTTCGCTTCCCTGCTTGTGCTCTAACTTTCATCTATCTGTGCCTCTTATGAGATCAATATTGTCACGCAGCGTAGTGTTATCTGTAAGACAAGTGAATCAGTCTCCTCTCATCCCTCTCATACACAGCTTAAACAACCCATTCTCTTCCACTTCCTCCCCAAAATGCCTCCCAAAGAAAAATACACAGACCCCGATCTCCGCGACTCGATCAAAGAAGAGATCAAAGCGGGCGACAAAGGCGGAAAGCCCGGTCAATGGTCAGCACGAAAAGCGCAATTCATGGCCTCGGAATACAAGAAGCGCGGCGGCGGTTACAACGAGCCCAAAGACTCTTCCCAAAAACATCTGTCTGAGTGGACGGAAGAGCAATGGCAGACCAAGGAAGGGTCGGGTAATGCCAAACGAGAGGATGGGATTGAGAAGCGGTATTTGCCGAAGGAGGCGTGGGAGAAGATGACGGAAGGGGAGAAGGAGGAGACGGAGCGGTTGAAGATTGAGGGTGGGATGGAGGGCAGGCAGTATGTCGAGAATACGGAGACAGCGAAGAGTGCGAGGATGGGTGCTAGTAAGCATGAGCCGGAGGATGAGGTTGAGGTTGGGGATGGGCATGAGGAGGGCGAGAAGGAGGCGGTGAAGTCGCCCAAGAAAGGCAAAGGCCATGCAAGACAAGCGTCAGCATCCAAGGGCAAGCCGACCGAAAAGCAAGATGGAGGTGATGCCGAGCAGATCGGCCAGAAACGCAGCCTCCGCTCGTCATCGAAAAAAGGAGCAGAAGCAGAAGCAGAAGCAGACTCACCAGCAACCGACAAGAAACAAAAAGTCAACGACGGCTCTGCGAAGCAGCAAAACTCTTCTCCCTCGAAATTAAAATCATCCGAGAAAACAACGTCCACCACACCAACTAAATCGAAATCTCACGCCCGCACATCCTCGACCTCATCCACCAAAGACAACCAAACACCATCAGTACCAGCCGGCTCAGCCACCCGTCTGCCGAAACAAGGACAAACAGTACATTGGAGATCGGGATCTAGCTATACCGAAGGCGAAGTCGTTGAGATTGTGACGGAGGAGAAGGAGGTTGAGGGGACTAAGGTCAAGGGGAGTGAAGGGGATCCGAGGGTTGTGGTGAGGAGTAAGAAGAGTGGTAAGGTTGCTGCGCATAAGGGAGAAGCTTGTTATTTTGAGGATGCGTGACGGGGGTGTGTGTGGTTGTGGGGAGTATGGATGGTTTGTGGTGTTTGTGCGTTCTTGCGGAGATGGCTGCTGTAATGTGTAAGATTATGATAGGGATGGTCATGTGGAACAATGCTGGGTCTGTGCTGTATTGCGGACGCCAAGTTCTCAGAAGCTGTGTCGATGCTCTGGTGTAGTGGTGTTTATGATCGGGATGGTCATGGGTAATCAAGGAGGGAGGGAAGAAATTCTCTTGGTTGGTTGTCAAGGCTCTTGGGCTATCGTATTGACACCTAATCGAATGCTCCATGTCATGCCATACCATGCATGCATACTTTACTATATCATTCATTCTTTTGATTGAGACAATACTCTACTCCTCATCCTCCTCAGCCTGGACATCCAACCCACCAGCATCATCATCGTCCTCAAACGTCCTCATCGGCACTTCATACAACCTCAACAAGCTCTTGTTCGGGTCCTTGATGAGCACAAACTTCTGATTCGTCTCCGCATCCTCCTCCTCACCCTTCGCCATAACCATATCCACAATCGTTCTAACAATACCCCATCCATTACCCAGATTCAGATTCATCTGCGCCGCAAACTCTCTCGGCTTGTAGCCTAGCACACCCAGCACAACGTGGTGGTTAGTGTCGCGGCTGGCTACTCTGCTTACGAAACCGAGCTTCATTTGGTCGGCCTTGGCGAGCACGGCTTGGGTTGTCCAGCGCGCGAGTTTGCACGAGTTGTTTTTCATTTCTGTGGCGACGACGGCACCGCGTTGGGAGGCTAGCTTGGTGCGCCAGTCTAGTGCGCCGCCGGAGCCTTGGGCTTTGTTGTCGAATTCGTTGAGCGCGTGTAGTGTGACGAGTTGGTCTTCGCCGGTGATGGTGTTCTTCATGACTGCGTCGAGTTCGGTGCGGACGATGATGTTCATGGGTTCTTCGGCACCTTCTGATGCCATGTCGAAGCGGCGGTAGCGGTAGGCTTTGCTTGCAGCGGGGTCGGTTTCGGATTCGGGGTTGTAGAAGGGGTGGTCGTGCTGCATTTCCTTCTTGCCGCTGGAGGCGTTGGATTCGATGACGGCGGTGAGAGGGAAGATGTTGTTGATGTGGGTGGCTTCGAGCATCAGAGCACCAGGAGAGTTGATGCTGTCTTTGTTGCCTTCGCTAAGTTCTAGAGGCGCATCGGCGGCATTCTCGTTGACGGTTACCATGTCTAATGCGCTACCTTCGCGCTTGTCGATGAAAAGCTTGTTGCCTTGGCGGACAAGGACAAGATCCCAGGAGTATACACTGCGAGGAGCGCACATCAGCATGGAGAGGATGTTGTCGGTTGCGAAGACAGTGGCAGCGTTTTGAGAGGCGAGATCTTGAATGATCGGGTCGGAAGATGTGGTGATGTTGTATGCGGCGCGCTCAATGACGTTGAGACGGCGCTCTGCTTGCTTCGTTCCGGGCTGCTTGTCGTATGTGCGGTCGTAATAGTAGAGGAAACCATAGCTGTCCAGGTCTTCACCCTCACCGATTTCCAGGTTGAGCTTGGCCAGCCGGTTGAAGTCAATCTCCTCGAGCATTTGCCAGTCAGGTCGAACGGTAACAGAAGCATCACGGTTCCGCTGTGGCTTGTCGTAGTCTTTCCAACCAAAACGACGTCCGCCGCGACCACCTCGAGCACCACCTTGTTGTCTATTGTCATACCCTCCTTGTTGTCCTCCTCGCCCTCCTGCTCCTGGTGGTCCACCCACCCTTTGGAAAGTCCCTCTGCCACCGCGCTGACCCTGTACACCACCTCTTGCACCACCGCGACCACGGAAAATGGCAGAACCACCACGGCCGCCAAACCCTCTTCCTCGTGGTGCTACGCGACTGTTATCGACAACGGAGAATGTAGATTCGTCTTCGGCAGTCTCTATCGCGAAGAGACTTGTTTGGCCAGCTCCATAAACTTGTTGGTCTGCGGGTATCCTGCGTCAGAGCGGGTTCTGATATGCACAATACTGTTCTCTCCCACCTACCTCTGTATCTGTTGCCGTACTGCGGTCTTTGTCCTCGTTCACGATCTTTGCCTTCAGCAGTCCAGTCTGCCATACGGCCTAGCTTGTCGCCTTTCGAGAATGGAGCATATGGCACGCCATTGAGAGTAGAGTCTTTTGTTTCTGGAGGTGCCCAGGCAGGATCAGTTGGTAATGCTGCGAGCAGGCTGGAGAGAGCCATCGGCGCCATCTTGTCGGTATATGGTCTACGAGACGAAAGGCTTGTTGGAATATCAGGACGATTTGGCGCGATGTTGTTGTTGACTTTCTTCGTCCTGCTGGTCGCCCAATGAATTTTGGTTTGTGCCGCAAGATTGCAGAGCCCCTTGTTGGCACGTGACAGTCTGATGCGGTGCCTTTCAGCGGCCAGACGCCTTACTCTCCTTCTCCTTCTCTTAACCTCAGACAGTTCGTTTCACGCCTCCGATACCGAGCAATCCAAATTCGAATTATTCTTTCCATCGGCTTGCATATTATTGTTGGATTGACGGGCAAGTGAGCAGGGTACTGGATTGTGTGCGCTTTTGTCGCGCGCGGGATGGAATCTCAACTGCCCTTGCCTCCACTTGAAGGCCACCGACCAACACAAGAAGAGGTCGACGAGATTTTGAGGAAGAAACGCAAATTTAGGGGAGGCAAGGCATGCTATCCTTGCGCAAAACGCAAAGTAAAATGTGATAGCTCTGTTCGCGTGGTATGATTAAGCATTACTCTCATGATACGAGCTGTATTGATGTCCAAGTCAGCCGTGCACTAATTGTGTCAAACGAAATCATGCCGACATTTGCTCTTACGAACCTTCACCATCTGCTTCGACACCACTTAGGAGACGAACGGTCTCTCCAGCTAGGATCAAGTCTCGGGCAAACTCTTTGACTCCTGATAGTCATGGCACAAGCTCAGCCTTTGCACCTTCCTCCCATCCACGCCGCCGCAAAAAGGCAGCCGATAGTGGTGAGGACGGTGCACCAGAATTCCGAGCCTTTCTCTCAAGGTCAACTGCGAGAGAGGATTCATTTGTAGGTCAAAATGCGACAGCCGCTCTTGTCAGTGATCGTGTACGTGGAGGACGTACTCTAGTAAAAGACCTTCGTCCAATTCTAGGACTGGAGGGTCCTCAAAGTGCGGCCTATCCATTCATGGAAGTAGGTGTTAAAAGCACGGAAGAAGTTCGGTCCCAGTTCATTGGTCTCTTACCACGAGCTGCTGATGTCTCCAAATACTATCACTTCTATCGTCATGATGTCTATGTCTACAGTCCGATCATATCCGACATTGATGGCTTCGAAAGATGTGTACGGGTTTACATTGATAAAATCAACGCTTTTGAGCAAAATCGGAATGACAGAGCTCTACTGGAAAGCCTGGAACGAGACGTCGTGCACATCGCAGTGATACTGGCTGTTCTCGCATCTGGAAGCCAATATTCAGATCTCAGGCTTAGTCAACGGATGTCCCTATCACGAGATTTTTCTAAACGCTCCTTTCAATGCTTACGCCTTGCCAACTTTCTATTCAGACCTTCTCTGGAGGCAATACAAGCAATGAACGTGCTAGGCACCGTACTACAGAACGACGGTCAGTCTGATGGTGCATGGGCTCTGCTTGGACTGACAGTGAGATTGGCACAATGTCTTGGTCTTCATACAGAAAGGAATGCAAGGCCATTGCCAGAGGAAGTTCAGAGGAAACGCAAGGACGTGTGGAACAAAGTCATGTGGCAGGATGCGTTGATGTCGTTATCTTATGATCGATTACCCGCGCTCGCTGTCTACCGATCATCTACGGTCAACCCTAATCTCGGCAATCTCAACTACGTGCTGGCTATGGACATACTATGTGCTATAGGCATTTCCAGTCTTGTCTACACAAGCGACACTCAACTACACCTCACTCCTCTACTTCAAAAGCTTGCAGAGGTCGATGCCTTATCCGACAGATGTTCTCTTCAGCTCAAAAGTGTTGAATACTGCTCTACGCATCAAGAACGTCGTTCATATTTTGCATTCCGTCTTTACACATCTTTCATGGTATCAATGCTAGCGAGGCCGGCATTCAGAAGTCGGCCATCGCCAGGAGAAGAAACACAGCATGAAATGCTCATAGGGAGAGGCAAACTTGCTCTATGTGCAACAGCTCAAGCGTTCCTAGATTTACATGCTATGGATGTATACCCGCGAAGGGCTTGGGGCATGATTCATCAAGGACTAAGCTCAGCATTGTTACTAGGTATTCTCGGCGAGTCAAAATCAAGACCAGAAATTGTGGATCTTCAACTCCGCGTTATTGACGTCCTCTCCAACACCGAGGAAGCAGAAGTATCAAGTGGCGATGTACCCACTGCATGGTTGTCAAGTAATCACGTACGCGCGTTACGTGCTTTAAGAAGTCTAATTCAAAGTGGCTCAAGGAGAAGTTCACAAGGTTCAGCTGCAACGAATTCAGGCGTTAGTGTGGAGGCAACATCAGCTCATACCTCTTTGCCGCCTCCTCTGCAACAGAACATGCCAATGAGTGTCAAGGACGAGCCCAATATACCTTGGGTCGTCCCGAACATGACGAATGAGCTTGTCTTCGATCCTCAATTGATGAATGGCTACGAGGAAATGCCAATGGATCTAAACATGGCTTACTTTGACAGTCTCTATGACTTTGGTAAGATCCTGAGACAAGCGTATATGTTTGATGCATAGGCTAACAAGATAGTAGATCCCAGTTTCTCTGGCTTTGAAATGCTCAATTGGAATGCCACACCACAACCGGCAAATTGGATGAACCCACCGCCTCAACAAGCTGGGGCTCCGCAAGGGTACTGGGGTCTTTGAGGTTCGGGATCAGATGGTATAAGATAACATGACATTATGATACAAATGAAGCACACCTGAAACAAATATATGATTTGTAATCTACCTCGGTGATCAACTGTTTCGCGATGTTTCGCCGATGCTCTTCAATGTCGAACTCAATTCACACTACTCCATTAGTGTCATTCGCTTGACTTCAGCAAATAGTCACTGTCTCTATTACATCTACAAGCACGCATCTAAAACAGCGAATTCTACTCTATCAAGGCCCTATCCACGCTTTTGCCACAAAATACCACAGTAACCACCACACATTCACCTGTCTCAAGATGGCCTTCCTTAGCGGTCCCGAATGCTCCACAGCAGCCAACCCTCTCAACCAATTCATGAAACATGCACAAGACGACCGGAGTCTACAAAGAGATCGATTGGTTGGACGAGGCCCTGGTGGCTTACAAGAAGGCATGCGGAGTAACATGCACGCTCCAGGTGCCGCAGATGCAATGATGGATGAGTTCATGCAGCAAAACGCACAGATGGGTCCCATGTCTGCACCGTCCGCAGTAGCAATGGAGCAAATGCGTCGGGATTTCGAGGCATTGAACACGGCACCACAGCAGCGTAATGGATCGCCACATTGGGCTGCTGAGTTTGAGCCTGCGATTGATGATAATATTAGGATGGAGGCTGCTTTTCAGAGGCCAAAGGGGTTCAGTCCGCAAGAGTTTGATCGATATGTGCAGAGTCGGCAGGGCAGTATGGGCGCACGAACGGGGAGTCCAATGACGAGTAGTATGAACAATAATATGAGCAGCATGAGTAGCTGGCAAAGGCCGATGGGCTTGGGTATGGGATATGGTGGTGGTCTAGGGATGAACAACATGATGTCCCAACCCTTCAACTCGATGAACACAATGCAACAACCAGAAGCACAAACACAAGGCAAAGGCAAAGGTAGAATGGTTGAGTTAGACGACAAAGATTGGGAGACACAATTCGCGCAACTCGAGCAAGATCAATCACAGACCGATCTTCTAGACGAAGAAGCCAACCGAGCAATGGAAGCCGAGCTGAACGAAATCAACAGGTCAGTTCATGATAAGCCTACCACCGAAACAGACCGTTTCGGTGACTTTGAAGATATATGGAAAGGCATCAAAGCTGAGATGTCTGCGGATTTATCTAGGAACATGTACGACGACATCAACGACAACGACATGTACCGCAACGGCGAGCTCAACGACTGGGCCGACTTTGACGGCGACCTAAACACCCACCTCCAAGACCCACAACTCGGCGACTACCTCTTCGAGCAAGAAAACCCCTTCAGCAACCTCCTCGACCCTTTCGACGAAGGCGTGCGCATCATGGACGAAGGCGGCAACCTCTCCCTCGCCGCGCTCGCCTTCGAAGCCGCTGTCCAAAAGAATCCCGACCACGTCGACGCCTGGACCCGACTCGGCGCCGCCCAAGCCCAAAACGAAAAGGAAACACCCGCCATCCGCGCCCTCGAACAAGCCGTAAAGCTCGACCCCACAAACTCCAGCGCCCTGATGGGTCTGGCCGTAAGCTACACAAACGAAGGCTACGACACAACCGCCTATCGCACCCTCGAACGCTGGCTCGGCAGCAAATACCCTTCAATCGCACCTCTCCCCTCCGACCCCACCACCCGCGCCGATCCGCTAGCAAGTGCCTCCGACTTTGGCTTTACAGAACGGCACGTCCTGCACGAACGCGTCACCAACCTCTTCATCCGCGCCGCGCAACTGGCTCCGACGCCCGAAGCAATGGATCCGGATGTGCAAGTCGGGCTGGGAGTTCTTTTCTACGGCGACGACAAGTTTGAAAAAGCCGTCGATTGCTTTGGCGCTGCGCTCGCGAGCACAGAAGCAGGCGCCACCAACTCTGAACGCGGGAACCAGCGCCCCCTGCTCTGGAACCGATTGGGTGCCACGCTGGCCAATTCGGGGAGGAGCGAGGAGGCGATACAAGCGTACGAGCGTGCACTCGAACTCAACCCGAATTTCGTCCGCGCACGCTATAATCTGGGCGTGAGCTGTATCAATATTGGCTGTTATGAGGAGGCGGCGCAGCATTTGCTGGGCGCGTTGAGTATGCATCAGGTTTCTGAGAGAGAAGGGCGGGATAAAGCGAAAGAAATACTTGGGGATGGTGCTGGCGGAGGAAATAGATTGGATGATGAAGAGCTGGAGCGCATGCTGAATCATAACCAATCTACGAATCTGTATGATACACTGCGGAGGGTGTTTACGCATATGGGGAGGAAGGACTTGATGGAGAGGGTGGGCAGTGGCATGAATGTTGATTCGTTTAGAGGCGAGTTTGATTTTTAGAGAGCATCGAATGTGTTGATGTCAAGGTGAAAAAAAGGGAGGGAAGGGGAGGAAAAGGAAGGGAAGGGAAGGGAAGGGAAGGGAGGGAAGGAGGGAGCAGGGAGGAGAGGGAGGAGAGGGAGGGGTTAGGGTAGGTGGGACAGAGAAGGATGGAGGGTGATGGGTTTAGAAGAGAACGATAAGGATATATCCTACTCCGCTCTCGCAGCCGCTAGATCCTTCTCATTCGAATTACTCAACCACGTCCGTCTACCTCTCGATGAGCCTTCTTCCGCACAGCGCGTCCTCGACTTGAAGATGAAACGAAATGTATGTATATAAAACTATCATGCCCTGGACATCACCTAGATTGAATACCTCTATTCATCCCACTATCACCACACCTTTATTACCACACCTGAACTATCGGTATACTGTAATCATTTCCCTTGTAGCTATTCGCCACCGTAAACATCCAACGAAATGCGAGCCGTATACTTGTCTATCATTAAAGTACCTACCTTCTCTGATATCATGGTACGTAAGATAAGCTAAGTATGTACGTTTCGCCTCAGCGCGTAGCGCCTGGGTTAAAAGTGAGAATATTTACAAGTATACGTGTCGACTGGCCAGGGCAAGAAGCCAGCGAAGAAAGACATGTTCCTGTTTCGTTTCTTTCTGTTGTTCTACGATAAAGCTGTTGCCATCAAGCGATTGTCTGTCTGGTTCTGGGCGCGTCAGGAATCGGTTTTGAGGCGCTTGATATGTACACTGACGATAGATATGACTAGGCGGGTTAAGTGTTGGTGTGAGCGAATGTGATGGGCATATTTCATGCCGACGACAAAAGTCTCGAGATGATCTTGGGTGGGCGGGCGTGTGTCTATCAGTTAAGCTGGCACCTCTCCAAAGCCTGTCACGTTCTGATCCAATATATCCTGACAAACAATACGACTAAGCGGGCAGTCTTTTTATCAAGGTAGCGTAGCGAATGTGAGGGATGGCAATGCTTCAAACTCAGAGTCTCGGGGAACCTGGCTCAACAAAGGTGCTGTATGTACAGAACAGATCTTACCGCTTAACCTCCAAGCCGCAGCAAAATCCTAGATTCATCACTTACGCTCACATCATCTCCGGCATCCTACTCATAGCCTCAGCCATGCCACTGCCCACTCCATTTCCCTTGCCACCATCCTCCCCTCCAATCTTCGGATTAATCACATCCTCCCACTGCCCCAAACTCGTCGGCTGTGTCGTCCCCCACATCCTCCACCTCTCCTCCGTCCCCCTCCACACCCTCTTCTGCACAACCACAAACTCCTCGACCTCTCGCTCTTCACCCTTCGCCTCTTCCGCACTCGCTTTGGCGTCCGTACGCGTCAAACTTTGCACAGACCGGATGCGCACGACGGCTTGCCGGATCCCGGTTTTGGTGCCGGAGCCGTCATCGATGGGGAGGATCGCGGCGCGGTGGGAGAGCACGCGTGGTTTGCCGATGTAGCGATGAAGCGTCCAGGTGTAGGTCGCGTTGCGGGGCCGGGAGGAGAGGAGGGCGGTGGTGTGCGCGCGGAGACCTTCGCAGCAGAGGGCGGCCAGGGTTGTGCTGTCGCCGCTGGTGGGGAAGGGAGTGGGTTAGTTATCAAGAGATAGGTGGAAGGGGGAATATGGGAGAGGGTGGGTGGTGACGTGTTGACGTACTCGGCTAATGCGGTGTACATTTGTCTGTGCAGTGCCTGGGCTGTTGTGCCGGTTTTGAGGAAGTGAACCTTTAGACGCGGTTTTTGAATCCAGATGTAGGATATTACGCTAGAATGGGGTGTGTCGATTAGCCTATTGTGCTTGTTTTTCTGGAATCCAAAGCCCGGTTTGAGGCGACGACCCTAACGTACCTGGCGAAATCTTTTAGGCGCTTGAAGAGGCGTTGGAATTCCATTTTAACTCTTCTTCGAGGCTCGGAGGTTAGGCTGGGCATGTTTTTGGGCATGATGAGTGTGCCTATTTGGAAAAGGTTGATTGTGTTAGTGGAAGCTCTCGTCTAGTTGCCCTTAAAGAATCATATTATCCCAATCATAATGTTTGCGGAAAAGGCTTCTGCACTTTCAGAAGATCCAGCATCAAAGCATCACTCCCTCGTTCCATCGCTGCTTCTTCGTTTCCAATGGCGAAAGACATGGTCTTAACCCCGTCGTCTACACACCACGTCCTCTTCCATCTCTTGCACCGCCCTCTTTTCGCGAACCCCACAACACAACACACAGCATATAAACAATGAAACCAAAACTCACCCAACAACAACCCCAAATCATTCGGTAACCTCGTCCTCATCATCTCCTTCTGCCCAACCAACATGCTCTTCTGTGCCGGCATGGTATGACTTCTCCGATCCACAGGCTTGTATTTATCATATCCTACTTTTCCCGTTCCTTCGCGTGGGCCATTGGGTGCGCCGCCTGAATTGGAGGATTTATGGCGGTTCTGAATGTAGGGACATAGTGTTGAGATTGGTGTGCGGCGAGGGAGGAGAGTTGGGAGGGGGCGGAGTGGTGGCATTGCGTTCGCGCGAGTTCAGTTAAATTCGGGTTGTTGGGTGAGGAGGAGGTGGTCGACCGCTAACTTCTGGACTCTGAACTTTTGCCCAATTTGATATCAAATGCTTGGCAAAAATAGGGTAGGACGAGGTAAGCAAATAGAACCTTGAAAAGAAGGAAATAAGATAGAGCTGTGAATTGAGCTGGTTTTGCATGAGCAGCATGAGCAGAGACCTTACAAGATACGAGATTCTCATGTGGAAGCTGATGTGTTAAGAGATCATGAAAGTGCAGCAAAGATCGTTCAAAGAACTGCAAACAAGCAGCATCTTGATATTGAAGTACCATATCGCACTGAAGGCACGGTATATGTTCTTATTGATGAATAGAGCATATGTGCTTGCCTATCATTCTACCCATGCTTTGGACTGAACCCCGAGAAAAGCATCCTAACGAAAGACCGATCATTATAACCTGTTTCCGTATTCCCTATTCTTGTGTTTGATTGATCGTAATCCTAGTAGTACCCATATGAACGCCCTGTGAATGCCAGCCCATGGTCATCCTTCTTATGCATGTATACACATTCGTTATGCTCATAAATAGTCGTCGAAGCAAGAGGTGCCTCCGAGCCGGGAGCGAGAGCATTGGCTGGACTGGCGTGCAGGGCGTGTTAGGTCTCTAGAAACCGTGGACCTGAACAAGATATATCAGTATTCGGGTTGCAGGCTATTATATATGTTGAACACCACAAGACATACCTTGATGGTCTTGGTATCAAGTGCCAAGCCCTCCTTCTTGTCGGTGAGGAAGTCTTGAACATCCTTGCGCTGATCGCCTTGAAGTTGAATGACTTCACCCATAACGTCGTCTGCTACGATTGTTCCATTGCAGGCAAACTTCTTCTTGATCACCTTGAGAATCTTCTTCTGGTCGAATTTCTTGGGAAGTCCTTGAACTGTTGTCAGGGTCTTACGACCATTACGCTCTGTAAACAAAACGTGTTAAAAAGAGCCACTCTACGTTGACTGAGTGCAGTCCAGGAGTATTCGAGAGACATACGTTGGATACGAATATGAATGTAGTTGGCTGCCTGTTTCTCGCCAGTATCTTCGTCGGCCTCCGCGAAGGGGTCTACAGAGTACCATAGTCAGTTGAGCGTTCTTGTGGCTCGTCAATAGGCATATCTCGATCTGCCATCGCCATAACCTTGCCACATCACTGGTGTGAAGTCTCCAATAGGTAGAGGGGCAGGGTTTCTGGTAGGCGGGGCTTGATCGCTCATGACGCACCGTGAGCCTTGAGATTTTCTATTTGAGTTGACATAAACTCGCTTTGCTTGACTTGGTTGTGTTTGTGAGGGTGTTGAAGCGGCGTTTGCGATGCGATGGATGTCTATCAAGTTGAAGAGTGGAGAGTTCTGGAGTTTGTTGAAGAATGCGCGAAGTAGTTGATGAGCGAGATTAGGGAGGAGGATGGAGGGGGACGGAGTCACAGTGCTGCGCAGAACCCCTTTTTGTGGTTTGTGGTTCGAGACTCATAAACCTTAGTGGCAGTCACGGCACGTGACGAGCCAAGTGAAACACACTGGACGATACTTTGATACTTTGTAGAGATAGATGTACGTCTGTCCTTAACGTCATATTGCTGCAACTGAATAACATCATCACCCACCAGTGACTCCTGTTAAAATGTCGTCAAAGAAAGATATGCGCCGGGAAGACCTCAGTAGGATTACCATCAATCACGCATCGCGTCATTACTAAAAAGAACTATCACAGGTGTCCCTTTTGTCCAGCCAGAGGACGAGAAGTCGGAGAACATGTCAGGTATGTTCAGCAGAGGCCTGCGATATCTCCAACGTGGCTCACATCAACCTAGGCACACTTTCTCAGACGATGCCTATGGCCGCTGTGAGTACAACGTAGTCTTGAAGCATATCTTCTGGAACGCTAACCTGCGCGACTAGTTGTTCACAAGAAACAAGTGAGTCGGAATCTAGCCATGATTCTCATTGATGCTAACCATGTCGTACAGGATGATCGGATGGTATCTATTTGTACTGCTTTATTCTCAATTTCTGCTCTGACCTTCGGCAGGGTGTCTCTTATATTTACTCTCCAGACGTGGCTGGCAGAAAGTCCAGGGAAGCGAAAGTCCTCAAGCGCTGGTCCTGGCTACTTAAATGTCGGCCTCGCACGTATGTTCCATTCGCAAAAGATTTCCTTCAGGAATCGAGACTAACACTACTGCAGTCATGGCCCTCGCAGTGGTAAGTTGGGAGTTTACCGCTCGCAAAGTCGCAGCTAACATAGTCAAGTCTTATCTGCCACTCTTTTTGCCTCCTGCAGCAGGTGGATATCAGAGCCCAAGTGGTACTCAAGCAGTACCTCCTCCACAATCGTAGGAGATCACTAGTGTTGGTGAAGGGAAGTTATGAGGGTCAGGGAGTCGCAGGGGCCCTATCAAGCGCATTGGAATCACAAAAGCGACAGTCACAAGCAGTCCAGAGCCCCCTACCACTCTGGCATTATGGCAAGAAATGGATTACTTTGATTTTGAATATATGATTATGCGCTGTGTAGATGTCACAATGCATCATGTCCCAGCTCTTTCTGTATCTATCTTACTCGCTGCACCTAATATGTTCTTGTCGGGCATCGGCAAAGTCCCGGCAATGTCCCAGAATAGAGTTTGCAATATCTGGGGAAGAAACGGCTAAGGCGAAGCTAAAAGCGAACAAGGCAGGCGATGAACGGCCAAGCATAACTTTCGTGACGAACATAAGCCGATATTAGGCACAAGACGGCATCCCATTTCATCACCGCTGAAGAAGAGACGCCGAACGGATTACAAATGCTTGATTGATACAGTCCACCTCTGCGAATGCATTACAACATTCTTGGTACATACCCGTGACATCTAGCAAAGCCGCGATTGCTGTATAACCCAAACGAAAGCATATGCCGACTACCACACCTACACACATAGCACTACCATGACGAGCCGACGCAATGAGCATCGGTGGTAATAGGAGGCTTTAGTGCTATACTATTCCCTCGGCCAGTGAAAACGCTATACTGCTCTGCTGCTGTGTAAAGATGCCAGGTCCTCCTCAAACGTCTCTTCTTTCGTCCTCATCTCCTGGTCGTCTACTGCATGGACAGCTGAAGCATGCCACCTCAGGCCTCTGCGCATAACCAACGACATCAAGCAGTCAAGTCAAACCAATTGGCTGGAGATGTGTCTGATGAGCCTGACCCGACCTCACTCCTGGGCACAGTAAACAAGGTCGATACTCAAGAATTACAAAGCGCTGAAGATGGAACTCTTCAGGTTGCGTCTCGCAAGGTGCTCCCAGCACAAGTCGACAGTAGCATCGCATGCTTCACCGTTGGTAGGCCACCTTTGTATGCTGGCGCGGATGAAGATCCACACGAAGAAGAAGGCAAACACACAACTCGTGGAGGGACGGCGCCAGGTCCAGCCGTGGAAGACGAGGCAACGACACATCAGCCGACTTCAGCGGTACCTCTACCCAAGCGTTGTACTGTGCGCGCCAGCGCCGGAAGTGTCTTGCGCACGACAAGGTCTGGCAAGGACAAGATTTCGTCCAGAGTTTCAACCACAACACTAGGACAACCTGTGGAGAATTTCCGCAGTACCGGTAAGTTATTGATAGACAACATGCGAACTCGTGGCTAATTCCAGTTCAAGCTACTCTTGATTGCACTCGATGGACTGGTAATGGCCCTGAAGACCGCTTGACTGATGTAGCTATCAAGGACGGTTACGTGGCGAGGTACAGAGCGAGCAATGAAACCGCTGCAAAGACCTTGTTGCCTCACCTCAAGAACGGTGTCGGCCTTGCCGCGATCTCTGCACTATTCACCGACGTGCTCACGGGTCGGCAAGAAGCAGGGCGAATCGACGCCCCCTCAACTTTCAAACCGCCGCCACGAGTTACTCTGACAGATACAAAGCGGGAAGCTTGGCTCAAGGATCTGGCGAACCCAGATCTACCCTTGAAACGTCTTAGTCGCATGATACCTCATGGCCTTCGTGGCAGAGCACTCCTTGATCAATGTCTGATCAAGCAGATTCCAGTTGAACGGGCAGTGTGGCTTGCGCAATGCGTTGGTGCAAACGACTTGCGAGCGTTTCGTCGGAAAGGAATCAGTGGTGGGCATCCCGCTGACAACGACTTGAAGTGGAACTTGGAATGGACAAACATTGTCGAAGCGTTCATCGACGATTGTATAGGTTTGACGCCACAGCCTGACTGGAAGACCAAGGTTTCTTACGCGTAGGTGGAATTGCTTTACATGTCTATAGTCACCACTGATTTTCTTGGCTAGTGTTCGGATAACATCATCCCTCTTTGTCAATCATTTGCTTTCAAAAGACCACTTCCTGTCCTGGCTTTTGGAACATCTGAGTACATGCTCTCAGCAAGCACTTGTGATCTGGTTGGCATTGGTGTTACAATATCTGAAATTTATTGTTCAGGATTGTTCTCGTGCCAAACGTCTTGCGAAGGTGCTCTTCACCCGGAATGCGCAGGTGAGACCTACTAAAGCCACTGCCCGATAACATGGACTGACTAGATGGCTAGCTCATGGGCAAGATCGATCAAGAGTCTTGCTCACACATTAAGCAACGAATGATGCGACTAATATATGCCTTAGTCACTAACTTGCCAACGTGCATACTTATGCCAGAAGAGCCTCAGCTTTGTCAGAAAGTACTGAAAGACCTGGAATCAGGTATACGACGAGATGATGTTCGTACCATAACTCGCAGCATATCGAACAGAAACAGGCACGTGGTAACAAGGATTGGTGGTAACAAGAATACCGTAGTGAATACGGAGATGACCTTGGATATTTACTTGGATAACCTAAGCTTACCATGCGATATTGGAGAGACGAGCTCGGCGTGCATGCGATTTGGTAGAACAATCAGCGGACCTTGCGGAGCTGTCGCGAGGCTATTGAAATGGGCTTCAAATGCATATAATGATCGCCAACACCGGAAGTATTTGGCGTTTTCGATTTTGACCCGCTGGGCCGAAGACGGCTTCAACCTAACAGATTATATTTTGGAATTACTTCCTTGTCTCGACCAGGACAGTCAACTAGACTGCCATGTTATAGGAAGAATCGTTGCAGAGCTTGCCCGTAAAAGTATCTTCAACGCAGCGAACGCTTTACGATGGTTCATCGTCAATGGGTCGATTAGTGGCGCCGCCGGATCTGAGCAGGTATGTCAACTCAATCCCAATGTGATCCCCTTACTCATTCAGGTCAGCTGTCATGTACTAGAGCAGTCTTGCTTAATATTCCTGAGAGCGTACTAGCACCCAGTGTTATCAATATACGGCGCATGCTCATTCGAAGTGCCGGGAGTTCACGTAGTAAGGAAACGGAGCGCGTTGAACAAATCAAGCACCTTTGCGAACAGAAATTTGAACTGATGCGGAAGCCGTTCAGCAAAATTGCAACAAGCAAGGAGGCTCAAGTCGAGCTTGAAGACGAGGACCACCTCAGCTGCAGCTCTATATTCGATCTCACGTACTGGCTGAGTAGTGAGTGTGACACTACGCTAGCTCATGTTGAGCCGCTGGACGAGCTCCAGGTCAATACTGTGGCGAGAAGAGCTGTTTTCATCCTCAATACTATCGATCAGTTGGGTGACTATTGTGCTCTGATCGATTGCTGCCACCAGGCCATTGCGATCACGCATGTAGACATCTTGGCTTGTATTGCAGATATTCTCTGGAGAAACTTCGATTGCCTCATGTCAATTACAGCAAGCGTAAACCTGCCACGATTGGTTCTCGACAAATACTGCCTTGTACGGGCCACATTGCCACCTTCAAGATTGGTCGTCGATCCTTTGCTTGCGACCTTTCGCCTGCTTCACACAAAAGGCCGAATTACGGAGTATCTGGAGCATGAGGTGATACTCTGGAATCAAAATCTTACAATAACGGCCTCATCACCTTTGTCTGACTTCCAGGCGGAGACTCCACAAACTGGGTTTAACTTACTAGAAGATTTGGAGAACATTGTGGCCTCTTGCCCAGCCTTAGATGAGCATTGCACACAACGTGTGTTTTCCACACTAACAGCGTACTGGGATGTCCTGGAGCTCAACAGAGGAGGTGAGGTAGGCGTTATGATACTGATCAGTCATTTGAAACAGGCCTATACCGAAGATTTGGCTCGAGAATGGCTTCAGAACATGCTTCTTACGCAATCCCTGCTTAACGGTGCGCAAAATATTCCCACCTTTATTAGGATCGGCTGTTTCACAACGAAGACATTTGTAGCTGCAGCATTAGATGTGTACAAAGTCGCAACTATAGCAGATCCTGCACGAGCCGCGACTCTCGCGATCGTAATATTGCGAGCAATGACAGGCATCATTGGACGGATTTGCGTTAACGAGGTACGATATTGATGTGACTGAGCCAGAATCGAGGTGTGCTAACTTGGCTCAGCAGAACGAGGTTGATAAATCGGAATCCATGTCTCCGTGGACGGCTGATTTTGTCTACTTTCTACAGGCATGTCTCTTTATGCAACAAGAACAGTTTGTCGAAAATTTGCAGGTCCTTTTCGGCAGACCCTTTGTATTTGTATTCGCTCGCATGCTTAGTCAAGGCTATCAGAATGTCGAGAAAATCTTAGACATTATGATTGACATCTTACTCGCCGACGAAAATGCCACATCCAATCTACTTCTTTTAGTCAGGAAGCTGCTTGATCCACTTGGCAACTATGGTGAGCTGGCATGCCTACTTCGTAATACTCATTCATCTAACTGTACTGTAGCTTTGAGCACAAAGTCCTCGACAGATGTCATCAAACATATATTTGAAACAGCCAGAGCCTCATTTGCACCGATCTACAGATTTGCCCTGAAATGTTTGCTATCCATCGAGAGACAATACAACGACTACAAGGCTGAGCTTTCTACCGGCGTATTGAGTGTCATCAGGAACATGGCAAGGAGGGGTGACCAGCAGTGGACTATGTTTCTCTTTTGCCTTGAGAGCGATGTGCTGAGTAGGGTATGTACAGTCTCATCCAATTTTCCAATTGATTTACCCCTTTAACAAGGACTATATAGCTTGGCAAAAGTGCTGCAGATCATCTACTCTCCAGCAGCAATAACATGAGGCCGTCAATCCAGCTTGATACCCTACAAGCAACAGTCTCCCACCTTCCTGCTGAGCTTGCATGGGACATTTGCGACCAAGCTATCAAGTATTTGAAAAACTTCATCAATAGAGCCAGAAACATAAATGAGAATGGACATTTGCCAGCAGTCACGATCCAAACACTCGTGGAGATATGTCTCATGCACAAACGAACGTTTCTCGAACTACCTGAAGCGCAAACCTTGAAGGAACATTTTGTATACGTTCTTTGTCAACTTGTGGCCGGTTTGGTTCCTGGATTACCAGCAGCTACGCTCGAATTTGTTCTTGATGTAGCTGCTTTATTTGTCCAAGGTATGTTGTCGTCTTTTCCCATGCTTTGTCATCTTCTTGTTAGATAGTGAGCTGACGTCACAACACTCATAGACCTCTCTCCCAGCACAAAACAACAACTTTCCACTGACCTTGGTCCGACGATATTAAACCACCCAACGATTCGCTTCCTTCTTGGGCTAAATGATTGGGAGAATGGCTGGCTTTATGCTGTAAGTGAGCAAGAAGCAGGAGGAGCTGTGGATAATAAAGAGGAAAAGCACGCGTTCGTGACTAAGCCGTGGGAGATGCTAGTGGATGCGACGCCGGTTGTGGGCGTTAATGATACGGCACTTAGTCTGGGACTATTTGGAGCGAGGAGGGTGTAGAGGAGTCATCTGGTTGTTCGTGATGTATTGGAGTGTGTGGGGGTCAGTGAGGAGGGGTTTGCATTTTTAGCGGCATTGGGGTTGGTGTTTTTGGCGTTTTTGGTTGGTGTTTTTGTTGTTGGATTCTCTGGTTATGCAAAGGAAGATGTGTTTGTTTAACGATACATGGTCGGTCTGCTGTCATTGGATTATAATGTGACAAGGCTTGAAGATGGATTGAACGAGAATATGAGCAAGAACGTGGAACAGTCCAGCCATTGACTGTTCTATGATTGATTGGGTATGGATCATCTTTGTGCTGTATTGTGGTGTGTTATTTATTATTCTATTGCAGAACTGAAACAAAATGATGTTCTCTGAATCCGACAATGATTTCGGAAAACCCATTTTTGCGTAATGACCTCTCAGAGTCTTGACGGTTTTACCAAAGAATCAAGTCTCAATCATCACCTCACCACTCCCTCGACTGCCTCACCCTTCCCACTGACGAGGGCTTGGGAGAGGACATGAGCAGGAAGGGGGTATTTCAGGATATCAAGCAATTCCCTCAAAGCATTGGCTTTTGTATACCGATTGTCTATATGGGCTCACCTTGTTGATGTATTGCGTGTCCTTCGCTCCTGCATCCCACTGCCAGAACCCCCAAACACAATTATCACAGCAGAAGAGGGCATTGGGTTCATCATCATGACATTCTCCATCTATGCTCAATAACGTTATTAATGTACAAGCTCGTCCTTTCCAAGCATACTTTTCATGGGATCGCTATGTTGAATTCGCTTGCGTCGATATGCCTCCATCTCCTCGTCATTACTGCCATTCCTCATATCATCAAGCGCTCTCTTTCTCGCCGCTACATCCAATTTCGCGTCTGCCTTGACAGCGTTCGGGACGTGCTCTTCCCGTGCCTCTTCTTCCTGCCAGGCGATTTGTTTTGGAATTTCTTCTGAATCTGCTTCCACTTCTGCTTCTGGTCCTGCTTCTCGTAATCGGTCTGCTTCTTCGAGAGCTTTCTTTCCATCTTCGCCAGTACAGTAACTGTTCTTGATAGTGGCATGACAGCACGCATAACCCCACTTGAAATCCCTCCACCAACTGCCCCAGACTGTAGTGTGGTTATTCACCATGACATCCTCGGGATACATGCTCTTCGCTTTGACTTTCGGCGCTCCCTTGATCAGGCCACGCTCGTCGTATTCGACAAATCGTTCTGATTCTGTTATCGTCGCAACGGCATCGCGTAAGGGATCTTTGGCGAGGAATTCTGCACCGCCGTATTTCTCTAGTAGTGCTTTTCGCTGTGTTTCGTTTTTTGTGGCGGAGGCTTCTGCCTCCTTCTTTCGTGAGATTTCGCCGGCTGTGGGGTTGGCTTGTAGGTGGAGTGCGTTTTTGTCGCCGCGCTGTTGTTGCTCCCAGGCGTAGCGGGTTGCGGTTTCGAAGGCGGCGGCGTCGCCGGATTTCTTGACGAAGCCTTCTTCGGCGACAAGCGCGGCGGAGGCGTCGGCGTTGGCACCGCTGTCTACCATTGAGCGCGTTTTGGGGTCGTATTTGGCGGAGTCGAGGTCGAGGTTTAGTAGGTACTTTGCTGTGTCCTCTCGCAATCGCAAATTCCGAGTTGATGTCGACTGCTGCCGCCCCATGTCGGTCTCCTCCTCGTACTTTGCGCCGTCCATCGCACTGCCATCTTTCTCGCCATCGCCATCGTCTTCGCCTCCTCCTCCTGCTGCTAACCCCTTCTTCATCTCCTCCAACATCGTATACTCATCCACCACATTCTTGTATTCACTCGCATCATACCCATTCCACCGATCCCTCTTCGCATCCCACCCCAGCCGCACATCCTGCACCACTTCATCCGCCTGGATATCCCTCCCCGTCCACTTGGCGCCTTGTTTCCTTGGCCGATTCAAACACTCCTTGGTTTTATGCGTCATTGCGCCGCAGTTTTCGCATGCGCCTTTGCGGTATTTGGTCGCTGCTGGACCGGCTTTGCGGCCGCGGTCGTACCATTTTTGGTTTTGAAGCGAGTTGTCTTCGAGTTTGGTGAGACGTTGGTGCTCGAGGTAGTCGGAGGAGCCGGGGGTGCTGCTAGGGGTGCTGGATGGGTCGTCGACGACGTAGAAGGGCTTTTTGGAGATGAAGGAGGGGATGTATTCGTTTTGACCTTTGGGATCGGCGGAGGTTGGGGGTTTGCGGCCGGGGGCTGGAGGGGGTGGTGCCATGGTGGGATGGGATGTGAGATGGCGAGAAGGAGAACGTCGAAAGGAAAGAAACGATGTCAGTGTTTCATGTGTGGATGTCGATGTTCAAGTATGGATTATTAATCTGGCTCAAGAAGTCACTTTGCCGCCTCACGTTCAGCACGCGTCATGTCGTGTAAAGTGGTCAACAGAGACAGCATCTCTTGCTTCTTGCTCAAAGATAATGCTGTCGCTGTCCCCGAGTACCACATCATATGGCGCAGTCCGACGACATCTTTCGAGTGCGGCTAAACAACATCGACACCTACCAACACGCCGCCAGTGATCTCGATGCACAACTTTGGGGCTGTCATGGCTCAACTCAGCGCAGCCATGCGCCACAAGTACCAGTAATAAGAGTCTTTGGTGCAACCGAAAGTGGTCAAAAGGTATGCGCCCACATTCATGGCGCCCTGCCATACCTCTACATAGAATACCGTGGCCCTCTCGAAAAAGATGCCGGTTAGTTTCATGCTCATTGTTTTGATGCTTTGTTGATACTTTTTCTGGGTGAACAACATTTTGACATTTTGTTAGTTGATGATTATATTCGGCAATTACGAGCTTCTATTGATCATGCTCTTGCTACCAGTTACAGAAGAAATACTTATGATGGCAAAGCTGTATATGTTGCGCATATCACACTTGTGCGCGGCGTGCCTTTCTTTGGCTACCATGTTGGCTATCGCTTCTACCTCAAAATTTATCTGCTCAACCCAAGTCACAAGACACGATTTACAGACCTGCTCCACCAAGGCGCCATCATGGGCCAAGTCATGCAACCTTTCGAAGCTCATCTAGAGTTTCTTTTGCAATGGATGTGCGATTTCAACTTGTATGGATGTTCCTACATCGACTGCAAGCTTCTCAAGTTCAGAAGTCCCGTTCCAGACGCCTTAGAGATTGACACAACGAAACATAAATGGCATGATGGGACCATAAATCCAGACTGGATACTGGATGACAGTCGCTTTCCACGACAAAGTCATTGCGCAATCGAGGTTGACATTTGCGTCAAAGATATTCTAAACAGACTCGATATAGAGCAGCGAAACATACATACCGATTTCCAAGAACGATTACGTCCTGCGAATCCCGATGAGAAGCTTGTGCAATCGTTAGCTGGACTCTGGCGTGATGAAACACGACGACGGAAATTGCGAATGGGCATCACCGACCCATCGAGCAGTCCGTTCCCAGCAGAGGTATTGGTGTCCATGTCGGCAGATCCTCGAAGCACAGAGAAAGGAGGTTGGATACATGAGGAGGAGTTTCGAGAACTAGTCCAAGAGCTGATCCAGAATGAGAAAGAGAACAATGAAAAGGTAGAGGTTACATTTGATGATTTCGTCAAACCATCGCCATTAGAGCAGGGCATCCAGACAGTCGTGGAAAGTGTACAAGATCTGTTCCCGGACCATCTGCAGAAATATTCAAAACTGGAGAATGACTTTGCTGGTCAGGATTACCTGGATCAAGTCGAGGTTCAGCATGTTTTAGCAGACGACAAAGTGCCACGTTTTGATCACGAGGACTTTCCGTCTTATGAGTCGGATGAGGAGACAGCACGTACAATTGCCATGACCCAACGAAAGGCAGAAAATAAGAACGACTTAGACGAAGATTCTGACAAATTGGCTGAAAGTCGAGCAGCAATATCTGCTCCACCTCATGTGGACGCTGCACAGGCCGTACTCGAGCAGAAATCATCTGGACCTACAGATTCTTCGGGAGAGATGTCCGTCCCAGAACCGGTGGTGGATGCGCCAGAGAACACCGAAGAGATCAAGTCTTTTGAGCGAATGCTGGAGCACGATGGAGAGCGTCTTGCTAAGCGACGTAAAGTCAGTCATGAAAGAGATATTGCAAAAAACGATGCTCTTGGCGACGATCTGGACGAGCATAAGACACCAGCTAGAAGTCGCAAAGTGGGATTTGCTGACGAGGTCATACCAATTCCAAATCCTCTGCCTAGAAATAGAAGTCCTATTAAGCAAAGCAACTTTGAAGAGATATCTGGTAGCCAACTTTCGCAAAGCAGCATTAAGGAGTCATTTCCTGTTGTCAAGAATGCTCACAATCGAGGCCCACCATCAGCAGAAAAGAAACTTTTTTCAGCAATGACACTATCAACTCCGAGAGCGACCTTGCCAGCAGCAACAGCGACAGCAACCACACCAATTACACCTTGGAGTCTCAATAGAATAACACCGTCTACCAGAACATCAAGGTCACCACTAGAGAAAACTCCTGCTGCACTCCAACGGCTTGGCGAAATCCTTGAACTGAACTTTGGTAAGCAGAGTAGGCGTACTTGCATATTTGGACAGCTTCCACCAACTTCAACTGAGGTGCGAACTACTATGTTTGAGACTGGACGTCCAAACGTCGTATACCAAGATGCATACTACAGCAATGAAACAGACGTTCCAGAGAGAGCCCGAGATTATGCTGGCCGTGAGTTCAAGCTGGAAAGTCTTACTGTGCCGTTCCTACCCGATTTCGATCCACATGCAGAGTCTGCAGCGAGTTATGGTATGAAAGCTGGCGTAGTCATAGACGCTGGGAAACAGGAAGAAATCTATCGTCGAAAGCGTAGAATGTGTATCTTACGTAGTTGGGATTTCGCCAAAGCGCCACCATCTCGTGCTGTGGTCGAGGATTGGATGCAGAAGCAATCGAAGAAGGCCGAAAGCAGCCAAACTCAAAGCCAGACTGGGCCCAAGGAGAAGACCACAAAGGCAAGAAAGCCAGAAGGACCACACTCCCAAGTCGAAGGACCTACTCAAAGGAATAAACACGGTTTTAAGTATACCCAAAAGAAGGCAAGTACAAGTGTCAAGCATGAGACTCAGTATATGAGCACAATGAGTCTTGAGGTCCATGTCAATACTAGAGACAATTTAGTGCCGAATCCTGAATTGGATGAAATCAGCTGTATCTTCTGGTGTCTCAAGTCAGATGACGAAGCTGTAGAGCAGAATAATGTGGCGAAAGGCACTCGCATAGGCGTCCTTGCTCTGTCAGAAGAGGACGATCTCTCGCGAAAGCTCTCAAGTGAGGTTGGCGTTTTGGTCGAAACAGAAACGACCGAGCTAGACTTGTTGAACCGGCTTGTAGATATCGTACGAGAGTTTGACCCAGACATCCTCACGGGATACGAGGTACATAATGGATCTTGGGGATACCTCATCGAACGAGCCCGCATCAAATTCGAATTTGACCTTTGTGACGAATTCTCCAGGATGAAATCTCAATCTCATGGTCGGTTTGGTAAAGAGGCAGATCGATGGGGCTTCAATAACACTTCGACAATACGTGTGACAGGTCGACACATGATTAATATCTGGCGAGCTATGCGTAGCGAGCTAAACCTGCTCCAATACACAATGGAGAATGTCGCTTTCCACTTATTGCACAAACGCATTCCACACTACAGTTTCAAGGACCTTACCACGTGGTACACAAGCAAGAAACCTCATGACCTCGCCAAAGTCATTCAGTACTTTTCGTCAAGAGCACAAATTAACATTGACATTCTCGAGTCAAATGAGCTCATCCCGAGAACCAGTGAGCAAGCAAGGCTGATTGGTGTCGACTTCTTTTCGGTCTTCTCACGTGGTTCACAATACAAAGTCGAATCATTCATGTTTCGAATTGCGAAGCCAGAAAATTTCCTGCTCGTTTCACCTAGCAGGAAGCAGGTAGGTCAGCAGAATGCGCTTGAATGTTTACCACTGGTTATGGAACCACAAAGTGCATTTTACAATAGTCCTCTGCTCGTCCTGGACTTCCAATCACTCTATCCTAGCATCATGATCGCGTACAACTACTGCTATTCGACCTGTCTTGGTCGTATCGTCAACTGGCGAGGTCAGAACAAGATGGGCTTTGCCGACTTCAAGCGCCAGCCACGACTTCTAGAGCTAGTCAAGGACTCCATTAACATCGCACCCAACGGCATGATGTATGTCAAACCCGAAATGCGCAAATCCCTTCTAGCCAAGATGTTGGGCGAGATTCTAGAAACTCGCGTGATGGTCAAATCAGGCATGAAAGTCGACAAATCCGACAAAACCCTGCAACAACTTCTAAACAACAGACAGCTCGCGCTCAAACTCCTCGCAAACGTGACCTACGGCTACACATCCGCCTCCTTCTCCGGCCGCATGCCCTGTTCCGAAATCGCCGACAGCATCGTGCAAACGGGGCGCGAAACACTCGAAAAAGCAATCGCACTGATCCACTCCGTCAAAAAATGGGGTGCCGAAGTCGTGTATGGCGACACCGACTCCTTGTTCGTCTACCTCAAAGGCCGCACCAAAGACGACGCCTTCCGAATCGGCAACGAAATCGCCGCTACAGTCACAAACCTCAATCCGCGGCCCATCAAGCTCAAATTCGAAAAAGTCTACTACCCCTGCGTCCTGCTTGCGAAGAAACGCTACGTCGGCTTCAAATACGAATCTCCAACCCAAACCGAGCCCGACTTTGACGCCAAAGGCATCGAAACCGTGCGTCGCGACGGCACGCCCGCGGAGCAGAAAATCGAGGAAAAAGCGCTTAAGCTCCTCTTTCGCACCTCGGATCTCAGCCAGATCAAACGCTACTTCCAGCAGCAATGCACCAAAATCATGCTGGGGACGGTCAGTATCCAAGACTTTTGCTTTGCGCGCGAAGTCAAGTTGGGGACGTATGCGGACAAAGGCCCGCCGCCGCCCGGCGCACTCATTTCCACGCGCAGAATGCTCGAGGATCCCCGCACCGAGCCGCAGTATGGCGAGCGCGTGCCTTATGTTGTTGTCACGGGCGCTCCTGGCGCGAGGTTGATTGACAGGTGTCTTGCGCCGGAACAACTTCTTAAGGATGAGACGCTGGAACTAGACGCGGAGTATTATATTAGTAAGAATTTGATTCCACCTCTAGAGCGGATTTTTAATCTGGTGGGCGCGAATGTGAGACAGTGGTTTGATGAGATGCCCAAGGTGTTGAGGGTGAGAGATGCGGAGTTTGAGTTTGAGGGAGACGGAGGCGGGGAGCAGAAACAAAAACAGCAGTATATGCCGAATGGCCAGGTTGCTGTTGTTAAGAAGACGCTGGAAGGCTACCTCAAGTCTTCGAATTGTGTCGTCTGTCGCGCCAAACTTGCGTCCTTACCAACACCACCACCACCACCACCACTATCTGACCCGAGCGTAGCGAGTATAGCAACTGCAGCATTACCTCTCTGCACAACCTGTCTCGCCGAACCCGGCAAGTCGCTCCTAACACTACGAACTCGACTACAAGCAACGCAGAAAAAGGCGGCGGGCTTGGAGACGATTTGTAGGAGTTGTGCTGGGCTGAGGCCGGCGGAGGAGGTCAGGTGTGATAGTAAGGATTGTCCGGTGTTTTATTCTAGAGTGCGAGGCAGGGCCAAGGAGAGGAGGGTTAGGCGGTTGGTTGACGGCGTGGGGAGGGTTTTGGAGAGGGGGATTGAGTGGTAGGGTTGTATCTTTTTGTGTTCGGTTGAGGTTGAGGTTTGGTGGGTGGGATGGATGAATGGGTGGGTGAATGGTGTTGGTGCTTGGTGTGTTTGTGTCTGGCCTAGTTTGGTCCTTAGTGGTGTTGCAGGCGCAGGCTTATTGGGGTATTGGATTGGCTTCGAATAGACGGATCAACAAGGTATGAATTAATGGCAGACAAAGTTCAGAAACCATGGACATGCGACTTGATGTCGTTCAATTGCAATAGACTACACTATCAAGCTTTCCTTTGTGACTATATTAGGACGAGCTTCCTCCGCCTTGGTCCGCATCATCGTCCTTTCTGGGCTCAAAACTCAACTGTGCCACAATTAGCAACGCCTCTTCGACACAAACTCTCTGTGTACAATGAACTAACCTGGTTCCCATTATAAAATTGCCGCGACTCGCTATCATCGACTTGATCCCGCAATGTCCTGATCCGAATCCCAGTTGTGCCTGCTCCTGTAGATACTGCAGCGGAAGAAGAAGAAGAAGAAGAAGAGGTTTTCCCACTCGTCGCGTTTGAGGCAGCAACTGCATCCTCTCTTGCCTGCCGTCGTGCAATTGCAGCTTCGATCGCACCGGACCGGAAGGCGCCGCCAGCAACACCGACTGTACTTCGTCCGTCTGAGCCTGCTGATGTCGGTATTGTCGAGCTAGGTCCGGCTGACCCGCGCAATACCGCGATGACCCACATGACTGCTGCAAAGATCATGTTGAGTATCTTGCGGAGTAGCCCACTGATGCCACCGACAGCGTCACCTGGATATGCTGCAGAGACGCTACCACGTGCCGGCACCATGATTAAAGTAGCGCTGGGAAGGAGGCCGAGAGCTTGCAGGGTTTGCGCTTCTTCCGCATCACTTATAGATCGCGAGGGCTGTGGTGTTTGAATGAGCTTGAATGTGTATGCTGTATTTTTGCCTTCTGGTCCTGCCTCGGATGCTATCCATGATCGGACGTCTTTGGCGATAGTAGCTGTAGCAGGAAACGTGTTGCGAACTGAACCTTCAGAAGGCAGTCGTATTTGCAATGCGCATGTTGTGCCTGTAGAAGCCCGAGACGGCATTGGACTCAGCTCTGAATGCGGTGCTTCCTCTACTTCTCCATCTTGCACAGCTCTGGCAGCAGCACGTCTACGCTCCTCTCGCTCCTTTCGCGCAATCTTGTCGTTTTCAATCTGCTTCAATATTCGTTCCCGATCTGCTTTGGCTTCACGTTTGCGTTTTGCTTGCTCGGCTTCGTAACTACGGTCTTTTCCTATAGATGATGTAGAAGAGGATGATGGTTTTGCAGCTGCTTCTTCAGCTTCTTTCTGCTTTCGAGCCTTTGCACGCTCTGCTGCTGCTGCTGTTTCGGCTTTTTCGCGAGCAATGCGCATGGCTTCGAGTCGTTGACCGCGCTCTTGGAGGAGGGATTGGATTCTGGGTGAGGGCTCTTGTCGTGGTGGTGGTTGTGCTGATTGTTGCTGGATTGGAGTGGATGGGATTAGAGGAGCTGGGTCAGAGGTGGATATTCCTCTTGACCCTGTCTCGTTTTGTGATTCAGCTGCTTCTGCAGATTCTGTCGTTCTGCTAATTTGTGGTGTATCTCGGTCTATTGCTCGCAGGACTCGCATAGAGAAGTCATCTTTTGTGCTGCCACTATTCAACTGATCCCGTAGTTGTCCTTGACTTGGATTGTCAGTGCCATGGTAACGCAGGAGACCACTGCGTAGCTCACTAAATCACAATCAGAGTAGGTGTAGTAGTCACTGGGCAGAATGCGCCCAAGAAGCCAGCTTCCCGTGAGCCTGCTTGAAGTCTTAGGGCAACTGCCGCCTGCTGGACAGTCGACGCTAGCTGTTTGATATTAGTATAGACTTCTGCAGAACAAAAGATGCTTATCATCCTCACCTGTTCATCGGCGAGCCACTGTTCCCACTGTGTTGCCTCTTCGCTATCATCTACGTCTGATTAGGATCACCTGCAATGGAGAAACACCACAAAGGGTGCTCACCGTTGACAAAACACACCACCGACTTGGACTCTTGCACAGCTCGAGCTATGCCGCTTTGCAGGTCACCGTCATGAAACATAGTCTTTGTAAATTGTAGCACCTGTACGTAGGGAGAGAAGGAGTACGAGGATGTAATGTAAGGTAAATAGAGGGTAAACGATACACGACTCATGCGTCTTTTTTCTGAGACGACGATGAAACATCTTTCGGCAATAGCACACTAAACATAACCACCATCCACCATGAAAGTCTCACCTTCCCTCCTCCGCTACCTGCGCTCCGCCGCAGTCGATTTTCCACCACGACCTCTCCACACCCACACCACCACCTTCCGCTCCCCCCTCCGTCCCAAACCCACTACCCACCCATCACCCCTTCGCACCTCCATATTCCGACGGCACCAATCCAACCTCCCACCCCTCCAACCCGCGGACCGCGAAGGTTTCGTCTCTCTAATCGACGCCCCCGTCCAACTCGTTCGGGCCAACAAGCGTCACAACCTCGGCCTCGCCATACTCGCTCTAATCCCTCTCACGGCCTTCGCCCTCGGCTCCTGGCAAGTCCAGCGTCTCGGCTGGAAAACCGAGCTCATCGCCCGCTACGAAGACCGGCTCGTCCGCGACCCGCTCCCACTACCACCGTACATCGACCCGGCCGTCGTTAAGGACTTTGACTACAGACGCGTGGTGGCGCGAGGCGTGTTACGGCATGACCAGGAGATGCTGATCGGGCCACGGCTGCACGACGGCGAGAACGGATATCTCGTTATGACGCCACTGGAGCGGGACTCCGGCGTCGAAGGAGGAGAAAAAGGCAGTAAAATCCTAGTTTGTCGTGGCTGGGTCTCCAAAGAGAAGATCCTGCAAAAAGATCGACCACTAGGTGTGCCTCAAGGCGAGTACACCGTCGCCGGCCTGTTACGCGAACCCTTCAAGAAAAACATGTTCACGCCCGACAACATTCCCGAAAAGAACCAGTGGTACTTCCCAGACATTGAGCAAATGGCCGCACGAACGGGGTCTCAACCGGTATGGATAGAAGAGACGTTTGAGCAGGATATGATGGGAACGCTGGATAGACAGATGAAGGGAATTCCGATTGGGCGGTTGCCGGAGGTTAATCTGAGGAATAATCACACGCAGTATATTTTCACGTGGTATGCGTTGGCGGCGGCGACGTCGATTATGTTTTGGATGGTTGTGAGGAAGCCGATTGGTGGGGTTAAGGGGAGGGTGAGACAGTCGAGGGAATGGTGATGATGGAGACTTGTTCTTTGGAGTGGGTGGGAGGTTGTGGAAGATCACTACAAGAAAACGTACATTACTGTGATCATCGTCGGATCTAGAGAGGTTCTCTTCTTTGTTCAATAAAGATTAACGCAATGCCTCTTACTATGGGAGTTTGTGTATTGGGGCTCTAGCAGTGTGACCTTGTTCTGCGTATATTTCATGGGAGTGCGTACTATAGTGACCTTATGCAATTCACTACCAAGAGCTATTTGGATAACGCTGGTGATGACTTTACGGGCATATTTCTATTCCCATTTCGACTCTAATATAGCATCGACATGGAGTGATAACATATGTAGTGATGATAAACGTGGTCTCTATCACAAAAGAACAGCATAATACACATAGGTACAAGGTAGACCTCGCGGTATGGCGAATTGAAAAGGAAGATCATGATATTTTCATTGAGGCAGCCGTATAGGCGAACAAGCTTGATTGGTAATTTTCCACAACCCGCAAACTCACAACCTCTACCAGACAACTCCCATCAACAACTATCCGCCGACTCTCGCCAACTCCACATCTACTCCTCCTCCTCCTCAGCATCACCACCCTCATCCTTCTTCTCAGCAGCCTTCGCCTTCTTCCTCCTCACACGACCAGGGCGACCACCACCAAATGGCGACGTAAGCGAGAAGTCAATGTGCTTCTGCGAGTCCAGACGAACAATGAAAGAAGGAACGTTGACAATCTGCTTTCCAACACGGATGTGGCGCTGGCGGATAAGAACACGGGCGTGGTGGATAGACTTTGCGAGACCGAGCTTGTAGACACAAGTCTGGAGGCGACGCTCAAGGAAATCCTCAACCTTCAGGGCCAACACGTAATCGAGACGCATGCGGCCCTCGTCGAGGACACCGACGCGGACGAGACGGCGGATGAGGGCGTTTCCTTCGAAGAGACGCTTGGGGTCCTTTTCGTCGAGGGTGAGAAGTTGACTGTAGTGGTTGCAAAATTAGAAGCGTGCTCTTGTATATTGATGATTTTCTTTTGCTTTTGCTTTATGCGCATCAGACGTACCGGGCAGCACGACGGATCTTGGAGAGGGTGAGCATAACGCGCCACACCTCACGCTTGTTGCGGAGACCAAACTCGCCGACGAGCTTCAACTCGGTGTCCCTGAACGGATCATGTTAATCAAGAGGTACCAATGACTTGAGCAGAGAACCAGCTCATGCTCAGTGGTCAGGAATAAGTGGTAGGTCTTACAAACGAGCAGACTCGAAGGGCTGTAGAGGTCATGTCAGTGAATCCATACATTTTGAATGGGCGAATGTGCGATTATTTGAGCTTACACGACGAGGGACCTTGTAGGTCTTGGAGTATGATTGTCTGCGAACAGAGGTTAGTCTTGAAAGCTACTAGACTACTTCCAGCACGGGCCTATACGTACTGCACCATTTTGTATGAGTCGACAGGTCGTTGTTGTAGGAGAGTGTCGTTGGCAAAGATTCTAAGTCGGCGTGTGCGCGGTGTGGTTCACGTGCAGGTCGAGCAAGCGGAACTTGCCGCAACAACCCTAGATTAGTCATCCATCCAGTCTGACCTCGTTCACTCCCTTCTAGTGGTGCAGCAAGTATACGTCCTTTTTGAAGGCAGTCTGGTGGCCTCTTGCTTCTCGAGAAGCCGTCATCCAGGCCAAGTAGTATTTGCTCATAGCGACATGATCATGCCAAACTTTGGTAAATACTTCTAGCTCAATAACAGCCTCAGTGATGGAGCATGCTGACTGGATTGGTTGCTGTTCAAGAACAATGTACGAAGTATTGCACGAGCTGGACTAGCTACACAAATTAGTCCAGATCACGAAAATGAAGTGAGCAAGTTTGATAACACGGATCATGTTCAAGGGAGTGGACCCAAAAGTCCAATTAGGCCATCGAGCAATCGTAATCGTTATATCATTATGTCGTCTATTGAAACCATTGTTAAACACTACTCAAGCCTGCAAGTTCAAGCATCATCATCAGTAATTCCTAATGCCCTTTTCTTGATCTGCAGATCCGCCTCCAAATTCTTCAACTTGTCTGCCAATCTCCTCTTGAGCAGAGGGTTAGCCTGTTTCGTGTACGCCTCACGCTGCATAGCCAATTCCTTCTCGAGGTATTCGACCTCTTCTCTTTGTTGTGCCAGCTCTTGCACTTTTGCACGAGCATCGTCATCTTCTTCATCGTCCTCTGCATCTTCGTCGTCCTCGTCTTCATCACTCTCTTCTTCTTCTTCGTCTTCTCCTTCTGTTATGCCTGTTGCCTCTATGTCGGTGACCATGGTTTCTTCCAGTGCTTCCATGACTTCTGCTTCAACAGTGGGTGTTGGGACATCAGGGGCAGCGGCGATGGTAGTTTGGTCGACAGTGGATATTTCAGGTGCTGTTTCTTCTCTGTCCAGCATTTCTGCCAGACTGGCAAAGAGGTCTGTTTGGTCAGCACCTTCCTCATCTGGCTCTCCTTCGGCGTCTTGCTCGTCATCGTACTCGACTTCTTCGTTTTCTGGTTCTTCTTGTCGTGGATCGACAATTACATCTTCCACAGTTCCACCCATATCTGTACACTTGCGGTCTTGCTCCAATAGCCGTTCCACCTCCGCCTCGCAAGCTTCAATTGTACGATGACCAACTCTCTTCCTGAACCGTCTCTTTCGTACATTATACATTGGTGGAGTCAATCCATGCGGCCACAGCCACGTCTTTTCGTTGACTTCTGCTGGTAACGAACAATGTCTCGCATCGTCCTCTTGCTTCACCTTGCGAAACACATACAGCATTTGACAGATATCTGCGCTCTTCCACCATCCTCTCTTGTCCCAACTCTTCATCGTCTCCACTATGCAAGGCAAATCCACCAGCGCAGCCGCATAGTATGTCCCCTTTATGTTGACCACAGCACGACGTCCATCACTTCGAAAGAATCGCATTCCCACTTCAGCACCTCCTTCTCGGACTGGAACTCCAATTTTGCGCTCTTCGATTGCTTTACGTAGATAGTCACAGTCTTCGCCGGGCATCATACGCAGCACAAAGTGTTCTTCTGTAGCCGGATCTTCTTCCGCGCCTTCTGCTTCAGAGTCATAGCCTACTCCTAGAGGTCGAGGTGGGATCTTGCCTTTGACCTTGATCTTGACTCTCGTTGCCGATGGGAGGGTAGAGACGCTGTCTGTTCGTGTCTTAAGACTGATGCTTTTGCCAATTAATGATGATTTGTTTGCGCCGAGACGGATCGTGGCTGTTGTTGCTGGTTTCTTGGGTTTGGTGGATGATTCGCCGTCATCGTCTCGTGGTCGCTTCTTCGAGGCGGCATCTGATTTGGGCTTGGAGATCTTGAGCTTTGGTGTAGATGTTGCTGGTGCTGTCAATGCTGAGGGTGGAGGAGACCCTGCTGCGAGAGAGGTCTTGAACTTGATCTTGATGCCTCCACCGGGTGTGGGAGTGGATGCGCTGAGTTCTGAGGGTGCGGGAGGTTGTGCGCTTGAAGTGGACAGTTTGAGCTTCATTGTGTCTCAAGGTGTGCCCGGAGGCAGAGTGATTGCCAAGAGAGAGAATGAGGGAGGATGAATGGAGCTGATATGGAATACGTGTTGATGATAGTCGTTGATAGAGCTTTGGCTTGGCAACAACTTGCGATCAACCAGCAGCTCTTCTTTATTTCAAGTTGGGCACCCCCACTTTGCGCAAACATGACTTGAACGCTTGAACATTGGGTGCTGACGAGCTATAATACATGCATTCAACTCACCGCCATCTCATGTGGTAGCCCTCTCGCTTGACCACATTCACTGCACACTCCAAGCATTTCCAACACTGAACAACAATGTCCTCTCAAATACCCTTCCATCACCACCTGCTGCGCCCAGCAATCATCCATATCCTCCGCGCATCCGGCTTCCACTCCACTCGTCCCTCCGTTCTAGACACTCTCACCGACCTCGCCGCTCGCTATCTGTCTCTCCTAGCCCAACGAACCGCCTACTTCGTCTACGACCGCACAACCTCAGGCACGTTCGACCTGGAGCTCCTCACAGAAAGCGACGAATCACCACCGTTACCTCTCCTCCGCACCCTCGACGCCAACCTCCCCACAATCACCGATATTCGCCTCGCCATGTCCTCATGCGCAGTTTTCAGCTCCAGCGACACAGCCACCGAAGAAATCTGGGCAGAAATGCTACGCAAACCAATAACCGCCTTCCCAGTCATTGCGCAGGACAAAGAGCGAAGAAGACGAGACTACGAAGATACGAAAGATGTGCATGAGTTCTTGGACTGGGTCGTGGGACCTGCGAATCAGGAGATACTGCGGATCGCGGGTCTGATGAATGAGCAGAGCGCGGCTGTGGCTGCTGCTGGAAGTAGCGCGGCTGGTGGAACTACAGCTGCTGCTGCGCCGACTATGGCGGAGTTGGGTGAGCCGAGGGAGGATTATTTGGCGCAGATGAAGAAGAAGCGAAGTAAGACTGGAGAGAGCAGCAGATTTGCTGGGACTGCGTTGGGCAAACTGGAGGATAGAGGTGGAGTGAAGATCGAAGGCGGGCCTGAGAGTTTGGAGCAGTGGCAGATGGAGATGAGAAAGCGTAGGCTTGAAGGAATACAGGAGGAAGCGTCTAAGAAGAGGAAGGAGACATCTGTGTGAACGACCAAAAGCCTCGCCCGATCAAGGATTAATGAGTTATGATGTTATGAATAAGTCTCGGGATCTAAGCAAGATTGAAGACTACTGGTAGGTAGTAAAATAAGAACTACTCTGACGACGAGAAGTGTCTTATGATAGTCTATCCTATCAATTTGGCACCATTGGACCTGCTTCTGACAGAGATATCCACGAGCTGTCTTCCGCAACACAACATTTGGGCCATGGCGCAAATAGACATTCCACTACCATTCCCCAGCAGCTTTCACACGTCACCTGTTCTATTCATCACAATTTTCGATTTTAGTAAAGATATGTGTTTGAGATTGAAGGCTTCCTAAAGATTGTCACGATGAGAGCCGAAATCGTAGCAAAGCGTTGAGAGCACGACAAAAGCCCTCCGGCAATCTGTACAACTTTTTCTTCTTTGAGTTACAATTTCCAAACATTCCAAAATCTCAAGTGCCAGACCTTTGGGATGAATCTTCATTACCACCAAAGATCTTGATAAAATAGATGGAACGATGCTCGGAACAAATGTAATTCGAAAGTACTGACAGACTTTACACAT
>Ga0160429_1000112_pt1 | contig 105891 bp, 100 predicted proteins | sample SolpanmetagenomR_FD_108199 | JGI IMG/M metagenome (GOLD analysis project Ga0160429, IMG submission 108199) | Solar panel surface microbial communities from Lawrence Berkeley National Laboratory, California, USA - R | ecosystem: Engineered > Built environment > Solar panel > Unclassified ...
ATTTCCAGCATGTCCATGTCCACTATGATCTTGTTGTTGGCGTAATTGTGAATGTGACTGATGCTGTTGAGATTGGAAACCCTTTGGCGCATTCATTGGCATGCCATATTGCTGGTGGCCATGGCCACCATTCATGAAGACATTTTGGCCTTGGTGTTGACGTTGGTTGTACATGGCGAGACGAGAAAGAACGACAGATGATAACAGTCGCTGTTCGAGATTCTCGTTGTTATGTATTGTAATCTTTCCCAATGTCGACCTCCTGTATTATCTTTTGTTTCTTACTGGTTGAGGATTTCGCTGCTGGTTTCCTGGCTGAAAGTATAGTGTCTGGCGCCAACTCAATCAGATCTTAAAGCACCATCGGCCAGCCAAGAAGAAGAGATTATTGCTTCCTCAACTGCCCGCAGTTGGTGATGGATTGTGGCTTAATATTGAAGTCGACCTATAAGTACCAAGGTGTCGCGGTTTGTTAAATTGGCGAATGTGGTGCTTGGCCGTATCAACATGGAGTCTTATGATACGTCTTGTTATGCTGATAAAGGCGAGTATCCTAAGTGCAGACGATCCGTGCTCGGTGCTCTGTCTTTCGTCAAAAGAACTTGGTTCCGCGTACTTTGTGAGTCTGGAAGGCTGTTCGACCAGTGTTCCTTTCCGTTGCTATTCTAGTTGTCGACGAGAGGAAGCGTACTTGATCCAAAGACAGGGAGATGAAAGGGCGTCCAATGGAGGTGGAGAATCGTCTAAAGGGTTGCCAAGACGTTGCACCTAATCGTTCAGTCCGGAAAGAGCTGGAGATAGCTAGCTATAATGGTTGTGAGATGTTAGCTGGTTGATACTATGACGAAACAAATGACACGCAGAACAATAAAGACGCATGGCAAGCAAGTCGTGGAGCAAAAGGAGAGGTCGTCGATGGGCCAGGTCAGGCGATTGACTGGCACTTCGTGATGCTGGCGGGAGATTTAACCCTAATGTAAGTGTGATTGCCAAGCATTACGAGGAGCGTCATGGGAAGAGGTAGCAACATGCTATGGCATGGTAATGAGGTGGTTTTGTTATTTGTGTATTTGAGTGTTTGGCCTCGCCAATCATGATCTATCATAGCAGGCGCAACTCCAGCTACCAGCTGCCGCACCCTAATCAGACTACTGTGAAATCTGATCTTAACAATCCTGCTTTCCCTACATGGACGAGCCGTAGCAGCTTCGATTTTGGCGACGAAATCGTATGATGTGGTCTTGCTTGATTAAGACGTATCTTGGGAAGTCGCTGAACCTTTTACGTTGCGCAGATTATCATGGCCTGGAAAAACCTTTGGCCATGTACTATACTGTACTGTACTGAGCAGCTGTCGAGAATGCTAATTAGCAGGATCACCAGCGTAGGATCGAACTGAAATGTGAGTGCCACGAGTCTGGGTGGGTGGTGCCATAGACTCTTCAATGAAGTGACGAGTTTCGGTGATGTCTCGTAGCTATCGACGCAAATGTAGATAGTCGATAGAAAATAGCTCGAGGATGGCCTGAATTCTCCGTCATCTTGGAGCAAGAGGCATCAAGAACATCTCGAGCGTACCGGCATTCCAAGGTCGAGGCAAGAGGAGTCAAAAGTCCACATATATAGCCTAGCGAGTTGACATCCATCACGCTTCAAGACCCTTGATAAGCCTGCTTCAAGTGTCGATATCGTTTGAGAAAATACCTGCCACAGCTATCAGACCTACAGTCCATCATCCACCAAGCGAAAGCGGTTTCCCAGATGAACTCACAATGCTTCAATCTCTACTCACAACGACCACATGTTAGCTCATCATACCACGTACACAACATATCGGAACGATACAACAGAGGGGAGAAAAACATACCCTTCCGCACAAACTCCGCGCGTCCAATCGCCTTCCTGATCTCCTCCTCATCCTTCAGTCCAGCCTGGCTACTGAAAGCCTTGTATAATCTCGGTCGAAAGTATGAAAATCCTAGTGGGTAGTCACGGCCCATATAGAGTAGTTCTGCCGGGTGGGAATGTGAGAACATGTTATGTACATCGAAGGAAATTTGGTAGATGTTGCAACTTCTTTCTGGAGGAGGAGCGGTGGAGAAGTACAGAAGAGCATCAGAGTTGAATGCCTTACCTTTATAGATTCTGAGGACTTCGTAGCGGAGCTGTGCGTTTGGTGATGGCATGTCGAGTGTTCAGCTGCGCCAGGGGACGGACGAAAGCAGAGGGTATTTTATCGTCGTGTTTCACAACTGGTATCACATATATTCGGGTTAAGATTGCTGTTATATTTGTCATAGACACTGACAACCGAAGCTGCCGAGGAAAGGGAGTGGGGCAGGAGTGGCAAATATCACTTGGAAGCAGTAATATAGATAACATATTTGTGTCTTTTTGACATACTATTCTACATCGCCAACGCGGTATTTATCAACCTGTAACTAACATGGTAAAGACTGCTGGGGTATCAAAACACATTCTTGGGCGGCCAGCCGCAAGCAAGCCTCCTCCTCTACTCAGCCGTCGTCCCAGCCTTAGCCATCTCCCTATCCTTCTTCTCCTTATTCTTAACAAACCGTTCCCTAGCCTGATCAAGTCTGCTCTTACTAGTCGGCGCACCACCACCACCATAAGCATCAGGTCGCTCCGATCTACTCGGCACAACCGGCTGCTTGAGCGTCGGCGTCTGCTGCCCTTCTTCCAGCCTTCGAATCTTCCTCGACTCACTTCCACCATTTCGCAAAGTTGCATTCGCCTCAGATTGCGAAATCTTCTTATTCCGTTTCGAGTTCTTGACCTTCTCCCCAGCTCTAGCAATACCAGTCACGGTGCCTTCATCACCACTTCCACCAGGGAAGCTGAGGAAGCCATCGTTACCTACGCTGCTGCGCACGCTGCGCACCCACTCGGCTCTACGTCGGCGGTAAAGGTCCATTTTCCAATTGCGCCAGACCATCCGTCCCCAGCGCGAATCTCGTAATCTACTTTCGCTTTCAGCCAGTTCTTCTGCGATTCGTTCCCGTGCAAATGCTAGTCCTTGTGTTCCTGTCCAGATTGCATCGACTAAGTGACTCCCTGCTGGGTCGAGCGCTAGAGAGCAGATGTGGCTGTAGAATCGTTTTATCAACTTTCGTCTGAAGATAAGAGGCGCATTTGGTGCGGTGAGCGAGGTTTGTAGAATCGGGGATAAGATGGGCGTGAATGCGATACGCAGACATAACGTATCTGTGAGGTTGCAAATGGCAGTGTTGATTAGTTCGGAAGTAGCGCCTGGAGTCTTCAACATCGTTTGTGCCAAGTGAGATGAATGCAGCATTGCGGGTGTCGTTGGAATTGGAGGTCTCGATTGTGCAGGTAGTCCGTTGGTGATTGGTGAAGGAATGTCCATGGGAGATATCGTTGGTGCAGATGTCATTGGCGGAGGAGGTGGAACAGCAGTAGCTTCTTCGGGAGTGATCTGGAGCATCTTCCACAACGCAAGATCTTCGGGTTTGTCGTCATCAGCCCAGCAGTTGTGAATGGTAGACGCCAGAACAGCAGTATCAACACCTCGTGCAGCGCAACGCTCGATTATGGTGCGCACAAGAGAGGTTCTACCGCGTTCAGCAAGACTTGGTACCTGTGGCAGGATAAGTTCGACAGCTTTCGTCAGGTCTTCACTGCTAAGACGCTCGAGGATCTTGGCCACAACATATCCAGCAATCTCATTACGAGCTAGGTTACCCATTCTATCTCGAAAGAGCTCTTTGTAAAGTGATTTGAACATTTTTCCTGGTGCAAATTCGATAATGGTCTCTAGTAGTCGAGATCCGACTGCGTCGTAAACGAGGTTGTTAATAAATGCAGCGCTTTCAGTTCCTTCGACTAGTGGATCGTCTGGTAATAGCTTTTTCATGATCGATGTGTCTTCCTTCGCACGTTGCTTGCCAAATGATGTCAACTCGATACGAATAAGTGCCTGTAGAGTTGGGTTGCCAATGGGATGTGTCGCAAGAGTCCTTAGGTAGTGTGTTTCTAGACCAGCTACGCTATCACCAATCATCTTCTCCAAAGCAGTTGCGAAAGATTCTGGTACTGCTCGTACTTCCGCCTCTTCTTCCTTTTCCACATTCGCGACGCTAACTTTTTCTTTCCTCTTGCTAGCAAGAAGTGATTTGGGCGTGCTTTCTTCCAAAGGCTGTCCAGATAGTACTACTAATAGCAAGCGCAATACGTGTGCACCAAAGTTGTCGGTTAACAAAAACCCCAGGTTGCCTTCTAGTTCGTTGATAGCATAAAGGAACAGATTTTCCATGGATACTACTGGTTCGCCGTTGTCGACAGCAGAGTCGGCTGCGGGAGGCTCAATCATTTCTTGTGATACAATCGGAGCAGACTGTTTGAAGAGCTTTTCGCAGCAATGAGATGCAAAACGATGTTGAAAAAGGTTGAAAAAGCTAAGAGATATTGGCGTCAGTCTTTGCATAAATTAGTAGAGTTCTCTCCAATACTTACTGTCCACTGAACTTCTGGAACAACCGCTTGAGCTGATCTGGGGTGGATAGAAGGATGAGTCTTTCTAGCAATCTCGAGCTAGACTGGCTGCATGCCATCTTGAGCTCCTTTCCGTCCGCCTCTTTGTAGACATTCTCCAGAAACAGACTTCTCTCTTCTGCATCGGCAAACTGGTTCGACTCCAGCATATCATCTGCTCGATGGAAGTACTCCTGCTCTTGCTCGTCTAGTAATCCATAGAAAGGTGTGTCGCTGTTTCCAGAAGCCGGAGCGCCTGCAGGAGGACCATAATTTTCGTCCAGTGGGATTCTGTCATGCCCTCTATCCTCGTCAAGTCTCTGTCTTTTTGGTGATGCATCTCCAGTCTCCTCCTCTGCCTTTCTCTTTGATGCCTCTCCTCGGCGACCTCGCTTCTTGTGTTCTCTGGGCATGTTGGATGGTCACGATGGAGATACAGAGCCACCGATGCGTATGGTGTTAGACTTGGGTTGTTGAATTCGGAAAGCAATAGCGCTCGGACGATGGCGTAAAGAAGATGACAGAGAAAGTGCTGGCAGTGATCGTGAGACAATCGGAGTGTCGGGATCTGCAGATTGCTTTATTCGACCCTGACGTAATAGGGTAAAAAGTTCTGGTGTTTTCAAAAATACGACAAGAAAAGACAACCTTGCAGACTCTGTGAGTTGATGAGAGGATAGAGACTCAGTTTTGGTTAATTGGAGCACGAACAGATGTTTATTGCTAGCCTCGCATATTTCAGCCCTGTTAATGAAGAGTTTGCATCGTGAGATTTGACATCTGAGTGAGATCAGAATCGAAGGGGTCACAGCCGTTTCATCTCGGCTTCGTCACGAGGGTTGGTTGCCACCATCGGAGGCTCAAAACAGTCATCTGCGATCTAGACCTCTGCCACTAACGACAGCGCTTTCCTCTTTACTCTCTCTTCCACTCAAAAATATCCACTGTATCGACGGCCATGACGGGGCATCAAGCGCAAGCTTACTGTAGCGAGCATTTCAACACGAAGCTGCCGAACTCCGAATGATCGGATCTGAATCGGAGGATCCACAATGCAAATAGCTCCTACCAGATTTTGCCTCTGCGGTCCGCTGCGGGGCTTTTCACGTCTTTGTGCTGTTTACCATTTTAACCGCTTAGCCGTCAGCCTTGTGCTAGGGTTAAAGTTGACACATGACGATTTGAGGACAACAAACCTGAAACAACTCTAAAACACAGCTGAACTACATAGATATAACGGTTCAATGCCCGTCGATACGCGCCTGGAAGATTATCTTCAGGACAAATTACAAACAAGCGCCGACCTTGAGACCTTGGACTCACTTCTTGACCAGGTCAGAACGCAACAGAACTTGCTTCGAAAACAACTGCAGGAAGCAGAAGATGAAGCACGAAATGCAGACAAGACAGCGCGGCAGCACGTCCTTCAAGTCGACCAGAAATCGCGGGCATTTCAGCATGAGCAAGCCGACATTGACAAAAGAATGATCATCATTACACAATCAGAAGCAATTGAGGATGCTGTAAAGACATTCGGCACTAGTTTGGGGAAGCTACGTCGGCTTGAACTGGCCAATCGATATCTCGGATTGCTCACAGAAGTGGAACGACTCAGGTGAGCATAGGATGAGAAGATCTGTAGCGTGCGTAGCTAGACTGACTGTAACCAGACAAGAAAGTACCACAAAGCTATCAACTTTTCCAGACGATGCTCTCGAAGCTTTCAACATTTTACGAAAGTTACAATTGAGCCTCAAGCCGTTGCAGGCTGATGCTGAAGGAGCTGCACCACATTTATTGGACCATATCGAACATGTCACAATCAACCTATGCGGAACCATACGAGAAGCATTTGCCAAAGATCTCGATACCATACTAAAGGAAATCTTCTGGCCAAAACCTTCGATAGCCCTACCGCAGAGTATACATGAGGATTTTGACACTGCAGTCATTCGACTTCTGACACTACAGGAGACTGACCTGGAAGTCTCTCAGCATCAGGAGAATGAAGTACCACCTCCACCTCCAGTACTATTGCCATTCGAGGTCATAGTTGCTCCGCTAGAAGCGCGCTTCCGTTATCACTTCACTACCGATAGACCAACGAACCGCCTAGATAAGCCCGAGTACTTCCTGTCCCATGTCTTGGATTTATTGAGCAGCCACGACGACTTTGTGAACGAGTCCATTCAGCCACTCCTGCTTATACACTTTAGAGGAACGCCAATGTCCTTGAACCCAATTTATATTGACGCAACCTCCGCTTACATCACCGCTCTACTTCCTATGCTCCGCCAAAAAGTGCTGTCGATCATGCCTCAAGTCTCCTCTCAACCACAACTGTTGAGTCATCTCGTCCACGAACTGATGTCCTTTGACAACACTCTCCGTACCGAATGGCACTACACTGGCAGCACAACGCACCCATCGTCAGTCTGGAAAGGCATGACATGGGAAATACTCATGCACCACGACTACTTCACTCGCTGGCTCACCGTCGAAAAAGACTTCGCCCTATCCCGCTACACCGCCATAATCGACAATCCCAGCACTTCCGTACTTGACTACGACAGCACACCATACGGCACGACGAAACCAACCAAAGCCGCAATCCAAGTCCACGACCTCCTCGATACAATAACGTCGCGCTACCGCAACCTCTTCTCCTTCACCAACAAACTCCGCTTTCTCATCGAAATCCAAATCTCAATCTTCGACCGCTTCCATTCCCGTCTCCATTCAGGCCTCGAAGCATACCTCTCCATCACTACCGGTCTAGGTCGTGCCGTTTCATCCGCGAGCTCAGCTGATGTAGCCGCCGTACAAGGCACCAACGGCCTTGACCGCCTCTGTCGTATCTTCGGCAGCGCAGACTATCTAGAGCGGAAGATGAGAGATTGGTCAGATGATGTGTTCTTCCTCGATTTGTGGGCGGAGCTCCAATATCGTGCTAGAAATAATAAGGGCCATGCCCGTCTGAACGTCGCCGAAGTTGCCGCGAGAACAAGCCAAACTCTGTCCTCAGGTGCGGACGACGAAGATACAGGTGCGTTATTTGATGAAACCGCCGCCGCTTACGCTCGTCTACGCACCAGAACCGAAAGTACCATTGTAGACACATTAATTCGGAATGCACGCGAGGCGCTCCGGCCATATTCGCGCAGTATCAGCAGCTGGTCGCAAGCGTCGTCCAACTCTTCTTCAAACGCAAATACCACGCCAAGCGTCGACTTGTCATCCGTGCTGTCATATCTCAACGACTCTCTAAGCTTCCTCTCCTCGGCATTAGGTCCCTTGCCACTTCGCCGAATCAGCAAACACGTGCTCAAAATGCTGGATACATACATTCTCGACCGAATCATCCTTTCCAATCGGTTCAGCGTTAGCGGGGCGGCGCAGATGCGAACGGATGTCTTGTCGTGCGTGGATGCTTTTGAGCGCCTTGAAGGCCTGGCGCGCGTCGGTGAGAGAGGTTTGAGTAAATGTGCTGATGCAGTTAGGTTGCTGGTTGTGGAGGATGGTGGGCGGGGAAGTGATGGTGGTGCACAAGATCATGATGCTTGGGATATTGGAGAAGAAGAGGAGAAGAAGGGAGGTGACGAGATGGAAGTTGATGGAGGATCGGTATTGACTCTCTGGTCGGTTGAGCGACGGCTTTTCGAGAGTAATGAGAGTGCGAGGGATTTGTTGGAGGAGATGGGTTTAGAGGGGTTGAGTGAGAGTGAGGCGAGGCAGGTTTTGCAAAGGAGAGTGGAGCTTGTGATTTGATGAAGTGGATGGCTGCTTGCAGGAACAACGAACGAACCGAATCGAGATGAATTAGATTCAAGAAGGAATCTACACTACTTGCATGTAGAAGATCATCAGGGACGTCGTATAATACCGAACAGCCGTGTACACGTTGATTAACGACCTAATTTCCAGCTCGAAGCCGTCTCATCAATGCGACTGTTCCCCTCCTATCGTGCTCATTCGATCAAACGGGCAGTTGATTGAAGTGAAGCACTACTTCATGCAGTCATCGGCCTCCGCTCATTTGCTCCTCCGTATTGTAGCCTCCACAAAGCACGCTGATAGCAGTATTTCGGCTCACTTGAATGTTTTGAGTTGGTTTCGTAAGGAACGATCAAACTCGAGTTTGTTGTTTAATCCCAGACTGGTAACAGACAGGCAAGCAGATAACGCTGTGCTCAATATGCGTACCTCGGTCGATTTTTGAAAAATCTGCCAGCCATCATTGCAGCCATCTTCATAGACGTTCCGCGCAATCAGTTACCCTTATCAAGTCCTCAATACACGCTCTGATCGTCGTCGGATCCATGTTGGCTTGTCGACATCGCTTCACAATGTTGTAGGAGGCATACCAGATCTCACTAGGGTCGTTGTCCTGCAGCTGGAGATGCAAGCGAACACCATCTGGTAGCAGATCGTCCTCAACGGACAGCCAGCCAACTACACCTGGACGTTTATCAAGCATATCCTCTCGGAGTTTGACCTCGATGGAGATTTGTGTCACTAAGGCAAACCTGTTGCCATTTCGCATGGTATCAAGCCATCTTCGCGACACGCCAAAGCTCCAATCTGTTTCGCAAAGATAGACGGTGTTGTGCTTGTACCAGATAGGACCCACTTCCGCGCGAAGCTGCTGAACAGGTCATGAGCAGAGAGTGTAGACCATCCTTGGGTGGAGGAAGGATCTCGAGACTGTCGCGACGTACACCCGCAGCCATGAGTATATATGAACCGGACTCGGATTCGGGAGATGATGAACGACTGCTGTTAGATGAGGCAAGGCTGCTGCCACGTACTCCACGCGTGAAGAGAGGAGTAGGTGGATGGCCTAATTGCACAGTTATGGTTGGTTTCGCAGGTGCTGAAGATGTAGCTGAGTCTGCTGAAGCATGGATGATAGAGCACTCCTCTTTTTCGGGCAGATTTCATTGCGGATTTCGAGTGGCAGAGCGAGGAAGGATGAGTTGGACGAAAGTTCGAGATGAGGTGAGGTCAGCTTAGAAAAGGTTAACGTTGCGTTAATGTGGAGTCCGCCTTCAAGCAGTCTTGAGCGCAAAGTTATTAGACAGAACACAAATTGCTGCAAGGTCAGTTTATGAGGGAGAGATGTTTATTCGTTTGTTGTTTGTTTGTTTGTTTGTCCATGTAACAAGCACCACACGTGACTTAGGACCATCGATCACGTGATGCCTACAGTATCAAAATTCTTCGAGGCGACAACACCTGAGAATTGGTTACATTGTCTACCCTGAAACAAAGGTTGCGCAGCTTGCTAAGTCGGCAATAGAGCGCTATAAACACTAGCGAGTCATGCCACCGAAAAGAGGTCAAGTGTCTGGTGCTGCTGCTGCTGGAAAAAAGAAGCGCAGAAGACCTCACAAATCCAGAACCACTGGTGAGTTGTGATAAATGTACATGAGAAGAATTTGTGCAGAATATATGCCTTGCGAAGTTCTGTGTGCATGTAGGACTGCGTGGAATCGTGAGATTCAGTGACACGCAGAGCAGTTTCTGCATAACAATGTCGAGGACTTGCATTCACTTTGATTACGCATCTCACTTTGACTGCACACTCACTTTCATGTGTCACACACCTCGACTGCGCACTAACTATACGACTTACTGGTCAAAAATTCACTAACACCTTTTGCGTTCAGAAGTATCATCCTCGTCCTCCTCGTCATCATCTTCCTCATCAGAGTCAGAATCTGAAGTTGAGCCTGAAACTGCACCTCCAGCGAAAGTCACAAAACTTGGCTCTTCGAAACCCATCGCCACGTCTGAAGCAGAAGCACCTACTCCTGCAGTATCACCAAATCCGCCGGCGGCTGCAGAACTTCAGCAGAAGGCGCCGAAAGCGAAAAAGGAGAAATCAAAACCACAACCTATCGCTACAGTAGTTGCACGAGCATCGCCAGATGTTTCAAGTCCACCCGCAGAGGCTGTTACTGCACCACCTCCAGCAACAAAAGCACAACCACCAGTCATGACTGCCAAAGAGAAGGAGAGAGAATCTTTCACAAACTGGTATCTCCGCACTCTTACGACTCAGTATGCCAACGACCTTGATAAGCTTCGTACAGCGCCCGACTTCAGAGGTGACAAAGCGAGTGTAGAGGTCTTGAGGTCGGCGTTGAAGTGTGGTGTTGGTATCTTCTATAATGAGGATGCATGAACGACTTCCAGCGATCACTCTTCGGCTTTGGAATTGTTTAGAATGAAGCTAGGCTCTAATATTTGCTCGGATTCAAGCTAACCATGTCATCTTGTCTTTGTTCTCTGATAATATCGGATGGGAGAGGAAAAGAGCTGAGTTCAGCAGATCGGAGCCCAAGCAGGTCACAACGAGATTGCACAATCTTGAGAAGATCCTTCCACAGCAAGGAATGATTGGATGAGGCTGATTTGTGATTCATATCTGGTATTCTGTCCAGTTACGATATATATAAATAAGAGTTTTATGTGTCGGTTGGAAACTTCATTGACTAGAGTCCAACGACGAGGATCTGTGAATGAGGAGTTGTGAAACGGTTGAGGTTGGTTCACGAATAAAGCAAGCGCGCTCGAGAGTGTGCCTGCCTTACCAAACTGTCATGGCGGCATCGACCTTACAACGTCCAAGCTGGTTCTGATCTATCTGACATCTCATCACTTCAATCACCCAACTCTATTAAAGGTCAACTTCAATCATTGATAGCAGTCTTTTGCATCATTATTCAACGACGTCAAAGTCAATTCGAGGCGAACGGGAAAGTTCTCGACCAACAGCGACTCTCTTTCTTTACTAAGGGTCAAGCTGGTGAGACAACTTAACCTCATCGCTTCATTGAGCCAATTCGATTAAAGGTTAACCTCGACCTGTAAGCATTATTCTATCGTTTTCCGCCGGCACCAACATCAATTCAGGACGACCGGGAACCCTCCCAACCAATAACAACTCTTTATACAAATTGTTTCAGGATTTTCTCAGCCAACACTTCAAGATGCAACAAGCACGAATTTCGCCTACCATGCCGACAACCTTCAATACTTTGCCTCCTGAACTCCAAGGCCTCATCGTTTCCGAAGCTCTAGAAGTTTCTCCTGAGCAGGACTCGATGAGAACATCCAAGTTACCTCTATATGAGAAGAATGTTGCACTCAAGCTTGCCAGTGTCTCGTCCGCCTTCCTCGACCACGTTGTCGTTGCATGCCACAGCAAGCGCAACAACTTTCTAGACACGTTCCTGCAACTCCTTGAAATCTGTCCACGAAAGCAACAAGACATGGTCTGCAAATATTCACAACAGAATGGTTCAGATTATCTTGCTTCGATGCACACTTTGGAGAAAGCTCTGCCAAGGACATCGCCCTTATTCAAATGGTTACATTGTGGCCACTGCGACATGGTTGAGAGTCACGAGAAGGCTATGGTAGTTTGGGTGGCAGAAATGAAACTTCTGTGTAAGGAGACGAGTATCGTGGAGGACCTGGTGAAAAGATTGGATATGGTGAGGTCACAGATCGGGACTTGTCCTCCACCTGAGAGGCTGAGGCCATTGGAACGTCGAGGCCTGATAAAGCTCTCTATCACTGTGACTCCTGTGCGCAATTGAGATCGAGAAAATGCGACGTCGATGTTCAGCTTACTTGGAGAGTTTTGTCAGCATTAATGAATAACGACAAAAGATCCATCTATCCATATTTCTTCTTGTGATTGTGTTGGTATTTTATGTCTTTGGCACTTTCTCCTGTCATCACCGCATGAAGATTGCCGTTAGACAACCCCCACGTTACCCCGCAGACAAGCATCATCGGATCAGGAACCGTCAACTACCTTTTCGTGCTCATGGCCTCGGTCGAAAGGTTTGTTGCCGAAGAGGGGAAAGAGAATCGTCAAGCTGGGGATATAATTTGGTATCACTATATAAACATTTCCTGCATTGAACACTATCTACCTCTATCATCTACAACTAGGTTACTCCAGTAATCACCCTCTTGAGAACTTCTACACCTGTACAGTACTGCCTAACATGAGGGCCGCAAGATATTATGGCAAGGAAGGTATGAGGCCATAGGTGCCAAAACAAAAAGTTTGGACTAAGGGCGTCCAGATATCCGCATTGTGGATGATGTTCCACGCCCCAGCTTAGGAGCGGGCCAAGTCAGAGTCGAGCCTGCGTTCGTTGGTATCTGTGGTAAGTAATTAGGGAGTCAGGCAAGGTCTTCAGTAGCAGGTCAAACCTCACACTTCACAGGCACCGATTTGCACGAATTCCTAGGAGGGCCAAAGTGAGCATGGATACTGCAGAGTTTCCAGCAAGGTCTTGTACAGCTGACATCGTCTTCTCTCCAGCTTCTCACCAACATCACCACATCCCGTCACCAAAGAACAGGTACCAATAACCATTGGCCACGAATTCTCCGGCACCATCAAAGAACTCGGCAGCGGTCTCGAAAACTCCGGTCTCAAAGTCGGACAGAAGCTAGCAGTACAACCAACAATCTACTGCGGTAAATGCGGTGCTTGTTCAGCAGGCGCAGAAAATGCCTGTTTAAATGGCGGGTTTATTGGTCTCTCAGGATGGGGAGGTGGTATAAGTGAGGAAGTTGTGGTAGCAGCGGAAGCATGTCTACCGCTTCCAGACAATGTTGATCTTGATATTGGGGCGCTTGTCGAGCCGCTGGCCGTAGGCTGGCATGCCGTCGACGCATCCCCAATAGCGGAGCTGAAAGAACCGAAATGTGTCGTCTTTGGCGGTGGTCCCATCGGCCTGGCTACCATACAATGTCTTCGCGCACGAGGCGCAAAACTGGTTATTTGTGTCGAGGTTGCGAAACGACGACAGGAGTTTGCGAAAGACTTTGGGGCGGACTATGTCATCGATCCTACGAAAGAGGACGTTGTTTCCAAAGCGTTGGAGTTGGCTGGTGGATACATACCACCTGATCTTGCTTTCGACTGCGCTGGTGTTCCACAATCGCTGGAGACGGCTTGCAAGGTGGTTCGAAGCCGGGGCACGGTCGTGAATGTGGCCATTTGGGAGAAAGTACGTGCTTTTTTCTAACCTTTTTGTAAAAACATTGGGTTCCTGCTGGCTGACTACCCTTTAGTCCATCCCATTTAATCCCAACTGGCTAGTCTTCAGAGAAGCGAATTACAAAGGCGTATTGGGTTACCAGAAAAAGGATTTCCAGGGCGTAATCGATGCTATAGGAGCAGGTAAGATCAAGCCGGCCGGCATGATCACAGGCAAAATCCAGATGGATCGTATTGTGAACGATGGATATTGGGCATTGATCAAGGAGAAAGATAAACATGTCAAGATTCTTGTGGATCTCAAGGCGGGGATCTCTGATCCGGCCAATATCGTTAGTTCTTAGATATAGTAGTTGTGTTGCGTGCAGGCGAGTAGATCGAAGGGCTCTTGGTAAACAGAAAGCGCCTCCATTGTATTAGGCAACATCATATCTCGGAATACCCAGTACGAAAGTAATGGCAAACGATATGCTGGGCTGTTGACCGAGGTCAGCAATAGCCAGCCTTGGAGCTAGCTTGTCGTCGATCGTGTCGCGTGTATATGATGTAGTAGCCTCGTCAAGCTTCTGCGTAAACTTTTGCCCGAGCGCTTGATACTCTGCAGCGACTATTCAGCGTCGTCACGTGGCCCAGAGGCTGAGCTGTACGATAGCAAGAATCTCACCTGCTTCACATTATTCCACGTCACCGAACACTCTCAGGCTGGACTGACTCTCACCAGGACTGACTCTCATGCAAACGACCCGAACAATGCTAGAGCTTTCGCGGCACCATCGTCTCTGATAGTAGCCTCGCCCCTAGTTCCAGCCTTGTAGTCAACTTCGATCTTGGGACCTCGTACATACATGTGGGCAGCACTAGGCTGAGGATGTGGTACGTGTCCAAGTCAAGGCTGATATTTATACCGGATGTGGTATAAAGACTGCCAAGTCCTTGCATGTTAGACTGTTTCTTCAGAATAGCTCACCATCGCTTCATCATTCAATCCTGTTCCTTGCTTGACTATCATCACCACAATGAAATCCACCACCACTCTAACCAACCTAGCCCTTTCGGCATTCGCCACCCTACCCATGGCTATAGCTAACCCGATCGAAGCCGACCTCATGGAAGACAACGACTTCGTCACGGTAGCAACGGCACACGCTACAGCCTTAACGGATTCACTCGTCCAGTTCTCGAAGAAGCCAAGGCAGTACTAGAACCACAGGCTCTGACTGTATATGGGCCTTGTGAGCTTTCGATAGATGTCGTCAGATGTATGTGATGCATGCCCTTCTCATTTTCATAAACACTGCTCAACCAGCTTGTGCGTTGTGTAATGATGGCGGTACTAAGTGTGGTAAGATTGTTGGGGTGTCTGCTTTGCTTGTGGTTGAGAAAGTCGAATATAATGCGGCAGTCTCCATTGTTTGGATGGGGACGCCATAACAGCTGTAGTGATTCTGCTCTAGTTATCTTGGTGCCGTTTTGAAAAGCGAATCCTCCTTGTGGCATATCAACATTCCGGCAAGTGCAAGGTGTATAAGCTCGATGTATCGTAGCTAGTGCTTACCAGTATCCACTTCTTATCTAGCTCACTCTTTGCGTGCTGGTAACAAACGAATGCTGTCAGGTATGAAGAAGAGCGGAAAGAGAATCGCGATCACTAGGTCTTAGCAAAGCAGGATTACGTGCTGTAGCATCTCCCACGAACAAGGACTACTCTATCAGACACAGGCTGGGGAAGAGCATGAGATGCGGGTTCGAAGGACCCGGCGGCGAGCGAAAAGCAGTGTCCAAAGATTGGATAATCAGCATTTGGTCTGGGCCCGGGGTGTCTCTAGGAAAAGGAAAGAGTTCAGCGAAGAGTAGCTGACGAAGAAAAGACGGCGAAGGGAAAGGAAGAGCAAAACGAGCAAGCGAGAAGAGCAAAAACAAGAGAGGTGTTTGACATGGGAGTCGACCGCGAGCAAAACAGAAAGGTCCAAAGATTAGATAATCAGCATTTGGCCTGGGCCCGGGGTATCTCTGGTAAAAGGCAAGAGGTATGTTCCATGAGACCATAGCCACTGATAACAAGCGCATTTTGTAATACAGTATATGACCCATATTACCGCCTGTGGTGGGGTAGAAGCGGGGACGTGACGCTGCTCCATTGACTTCACTTCCTGGACCATTACATCCACAACATCAACTGACCTATCTCACTCTCTCAACCTCACCTTTCGATCTCACTCCACCAAGCTTCTCACACTCACAGCCTACCTCGCACACCATTAGAGATCTTAATACTCACCACCACAGCAATGTCAGGCTCCTGCATCTTCTGCAAGATCATCCGAGGTACTTTCTCTCATCTACAACATTACAACAGACATCTCATTCAGCTTTGACTAACACACTTGCGCAGGAGAGATCCCCTCGATGAAGCTCTATGAGAGCGCAAAGACGCTGGCGTTCTTGGATATTCAACCACTGTCCATGGGCCATTCTGTGAGTCTCCTAATACAAACATGCACTCCCAATGGTTTCTAGATCATCTACTATTCACCCGGGTCCGCTTTTTGAGCAAGACACAACTGCTCCACGCGCCTCCACTCCATTCAGCACCAGACACCCACACCTCCTTACACCTCCCTACTCGCACGCACTAACACTCCGCTCCCCAGCTAATCATCCCGAAAACGCACGGTGCCAAACTAACCGACATCCCCGACGACTCTCTGTCCGAAATCCTCTCCGTCGCCAAGAAACTCGCGCACGCCTCGGGCGCCACAGACTACAACATCCTGCAAAACAACGGCCGCATCGCACATCAAATGGTGGATCATGTGCATTTCCATATGATTCCGAAGCCGAATGAAAAGGAGGGACTAGGTGTAGGGTGGCCTATGAAGGAGGGTGTGGCGAAGGATGAGCTGAGTAAGATGGCGGAGGAGATTAGGAGCAAGATGTGATAACAGGGAGAAGGAGGAGGTTGAATGGTGGTGTGGGGAGGGGAGAAAGAGGTTGGAGGATTAGGATGGAGCTTGGAAGGACGGGTCGTGAGATGGGATTGAGGAGAAAAAGCGGGAGATGGAGAAGGAGGAAGCAAGCCGCAAACGAGTGAACGAGCGAGCGATCGATATTTGAAGAGGATGACTGGGAGATAAGAGCCGAGGGAGGGAGGCATCAAGATTGATCACACGACCGGGATAGACGACACATCACGCATTCTCACGCCTTACTTGTCTGATAGCAGGTTTCCTCGGAAGAAATCACGAATATTGCAAGCAGGAAGATTGCCGCAACGAGCAGCCAGGCATCCAGGCATCCATCCACACCTTCTAATATACAGCAAAAGCCACCTAGTAGATGCATCACACACTCTTTCAATCAAGTGACAACTACCTCTACTACCTAGAAGTCCAATCACATCATGTCAGGAATTTTAATAATCTCACGATAGACAAAGCATACAGCTCAACCCAAAAGCCCAAGAATTGCGATATACAACTTTGAGAAAATGCTCACTGCTTCCGCTCTTTTCTTCCATTTCTATATGTACAAAAACTGTCGTCGTTGGCTCGTCTAGGCGTTTCATATGATAACCATTTTCCACCACTACAGCTGCCTGCTCTGCTCTGCTTTTCTTTTTCTTGTTCCGCAATGTGCGCAGCTTTTGCAGTGTCGACTTTAGAGCTTGGTGCTTTTTGTGTTCGTGATATTTCTGCCCGACGTGGACGCTGGGGCCATACAATGGCACACAGCGAGCCTCTGGCTGCGTCACGCCCGCCTCCAAAGACGAAAGCTCAAGGCAGATTCCTCCATCAACTAATTCAACTCTTTCTGCTTCAATTTATCGTTCTCTTACTCGGCTTCACCACCACCTCCACCACCAGGCGGTCCTGATCGACCCATTTGACGCGCCTTGAGCATTTCGTCACACAATAAAAGATTCGACGCAATACCTGTCGAGCTAGCGATACAGTTCCTCAATACACGGTAGGAGTCGTATACGCCTTCTTGTACTGGGTCCATTGCGCCGCCTGTGGTGAGGTTGAGACCAACTATGTTGCCGTCGGCGTGCTCGTCTTGGAGTTCGGCCACTGTTGAGATGTTAGTATCGAAATTCAAAGGAGAGAGGGTTGGCTTGGTTAAGATGACGATAAGGTGATGATTGAACTTACGTGAATCCTGAATATCCTGTCCAGCATTCTGTGCCAAGGTCTTAGGGATAATAAGAAGTGCATCTGCAAACGCAGTAACACCGTACTTTGCCTTTCCCTTAATCGTCTTCTTGAATTCCGCCGTATTCAGGTGCGCAGCACAGGCGACCTGGAACGCACCAGCACCAGGCACGACGCAGCCATCAACAATCATGTTGTACACACTTCTCAGTCCATCTCTCACTGCATCCTTGACTTGTGTAATGGTATGTGCGTTTGGTCCTTTGATTAGAATGGTGACTGATTTTGGCTCCTTGACGTCTTCGATGAATGTGTACTTTTCCTCGCCCAGCTGATGTTCGTAGACTAAGCCTGCCCACCCTAACACGTCTGGGGAAAGATCTTCTACGCTGTTTTGTGCTGTGCCTCCACATACTAGTTGTAGCCTTTCCATGTTTCTTCTCTTGGCCCGCCTTAGTGCGAAGATGCCGTTCTTGACTAATACGTCGAGTGATAGCGGGTCGATTCCTTTCTGGTTGATGATGACGAAGCCTTTCTTTGGGTCGTTACCGCAAACCTCTTTCTTTAGCTCCACAATCTTGCGCAACTTCTCGTCTACGAATCGTCGCTCGCTCTCCACCAGCTTGTCGCGTTGGTCTGCAGAAGAGTAGTAAAAGCCACTGTTGATCTCACTCTTTTCATATTCTAAGCTGACGTTGAGTGTCAGGATGAATGCGTTCTCGACTCGTTTGGGCATGTCTGGATGGCGAGCACCATGATCAAGAGCAAGACCGCGGATCAGTTGTGTTTCAGAAGCCATGCGGTGCTGCATTGTCATTATTTCGATCATGTGGAGGTCAGGTTTCGCAGGGGCCTGGTAAATTGCCAAAACGGCGTCCACCAGATCCGGAGTCAATTGTTCGGCCAGCGTGGCATTGAGTTTTGTGCTGAGAGATGTGCGCGCAACGGAAAGCAGGAGTTCGCGGTCGACATCCTTGGTAAGCTTGAAGCCGTCCAAAAACTTCAATGCTTCGTCCTTTGCGAGCTCGTAACCGTCGGCGATGACGCGGGGGTGTAGTCCTTCTGAGATGTAGCGATTTGCTTGCTTGAGGAGTTCGCCGACAAGGAGGACGACGGAAGTTGTGCCATCGCCAGTGATTTCGTCTTGTGCAGTTGCGGCGCGAGCAATCATGACGGCAGTGGGGTTTTGAATGGACATTTCGCGAAGCAGAACACTGCCGTCTTTAGTGAGCTTGATCTGACCAGATCCATCAACCAACATCTTTAAGGTGCCTAGAGGGCCTAGGTTGGAGGAGAGGACATTTTGGAGTCCTTCACCAGCAGCAATGTTGACTGCGAGGGCTTCACCACGGCGACGTGACTCGGCCTTAGGGTTGAGAAGCTGTGCTGCCGACATGATGTGAAGATTTGAGACAGTATTGTATTGTATTGGCGTTGTTGTCGTCTTCCTTTCGCCTGTCTCGTCTCGTCTCGTTCGCTCGTTCGCGTCGTTCACGTGCTGTGCTGTTTGTCCAAATCTTTGTATTTCGGAATCTATTCCAGCTAAATCTGGGCAACTTTTTTCGACGACGAGGTTTGACGACGGCATCGGCGGCAGCGACAACGACAGCTTGGACAGTGTATATTCGAGTGTAAATCTCTACACACGACCTCACTGCTGACAGTCGCCATCATGTCGGTGGACTACCTTCTCCATGAGTCCTCCTTGGGCTATGCGGTATGTCTCTTGTGCTACAGAAAGCAAAGCTCAGTATAAATGTTACCGTCACTAACTGAACTGCTATTCCCAGATCTTCAAGGTCGCTATGCAGCACGATACTGTTGGAGCTAGGTTGAAGGAAGTACAAGAGAAGGCTCAGGATCTGGCAAACTTTGGTAGAATATGTCCATTGTGCAGAGACAGAAAGACATCAAAACTCATATCACATCCTTAGGCAAAATGGTCAAGCTCGTCAGTTTCGCACCCTTCCAAGGAGCCCAACAAGCTCTCGAAAACGCCAACGACATCTCCGAAGGCATTGTTTCCGACTACCTCCAAACCGTCCTCGAGACCAACCTGCCCAAAGCCAGCAAGAAGTCAAAAGTCACCCTCGGTGTCACAGATAAAACTCTGGCAGGTAACATCCGCGCCGCTTTCCCTGGCGTCGAATGCGAAACCAGCGACACCTCCGAACTCACCGCCGACCTGCTCCGTGGTCTCCGTCAACATGGCCACAAACTACTCAAACAATTACAGGAAGGTGACGTAGAGCGTGCTCAACTTGGTCTTGGTCATTCCTACTCCCGTGCAAAGGTCAAGTTCAACGTCAACCGCAACGACAACCACATTATTCAGGCAATCGCAACGCTAGACCACCTCGACAAAGCAGTAAACACTTTCTCCATGCGTGTTCGTGAATGGTATTCATGGCACTTTCCCGAACTCATCAAGCTCGCTTCAGACAATGCTACCTACGCCAAGCTCGCCCTCTTCATTGGTGACAAGAAAACCCTTTCAGACGACCGTTTGAATGATCTTGCTGCGATATGCAACGACGATGGCGGTGTGGCACAAGATATCATAACAGCCGCAAAGACATCCATGGGTCAGGACATCAGTGTTCAGGACATGGAAAACGTCATGCTCTTCGCCAAGCGCACCGTCTCTCTCACCGCCTACCGCAAACAGCTCAGTGGCTACCTTGTCTCCAAGATGAACGTAGTTGCTCCCAACCTTGCCGCACTCATCGGCGAAACCGTCGGTGCTCGTCTCATCTCCCACGCTGGTTCTCTCACCTCACTCGCGAAATACCCCGCTTCCACCGTCCAGATCCTCGGTGCCGAGAAGGCGCTTTTCCGTGCCCTCAAAACAAAAGGCAACACACCCAAGTACGGCCTAATCTACCACTCCAGTTTCATCGGCCGCGCCGGTCTCAAGAACAAAGGACGCATTTCTCGCTTCCTCGCAAACAAATGCAGTATCGCATCTCGTATCGACAACTTTTCAGAAACACCGTCGACGCGATTTGGTGAGGCGTTGAAGGCGCAGGTCGAGGAACGGCTGGAATTCTATGCGTCTGGCGCTGTACCGACGAAGAATGCTGACGCTATGTCGAAAGCGATGGATAGCGTGTTGGCGGATATCAACATTGATGGCGAGGATGAGCCGAAAATCGCTGGGCTGACGGCGCCGGCGGATGAGGATGAAGTTGTGCCTGTTGGGCAAGGAGGCAGGAAGGAGAAGAAGGAAAAGGATAAGAAGGAGAAGAAGGAAAAGTCGAAGAAGAGGAAGAGTACTGCTGGTGACGAGGATGTGAGTATGGCTGATGCGGACACGACCATTGCCACAGCTGCGGATAGTGATGAGGATGGAGCGGAAAAGAAGAAGCGGAAGAAGGAGAAGAAGGAGAAGAAGGAAAAGAGAAAGTCCAAGGCGTAGCTGGGTGATCCATGGTACATTAACTCAAGTAATGAATGGGTGGGTGTAGGCGGTGTTAATCGGCGTTTCTTTTCTTCTTTCATGACAGGAAAAGTAGCGACGTTCATATGTCGATGGTTGGCTCTCACATATCTTGCTTCCTTTCTATACCTTACTTTGGCTACATCCGAATGAAAAACTACCACCATTGAAAGAATGGCAATACTTCTCAATATGCTTGCGTGCGAGTCCGCCATCTCTGCATAGGTAATTCCGTTGTTGATTCAATAAGCTATTGAGGTATCTTCTTGAGGTATTCTTCCTCAGCAAAAGGTATTTGTAACTGGTTACCACCGATTCAAAACCGTCTCCTTCTATCAATCCAGCTTGAAATGACCAAAATTCGTTATCAGCGACAATAGATGAATTCTGTGTTTGAATAAAGGATTCTAGAAGAAGAAAGCTATCTAGGCTTCCAACACAGCACGACAACATCCATCCGAGACCGTCCCATTCCATCCCACCCCTTCTCCGACTGCTATGGTGCAAAAGGATAAACAACACCTAGCTTGACACAACACAACAATTCCCCGAACAGCTGAAAGTATTATCGGAACGAGAAAAACAAAGCACCTCTGCATCAATTCGCTACCATGGCTTGAACTCGGTCGGCCGAAGGCTGTGAAAAACACACAAGTAGTGATCCGATTCTCTCGATTTCATGGACGAGAATGCTAGGCTGGAGGTGGAATTGGTGAGTATATATGTATTGGGACGATTTGTTGGGATGCTGGGATACTGGGATTTTGGGATCAAGCTGGAAGAGGTGAAAGGGTATACAGGGGATTTGAGGCGTATGGAAAAGTGTACTACAGGTTCGAGTGAAAACTGCACAAAGGCAGGTGAGCAGGGAACAGCGGATGGGATGGTTGCGCGTGGATGTGATGCTAAAGTCGTAGTTCGTAGGTGTATGAGTGATGTTACTTATGTAACCATATAGAGATATCTTATTTACCATAATATCTGTGCCTGCGCCGCGTATGCCTCTGTCTTGTGATGTGATAGGGAATTTCCCATCCCAGATACACAGGCGTAAGCGTGCTTGTACTTGTGCAGATTAGCCTTGTTGGGAGCTAAGAAGTTTGGCTAATAATATACGAAGAAAGCTGGTAGTGGTACATTGGGTACTGCGAAGACAATCGGGATAGATCGACAACGGCGAAAAAGGTAGGGCTCATCTGGACGATTTGCGTAGAGTGTGAGTATAGCGAATCGCATCGTGCGTAAAAAAGCTTTAGTTGGAAGTTACGATACATGATTTGCGATTGCTTTGGGCCGTGTTGCAAGAGTCGTTCAGTCCGAGTGTCAGTGTTGGTCATTCGCAGCACTCGTCATCTAATACCTACTGCATATATTCTGTTTCAGCACTTTAAGCTGACCGTGGCGACTTTCCACGCGTGTGAATCAAGATGCTGTGAAAGCCGGAGAGTGGAATGGTGTCGGCGCTGTAACGACGATAGACCATCTTGTATATGATCTGATTCGGAGCCCAACCACAAAGCGCCAATGCAGTCATATCCCTCAAAATCCAAGGCCGCGTTTAACAGCTACGAGCGAACGCGTCAGTACACATCACAAATCTACACGCCTTGACACAGAACAAAAGGTAAAGCAGAACTCACCACCCATCATCAACCCCTTCTTCTGCTTTGCCACAAACTTGTTAACATCCTCCGCCCACCCTGCACTATTCTCCTCCAATCGATCCACGCCCTCTCCCATCATCCCCAACCTCTCCGTCCGCTCCTGCACATTCCGCGATAAATACGCGCCCCACCCTTCTGGTTCTCGTCCAGCTGATGATGATGCGGTAGTCGCCGATCTTTGAACAGTGCTGCGGCGCGCCACTTCGTCTGCTTGTGCTTGTGCGAGCTGCCGCTTTGAAGGTGGACGATTAGGGCCACCGATGATGAGGGAGAGCTGGGTTGAGTCCATGTATTGATTTCCAGCGAGCCATTCGAAGTTGGAGATTGTGGGGCGTGGTGGGAGGAGGGATGAGGGTGTTATGAGGGTGGGGATGGTCCTGGCGAGATGTTAGTTTATTCAGTTTCTGGTTGTGGCGAAGGAATGGGAATTGTCGAATAGAGTGTTGAAGCTGGACCTTTGAAGGAATGAAGTGATACCGAGGAAGACAGACCTTGATGGTGGCAGACCCCATATATTGATCTGTGCGATCTCGGATGGGCCAGTCCACCCAATTATGTCACCTCTCTCAGTCACAACAGCATCCTGGAAGCGTTTCACATCAAGCATGCCATCAATTCTCAAAGACGTAATCTCCCTCAGTCCAGGAACAGAGAACGCCTTCGCTGTGCCATCACCAAACAAGCCTAGCAACGCAAGTCCACGTTCTTGATACTTGACTACTGCTGCAGAGTGGCACAATGCGTTATCAAAAGTCTTATGTGCACCTTTAGCAGAAGTGGGACGGAAGATTCTTGCTTCATTCTCCGTGACGACGATGAGTACACCATCTACTTTGAACCCGTCACGAAGACCTGCCACCGCTTGGGGTCGTGCGTGGGCAGCGGTGAGAGAGTTTGCATGCTGTGGATGTATGAGCTTGACAGTGCCGGCACAAGTTGTCGAACCTGCTGGTGTAACAGTGTACCGACCTCCTTGTGCTGGCAAGATCTTGATTGTAATGACGTGTCCACTGTTTGTGCCGACATGAAGGAGAATACTCGAATAACTCTCTCCATCTAGTGTCATGACACTGAACTGTATGGCTGTGGCATATGGTGATTTTCCGGGACCACTTCGACGTCGATCTGCTTGACTTAGAAGTTCTTGTGTAGTTGAGTCGAAGATGATGGCAGGGCCACGCAGGTCGATGATCACAATCGCACCGCCTTCGAAACCTGCTGCGACGAAACCTACATCGCTGACGCACAGGGCAGTACAGGGTCCGTTTTGCCTGTTGACTAGTGTGAATGGTTGAAACCCTTCAATGAGAGATGGATCAACTCGAGAAGTCACATTCGTCAGTCTACCGGGCATGTTGACATCGGCAGCAGGACCTTCTCGGCCAGGATTGTTGTTACGAGCCCAGCGGAATACTACAAGCTCACCACTGGCTGTTCCAACTGCTAATTCTCCACTCGTGCTCGCTAAGGACATATGTGTGATCCGAACGTTGTCCAAACGTCCTACTGCTCGTGAAACATCTGCTTGAGAAACTTTTGTGTTCTCAATCTCGTCGTCGACCCCGGCATCCCAGAGACGCACAGTACCATCAGCATGCGCGGACAGGATTACATTGCGCTGTTCGTGGTGTCGTAGTGAAGGCAATGGCTCACTACCGCCATTGAGTAGCTTCGGTCCAGCTTGTCTGTTTTCGCTCATGCCTAGCCATCGCGTACGGTCGACTGCGCAGTGAGACAGTAGTGTAGCGAAAGGATGTAAGAAGCTCATGCTAATTGGTAACTGGTTGTTCGGTGCAATGGGATATCCGCTCGGAAAGCTCAGAGTCGTGATTTCTCCTGATGACAAGATAGCGACCACAGCGATTGGATCGTGGGCACCAGCAAACCAGGGTGACTTTCTGGGAATGAGGCAGAAGTCCACGACTTCTACTTGTGGAGGGGTTGGAAGTACTCTCTGTTTTTTGGGTTCTGCAAAGTGACTTTCTATGATTGGCCACGAAGATGTTGCATAGTTTGGCGATCTACCAAGCTCCATCAGTGTCAGGCCTTTCATGGGGAGTAGTGAAGATGTGCCGCCAGCGACCAAGATAGCAGTATCATCTGGATCTTGATTCGCACACCATGCTATTTTAGCAATTGGTGATCTCTGATCTCCCGCACCAGCATTCCCAAATGTCGTTGCGCCAGCTCCTTCTTTGTCCACATTCGTGTCTGTGAGTGTTCTGGCGAGGATCTTTCGTCCCGTCTTGGTATCCCATATTACCATGCTACCATCTTCATGACTTGTCAATACAAACTGTCCAGTCGGATGCCAAGTTGAATGTATCAGTTTTGGGTTCCTGTCTACTGACATCGCTCCTGTCTTACCATCTCCTCCTGGTGCTCCTCGTGGTACGTGGTAGTGGAAAAGGTGGAGAGCTTTATTTTGCTTGAAGGAGAAGACAGCGGCTCCCTCGGGATATCCGACGAGTAAAGTGCCAATGTCTCGAGGATGGAACTGAAGTGATATGACAGGTTGTGTTCGTGACTTTGTGTTCTGTGCTGCCCAAAAATTGGGCAGTCTTAGTTCTGCCAATTTCTCCGTCTCCATATCGTATGCTATAATCTCACCTAGGATCCAATGTGAGCTTGATACACAGTACCGAGGTATTTCTATTCATACCGTTCTGCAATCCTAACAGCACAAAGTCTAGGGTCGGATCACAAGCAACACTTAGCACACTTCCAGGAGGACTATAGGTAGACTGCATTCTTCGCTCGACCAGGGCAAATATAATCAAATCGCCCTTATCGTCCAACACAACCAGCCGGTCAGCACAAAATGACATCCACTTGACGCCAGCATTTTTCCTCGGAAGGTCAAAGTTTAGCTGAATCCTTCCACCACCAAAAACATAGACTCGGCCATTGCCAAACTGTGAAGATCTCGTGCCAACAGCAAGAAGAGATTGGACCGGGTCGTATGCGATTCGTGTGAGTTGTGAATTGACGCCGAAGTGGTTTAACAGAGTAGGAGCGAAGAGGGTGCTGTTCAAGCTTTCGCTGAAGTCTCCTTGAATGCCTGATTGCTTCGCGCGCAGCAGGTGTGTCATCTTGGCAGGTATTAGGATATTTTACCACAGCTCCGTAGTTGAAATACCGCCAGGTTTATCACAGTGTAGATAGCTTCACCACATCACTGGTAGAATACGATCAGGAGAGACCCAGAACTAAACACAAAGACCGATGTCCTCAAGACAGCATCGTCGGCCAGCCAAGGTGGAGTAGCTCCGGTGCCAATACCGAACCTCCGCATGCCAAGGCCGACTTCCGTGCGACGGTGCGGCGGCGACGGCAATCAACCATGAACATAACTTATGGGTAGTAATATGCTTGCTGTTTGACTCTACTATCTATCTAGTCATCTGCGTACCCCTCCGTTTTGAGTAATGAAAAACAAGAAGACCTAATATTGCAAACCGAAAGCGTGCAGTTAGACTAAGAGCAGCCATTGATGACGACGGTGTGCAATCTGAGAGTGAGACCTCATAGTCACGTCTCCGCAGGAGCTCGGTCGCACAGTCAATACCAGAGTACACAGCGATGAGAATGGTTAGGCGGCATCTTGGAAGTGTTTCAGCTATTTATACCTCGCCAAGACTAAGCTCTACAGTCAAGCCTGCACCACGGAGAAAGGTACTGGTCTACCTTTGGATTTTCTTCTGCTATCCTTCGACATAACCCAATGTACGAGTGGCTGTCTGCATTACCACGTAATGTGAAGTTGATGCAGGTTATTACTGAAGATGTACTTGTTGCACTGCCGCAATACTGAGGCTTTGATCACTTCTTACTTGGCAAATCTCGATTGTCTGAGTACAGCTCAGGACAATTGGGTAGCATGCACCGAAAAGTTGGCTGAGCCTTGTCTGCAAGCACTGCCTTTGACCCGACCAGTCTGCTATAGCCACAGACTGCTGACAGTATCTATAAGATGACCGCAATCCCACCATGAGCTTGCATAAATCAAACTTCCTACTACAATTACTCAAACAATTGACATACCAACCTCACCTCGACAGCATCACAATGCGTTTCCTGGCTTTGTTGAGCATCATATCGCAGCTCACATCAGATCTCGCTGTTGGGCGTGAAGCCACCACGAGTCTAATTCCACGCGCTCCCCAGTCCAACATCAATGACTGCAACGCCGACCAAAAAGCATGGATCGAGCAAGCTTTTAGTGATGCCCAGACACTGGCGCAGAGCGTCGACCCTTTCTTACCACCCCGATGGTGGCCATTCAATGGTATTCCTGAGCTCGAAAAGCGTTATTTTGGGAGCGAAATCGATCGGTCAAACGACTTCAAGCCGGCGATGATTCGTAATGTCATTGCCAATATATCACGCAAAAGTTAATGGGCAATTGATGACTGATTATGGCTGGACAAGATTACTATTTCATGCAAGGACATACCAAATAGCAAATCCTTGACCTGCGGGACAAAAGTTGGCAATCGAATAAGCAAGATTGGTACGTATGCGCTAAGTGAGCATGGAAAGCCAGAGATTGTGATATGTCCCGCAGCGTTCGCCAAGGACGCATCAGGGGACGGTTCGTGGCACTACAAGCCTCTCACCGACAAGAAGGCTCTCATCGATAAGAACCCGGACTGGAAGAATCACCCTGGATATTGGATGACGGCAGGCCATCTCATGCTGCACGAACTTACCCACCTGCAGTTCATTGAGGGAACCACATCAGGTAAGTGATGATATACTGTGCTTCTGTTGGAAGCACCATCCTTCCGTGCTAACAGATTGGTTGTGTAGTCGTGGTCCAAGACCATTACATGAACAGTGATTCCTTTTCAAAAGTCTATGGAGCCAGGGACTGCGAAAGATTTGCCAGTATGCAAGGCAATGCCTATCTCATCAATGCAGACAATATTGCTTGGTATGTTACGATCAAATACTTTTCACAGTTCTATGGCGAACCTGGTCCTGTATACGTCAAAACATCCAGCAGCAAAGCAGTGATGAACAATATAGCGCTTCCTCCCAGCTCAAACACACCGGCGGCTGCGTATAATGTAACATCGGTGAACAATATTTTGCTTCCTTCTGGCTCAAAGGCACCGGCGGCTGCGCATAATGTTACGTCGGTGAAGGATATTGCGCTTCCTCCTAGCTCAAAGGCACCTGGTGTGAATAACGTTACAGTAGCTCCTGGCTCAAAGAAGCTCGTGTCCGAAAGCGGCATTGTGCTAATTCCTGGCACCGAGGCTTACTTGGAAGCAGTTGACAAGGAGGAACATCCGGATAACTATCTGGAGGATGCCTATGATAATGAGAGTATATTCAAGACATGCGAGGTGCTTGTTCATGGGGAATGTCTCGATAATTCAGCCCCTGAACCGCCGCATGACCGTCGCCTGTAATTGGGTCGATTTACGCACAGCTAGAAGTCAGGGATTGTAGGAGTTGTCTTGTGTTGGTGGATTATTTCGCTGCTTTCATGATTCCGTATAGCAATGGCGTCCAGGAATGTAGCAAGGTTGAAGTAGACCCAGGTTCATAATCCAATTTTTAGACCAAGTCCAGCGTCCTTCCTCATGTTGACTTGTGCCATACAGGCAGCCAAGTCAGCCCTTCCAGTCCACTCCTTGGCTTTTACTTATGATCGATAGGAAGATGCATTTTCATGGGTCTTGAGATTGAACACAAAGGTGTGATCAACTTAGGGACCAAAAGAGCAAGCGAGAAGCACATAAGGCTTATCAGCTTCTGCGTGATCGATGTCTTCTTGTTCATGCATTGTACATTGTGCTTGTCTTATCGCGACCTCAAGATAGCTCTTCAGAGGTCAAGGAGAAAATCAGATCAGGAAAGAGAGATCAAGCGCCGCCACTGGAGGCGACCTCAGACACCACCCAGGAGCGCAGAGTCACTAGAACATCCTCCGACACGATCGTCCTACTCCATGACCAGCTCGAAACGGACTAGACGGATCCATGTTCACGGTCAGGGATTGAGACTAGGATTTAGGACACCAGATAGCAATATAAGTCATTGGTAGTGATATTCTTGCTCGGTAACTCGGTGTGTCTACCATCTAGTCATCTGGATACTCCTCCGTTATGTTACTCACGAACCTGCCCCTATTCTTGTCCCATCGCTTGAACCACCTCCCAGCAAGCTTCTCCAAACCTTTCGGAATGACTACAGGAGCATCTACATAACCACCATTTGAGTTCGAATACACCAACTCAATGTTCTCTTCAGCCACGTATCTAGTGCTACCATCGTCGGCAACAATGTGATAAAAGCACTGAGCTCGACCTTGGGACAGATTATCAACATTCATCTGCCTCATCCACTCTGCTGATGCACGGCATTGCGTATCCCACCCTGTGATGGCTCCGAGGTAGTTGTACCGTCCATGACGGAAGACTTGGCCAATTCGATAACGGACTTGATTGGTTTCGGGTACACCAAAACGCGGTGATGGATCTGGGCTTGTGTTGTCTTCTTGGACGATGTGACGCATGTAGTCGTTGAGGAAATCTTGGCCGGCTTGGTCAAGCTGAATTGCAGGCTCTTCAGCCTCATCTGCATTCGGATTCCGTGGTAGTCTGGAGAGCAATGGTATGATATACCGAGTAATCAACGGCATATCCAATCGAAAATCAGGCTCAAATGCCTGCAAGAACAGATTCAGGTTCTCGCCAATTTCTCCCATTACGGCTCTTCGAAGCATAGCAGTGTCCTGTCTTGGTGCGATAAGTTTTGCCCAGCCGGCTGCATAGGCTGCTCGATTAGGGTAGAGAGTGGTTTGTAAAGCAGAAGTCGCATCTGCGTAATGGCCATGGAATTGCAGAGCTTCAGGCGCTGCAGAAACTAGCACGGGTAAGATCGATCGCAAAGCTGCGGGGTTATGTCGGGGCAGATGCGAGATGTTTTCCGCTATGCGGATTATCATCTGATCTGTCGACATTGGTTGCATGAACTGGGCATGCCGAGCCGGTGGTGCACCCATGTCGGTGAGTTGAGCACGAAGTTGAGCCACAGTGAGCTCGTCTGAATTCGAGAATGGATCAAGGTACATGACCTCTCTGATCGTATCAGATGAAAACTCACCATCCAGATTGTAACCTAGAGGGGCTGTGACGATAGCCAACACATGACCAGGAAAACCACATGGCTGAACATCCATACCAAGTCGTCGAGCTAGGCAGCAGTAGATTGCTACAGATACAATTGGTATCGATTGATGTGTTGCATCACAAAGTACGACACTGATCAAGCTATTCTGGGTGCGATAATAAGTATCCTGCGATGTACCTCTGAAGCCGCAGGAGCGCATCCAAGTGATAAGAGTACAAGCACGCTTCCGTGGAGTCAGGTCATGTTGTCCTGGGTTATTCGTGACAAAGAGCTCCGCGAGCATGTCAAGATGTGCCGTTATTTGATCAAGTGACTCTGGCGGCCGCTCACAAATAAAGAGGTCAAAAGCACCTAGGGCTCTTTCAAGTGGCACATCTTGCCCGTCTGAGAGGTTCTTCCACTCCTGTAAAGCGATCATCCGCTCGACACTCCCCAGGGCTTCATTGACCCAGTACCGCCGAGCAAGGACATCTAACGCATCATTTGAACAATCGTGCATCTTGAGTAGAACGTCTTTAGCGTCCTCCACTTCATTAGCGACGACCTGTAATCTTGAAATCCGTCTCACTGGAAGTGATATTATGTTCTCCATGGTTTCAGATATAGTATGATCGAGCTTCTTCCTCGTGGCAAGTAGCTCTCTCCACGGCTGTTCCGCAGCAGGAGCTTTGAGTAGCTCATCGAAGTTGTGTGTAGAGTGCCAGTACTGATATTCCTGCCGGCAGTGCCGACGCCACAGCAGCGGATTGTCTAACAGCAGAAGCCTTTGACATGACTGTTGTACTGCTAGAAGAGACTTGACGTCCAGATAGGAGACTATGGCCTCAAGGATCTCTTGTGGCAAGGTGAGTAACTGAGCTCGAGCTTGTTGTCCAAGTATACCGTCGTCATCGATTTCTGCCCTGTCGTCCTCAATGCGTGGCTCCATGTCCCATCAGCCGAGGGTCTTCAACGAATGCTAGTCTGACTGCTATGCTTCTCTGTCTAAGTCTCAACCAAGTATACAAAGGGCGAATGTTGTGTCGGAATCGGTCAAGGAGGAATGAATGGATTTGTCCATGCGTCCTCCGAACAAATACCGCCGAGGCGGCTTCGGCTCCGATGCATAATTACATCATCTATACATATAATTATGCCCAGGCCCCTGCTTACGGTACTCATCTTACAAATCTTGTCCGATATCAACTTCCTTTTTTTTTCAGTACTGTAATACCGATTACTGGCTTACATCGTAACCGGCAGACTACCACCTATAACTCTACTTCACCGGACAATATCACCACCACTCAGCACCACCACTCTTTATTCCCTCATACAATCCACTCATCATGGCCGACCAAGAACTTGGGCCTGCGCTAACTCGCGTACAATCCTACCAGTACCCAGCAACACATATGGGCCACCTCGCGCCAGAACAAGCAGGTTCACTGGAAAAGTTCAAAGCTCTATGCGCACAGAAAGGATACTACAGACCTGCAAAGAGTGGCCAGAACGCATCTCACGACGATGAGACTCTCCTGTAAATAAACGCCGGCCTTTATTGATCTACATTTTCCTAATCACCCTCCAGACGATATCTAAGAGCTCGAAAGTTTGTTCCGCAAGATGCCTTCGGCCAATTCAAAGATACAGAAGACTGGAGAAAAGAAAACAGGATAGACGAGCTCTATGAGACGATCGATGTGCAAGAATATGACGATACCGCAAAATTAGTGGGTTGGGATCTATCTCAGCAGGTGATGTTGCAAGTCTGACGTCTTGAATAGTACCCACAGTGGACTGGATGCAGAGACAAGCGCGGCATTCCGGTATATGTCTTCGAAGTTGCTCATCTTGACTCCAAGCGAATGTCGGCGTACGAGAAGTCTATTGCTCACGGCAAGAGCTACGGTTCAGTTTCTCCAAAGCTTATGCGCCTCTTTGCGCTGTACGAAAACTTGCTCAACTTCACGATGCCACTTGCCTCTGGCATAGCCACCCGCCCTTTCCCAGAAACTCCTATTTCGCAATCCAACAACATTGTTGACATCAGTGGTGTCGGTTTGAAGCAGTTCTGGAACCTGAAGCAGCACATGCAGGATGCAAGTACTCTAGCCACGGCCCACTATCCCGAAACATTGGACCGCATTTTTGTGAGTCAGCAGTTATAGCATTGCCACAACATTGAATTGACATCTCACCAGGTCATTGGAGCACCCTCTTTCTTCCCGACGGTGTGGGGCTGGATCAAGCGCTGGTATGATCAGGCACAGAAGCTCAACGATGATGCAGCTAACATTATCTAGGTTTGACCCAATCACAGTTTCCAAGATATTCATTCTGCCACCGAATGAAGTGAAGTCAACACTTTCCAAGTACATAGACGAGGAGAACATCCCAAAGAAGTATGGAGGCAGGTTGAACTGGGAGTGGGGCACCCCACCAAACCTTGAACCTCAGATTGTAGAGAGTCTCCGCTGGGAGAACCCTAGTAACGATGGACGAGGCGGGAAGGCCTTCCCATTAGGGCCTGTCAAGTTTGTGGAAGAAGCCAATGGCGACATGGTAGCCTGGGCGGTAGGATCACAAAATGAAAAGAAAAGGCACTACAAGATTGCGACGATACCTGGGAAAAACACTCGTGGTGGACCTCGTGCGGGACTCGCACGTACAGACACACAGACGGATCCTTCAGGTTGGCATACTCATCCAACAGAAGAGCAAAACGAATACCCTGCGAGTGGTCACACTCCACCAGACCACAGCCCTGAACTACATTCCATGGTCGGAGGAACACGAGGATTGCCTCCCGGATTTGAAGTCAGTAATAATCCACAACACCCACGTCCCGGAACCTCGCTTACTAGCTTCGCGGCACAAAGTCAAACACACGCTTCGGGTCAGCTCGCTAGTGGAACTCCACTTTCAATCAATTCAGGTTATGGTGATAGACATACCACGAACGAGTCATCAACAATTGGTCAAGCACCAAAGAATGTCGACATACCGTATCGTGAAGCACCGCAAGATAATTCTTACATGGGACAAGCCAAGGCTGCTCTACATACTGCAGTTGTGGCAGCAGAAAGTGCGGAGGAGACTGTCCTGGAAAAGCTGGGTTACGGGCACAAGCACGAGGAGCCAAAGCAAATGGAGCATAAGCAAGCAGCACCTGATGACCCGAGGATTGCAAGGATGCAAAATCGGGATGTGGAGGACTTCCTGCGAAGCAAGTATGCGGATTACGATACTCCAGGCCACAAGAGGGGAAAATGAATGGAGCAAGGAAAGGAATTCGCTTAGTCTAGTCTATTCGCCTCGTCTTGTTTCCGTAATTCAAGCACTGTAGATAATGTCTTCCAGATTAGCTCAATAATTAATGTCAACCTCGAATATTCCTAAAGCATTACGTGATCACAGAAACGTTCCTGCCCATTTTAAGTCCGTTATTTCCATCGACGCGTTCCCACGCGTCTTTGCGGACTTCGTCGGTCAAGACCATTTCTTCCCATCCTCAACTTGGGCCTTGCACAACATGGCGCCAATGAAGAGAGGCAGGCCGGCGCGTATGTATGACGACGAGAGTGATGAGGAAGAGACTGACAACAGACGCGAATCAGTAAGACTTGGCCACCAAGTGCGCGGGTAACAGAGGCTGATTATTTCTAGCACAAGCGCAGACGTCAGAATGGCAACAACAACGAACAGGAAGATGGTAGCGACTCGGATCTTGAGCTTACCAGCACGCAAAGACAAAGATTTAGTGCTCGCGACGAGTATGAGCGGGAAAGAGACGAAGCAGAAACAGATGCGGAAGAAGATGCAGAGATAGAAAAAAGAGCGACACAGGACATACAACGAGCTCGAGGAGAGCAAGTACAGAACCAAGTCAATGAGCATGGTATTCTCGAGTCTTTGTTTTGCACGAACTTTATGTGTCACAAAAAGCTGGAAGTCAAGTTTGGTCCTCAGATAAACTTTATCATTGGCCATAATGGTAGTGGTAAAAGTGCCGTCTTGACTGCGGTGACTCTCTGTCTTGGTGGGAAAGCAACTGCTACTAACCGTGGCCAAAGTCTTAAGGGTTTCATCAAGGAAGGAGAAGAGTGAGTTGACTGAATCAGCTCTGTCGTGGTCAGCACTAATCAGGTGCTCCAGTGCGTGTATGCTTCAGATCAAGATCAAGAACCAAGGAGATGGTGCATTCCGTCAAGATGTATATGGTAACTCTATCATCGTCGAAAGACATTTTACTCTGAGCGGTACCAGTGGTTTCAGGCTGAAGGCATCTAATGGGAAGGTTGTCAGTACAAAGCGTGCAGAGCTGGATGACATCACAGATTTCTACTCACTTCAACTTGACAACCCAGTCAACGTCCTCACTCAGGACCAAGCACGACAATTTTTGAATAACTCTTCAGCTCTCGACAAATACAAATTTTTTATGAGAGGTATTCAGCTTGAACAGCTGGATCATGACTATACTCTACTGGCTGATAGTCTCGACGCTGCAGATGCTCATATGGAGAGTATTGAAGAAGACGCGAAAATGCTGGACGTAGCCTGCAAACAAGCAGAAGAAAAAGTTGAACGTGCCAAGCAACAAGCTACAGTGAGAGAGAAGATACTGCGCTATCGTGATCAGATGGCGTGGGCACAAGTTGAGGAGCAGGAAAGACTCCTGGAGCAAGCTCAGCGGCAAGTTGAAGAAACAGATCGTACGATCGCCACAGCAGAAGAAGCCGTCGCCAAAGCCGACGAAGTGTTCCAGACTCATCATACGGCTTGGGAAGAAGCTCAAGTTAAGCTCGAGGAGGTCAAGGGCGAGTTGCCGGCTCTTCAGAGTGCCCAGGAAGAAGCTCAAGACGTTTGCAAAAAGAAGAACGGTGAGCTTGTCGAGCTCCAGACTCAACAAAGAGACGTTAAAACGCAACTTGACACCGCCAAAAGAACCGTCGCCAAAGTCCAGGAAGATGTCGATACAGAGAGGAAGCGTCTCGAGGCTGCTGATGGTGGTAACCATGCTCGACAAATGCAGGAAATTGAGCAGGCTGAAGCTGCCCTTGCTGACACACATCGAAGATTTGTAGAACATCCCAGTGCCAAAGAGCAGCTCGACCGTGACAAAACCACGGTTGAGCTGAAATTGAATGATGCTAAAACCGCCCAACGACAAAAGAACGATGATGTTGAGAGAGCACAAGCCACGTTAAGACAATTAAACGCTGGACAGCCAGCACCTTTGGCTGCATATGATCAACGTGTTCATGCAGTCCTCAGGGATATCGATCGAGAGAGGCGATGGAAATCTAAGCCTGTTGGCCCATTGGCAGAGCATGTACGGTTGTCGAAGCCAGAGTGGTCATCTGCAATCGAAATGACAATAGGGAAAAACACTTTGGAAGGATTCATCGTCGAGACGAAAGCTGATCAGGTCTTGCTCTCCGCTATCATGAAGAGAATTGGCTGGTAGGTCCAGAGCCGGTATAGTGCAAGACTCCCCGCTAACGATATTTCCAGGCATGGTCAGATCTTCATTGGTCACAAAGGGCGTATTGACACCACTTCCCAAGAGCCTCCTCCAGAGCTCGACACTATTCTGCGGGTCTCGCAGGTGAGACCATTCGCAAAGATAGCGGGAGGCGCGCTTTGAGGGCTAACCTTCCTGTAGATCGATAATGAACTTGTCCGCAACCAGCTAATCATCAACCACGCTATAGAGCAGGTCATACTCATTCCAAATCGTGAACAGGCTATGGCTACCATGTACCCCACAAACAATGGCTATCCACCTCGAAACGTCAAATTCTGTGTCACTTTCAATCCGAATAGAAGAGGATGGTGCATCAGACTGGTTGGTGGTAACAACACCAGGTCTGATCCAATTCAACTTTACCAAGGCAAGCAACGTGTCAGAACTGACACCGAAGCTCAAATCAAGTCAGTAAAACTTCGAATTTTAAGGTCTGTCATTGTACTAACCCGATGTAGTCTACAACAAGATCTTGTGGCTGGCTTGAGACGTGAAGCACAGCCTCTTGAAGATGTAGTGAGGAATCTACAGACTGACCTTTCTCGTTGCACACAAGCCCTCATCAAGCATGAAAAAGCAGGTCACTCACTTAGGTTAGCACAAAAGACGGCTATGCAGAAGGTACAAAGTTTGAAAGAGGAGCTCGAAGCAGCCATCCCACAAGATGGTAAGCTTGATAGTCTCAAAGATCAGCTTCGAAGCGAAGAGGAGGAGAGAGATCATTTTCAATCACAGTATGATGCTGCCTCCGACGCAAAGAGAGCCCTCAATATCGAGTTTCAGGAACTTAACAAGACTTTGGAGGAAGCAACAGCTCAGATAGCTAGTCACACGAAGAGAGTGGAACGTATTCAAAGAGCACTGACCAAGTCTGCCGGTGATCGTCAAACTGCGCTTCGTGCGAAGAACGCAGAGAGCAATATCCTCATCGCTGCAAAACAGCAAAAAGTCGAGGAAGAACGAGCATACGCCCGTCAAGAAGAAAACGTCGAATACATGGACGGGGAAGCCAGCCAGATCTGCCTTCGTGTCACCATCGACCCAGGTGAGACAGCGAATAGTCTCGATAAGAAACTCGTCAGATTGCAAGAACAGCTCACCCATGCCGAAACCGAGCTCGGCGGCAACGAACAAGAAATAATCACCGCCGCTGCAGAAGCAAAGACGAGGCGACGTCGTGCTCAGCAAAACTGGAAATCTGTAAACAACCTACGATATCACCTTCTAGGGACGCTGAAGGATCGTCGAAATCGCTGGACACAGTTCAAGAAACAAATTACTGGCCGTGCCCGCAGCCACTTTGCTTTCCTCCTCCTCGAACGACAATTCCGCGGCCGCATGGAAGTCTGGCACAAGCGCAAACAGCTCGAATTGCGCGTCGAGCCCGACATTGCCGCCTCGACACGCCCTGATCACGGCCGCGGCACCAAAACACTCAGTGGTGGTGAAAAGTCCTTTTCGACGATTTGCATGTTGTTGGCGCTGTGGGAGAGTATGGGCAGTCCGATCCGGTGCTTGGATGAGTTTGATGTGTTTATGGACAATGTGAATAGGGACATCAGTATGAATATGATTATTACGGCGGCCAGGAGGAGTGTGGGTAGGCAGTATATTTTGATCAGTCCGCAGGCGATGGGGAATGTTAATTTGGCGGGGGATGTGAAGGTGCATAGGATGAGTGATCCGGAGAGAGGGCAGAGGGTTATTGGGGCGGATGGAAGGGTGGAATAGGTTTGGAGGTTATTGCTGTAAGTGACGGTTTGGGTGGTGGGAAGCGGAGTAAGCTTCTTTCGTGTGTATATGTTTGAGTCTTTTAGAATTGTACAGTATCTTGATGTCGCACATCTGCGTCTCACCATAGCCTCAACATCCATACCGCCGGCTTGAGGGTCGTCAGTGCCAGTTCAAGCCTACTTTGGTTAACTCGCCTCATCCCCTGCTTATTGTTGCTGTACATGCAGGAAGTGATATTAGGGTTGTGCAACCCTTCTACTTTCTAGCACCACTTCAAAAAGTTGCAGAGCAGACGACAGCGAGGTCAATACCACCAAACACTTCACACACACACATATCGAAATGAGCGCAGCATTCGACCACACGCCTGAACGGCCAGACCACATCAACCAACTCCTCAACACGCTCGACAGGTACAGCGCACGTCTTGCTGCATTCAGAACAACGTACTAAACGAAAATCAAAAGATACAATCCATCACACACAGAAACCTTCCAAGAATACGTCTCGCAGCAATGTGAAAACAGGCAATACGACTGCTATGCCAATTTAGGTGAGTTTGAACCAAGTCATGATCTCCAAGAGTCTAGGCTAACACAGTTCAGCACTTCTTAAACTGTAGGTTCCTTCTCTCCAACAACATACCCAGAAAGAAACGAAGTAAAATGATTACACAAATGTTACACATTTCCCGAGTGCAAAACCACGAGGAATGAATCCCCTCTTGTACCTTGACGACCAATTATTAGCTCTAGATGATACACTACTCGACCGCAAAACATCAACCCAGTTACCTTCACAAGACGCAAACACAGCATATACTAATCACCCTTGGCACAAAAGCTACCAATTCAACCCACATCTCTCCCGCGAAGAATCGATAACAGCCATCCTCGTCAAAGCCCTCACCGTCTTCCCCTCGCCCGACTTCTCCCTCTGCCTCCATCTCCTCCCTCCCTCCACCCTCATCGCCAACGGCCCCGACGCCTCCTCTCTCGCTGACTCCGTCCAAAAACTCAATGGTCTAAATAACCAGCTCTCGTCTGCAGACTACACCGCATTTTGGAACACACTACGCAGCGACGACATCTACGCAGATCTAGTATCTGAGGTCAATGGATTTGAGGAGTTGATGCGCGTAAGAATTGCGGCGATGGTGAGCCAGAGTGTAAGGGAGATTGAGAGGCCGATATTGGAGGAGTGGCTGGATTTGACGGGGGAGCAGTTTGACCAGTTTGTGAGTGAAGGCTGTGGGTTTGAGGTTGAGGGCGAGATGGTCAAGGTGCCGCTGAATAAGGAGAATGAGGCGAAGGGCACTGTTGTGACGGAGAATGTCAAGTTTGATCGTAAGTTCTGTGCGAAGTGCTGGAAGAATTGGATGATTTCATGCTAATATCATGAATAGAATTTGCGAGAGTTGTGAGGAGAGCTTATGAGCAGCCAGCTTGATTCGATTTTTTAGCTCGGGACAGAAGGAGGAAGTATTACCACGAATCGATTGAGTGGTTTGCACCGGGTTTGAACACGCGCTGTGGGCAATATCTCAGCAGGGAGAGTCTGGCACCTTGCCTGTTATTGGCGACAGATGCTGCTATGCAGGACGTCGCATGTCCGTCAGGAGTCGAGCGGAATTTCAGGGCTATGGAGGTAATTGGGGAAAAAGGGTGTCAGTGGCTATACCAGACAAAAGTTATGTGCAACACATTTGAGTCACGTTGCAAGAGGAGGGTCATGTATAACGAGTCCATTCAAATCTCATCATATGCTTAATAATGTGCATGGTACCGTTCAGCTTCTCTTGGAAAATTGATTCTCAATGACAACGATTCGTGGATTCGTGTATTCGTGCTACCAAATCTCATCTTTATGTCAAATCAAAGCCGAAATCAATGGACGATAATGACTGTCATGATAATGTCAACATGCACGTTTCAGCTGAGGTATCGAATTGAAGAATTGTTCTGTTGTACGTTGCGGGAACACGAAAGGACGGTCGTCGCTTGTGCTTAGCAGCCTTATAATCCAAGGCATCAGCGCCAACGATGTTGTCGGCGAAGCCATGTTCAGCAGGTGTGGTGATAGTGCCATCTCGACCAATCACAGCTGGAGTGATGACATTTGAAAGCTGATTAGCTGGACGCCTTTCTCAACCTTGCGTGCATGGCGACTTCAGGATAGTACGTATAGTCACATCTCAACACATTTCGGCGCAAAGTGTACAATCTCATGGTTGAAGTTCAAAGTCATTTGACATTTCTGACTCGTCTGCTTCGTGCCGCACCTAAGCAGCCTGTCTGGTCATCTCGGTCTTTATAACCATTAGACCTTTTCCATTGTTCCATGCTCATTGTTTTTTGCTTGCAATGCTTTAAGCACGTCCCAAATTTGGAAGATCTTCACATCCTTGCTCTACACCACAATCGCCCTTTTCTCGTACATCTAAAGAACGTCTCAGAACACCATCCTTCCATTCGTCATCTACGCCAAGCCGGAAGCACCGACTCTGTTGGCAGCCTGGGTGGGGGTGATCTTCTTGCCGTCCTTGTTGTATCGCACACGTGGTGGAGGAGCACGGTTGCGGCGACCTTCTCTTGAGCGGACACTGTAGGGTTGTTAGAATCTTACTTTCATCCTTGCACAAGGCTCTATTGTGGAAATTGACGCACCGAACGATCTTGCCGTGGATGGCGCAAGAAACGCAGTACTGGAGCTTGAGGTACATCTTGGGGACAGTGTACTCGGCGAAAACGGAGGCATCAGAGATATCACCTATATCGAAGAAAGACCGAAGTTAGCGGTTTTCTGTTCTCGATTCTTGATATCCTGGTGCAAGCGCAATCCGTCTTCCAGATATCAATATCTTATTCATGCTAGTTCCAACTCTGTCTTTCATCCGTTTGTGTTTCCTCTTTTCGACCAAGACTGCGCTACGACCAGATATCGTGACACCAGAGTTGAGAAGACGTACGGATGGCGGCGGACTCGACCATGTTGCGGATAGTGAATCTCTTGATTGCCTTGTCCTTGGGTGTGCAGCGGGAGCAGTTGCTGCAGCGGACGGGCTTGACGTGGCCACGTCCGTTCTTGTTACGTCCGTTGGCTGCTCGCTTCTTGACCATGTTGGCGACTGTGTGGTATTTGACTGGATGTGATTGAAAAAGGGCGACAGATGGCTGTTATTTTAGTTAGTTGTCGACAGTGAGGTTCGATATTGTGGAGGAGATTTCGGAGACACTAGGGCGGTTATTGTGTGTGCGATCACGTAATCAGGTTTTCGTTCCTCTCCTTTTCGGGTCTTGGCTTTGTTTACATTGACCCTGAGTCCCTCTCTCCTCTCTTGTTTCATCTTGTGTTTCAAATCTCGAGTCTGCTTCACTGTTACTTTGTTGAACTATCTGCAAAATGTCTACTTCGGGCACTTTGCGGGGCACGCCCAAGGGCTTCAAGAGCTCGTCTGGTATTCCTCGTCCAGCACTCGAGGTTCACCCTGGTACACCAACACAGAGCGAAGCCAATCTGTCATCACTTAGCACGAGCAGACAAAAGCAGTCCAAAAGAGATGAGGTATACCACACTATGCTATCGTGACAAGATATCTTAGTTGTAACAATGCTATCTAGGCCATTCGCAGGAAAGCTGAACATGATCTCAGCAAGCGTAAACAAACAACCGCCAGAGCTCGCTCACATCGTAAAGCTCCTCCTGGATCCGTCATGTCTCTCAAGCCCAGTCAAGCGTTACAACTCAAACCTAATACTACCGTTGCAGAGGCAGCGCAGATGATGGCAGCAAAACGTGAGGACTGCGTTCTTGTTACCGACGATGATGATCGCATTGCAGGTATCTTCACAGCAAAGGATTTGGCTTTCCGAGTTGTAGGGGCAGGTATAAAAGCAAGAGATGTCACGGTTGAGCAGATCATGACCAAGAACCCTCTGTGTGCAAAGACAGACACAAGTGCTACGGATGCTCTTGACCTGATGGTCAGGAAAGGCTTTCGTCACTTGCCTGTGATGGATGAAGACCACAACATTTCTGGAGTTTTAGATATTACTAAGTGCTTTTATGATGCTATGGAGAAGCTTGAGCGTGCTTATGCCTCTTCCAAGACACTACACGATGCTCTCCAAGGTGTCCAGGCCGAACTTGGATCCAGTCAACCGCAACAGATCATACAATATGTGGAAGCACTTCGGTCGAAGATGTCCGGCCCAACGCTGGAATCCGTCCTGAACGGCCTTGCTCCTGCTACCGTCTCTGTACGTACATCAGTGAAAGAGGCTGCCGCAGTAATGAAGGAACATCACACCACTGCAGTCCTGGTCCAGGATCAAGGAGCTATTACAGGTATTTTTACGAGCAAGGATGTTGTTCTGCGTGTTATCGCTGCTGGGTTGGACCCGGCCAACTGTAGTGTCGTCCGTGTGATGACACCTCATCCCGATTTCGCACCTGTTGATATGACTATCCAAGCAGCATTGCGTAAGATGCATGGTAAGCACTATGCTAAGCGTGTTTTGTATTACTTGAGTAACAATAATAGATGGCCACTACCTCAACCTACCTGTTATGAACGATTCTGGGGAGATTGTGGGCATGGTCGACGTCCTCAAGCTCACGTATGCTACATTGGACCAGATTAATAGCATGTCAAGTGGAGAGTCTGCAGATTCTGAAGGTCCAGCTTGGAACAAGTTCTGGCTGTCTCTCGACGACAACGACGAATCAGAGTCTATGGTTTCTGGTGGAGAGTCCAGTCGCATGCCACATACTCCCGATGCTCGTTCTCTGATGTCTCCCGAACACATGCGACAAGATATCATGGGAAGGGTGGACAGTGTTATGCCTGGCGAGTCTGCGTCTCATCATGGTGATGACTCCGAAGATATGTCTGTTGCAGCACCTGTCCCAGTCATTCCAACAATGGAAGACGCTCCATTTGCTTTTAAGTTCAAGGCACCAAGTGGCCGTGTACACAGACTTCAGGTCGTTCCCTCGGCAGGTATGGAACAACTCGTTACTGATGTTAGTGCCAAATTAGGCGCAGATATCGATGCAATCGGTGGAGCTCCTGCTGTAGAGGATGGCAAGTTGGGTAAGACAGGCTTCACACTCAGCTATCTCGACAACGAAGGCGATACGGTATCGATCACGACAAATCACGACCTCATCGAAGCAATCACCTTAGCTCGTCAGAACAGGCGAGACAAAGTTGACCTCTTCGTTCACGATCCCGAATCAGCACCTCTGCCTGCCACAGTCAACCCCCACCCAGGTCCACGACCACCACCGACACCTGCAGATTCTGTTGTCACGAGCAGGAAAGGTAGGCGAGCTATGCAAGATGATGAGGACGAAGACGAGGAAGAAGAGGAAGTAGAGGAGGTCAAGATGAGCAAGAAGCCAGTGACGAAAGCAGCTGCACCGCAAGCAGTTGGAGGGATTCCCAACGAGGCTCTGTTACCAGCTGCAATTGGTGTTCTTGCGATCGTCATTGTTGGTGTCTTTGCTTTTGGTCGGTCAACCGCCAAATGAGCTCCGCAGGAGTTTCGCACTTTTTGTTTCGAATTTTCTTTTCTTTCTTTGTGGCGAACGTACGGGATGTCGGGATCAGGAGTGCTTCATGGGCTTTACGTTTATACCATTTAACGGATTGTATGTATACCTTAACTTGACATTGCTACTGCTTCTTCTGCTTCTCTATGCGATTTCTTGGCACGGACGTCCTTCCGGAGCTGCCCCTGACTTTTCAAATAATTATTTATCCTTGCCGCAATCTGCATTGTTACACCACACGATTACCATCTTTCTAGAGCCTCTACGCGCCCTGCCTCGAGGTATACCTGAATCAGAAAATCTTCACATTGTCGTAGCCTTAACAGGCATTTGGAGTTCTGCATAAGAGCGCGTCAACCGGTACTTCAGACGAGGAACAGCGCGGTCGCGTCGTCTGGAAACGACATCTCATTCACTTCTGCTTTGCCAGGATATCAAAATGTCTGCTCTCGACGCGAATACCCATTCTCTCCTCACACAGATCCTCCAAGGGCTCCAGTCTGCCGATAACAATGTACGATCACAGGCTGAAGAAGTGCTGAATAATGAGTGGGTGGTGGCCAGACCTGCGGAACTGCTTATGGGGCTAGCCGAGCAGGCAAAAGACGCACAAGATGTTACAGTATGGTTACGACTTCCACGCGCAGAGCGAGCCTGTCAAGCGACTAATTTGATTCACTATAGTTACGCTCGTTTGCAGCAGTGCTCTTCAGGCGAATTGCTACAAGATCAAAGAAGGATGTGGAAGGAGATAGCACACAGGACCTATTCTACTCTCTAGAACCAGTAGCACGGAATGCCATCAGAGCCAAGATGTTGGAGGCTTTGGTAACAGAGCAGGATGCTTCAGCACGGAATAAGATGGGAGACGCGGTGGCAGAGATTGCACGACAATATGCAGCAGAAGGTGAGCTGGGAAATGCACGTGGGCGTCAGTGGAATTCAGCTGACTGGAGATGCAGATGCAAATTGGCCCGAGTTGCTGGGCGCACTATTCCAATGCAGTCAATCTGCTGAGGTAGGACAGCGAGAGACTGCCTTCCGCATATTTGCTACGACTCCCGACATCATTGAGAAGCAGCACGAACAAGCCGTGCTTGGTGCTTTTACCAAGGGCTTCAAGGACACCGACACGACCGTATGTTTGTTCAGAAAGACTTCCTTGGGATGTTATGACTAACGAGCCCAGGTTCGACTTGCTGCTGTGGAGGCTTTTGCGTCTTTCTTCCATTGTATCAACAAGGGAGCGCGAAAGAAGTATTATGCCCTTATTCCTGACGTTCTGAACATTCTCCCACCTATCCGCGATGCAGAAGACGACGATCAGCTTACTCGTGCGCTCATGGCTCTTATTGACCTAGCGGAGGTCGCGCCTACAATGTTCAAGCCGCTCTTCTCCAACCTTGTCAGCTTCTCGATCACAGTCATCCAGGACAAGAAATTGGAAGATCAAACAAGACAAAATGCATTGGAATTAATGTCCACATTTGCAGACAATGCATCTGCCATGTGCAAGAAGGACCCTCAATACACCTCCGAAATGGTCACGCAATGCTTGTCTTTGATGACCGACGTGGGTGCAGATGACGATAATGCTGCGGACTGGAATAACTCGGATGATCTAGATCTCGATGAGAGCGATCTCAATCACGTTGCAGGTGAGCAGTGTATGGACCGTTTGGCGAACAAGCTAGGAGGACAGACGCTTCTACCACCAACTTTCAATTGGCTTCCTCGGATGATGACCTCGACCGCGTGGCGAGATCGACATGCAGCGCTCATGGCTATCTCAGCAATCTCCGAAGGCTGCAGAGAACTCATGCTCGGTGAACTTGACAAGGTTCTGGATCTCGTGTTACCTGCTCTTAGCGATCCGCACCCTCGAGTGAGATGGGCAGGTTGCAATGCTCTTGGCCAGATGAGCACTGACTTTGCGCCTAACATGCAAGAGAAGTACCACAGTACGGTATTGCCCGCTATCGTCCCTGTCCTTCAGTCATCTCAGCCTAGAGTGCAAGCACATGCTGCCGCTGCTCTAGTCAACTTCTGCGAAGAGGCCGAGAAGGAAGTCCTCGAGCCCTATCTGGACGACCTATTGTCTCAGCTGATGACACTTCTGCAAAGTCCGAAGCGATACGTGCAGGAGCAAGCTCTGTCCACAATCGCCACCGTCGCCGATTCAGCTGAAGCGGCATTCGCAAAATACTACGACCATCTAATGCCTCTTCTTTTCAACGTACTTAAGTCAGAACAGTCGAAAGAATACAGATTATTGAGAGCAAAGGCAATGGAGTGCGCCACGCTTATCGCCCTTGCAGTCACTAAGCAAAAGATGGGACAAGATGCACTCGCTCTCGTACAATTACTTGGCAGTATCCAGCAAGGAATTACAGAGGCCGACGACCCACAAGCATCTTACCTGCTTCACTGTTGGGGGCGCATGTGTCGTGTGCTGGGTTCCGACTTCATCCCATACCTTCCTGGCGTGATGCCTCCACTTCTCGAGCTTGCAATTGCAAAGGCCGATATTCAGCTACTTGACGATGAAGAGCAGGTTAACCAGCTAGAAGGTGAAGAAGGATGGGAGCTCGTACCACTAAAGGGCAAATATATCGGCATCAAGACAAGTACTCTGGACGACAAGCATACAGCTATAGAGCTTATCGTGATTTACGCACAGCAACTTGAGGCAGCTTTCGAGCCCTACGTCATCAATATCATGGAGAATATTGCCCTTCCGAGTCTTGAATTCTTCTTCCACGACCCCGTCCGCGTAGCTGCTGCGAAGGCTATTCCACAACTACTCAACTCATACAAGAAAGCACATGGTCTGCAATCGCCACAAGTGGTTGACCTTTGGTCACGCACGATTGACCGCATCCTCGCTGTCCTTAGCACCGAACCAGCCATTGATACCCTGGCCGAGATGTACCAATGCTTCTACGAGTCTGTTGAGGTGATGGGCACAAATTGCTTGACTGATGGTCATATGGTAACGTTCATTGCTTCCGCAAAGACCGTCCTTGAAGACTATGAGGTTCGTATCAAGAACCGCGCAGAAGAAGCACGAGATCGTGATGAAGGCGAAGAGGATGATGAAGACACACTCTTCGCTATTGAGGACGACCAGAACCTGCTAAGCGACATGAACAAAGCTTATCATGCGTTAATGAAGAACATGGGTGTGAGCTTCTTGCCACACTGGGAGACTCTCATGCCATTCTACGACAGCTTCGTAAAGGCCGAGGATGCTACTCAACGGCAGTGGGCGCTATGCATCTACGACGATCTACTCGAGTTCTGCGGGCCCCAGAGTTGGAAGTATCATCAACATATCATCGACCCACTCGTAGCTGGTATGCGTGACGAAACATCGGCCAACCGACAAGCTGCAGCATACGGAGCAGGTGTGGCAGCACAAAAGGGTGGTGAGCAGTGGTCAGAATTTGCTGCCGCAAGTCTACCGATCCTTTTCGAAGCTTGCAGACATGCCGAAGCTCGAGAGGAAGACCACGTTTATGCTACAGAGAATGCTTGCACCAGTATTGCAAAGATTCTGCATTTCAACCCGGGCAAAGTTGGCAATGTGCAGGACGTGGTAGGTTTGTGGCTGGATACACTGCCAGTCACAAATGACGAGGAGGCTGCACCTTATGCATATTCTTTCCTGGTGCAGCTGATCGACCAGAACAATGCGGCGGTTGTTTCGCAGCCAGGCAAGGTGTTCACGTATATTGCACAAGCATTGGAAGCCGAGACATTACAAGGACAGACAGCAGCTAGAGTGGTCGAGGCGGCGAAGAGGTTGGTAGCAGGGACGGGCGTCGATGGTGCGCAGCTCTTGGCGAGTCTGCCACCGGAGACACAGAAGACTGTGAGAGCATACTTCTCATGAGCGTGGTGCATGTCCGAGACGAATACACGGCAGAAGCATGATTTAGCGGCAAGGGTAGACAGATCATAATGGCTTTTTCACCTTGAAATGCTCTCGACGAAGTGTTCACGGCTTATTGGAGCTACCCTGCTCGGACCCTTGATAGTTTGGTGCAGAAGCGAAGTTCATGGACTTCACACCAAATCGACGATCACACCTTCCTTCATCATAATGTTTGCGCCACTTCTTCTCTAATCTTCATAGCCAGCAATTCGATCTTCTTCACCTCCTCCTGCTGCTCGCATCACAGTGCGCAGTACAACGTATAGAGCCAATCCAATCTTCACACCAGAGCTTGCTCCCTCCACCTCAACTTCATTCGAACCTCATTCACATTGACCTTTTAGAGCCTTTGTCAAAAGTCCATTCCATCTCTTTATTGCGCCACCCAGTGCGCCCATCTTACATTACTCTTGCGATTACTCTCGCGTAAATGACCACTGAGCAACTTCTCCAAGAAGTCCAAGAATTCCGCACTCAGACCTTGACCCCAGTCTCACCGAAGCCAATCCATTTCCCACAACCGAGCAACATCCCTCTGCTTGACATCTCGATGGATCCCGAGTTTGACACTTCGGCTGCTCCATCAGCACCTACAACCCAACATCTCGAAGCTGGCAAAAGTGAAGGAGGACCTTCTATAATCACAGAATCAACAACGGATACTACGATGGATGGCTACAATAATGCGGCTTTGGATACCGACAGCGTTCAGTCGAGTGAAGCGCCTATGGATCACACCACGACGGTTGAATCTATTGATCAAGCACATCCTGACAACGAAGCCATCTCTACTGCAATCAAAACATCCCTGGACGCCACGATCCCATATCCCCCTACTTCTGCACCGCCCTTGAATGATGCTGCTTTGGCCTTTCTACAATCATTAGTCATGTCTTCTGCTGTTTCCTCTGCCAGTACGCTATCCGCAAGCAATCCCTTTGCCCAGCCAAGTATGCCTATCCAAGCCAGCAATGTGCCTGCAGACGAGCAAAAGCATGATACCACAAATCCAGATGATGTAGTAATGGGTAATGGAGGAGCCGACGCCGTGCACTATGATGCTCCTTCAGATAGATTGGCTACACCTGAAGTCTCGAATCAAGTACAGGCTCAAGACACGACCGTCCACGATTTCGAACCAAAGGATGCTGTCGCTCAGGATACAGGACCTCCAGGCATACATCAGACACCAATTCGCCTTATTCCAACCGTGCCCAGTCTTCCAGCTCGACCTCCTGTGCAACAAACAGGGTTAGACATTCGTTCTCAGCAACCTAATGATCAATCTTTCGCTCCGCAGTATGGTCAAGTTCTAGTCCAATCTGCTAGTTCGCAGGCGCCGACGGATAGAGGCAATAGCATTTCAGCCGCACCTACTCCAGGCCAACAACAGCACGCTTTACCCTCAACGCCGGCAATACAACAGCAGCAAGAAATGAGCGGTTTCGAAGGATCTCATGTACCAGAGCCAGAGGATGAGCCATTCTCAGCTGAGCTGCAGAAGCTGTATGATGACTTTCTGGCTGATGAGCGTAACAATATGACAATCAACGAGTGGGACAAGTTCCCGATTGGGTCTCGACTCTTTATTGGTTAGTTTTCTTGAATTATCCAAGCTCAAACTACAGCTCCGTGCTAACAAAGCTTAGGAAACTTGCCATCAGAGAAAGTCACAAAGCCAGACATCTTTCGTGTTTTCCACAAGCATGGCAAACTAGCACAAATCTCAATTAAGCAAGCATATGGCTTTGCGCAGTACTATGCCGCTGAAGCCTGCGCTAGAGCGTTGGAAGTGGAGCAGGCGGTTGCCATTCGAGGTCGAAAGATTCGTGAGTATTTTCTTTTCTATATCTAATCAACGTGGCTAAGATGATGCTACAGATCTCGAAGTTTCCAAACCGCAACGAAATAAGAACCAGCAGAACGACAATCGACGACCTAACAACCAACAGCGACGATCACGATCTCCAGAATACGGCAGAGGAAGCACAGATCGCTATCGCAACAACGACAACAGACAAAATCGTGGCCGCGATGGGTATCGACCTAGATCGCCATCTCCTCGGCGTGGGTCTGGAAGAAGAAGTCCAGATCGGTACGATTCAAGACGAAGAAGCCGTTCAAGAACTCCGCCAGGACGTTTCCCGAGTATGGATCACAGACCTGCTTTTGACGATGACTGCCCTCTGCCAAGACGAAGACCTGAACAGATACCTGATATTCAGATCATCTCGCAACAGCCTCCCGAAAGGTACGTGAGCCCATAGGCTTCTTACATGCACAGGCACTGATTTCATTAGCAGATCATTCATCCAATACGTCGAACGTGCTTTCGAGTCTCGTGGCGTGAAATGCGACGTCCTCCTCCTCAGCCCTCGCCTCCCAGAAGCAGGCGTCCTCCGTCGCCAAATCATCGAAGGTGTCCATGCCGTCATGAAATTGGAAAAACCAGTCCAATACACCAACAAGTTCCCGCTCTCCATCTTCGACAGGAGCACACCAGGAAACGTCCGATTCGAGGAATATCAGGACCTCGACTTGCCTATTTGCGTTGAGCTGGTGCTGAGGGCAAAGCGGAATGCAGTAAGGGCCAGCACGCCAGTGACCCAGCAGTATCCTTCCGCTCCTCCAGCTATGTTTCCTTATGGCAATCAAGCCGGACCACCACCACCATCAGCGTTACCACCTCCACCAATGCCAATGCCCGCTCAGTATATGCAAAATAACATGCAAAGAGGTGCGCCACCTCCTCCTCTACCACCAATGCCGCTGCCGTCACAATTAGACGCTGCGTCGATTCAACGGCTACTGGGACAATTACCTCCTCCTACACCGCAAGGATACGCGCCTGCTCCTCATCAGCAGTCAGGGCAGCCACCCCTACCTCTACCCACGACAGCTGATCTAGCCCGTTTGCTCGCTAGCGCTGAGAGGCAAACACCACAAGCACTTCAACATCAAGCTTACGCTGTGCCACCATCTCCTCTACCTACTACGTATCCACCACCACAGCAACAGAGTAATGCACAGAACAATGCAAATGCGTATCAATCACTCCTTTCCAATCCGGCACTTGCGGCGTTGTTGAAGGGGAGTGCGCCGCCAACACCACAGCAGTCGCAATATTCTGGACAACAGCAGCAACAACAACAACAGCATAATGGCGCGGGAGTACAGCAGGGACAGGATATGAATATGCAGAATATTATGGCGAAGTTGGCGCGGTATGGGTAGATTTCCGTTCTTCGGTTGCGAGAAAAGAGATCTTTGATAGCAGGAGGAGAGGAGATGATGGTGAGGTGGGGTGGGAAGAGTAATATAGCACGAGGGTGGCAGAAAGAAAGGAGATGGAGCACAACATAATGGCTTTGCTTTCAGTTGCACAAAACAAGATTCATGGAAGTTGTGATTGCCACATCACGTCAAGTTTATATCTTCATCGATTGGTGTTATTGCTACCACGCTCTGCTATAGGTTCGAGACGGAGTACAGCGAGAGCATAGAATAGCGTATATATTGTAGCTATAGTAGCCTGGCTCGGCTTGAACTGTGTATATAGATGTTCTTCACTTTCGCACCAGAGGCACAAATGCATTGACAATATGGCATAGTGAGAATAGTTTGTAGTTTTATCTCTACGTACGTACTCATTTGCATGCTCCAGCCGCGGAGAATGCTCTTTGTTCTTGTGTCGACGACGACATCTGTCTGAATTTTCTTCTGGCACTTTTATGTCGTGCCGGCAGTGCTAGAATATAGTGTACAAAGAAATTGCTAGTTTTCGAAAGGATCGTCGCGAAATCCAACCACAGCTTCTGTCAATGCAGTGCTTACTCTCGTCCGCGATTACCATCAAGGCATATAACAACCCCCAGCAACAACCAGATTCATATTCGTGAACCTAACCTTGTAAACCGGGCTCTTCTTAGTTGGAAACGCACTGATCTGATCCGGCGTAATACCAGCTTCCTTTCCAGCAGTAGCAGCCTTGACCAACAGATTCACAGGCTGTGCTGTAGCTGCCGCACTTTTCTTACTATCGGCCTTGCCCGTGCCGTTGACGGTCACGCCATTCGCACCAACACCATCGGCACCACCCGTTGCACCTTTGACTCCGGCAGCAGCAGCAGTGCCAACTTGACCTTCGCCGGGTGCGAGGACATCCCAAACTCGGACTGTGCCATCTGCACCTGCACTGGTAAGGAGACTGCTTTCGACGCTCCAGCTTAGACTCCAAATACCGCCTCTGCCGTGTCCGCGCATACGCTTGATTCGTCTACCTTGTGACAAGTTCCAGAGAATAATGGAGCCGGAGTCATCTGCACTTGCCAAGATTTTACCATTTGGTGCGCAGCTGACGGAGGTGACGTTGGCAGTGTGACCAGTGAGCATGCGAACGGGAGTACCACGACTGACATCCCACATTCGAACTGTTTTATCGCTGCTGCCTGTGAATACGTATGCGTTGTTGGGGTGCCATGCGACGCAGTCGACGTCCTGGTCGTGACCGGCGAACATGCGGAGTGGAGCGACATGATCGGTGCTCCACAGTCGTGCAGTGGTGTCGTGAGATCCGCTGAGGAAGTAGTGACCGAACGGTCCCCAAGTGACGTCCCAGACAGGGTGGTCATGCGCTTTATAGATGACGAGGGTTGAAAAGGTGTCCAAGGACCAAAGTCGTATCGTCTTGTCTGCTGAGCAGGAGAGAAGATGACGAGATGCAGTGGAGATGCCATGTGAGGCAGCAGTTGAGCTTGCGGTATTGGCTGTCGAGGGTGAGAATGAGACTGCATAGACTGGACCAGAGTGGCCAATTAATCTACGTGACGCAGACAGAGTAGGAATGTCAGTCCCATTGGCGGATTGGCCACTACCAGCAGAAGGTAATGGCGTACCATCCATTGACCACACCCGAATGTAGGATTCTGCTGTACCAACAGCTACAAGAGCGTTGTCACCAGAGAAGTCCATGCAATTGACACTATCTGGATGTTAGCTTCTGAAGTTGATGAAACCGAAGAAATGACATACCTGTCGAAGGTGTTGTGAAAAGTAAACATTGTCACACTAACACCTGGACCTACTCCACCCGTTCTTCCTTCTATAGTGAATCGGTCTCTGTACTCCTTAATGCGCTGCACCTCCATCGCAACGTCTCGAGCGAGCGGCTTTGGTAGTGGAACAGCTTCTCTGTTTGGTGCATCCTCACTAGGTTCACGCTTGATCTTCTGGTCCAGCTCTTCGATCAACGTCTTTCCTCCTGAGCCAGCAGGATTTTGTGCGTCTTCCTCCTCAAGTTCGTCACGAATGTCCGTCACCATCTCGGCATCCATAGGCACAGGTCCCAGAAAGAGCCTTGTCAATACATTTGGTGCGTTGATATCTGTATTTGCTGATCCAGGATTGTGTCCAGGCACACCCTCATCCTCATCCGGAAGATCGACTTCACCATGAAGTTTCGCAATCATGGTTGCAAATGCTCTATCGCTGCCAGCGGATGCACGATCGATAGTGACAATGTTCATGTGGTTGTTGATGATTCTGAGAAGTACAGAACCTCCTTCGACATCTTTTGCTTCCAGAAATTGAATTAAGCTGTAGTATATTGATTGAGTAAGGGTCAAACGATACTTGTTGGCACGATATGCCTTGGCAATAGCATTGTTCTGGATATGATCGGGGTGATGGACTGGCCTGAGGATGCGCAAGTCCTCTGCATGCTCGCCAGTGAAGTTCTTGGAGAAGTCTTCGAAGAATTTTGCGGCATGATCAGGATAATGTTCTGAGACGAGGTTCAAGAAAGCATGTACGTAGATCGGCCAAAGAAGTCGCTTGAGTTCGGGCTTGTATAGGTCCAGGTTCTCGTCGACCCAGCGAATGAGCATGTTCAGCGCAATGAAGTATTTCGAAGCACCTTTGTTGTCAACTCTGTCATCTTTGACACGTCCTTGAGCGTCGACATTGTTCATTTCCTGTCGAAGCATGGCTTCTGTGCGATTGTAGCCTTTCTTGCTGAGGTACTCAATGACCTAGGATGATGCAAATTAGCAGGTGATTTAGTGTGATTTGTATAATGTGCAGCTGTGGTAGAACAAGTTCTCCAATATGACAGTGCTGTAGTGATCTTGAGTCTGGCGGTCACTATGCTTGGGACGCTCATGTTATGTGTGCAGACGAGAAAGGTCTAGATAATGTTGCGCAACATGCGACATCACTCTCGAACTGACCGGGTCCTTCAAGCGTTCGACTTGCTGGTCGTGGAGTTTGTCTATGCGGCGATACATCTTCGATGCTGGATATCGGATAGCGTTGGCTAGGTAGAATCAAGAAGACGAGTATGGGAGAGGTGGTTGAGCCAATGACGGTTGCGATGATTGCTATGATTTCCGATGACAGCTTGTCAATTCAGGAAGCTGCGACCGTACACAACGAGGACATGCCATTGCTGAGTTTTCACAGTAGTCTTCTCTTCCACCATTTCCGAGACACAAAAACATTGTCACTCGCAATCAGCACTATACGAGAATTTTCGCCGTGCAGAAACCACGTACTAAAAGGCATACTCACAATCTGGTTCAAGTTCTGCTGTGTCGTGGGAGCAACACCAGCGCCGACGGGGCGCGCCCCGCCACCCATCGGTGCAGACATTTCTGTCGAATCTTAATCTCACTGAGCGACGATGAAGATGATCAATCTGTGTTCTGCACTGTTGGCTTCAACAAGGATGATGCTGTTGTTTTGAAAGTGGCTCAAAGGAGATCAGCCATCAGCTTTCGACAAAATATCTGGTCTCAGAGAGGGAAGGCGACGGAGACCTGGCACACGACCTCTGTTAGTAAGAAAGAAGCCCAGATCTTGTTCTCACTTGTCGCTGTTGTCGTCGCTAGGTCTTTATGTACTACGACTGAAGAGTCGCACGTGCGGCCTTGACGCCAAGAATCACCATGAAAGTTGAAACTCGAGAACATCAACAACAACAACAGCCAAAACAAGATGTGAGGCATCTCTGTCGAATTGCACAATGCCTTCTTCCACCGAACCCAACACTTTCACGCCTGCGGACCGCATCAGAGAGCTGGGCGAGATCGACTCGCGCATTCCACAGGCTCTTTCTGCAGCGAGCTTTGCAGTTCGATCTGTTGCTGGTAGCTCTACTGCTGAAGATGAGTTTGAGGCGGACCCCAAAGACACCTTCGAGAGACATACCACCGCTTTCTATGCTCAAGTTCAGTCCATCACAGCCTTGCTACGTCGCCAAGCTTATGCCCTGGAAGAAGCTGGCATCATCTCTGCTGCAAAAGACTCTAGTCTTGATCTACAACCTCCACCTCCTCCACCTTCAGCCGTAGGGTTAGCGAGAGTAGGCATGCCTGCTGGCGGAGGCAGACCTGGAATGGCTCCAGGAGGAAGTGGTCAAGCAGGGAAAGAAGTTGCACAGATGCCGATCACAAATGGTGGACTGGGAAACTTAGACATAGGTTGGCTGAACTCTCGACGTGACACGATTGGAAAGCAAAAGGAAGGCGAGCTGTGGAAAGAGGCAAGGAGAATGCTGGAAGAGATGGTCGGACAAGAGGGAGACAAGGAGGAAAGGTCGAGTGTGAATGGCAATAGGCGACACACAGAGAAGGAGGATCAAGATGAGGATGATATGGACGTTGACGGCTGAGAGCAAAGTCCTCAGGAAGAATAATTCCTGAACTCGATACACTGTCTACCTTGAGCTTGAGGCTCTTTGTTTTACCATCCTAGCATGGCCGAAGAAGCTCAAAGACGATCAGGGTGCTAAAGAGGTACAAGAGCCGTAACGCTAGTTTCGTCTCGTAGAGCATTTGCAAACAGATCACCAGATCCAGGATTCCTCACGACGAAATCAATCTGACACAGAAGCGGATTATCTGGCACCATGATCACGCTCATCTAAACTGTAAAGGCTCGAAATTTAGTTCGGGCTGGCACGAGATAACGTCACGTTGATAGACCATCAAAAAGAAGTGGGAGCGAAAAGGTAAGAGCTAGTATTTCATTCGCTGGTGGTGACGCGAACTGGGTCGGGGCACAGCTGATTCTCAAGGGTTTCTTTCACTTTTCACTATCCCCTGATTCGTTTCTTCCGACGAGAACGACTTCAATTGTACAGCCTCGCTTCCCGCTCCATTTACTTGGAGCCGAACCAGAACTTTTGCGTTGGTCCGTCCTTCTTTCGAGACAATCACGTGAGCTGCAGGGCACCGAGATTACCTGGTAGGTACCGATGCAAACGGCAGCAAACATCAAACACCTCAATATTCTGTCGCCCGATTTGAGTTTCGGTCTCCTTCAATCGTCTCAATAGCTCAACACATTCTGTCATTCGATTGTAATTGTCATGGACGAAGAAAGTGTTCTCATTTATCTTGAGCTCGAGCTTGAGGACACACTGGAATTGTTGAAGAGCCAGAAAGGCAAGCAGAAAGATGGCCAATTCACTGCTCTGGAAGAAGCTCTGAAGCTCAATGCAGTACAGCTAGAGGCTACCATAACGAGCTACAAAGATCGCCGTATGGCTCAAAGCATCAGTCGTGCAATTCAGGACGATGCACCAACTCTTGCAGCTGAGATTGCTCAAGAAGCCCAAGCTGAACGTGACAGAATCACCGCTGCTACTTTAAGTGGACACCCAGCTCTTTCACGCCGTGGCTCTACCGCTTCAACCACCGACATCCCTTCTGGAGACATCATCAAGCGCTTGAGGGGCCTCAATATCTTCAAAGACAACGATACCTGCTCACTCATTGGTGATGACGAGGACAACGACACTGGTGAAGGTCCATCTAGACTTCCCACCCACGAATGTGTCGCCTGCAGCGACAGGAAGCCAGCTGTACAGACATACTCGGCACCATGTCTAGACACGTACTGCGCTACTTGCCTGATCCAGCTTTTTGAGGACTCTTTGGTGGACGGGTCTCTCTTCCCGCCTCGTTGCTGTCGTCAAGACATGGCCATTTCCGACGTCCGCGTCTTTCTCGGACCCGAACTCACTCATCGTGTCGAATTGAAAGCGATCGAACACAACACCGTTGACAAGACCTACTGCTCCAACAGGACCTGCTCAACCTTCATCCTTCCTACTGGTATCATCGACAACCGCGGAAAATGCACTGTCTGTGATACAGAGACCTGTGTTCGCTGCAAAGAACATGCACATGTTGGCAATTGCGAGCAGGCTAGAGACGATGTAGTCCTTGCTCTCGCACAGGAGCAAGGATGGCGCCGTTGTTTCGGTTGTCAGGCTATTGTTGAGCTGAACACTGGGTGCAATCATATCACGTGAGTTGTATCCGTGTCTGTTATGTCACTACATCGCTAACATCATTCACAGCTGTCGCTGTCACGCAGAGTTCTGCTATGTCTGTGGTGAACGCTGGAAGACTTGTACTTGCGCGCAATGGGACGAAGCCCGTCTCCTCGAACGTGCTACTGATGTTGTCGCTCGCCGTCCTGCCATTGTTGCTGGAGGCGTTATGGCGGCTATTGAGCGTATGGCCGGACACTTGCGTGACCGCCACGAGTGTGACCACGAAGGTCGTTGGGTGCGTGTGGGAGGTGCACATCGTTGCGAGGAATGTCGCCATAATCTGCCAAACTATATCCTGGAATGTAGACAGTGTCATTTGAGGGCTTGTCTGAGGTGCCGCCAGAATCGTCTTTGAAGGCCGTCAAAGAAAAGCTGTGGTATACTTGATTTGGAATTGTGGAGCGTCAGAGAAGAGGAGCTGTGGTAGACATGATTTGGATATGATGTTACGGAAGGAGACTGTCCCTGGCTACGAAGTGTAACGTCAAGAAGATGGATCAAGGCTGTTCGAATTATTTTGCGCCTCATCGAGCGGTGACAGCAATACCTATGTCCTCAGAGAATCAACAGCAAACGCTAGAATTTCTTTGTGATGATTGTTATGATAATATTGCACAGCACAGCCCACGTGTCTCATGCCCAGACAACCAAGTGAAACTCTATTCGTGGTGGCGACGTGTCTCGGTCTTTCGGCACTATGTACCACCGTATTCATTGGCGTGTCTTGGAGGGTGCATTGGCATGCGATTGTGGCGAGACAAAGATGGTGTCTGATAGTAAAAGAGAAGTGGTTGCGCTGTGTGGACTCGTTAAGCGTACCGTCTAGTATTTGCTGTTTGTCTGAATTAAGTCGTGCTGGCAGGCCGCAAAATCAATCTCAACTCATTCACTACCCACGTCAGAAACATTGTGCTTTTCTTTTTTGGTAGAAAGATTCTTGTGAAGTCGAGGGGAGAGTTTGGTTGTGAACTCGTGACGTGTTGCGCTGTGGACGACTATTGAGTGAAGAGGTAGGGAAGCGAGTGAGAGAAAGACAATAGGCAACCATGTCACGACCTGGGGATGATAAGGCCGCGGCTTTCTCGTCAGGTAGAAAGGGCTCGGTTAGACCTGATGATGGGATTGCAATGAGTAATCTTTCCTTTCCGGCGGACGAGGCAAGGAAGCGGAGTATTGCTGGTCCTTCGTCTTCGAATACAACCTTTCAATACGGAGCAAAGAAACCATCCAACTCAGACGAAGACATATACATCACTTCTAAAGAGCTCTCACCACCAGACACCGACTCTGACTCCACCACAGCACAAGATGACATTCGCAACAAATCAAGACAATCAAGTATCATTCCCACCCCTGGCTTCCACTATCGCGCTTTTGTAAATCGACATCGTCCTTGGGTAACCTCAGCTGCGGTCATCTTCGCTATATCCTGTGCTCTCATCATCAGCCTCACAGTCTACTTCCACCATAAGCACGAACTGGCACTAGAAGCACAACCACCAGTGCTCAACGTAACGCTAACCCAATTTAGCGCAGCCGCAGATCCATACAACCTCACCACACCACCAGTGCGACTAGCAGCGCTCTGGAACTTTGCCGATCCAACATTCTACCACGACGCCGACACAAATCTCTGGTGGGCATTCGCTACGAACGGCGGCGCAGGTATCCTACGTCTCCTACCAGCAGGCAGCAACGATTCCGCTGTGCAAACTCTTTTGAACGCTACAGGCACAAACAGACGAATCCCCAACTTCCAAGTCGCTACAAGTCCCGACTTCAACAATTGGACCGTCCTGCCTGCTGCAAACCCACTTCCCGTACTAGGCTCGTGGGTCTACGGGACAAACATAACCGTCGACAGCACCAAACCAAACATTACAGCCACAATCTCCCTCGTTCCCACAGCCACAACTACAACATCTACAATGTTCTACCCCTACGTCAGCACCCTGCACCCCACGATATCTCTCGCACCAACCCCCCTAACCTTCCCAACATTCAACTACTCCGCCAACTCATCCATCCCCGACTCCGGCGCCCCACCCCCAGGCCCCCAGAACATCACTTTCAGCACCACTCGCGGCGCAAATCCCTGGGCTCCTGAAGTCTTCAAAAATCCAAATACGGGACAATACATCATGTACTATTGCGCCACGTCCGCCGACTATCCCAGTGCTCATTGCATCGGAGCATCCGTGTCTGATAATGGCATAGGTGGCCCGTACCTCCCTCGGAACGAAAGTATTGCGTGTCCGGGTGAATGGGGCGGCGCTATTGATCCTGCCGTTTTTGTTGATGACGACAGAGAGATTTACCTACTGTATAAAGTCGATGGAAACAGCCACGGACAGGGCGGGGAATGCTACAATAACAACGCCCCGTATACATCTACTCCGCTACTCCTCCAACGCATGGCCGAGGATGGTGTTACGCCGGTGGGAGAGGCGGCGTGGCTTCTGGATCGAGAGACGGATGAGGGTGATGGGCCGTTGATCGAGGCGCCTAGTCTTGTTAAGGTCAAAGTCAATGACGAGAATGTGTACGTCCTATTCTACAGCACAGGCTGCACAAGAAATGTCGATTACGATATACGTGTCGTGACTGCCCCGAGTATCACGGGACCATACACGCGCCGTGGTGTGTTGCTGAAGACGGACGATTTTGGAGCATTGTATGCGCCGGGCAGCGTCACTGTTAGGACTTCGGGTGCGTATCAGGCTGGTTTGGCTGGCGCAGGCGATTCTGCGGTGAATGAGATGACTGGTGTTACGGGTATTGGCAATGCAGCGAGCCTAGGTAGTGACAATGTCACTGCAGGTGCTAGTAATGGGACTGGTGCTGCATTATGGCAAATCATGTTCCACGCACGTGTAGTCACTCGTAGTGGAGGAATCAGAGCATTATTCACTGCTGGGTTGGAGTTTGTGGCGGAGGAGATGGAAAATTTGAGTGCGACTGTGGTGAAGGGGGCGAGTAAGGAGAGGACTAAGATTGTGAGGTTAGTCAATTGATGGGACGGATGTGTGGTGGTAATGATGGTGGAGATTGCATGGGCGTGGTTGATGATGTTTTCGGGATTTGGATTTAGGGTTTCTCTGTCGGTGGATGAATGAATGAGATGTTACATGTTTGTATTGGGCAATCAGAAGTGTAGATGATGAAATTAGATAGAATTAGACCTTCTTTTTTTTCTTCTTCCTCCGAGTACAGCGTATGGTCTAGGTGAAGAAGGAAACGACATCTCTAGTCAAATTTGGAAACAATGGATACGTCTTGCAACTCTTGTTACTAGACGTACTGTACTCGTAGCGCCCTCTGATCAAAAAGTGTTTCAAAGGTAACAAACACAATTTGTGACCCTGTCTAAGGTTTAGCGGGCAGGGACAAGATACTAGAATAGCAATCATTTAAGGAGAGAGAAGTAGCGTCTGTTGTTCTGATGAATATAGATGTATGTACAAAAGTGAAGAAAAGGAAACCATCCCGAAGTAGCGTATCGTCAAGTCGTGTCAAGCCTTCTCTTCTTGCTCTCTTTCCTAAGCCCATCGTGATGTCCATGCTTAATACTGCACTTACAATATTCCTTACAATGGCCATATGTAGTCTATCCAGTCATAACGCCCAACCCAACACCTTCAGCACTCCCGCCCTGCTTTTCACCATCTCCATTCTCTCCCCCTCTCACCCTCCTAATCTCCTCTTCATACTTCTCCCTCTCCCCATCAACCTCTCTCCTCCTAACCCCAGCCATCTCCAAAACCTCAACATACGTCCTAAACCGCACAATCTCACTCAACAGATAACTGCTCTTCTTCTCCCAATTCTGCATCGCCCGTGCTATATTGGCGCTGCGTCCACTGTACGCCGCAAGCATCGGTTCGCGCAGGTCATTGTGTACTTGCAGCTCATGCTCGACTTCTTTGATATATCTCCTCAGCGCTTGCAGTTGTTCGTGTTCAGGGAGGGTGGAATGCGAGTTCGATTGTGCAGGGATTGTCCATTCGTCGAGGCTGGCTCGGTCGCCTGGAAAGCTGCGGGTGGGGCGGGATTGTTGATCGAAATTGCGAGGAATGCTTGCACTGCTACGAGATGCTTTGCGCAAGTTTGCTGTTGCTGGTTCGTCTGTGATTGTTGCATTGATTATTGCATCACTCCAGCCATACTCGATATTGCTTATGCTTCCACTAAGTGGTTCCTTTGACAACCGAGCTGCCCAGTAATTCGCCGTGCTGACAAATTCTTTGGCAATCTCCGGTGTTCCAACTTGGAAGAAATGAACGTTTCCGTTCGGTAGAGTTAGTGCAAATGCGTACGGCCTGGATCTATCAAACCCTGGAGGTGGCAACACGTTTGCGAGTGACTGTCGCAGTGGGAATGCACAAAGTGCTTGCGCACTTTCCGTCCAATTGCCGCCACCAACAGGTCCAGCACGAAGAGCCTTGTTCTTCTGGTTGCGTACGGAGGCATTGCTGGTGAATGAGAATGTGCTCAGATTGCCTTTCTCGACCACTGCAAAGCAATCCTCCCACTTGCTGTTCTTCGATTTCTTGTCGTTGCCGAGATGATTCTTCTTGTGGTGTACGATGCCCTCTTTTGCCCATGGGGCTCCTGCAAGAGCGAGACTTTCATCTTCGAGCATAGGAAGATCTTCTAGCATCAACTCGTCTTCATTAGAGCCTTCCATCATATCCTTGGCTGCAGCATGCTGAATCGCATTCGCGAAACCAGGTGCGTGGTGCGCCAGGCGATCTGCTGATGTGACATGGGTTGCCAACGTATCAGAAGAAGCTGAAGCACTACCGTAGCCTCGACTCCAAGTGCTTGATACAGAAGGACTCCAGACCGAGCCACCATCTTCGATACTTGAGCGAGCAGAGTTGTGCTTTATCGCAGGCAATTTAGGCTTGGTTCTACTCTTTGCTTGCCACGTCCTGAAATCAGGTATTCGGCCCGAGCCTCTTTCGGAAACAGCTTTACTCATGACACTGCCTGAACGGCGCAGCATGGTGGAGGATGATGTCGTAGTTGACAATGTAGGCCGAGCTACTGACGCGGTGGTGGGAAATGAGTCTGGACCACCAAGTAGTGGTAGTCTTAATTGTTGAACTAATCCGTAAAAGTCTTTCAGTACTCCTTCGACTTGTGTTTCCCAAGCTTTGCTCGATCCCTCAAACGGCGCGTTTACCAGAGCCACGTTCTCGAATGAACGCATTTCGAACATGAATGGGCTCGTTGTGAGAGCCATGGATGGAACAGCAGATACTGGTCTCTGCCTCACTGAACCCTGACTTTCAGCTTCTCTCTGGTCAAAGGCAGTACGGTTGATATAGGCATCAGACGATGGGCTGGGTGTATTGTCTTCAGACATCGGAATGCCCGCTCGCGAGCTATTACGATTCGCTCGGACAGTAGCATCTTTATTGAATCCTTCCTCAGAATAGGTTTGGATGCTGCCCAGAGCATTTCTAATGAATTGCTGTCGTGTCATTTTCAGGCTATTATCAATGCTGTGAAGATCCGTGTTGAGCATAAGCAACGCATATACGATGGTGTGAACAATATCTGAGCTAGTTAGCACACATATACACTTGCATTATTCAGACTATCTTACCTTCACTTTTGAAACCATGATTGGAGTTACAGTCACACCATCGTTGTGAGAATGCTGTTACGATTCTGTCGAGCTGCGACGTTTCGCCCTTTAGTGCTAGTCGTCCACACAGATATCGTAGTGCTTGAAGTATGTTCAAACCAGTAAGATCAAAAGACTCCATGAAAAGTCTACGTTGCTGTTCTCCTGTAGGCCCTTCTTTACCAAGCTCGGCGACAGATATTTCATGACCCAAATTGTCTGTTTTCCCAGTGGTCGCTGTCGCTGAGTCACTTACGCTCCTTGCTAGAGTGGTCGTAGTAGAGGTCAACGTCGCACTGCGGGCAGAAGTATCCTGTTGGGAGCTGATTCTCTTCACTGGAGTGTGTATTGTGGAAGCGAATTCGTTTGCTAGTGCCGGTGAATCGTGCTGTGTTGGTGGTGTGTTATATTCTGACGTGTCCAACGATGGCAACGACGATAAAGAATGCATATGCACAGATTCTTGACTAGGTTTCAACCATATCCTAGTTGTCAGTGTAGGTCGACTCGGATCGTGAAGAGGTAACTCCAATGTATTCGTCGAGTATTCTGGCAAAAGCGGGACTGGTGGAATGCCATCTTCGGACATGGGTGAAATGGGACTCTCTTGATCTAGCACAGTGGCCGGATCTATAGAATCGAATGGATGGGACAGACGTGGACCAACAAGAGGTGGAGGATACTCAGGCTGCCGTAGTGTGGCATATTCGGACACTGAGGCAGAAGACGATGAGGCAATACTTGGTGCACGACCACCATCTGAAGGCACTTCCAAGGAAGACGCGAAGACACCTTGATTAAGGTCCTGCTGGCGTGAATCAACCTGAAGCCTGAAAGCTGGAGCTGGCGAGTTGCTGGAAGTATCAGTCGTTAAGGCTCGCGGTCTCGCTGGAGTAGAAGGTCCACTTGAGATTCCTAGCCCAGAAAAGACACTATCTGTATCTCCATACATCTTAGCTTGGTTTGTTTGCGTCGTCTCTGCAGCTGCTAACAGCGGATCCATTGCTTTGCGCAAGCTGCTAATAGACGTCGCTGTCGATATGTCAGGCTTTTCATTAGGCAATTGTGGCGAGCTGTCGACAACAACAGGCATAGGCTCGTTCTCTGGAGCAGGTTTTCTTCGCCGCCGAAAGAAGGATGATTTCTGTTTCAAGGCAGGTCGCTGTGGCTCGTCGTCAGGTATTGGTGGTGGTACTACTACATTCGGCTTTGCAGAAGTCGCTGAAACAGTAGAAGCTGTCTCTGAAGTAAAAAATGTCGGCAGCTCGGTGCTTGGTTTTGAAGGTGAATAGATCATTTGCGAAGAATACTGTTTGGAAGTGCCCCTTTTCACAGTTCCCGGCTGGACCACAGGCGCTGCTGGTAATGGTATCGTAGGCTGTCGCTCGATAGTATGTGTACTCCTGCTCGAGCCAAACATTCGTCTGAAAAAGCTGGGTCTTTCTTTCGTTGGAGTAGAATCAGTTGGTGAGTATAGTCGACCGTTCGAAGACGCACTGGTCGCAATGCTCTCGCTACCTGTCATGTCTGAATGATTACGAACCAGTGGTGGATGTGCTCGTCGACATGGATTCTCTGCTAGCACGTTTGTCGAACCAGTAATCGTGGCAACCTTGTCGCGACTACTGAGTTGCTGCTTGAAGTTGTTGATTGGTAGGCTGTCAGTACTAGGCCGCCGCGATGCCATCGCGGAACTGTGTGTGCTCGGTTGCCTAGACGTATGTGCTGTCCTCGTGGTCCCACCCGTAGCAACTCCTCCCTCCAATTGCGCCAAGGTTGCGTTTCCATTGGTCGCGGCAGTAGCTGTACTCGATTTCCGTCGATGCCCGTCATTCAGATACGAGCTGAGGGTCAAAGAATTGCTCCTACTGCGCCTGGACTTCAGGCGCTCAGCAAAGCCCATGTCTTGGTTGTGGCCGAGCTCTTGCGTTGGGGAAGATTGTGAATATCTCTGATGATCTTGAGGCAGCCACACGGCTGGATTGGAGATGGAGATGGAGTTGAGATGGACTCCTCGTGTTTTGCGGTTGGGTGTGGTAGGTGTGCTTCTTGTGACTGACTTTTTAGATCGAGTGCTGGATAAAGTATGGTAACTGGTGTCACGAGGTTTGTAGATGTCGTCTTGTTTGTCGTCGTCAAATGATGATATGGAGGAAGAAGGTGAACTGGATCGGTACTGTTTCAGCTTTGGAGCAAATGATACTCTATCAAGCTTTGTTAGTATATTCTCAAACGTCGTTGACAATGCGGTAGGTTTGTAGAGACACTCACTCGTCAAAGTGACTTGGATATGGTGATTGTTTTGGATACGGTCCTTGTCCATGTGGAATATTGTTAAAAGACAGCAGAAGATTCTCTACCATAGAATCTCTGGTGGCATCTTCATGAAGTGATAGATGATTCGTCCTTCTCTTGCTGGTTTGCTGTTTTGATGTTGTTATTGGTGAATGTTGCGGTGTGTACTCTGTCCAGGATGGCTCCTTCTCCACGTATCTTGTCGACGAGCGAGGCCTGGTTGACGTCGACTTTTGGCCGTTTGTGGTCAGCGCAGGTTGTTTTGACCTAGTTTTGACAGGACTTGTTGACGTTCGTGCCGACAGCTCTTTCGGCGTTGTGATGATTGAGCTAGAGCGTGCATCTGACAGCATTTATTAAGCTTCTACTTAATGTTCGGACGCTTTTCGAGGATGCTTGATGTGATACTGGCACGCGAGGAATGTGGATAGCGACCAGGATGCTGGGAAGGCTGAAACAGTAAAAAGATACACCGCCGGCGACTTTCTAAGTAAGAGTACTTGTATTGATGTCTTTGAAAGAGCCGCACGAGGAGTGTCGTTTCTATTTCTACACTCCTGAATTAGCTTTCTGGCTCGAATACCGGTGGATTCGGTTCAGCTCAGTCTCAGCTTCCTCACTGCCAGGTGGTGCAATTGCCGACAGGTATGGTGGAGCAGCTGGAGGGACTGTGACGCCTATGGACAAAGACTTACGGTGTAGATTGCAAGTGGATGAACAAGGAGGTTACGAGGAGAATTACGAGGAGAATAAAGCAGGCCAGAGGCCCAAGCTGAGGGAACCGGTGCAGTACAGTTCAAACTCTACTGCTGCCAAACCAAACCCAACAAGAGGCACGGAGCGAGGCGGGGCAGTTGTGACAATTCCTGCTTGATTGGTCCTCTTCTCCAGACAAACTCGGCTCTTCTTCATTTAACCTTTGGGCTGATCCCTGTAGCCCGAACTCTATCGCAGATCTGGCGCCGTCGTCCAATTAAAGCACGATTGGCTGATGTTTAGAGATCTCACCGTACACAACTAGGTATACTATACATGTGCCTGGTGTACGCTAGTGGTCCAAGGCGACAGAGCAATCGCTTTAGTGCTTCTGCTCCATCAGTAAATACGTTATATTCACTAAATCGTACATTGACTACCGCCCACTCGACCCTCTGCCACCCCTCTGTCCAGCGACAGAGTCCTCGTCGAACCGCTCACTTTCTTTTTCTGCTGTAACACGATTGCCTACTGGTGCTTCTCCTCTGCCTTCTGTCCTTCCCTCCTCTACCAACTCTTGGTCGACTGCGTTATTACCCGGTGAAGCATTGTATCCCATCCTGCCACTCATGTCGACGCCTTCACTTGCAGGTCCACCAACTTCCTCTTCAGCGACGAAATCATCCGATGCCGCATAATCATCACGAAGAGCATTCAATTCAGCATCGTTCAACTTGGATGAAAGCGCACGGAAACCCTCGGCGCGCATCGTCCCTCGTTTGAGTTCGTTGAGTTCAGAATCGGTCAATTTGGCAATCATGTCCGAATATTCGGCGTCCGTGAGAGGTTTCGAGGCGTCTGCTGCTGGTACTACTGATGACGTCGGTACTTCGTTGTTTTGTGAGTTGGAAACAGCATTGGCTACGCTACGCTGGGCTTCATAGGCAGTGTCTTGTGGCTTGACTTCTGTAGGAATCTCGACTTCATCACTCATTACTGGTGTGGCGGCGAGGGCTTCCAGCTCTTCAGGAGACATTGTAGGTTCGGGTAGGAGGTCGGCGGTCTCGTCGGGAGCAGGTTCGTCGGCAAACATTTCTTCCCAATCCTGCGGTAGTAATAGATCGTCCACTGCAGGATACGTCACATGGCCGCTTTGTGCTGCCGCTAATCTCTTTTCAACACCTTCTTGACCTGCGCGTCCCAGCACACCCGCTATCACTTGTACACATCGTAAACTGTCGTCGTTGGCTGGGATAGGATATGTAACCCATGTTGGGTTGGCATCAGTATCGATGATGCCGATCGTGGGAATATTGGTCATGGCGCATTCATGAAGCAGGACTTTGTTCTCCAGTGGATTCAGACAGATCACCAAATCTGGTTTTAGCGCAGATCGGCCATCCAATTGTTCTTCAAATCCATTGACGTTGCGATCAAATTCGTCAACAACCTTCATTTTGACCTTTCCGAGAATCTGCTGTCCATTGGTGAGACTGCCTGGGGTCCATCGATCGAACAGAAAACATCCTCTTGCAAGCTCAGCAGCTCTTACTACACATCTGTCGAATCCAGGACGAGACCCAACAAACAGAATGATACCACCACGCTCCGAAACCCCAGAAACGACTTTTGCGGCTCTTCGTAGATGTGCTGCTGTGGCGTCTAAGGAAATGATGTGAATACCTTGACGGATACCAAAGATATAACGCGAGTTTGCAGGATTCCATAAGGATGTAGAGTGGCCCAGATGTGCTTGCGAGGCGAGGAGGAGTTCGAGTGTGACGTCTGAAGGACGAGGAGGATTTGAGAGGAGTTTATGTGGTTGATATAGTTTTGTCATTTTCGAGCCATAGCCACCAGTGGTCTGTTCTAGATGGGTGTCAGCCGACTGTAATATATTTCGAACAATGCAAAGACCTACGCATATGCTTGAAGGTAAGATATGCATCTACAACCGAATCTTTTTTTGCCTTCCGTCGTCCAAGCTGAGCTAAAGACACATCTTTCGAACCTGCTTGCTTCTCGCTAGTAGGTGCGAGACCGGCTCTTTCGTTCAACGCTGCCTCGAAAGCGACATCATTCGCCCTGGTGTCTACTTCTGTTGCAAGTGTTCGTAACCAAGGTTGTCTTCCATTGAGTGCGATAGCACGGCGTCCTGTAGAAAAACCGTCAATCATACGATAGAAACACATACAATAAGCGCATTGGTAGATAACATACCTTGCCGTGACAGCGATGTTCTCAGGATCATTTGTGTCGCGTGTGTATATGAGACTTTATGACTTGCTGTCCGTCGCAAATGTGTTTCAAATGTTCTGTGCCAAGCCCGGCCGTCTAAACCTTCCTTCAGTACGATCACTAATTATTCTCGGACATTGGTCTCAGTCTGCCGCCCACTTCCTCTTTACCTTCCATCCACCTTCTTCTCTGCGATCCCTCCGTATAGCCATCTTCGCGGCCACTTCAGCAACAGGCCTGCTTTGATCCGTTCATCACACTAACCACCCCAATCCGACTTGGACCCTTTTTCAACTCAAGCCTTGCCAGACTCGACATCTCGTGATCGCCCAGCCGGGACGACAAAGCGATCAGCACTCTTCCACGATTCCACGAGGTGGCTTGCCTTTGCCGCCCCTAATCGACATTCGACTTCTGCATCCCTGTAATCGACAAAGAAAGAGCCTCAGACACATTGGCATAGCGAGACAAGAAGATACCTGATGTGCCGGCGAGCGACGTGATACCGCGGACTTCTAGCATTTGATCAATGTACTCTCTTCGCAAGAGGTCAGGAACACGGTTTAGCGCAGCTTCTATAAGACATGGAAGAATACTTTGCGCAACAGCAGCTAGCTGGGCAATACAACAATAACAATGGCCAGCAACAGGGACAATCTCAAAACAATCAGACTCAAGATGTAAAGCCACAACAGCGTCTTCATCCCAGTGGAAGTGGATATGGCAATTCCAGTCAATTTCCAAGTCTAGTGGAGCAGAATGGCATGACAGATGCTTCTCTCAGCCAGACGAATCTGCAAAACGACGGGCAGGATAGCAACGATCAACAGATGATGAACTTTGGACAAGCGCCAGCAAGAGCACGTTCTTTGGACGGTTTTCAGTTCACACCTTCAACCAATGGGAACAACATGATGATGTCCGCTGGGTCAATGTTCCGCAATTCTAACGGCGTCAACACGGCGGCAGCAATTATTGCGCAGCAACAACATCGCAACCAGCAGATGAACATGATGAACCAATATATGACGCCAAACTCACCTTACGATATGGGCATGTCTGCACATTCTAACTACTCGCCATTCTTCTCTCCAAGCTCTCCGGCGAATATGAATATGAATATGAATATTTCAAATCAGTTCTTGAGTCAAAGCGTCAACTTGAACTCGATAGACTTCTCCGATCCTAACAATATCGCCATGCTTAATGCGGCAGCCGCTAACTTCAGTATGATGGAGTCACAGAATGCCAACCAGTCTATGTTAGGGGTTGATCAGTCACAGCAAGCAATGCCCAATTTTACGAGACAGTCTTCGAATATGTCCCAAGCATCTCAAGGTCATCGAGGCAGTATGTCGAGTATGCAGCAACAGCAACAAGAACAGCAGCAACATCAACAAGCACAACACCAGGCACAGCAACAGCAGGCACAACAGATACGGCAGATGCAGCAGGCACAACAACAACAACAACAACAACAACAACAACAACAACAACAACAACAACAAATGCAGCAGAATCAACAATTCCCTGTACAGCAACAGCAACAACAACAACAGCAGCAGCAGCCATCACAACAACTACAGTTCTCACAACGGCAGCAGCAACAACGTCACAATTCTAGCAATTCAGCAACTCCATCGCAGCCGCAAGAATACTCAATACATACTTCGATACGCAATCCAGGTCGGGCAAATAGTAGAGACACCTCGGACAATTCCACACCTTCGAATCAGGGCTCTGCTCCTCCGCCACGTCAACAGTCCAATAATCAGCAGCAACATTTCGAAGGCCATCAAGGACAATCCTCAGATCCAGCGGAAAGAGCCGCGGAGGGTGCTCGGCAATTTACTATGGCGCAGCAAAAGTATGAGGAGTCTCAGGACAAGCGATTTCCTCAAAAGATGCCTGTTCGGACAAACATTTCAAAAAACGCTTACTCATCTACTGGTTTCGACATGATGAACGTGTTGATGCGCGTAGCGACGAGGAAGAACCCTGAGATCAATATAGGCGCCGTGGATTTGTCTTGCGCTTTTGTGGTCTGCGACAACGACGAGCACGACTGTCCTATTGTATACTGTTCGGAAAACTTCGAGCGTCTAACTGGTTACACAAAGCATGAGATCCTCGGACGGAATTGTCGATTCTTGCAAGCACCAGATGGCAAAGTGGTAGCGACGAAGAAGCGGCATTATGTTGATGATGAGTCTGTGCATTATCTGAAACATATGATCGGACTCCAGAAAGAGTCTCAAGTCAGTATGATCAACTATCGAAAAGGTGGTCAGCCATTTATGAATCTTTTGACCATTGTACCAGTTGCAGATGATACAGAACGACTTAAATGGTTCGTGGGATTACAGGTTGATTTGGTTGAACAGCCAAATTCTGTCATTGACAAAAACTCGGGTAAGTCGTTTGTTTGAATTTTGCACTACGAACTCGCCCAACTGACATGACGTTCAGATGGCACTTATGCAGTAAATTACCAACGAGGACTTTCCATGCCACGCTACGTGTTTCAGGAGCCTGATAGACAGTCACAACCAGGAGGATCTGGCCAGACCGTTTCTCCAGACGAAGTCACTGCAGTACTGGGTAGCATCGCCGGTGGCGAGTCAGAACTATCACGAAGAGTCTGGGACAAAGTATTGCTTGAAAATACTGACGACGTTATATTTGTGCTATCCCTGAAAGGACTCTTCCTCTACCTCTCGCCATCCTGTAAGAAAGTCCTCGAGTACGACTCCATCGAGCTGATGGGAACTGCACTTTCTTCAGTATGCCATCCGAGTGATATCGTCCCAGTTACCCGAGAGCTCAAAGATTCTTCCGCATCACAAGCCGTTGATGTTGTGTTTCGTATCAGACGGAAGCACAGCGGCTATATGTGGTTCGAAGGCAACGGCTCTTTGTATACTGAGCAAGGCAAAGGACGAAAAGCCATCATTCTTGTTGGTCGAGAAAGGCCTGTATATGCACTCAACAAGCGTGATCTGGCTGAATCAGGCGGCATCAACGATAACGAGCTATGGTCGAAATTATCTACATCCGGCATCTTCCTGTATGTTTCTGGCGCTGTCAGACAATTACTGGACAGAACACCAGATGAGCTGGTAGGCACAACAATGCACCAGCTCATGCGACCGGGTACAAAGCTAGAATTCGCACGTATCATGGAGATTGCCAGAACAGGCAAGAAAGCATCAACAAAGCACGAAGTCATCAACAAACGGGGTCAAGTCCTCCAAGCATTCTCCACAATATTCCCTGGCGACGCACCAGAAGGCCGAAAACCAACCTTTCTAATCGCCCAAACTCGTCTCCTCAAATATGCAAAAGGCACAACCATTGCCAGCCCCGCTTCTCGCCCGAGTAACATAAAACAAGAGCTCATGCAAATCGATAATGCAGGTTCAATGTCGTCCATGTCTCCAAGTCAAGGGCCTCAAAGAGGCGGTCTCAATCGCTCAGACTCCCTTGTCTCCCTCGTCGCACCAAATTCCTTCATCGACACCCCTGGCGTCGCCGCCACCATCGCCGGCGTACATGGCCTTGAACTCGGTCGTCAAGACCAAGCTCTGGCATCCGACGAAAATCTTTTTGACGAACTGAAAACAACTCGAAGCACAAGTTGGCAATTCGAGCTTCGGCAGATGGAGAAACAAAACCGCCTTCTCGCCGAAGAACTGCAAGGACTGTTAGCTGCCAGGAAAAAGCGTAAGCGTGGAAAAGGCGCCGGTCATCTAGAAAAAGAATGCGCGAACTGTCATACCCGTGTCACGCCCGAATGGCGACGCGGACCAAGTGGAAACCGAGATCTTTGCAACTCTTGTGGTTTGCGGTATGCGAAACAGCAGGGACGGATTAGTCCTCGAACGACGACGAGTCAACGGAGCGCGCATTCTGCTGGTAGTGGTGGCAGAGGACAAGGACAAGGAGTAGGGCGCATGTCGCCGGATGAGAAGGAGGGTGGACATATTGACGGAATCCTCGCGGAGAAGGGCATTGTTGAGCCGTCGTCGGATAGTCATGTCACTAAGTCCGTTAAGACGGGTGACGGGGCACCGCCATTGAGTAATAATGGCCAGTTTAGTGCTGGAGTCGGATTGGCAACTATGGTGGAGGAGGAAGATTTCGAGGCTAGTGATGATGGGGACTAGTTGTTACGTCGTAGGAAATGTATCTGGTTGTGTGGTATGGGTTATGACGAGGAGTGCTGTTCTGGAACAAGCAGGGACCATGCATGAATGTGAGGTGAGGCGGCTTTGTGATGATGACTTTCTTTCGTTTTTCACGTATACTGAGATGTCTACCTTATTGTGGCGACGATACCCTTTACGAAAGTTTGTACCTTATGCATTTTCTTCTTTCTAAATGAATTTCTAATTTGAATAGATCCGATCCTTCTTCCTGTCCACGCAGTCACTCTGAAGCAGCGGTCTCATATTGAGGCGAGCACGTGCATGACGTAATAATGTGCCTGTCGATCAGTACAGGCCTCCCGCTCTACCAAAACAATGGAGATGAGACGATCTTGAGATACGAAACATGAGCTGAAATACCCTTCATTCGCCATGGCAAGCCCGGCCAAACGGCGCAAGACGAACAAGCCCGATCCAGCTGCCTCGAAACCAGTACGCAGCCTGGACTTCTTCTTCAATAAGCAGAAGGAGAGCACTGATCCAACAACACAAGGAGCATCGCTGGTGTCGACGAGCAGAAATGAAGAAGAGGAGGAAACAGATGAAGCGCTCGCCAGGAGGTTGCAAGAGGAGTGGAATAAAACAGACGAGGCGGTGCCTGAGGTCAAGCAAGAGAACCGAGATGAATTTAGCAACGGAATTGCGAGTAAGACCACAGAGGTTCCACAGGCAGATGATGTACCACAAGAAGCCCAGCCCGCAGAAGAAGATGACTTGAATATCAAAGAGGAAGTCACAGAGACATCCACTACATCGGCGCCTAAACAACTTCCAATCAAGAACACACTAGGTCTACAAACTGCATCAGCAGCAGAAGATACAATAACCTATGCAGTACCCCTCGACCAATCTCCCTTGACCTTCGATCCCGCCGCATATCTTCCTCAACTCCGTGCTCAATGGACAAGCGAAGGCGGTAGCGCTACCTATGCTCTCCTCACCCACGCGTTCGTCCTTGTTGGTAGCACGACCAGCCGCATCAAAACTGTCGATACACTAGTTAATTTGCTTCGCTTACTTATCGAGGGCGATCCATCTTCGCTACTACCTGCTGTCTGGCTTGCCACAAATTCCATTTCTCCGCCATACATCGACCTCGAGCTGGGTCTAGGAGGCTCTGCAATATCCAAAGCACTTAAGAAAGTGTGCGGTCTTAGCCCTGCAGGGTTGAGTACGTTATATAACAAATATGGAGATGCTGGGGATGTCGCGTTTGAGGCGAAGAAGAGGCAGAGTATGACTTTGAAGAAGCCAAAACCTTTGAGCATTAAGAGTGTGTTTGATAGTTTGGTCAAAATAGCGGGCAGTAAAGGACAAGGCAGTGTGGAAGCAAAACAGAGGATTGTGGAAAGATTGGTTCAAGATGCGCGAGGCGCTGAGGAGAGTCGATATATTGTCAGGACTCTGGTACAGCATGTAAGTTGCGTTGTTCACAAAGAATAATCAACAACAACATACTAATGTAAACAGCTCCGAATAGGTGCGGTCAAGACCACAATGCTTATCGCACTCTCTCGCGCCTTCCTTCTTGCCAAACCACAAGACGCCACATTCGAAACAACTAGCCCCAAATATCTTGCCAGCTTGAAGAAAGAGCAACTCACTGAGATCTATTCCCGCAACGAAGAGGTTGTCAAAGCATGCTTCGCACGACGGCCAAATTACAACGACCTCGTTCCTACGCTTCTCGAGATTGGCGTGTGCGATGAGCTCTTATTGCGCTGTGGTCTGGCAATGCACATTCCACTACGTCCCATGCTTGGTAATATCACTCGCGATCTAGCCGAAATGCTCACCAAGCTCCAAGGGCGTGACTTTAGCTGTGAATACAAATACGATGGGCAGCGCGCTCAAGTCCACTGCGATGAGCGTGGCAAGGTCACAATCTTCTCGCGGCATCTCGAGGTCATGACTGACAAATATCCTGATCTTGTCGCGCTTGTTCCCAAGATCCGCAGCGAAGGCGTAAATTCCTTCATCTTGGAGGGTGAGGTAGTTGCCGTCGATCGAGAGAATGGTGACCTCAAAACATTTCAGGCTCTTTCCAATCGTGCACGCAAAGACGTTGCTATTGGTAGTGTAACCATTGATGTGTGTCTGTTCGCGTTCGACCTGATGTACCTCAATGGTGAACAACTGCTCGATCGCTCCTTTCGAGAGCGACGGAATTTGCTCAGGAGTCTGTTTATCGAAATACCCCATACTTTCACCTGGGTCAAAAGCTTTGATGCGACTTCTGCCGACGCTGATGCGGTACTAGAATTTTTCAAGAGCGCGACCGATATTAAATGTGAAGGCATCATGGTCAAAGTGTTGGATAATCTGCCAAACCCAGACCTTTTACAGCCCGGTGAAGCAGCAGCGGTGGTTGGAGAAGACGGGAAAATGATCGAGCCACCGCCTCCAATAGCGCCTCCAACTCCTTCAAAGCGCAAATCCCGCGCCACAAAGCCCACATCTTCCACGTCTGCACAAGACGGGCCCACAACAGAGAAACCATCATCAGGCCGCCGAAAAGCCCTCGTCGCAACATACGAACCAGACAAACGCGTCGACTCTTGGCTTAAAGTGAAAAAGGACTACTCCCTAACCACAGACACCCTCGACTTGATCCCCATCGGCGGCTGGCACGGCCAAGGCCGCAAATCAGCCTGGTGGTCGCCCATCCTCCTCGCCGTGCGCAACCCCAGCACCGGCGGCCTCGAAGCCGTGACGAAATGCATCAGCGGCTTTACCGACGCGTTCTACAAGGCAAACAAGGAAAAGTATGCCGAGGGAGGCGACAACGTGATTAGTCGCCCCAGCTATGTGGAGTATGCGGGCGAGCCCCAGGTGTGGTTTGAGCCGCAGGAGGTGTGGGAGATTTCGTTTGCGGATGTTACGCTGAGTCCGACGTATACGGCGGCGATTGGGTTGGTGAATGAACGCGGGTTGAGTATTAGATTTCCGAGGTTTCTGAAGGTCAGGGAGGATAAGGGGATTGAGGAGGCGAGCACGGATGAGTTTCTGGCGGCTTTGTATAGGAAGCAGGAAGCCAGGGTTAAGGCGGAGGTGGAGGGTGGGAAGGGAAGTGCTCGGAAGGCAGGTGAGGAGGCGTTGGAGGATGAGGAGTAAGTCACATAGTGAAGGGCAGAAATATCAGGAAAGTGCTTTACACGGCGATATGGTAGATATCTCACGTTCAGCGTTCTCGCGCTCAAGTGTCAGGTTCACATGTGCTCAGATTTGAGTATGCGGTCTAGCCGGACAACGAAGTGTCCCAGAGATCTCAAACTCGACGTGTCCGAAAGGTTTGCTCACAACTTCTCACAAAGTGTCCCAATATCCCTGTCAGTGGAGCACAAAGGTTCAACTTCATGCCATCTTAGCATTTTCATTTTTTGTCGCTCCTGCCTGCCTGCAGCCATACTTTTAAGCATAGTGCACATGCCTAGTTGGTGTGAGTAGATGTCGAGCCTTTCGAACACGGTTTGTTTGATGTCAGCCTGTAAAGCGTGTCACTGCTTCTATCGGTCCTCCCCTGGGTTCATGGGCAGAGGTGGACATTACAGATTGCAAACCGTGTTGTGAATGAGACATCTGATGTCACCAAGCAATGGTGTTTAGATCATATGGCTTGCCTCGTTCGGCAGCCAACCCGGATCATACTGGTGGTCGGCTATCTGCCGTCCAAAGTTGTGCACAAGTCTTCTTATATCATGCTATCACTGGCTGCGGGGTTCTCGCTTTGTGCCTGTCGAAGCAACAGGTAGCTAACAAACATAGCTCTGCAGGCATTATGTTCCGTTTCAAAATAAAACAGAAAGACGATTCCCGACAGTAACCGCCATAGTACTGCAGTGGGAATATTACCAAAGTGAAGTTGTGTGTTCAAGATACACCTAGTGGTGATGGTTGACCATGAGTGATCAAAAGCACGGTAACAACTTCGGATATCTTGCAGAATCGAGCTGGGTATCACAGCAACTTTTACAATTCACAATTGACGACAACGAAGATAAAGGGCGCAACATATCACTCACGAGGAAAAGCAAATACGATGTAAGCATTAGCGCATTGTTGTCAATACAGTAAGAAGTACTGCATGCTCGCGTAGTGTTATGTGAAAGGGTACAGTTCATACGACGTACGATACTTAAATCAAAGAAACAAGTAATTCTGCTGTAACGGGGCGTAGTCGGATGGTGTAGTGGTAAGTTAGATTGCTAACATAGGTTCGATTCCTCGATTCTACTAGATATTACCCAGTAGCCTTCACAGCAGTACAGCAGTCGTTTCTAGGCTGCTTCTCGACTCTAAATTACGATCGCACTCAATTTGAGACGAATCGCATTGATGCCGACTTCGATCGACCCAGACAGTTCAGCAACCTACGCAACTACCACTTCCGGACGCCGCTAGACCTCCTCCTAGTGCCAGACCTTGATGACACCTGTCTGCGATATCCAATGGTTGAGAACATCTGCCGATTGAGATTTGCAAGAACACTTCTATGCGCTTTTCTTCCATGTCGGACTGTGACTATGCTAATCCCGTTCTGTTTCGCTGTACTTCTAGAGCAAAGGTGGTCTGTGACACCTTGTTATGCATTTTAATGACACCTTACTTTATACACGAAAAGACCTGATTCATCGGGTGCAATACAATAGCTCCAATGGTCAATCAACCAGCTGGTGAGTAAGCAAAACCACTACAAGCAAATCACACCACCCTTTTCACGTTTTCATAAGGTCTCAAACACCACTATCATCATCTCAAGCATGAGGCGGGCATAATACCTCCAGCTATTCCTCCTCAAGAAACACCAGCGAGTATAGCATAACCTAATCCCAACATTGACATTGCGTGATGCATGTGAACTAGCGCTTATGCACGCTTACATCTGCATTATCCGCATTAGGACAATGAATCCCGGACATGCTTACTCTGCCCCATTCCGTCTTACGCTGTGCTACTATGCCTATCTCATGTAACACCAAGCTCATATATTCTGACTCTTACACGCCAAACCCTGAATTTCGCGAACGCTGGCCTTACACACACACCACTGAGAACCTCTCGTTCTCGCTGCATTATCTCCAAAACAAAATATGTCACCGACCACCACTACAACCGCATCAACCATCCCTCATTCACACAAAATCCTACAGCACTACTGGACGGACGTCCCTATCCACGAAGGAGATCTCCTCCTTCCCGCACGCGAAAAGTTCAATACATATGCCTTGTACAATATGCTTGGGCTAGCTCTGGGATGGTTGATTATGCCGTATTTTGGCTAGGAGTTCGGCGGTGGTGGTGAAATTAGTCTGTCTTCTGACAGTGAACACACGCGTTGAGCAAGCCTAGTAAGCTATCAAACAACGACGTTGCGCTCTCTTTCCAAACACCTCGCTCACTTACTACATCATTATCCACATTACCTCCCCCGTCCATTCCCATACATCGCACACGTGCGCATCACAGCCTCCCCCCCATCCATCCTCACCCATCTACTGCGTAGCAGCCCAAGCCGCAACCCAAGCCAATGCACTATTCCAATTAACCGCCACCTCATTAGTACTATAACTATTACAATCATCCACATAGCACAACTGTCCCACGCATCCCACCAGCACATCGTCCGCCGGCGGGTCGGCGGGGCTGCTATTCGCGCCTCCCGCCATCGCACCAGCGGGCGCCCGAGGCACAAGCACGTCCTGCGGGATGAGCTCGCTTAGTTCGGCGGCGTAGAGGCGGGAGTGGATGTTGCGTGTGGATTTGGTACCGTAGTGCAGGATGTAGCTTTGGGCGAGGGCGTTGCGGCCGAGGATGTAGTCGATGCCCGTGAGGGCGGAGGTGCGGTAGGTGCTGTTTTGGGAGAGATCGTAGGCTGTTGCCACGGTGAGGATGGAGTTTAGTTGGTTGGAGTTTGAGCCCTGTATGCAAGAGGGGAAGGGTGGTTAGTGTGTTGTTACACCTTGAGCGAGGATTCAACGGGCTGGGTGGTAGCCGTGGGCAAGGGAAGTGTAGAAGACTTGGAGTGGAGAAAATGTGAGTGACTTACCCATGGATAGGAGGTCAAGAAAGAGCCTGTGGGTTGGGTGGCTTGTACGGCCATATAGTTTTGGGCTCCGGTGAGGATAGTATTGATGATTGCGGATCTGTTCGGGTGGGCGTTTGGTACAACGGCAAGAGAGATCGCTCCGAGTGCTGCAGTTGAGGCCCATGAGAAACCACCTGGGTATGCTGTCAGATGCTATTGTCACGAAGGTGATCGAGCGACCCCAACATACCTGCTGGGAAGATTGCGCTAGCATTGAGGCTCGAGTAAGGATTTGCGGCCAGATCGGTCAAATACGCGTTATCATTCGTAGTGATGTATAGCTCAGCTGCAGCCCAAAACCACTCGTCAGTAACGTCATTGTCCGAATAAGCACCACCACCAAGATCCCAATCATTGCCGGACGCATAAATGGTTGGTGCTCTCTTAGTAGCAGCATATGCAGTCTTTGCTGCAGAGAGACATTGAGCAGCAAAAGCGGCATCATACTGAGCCCAAAGACGAGCGCTTTGTGCAGCAGTAGCGGCCATGTTGAGTGTACCGGCAGTGGAAGGACGATGAAGTTCACGACGACTAGAATCGGTATCGGGCAACGTTGGCAGAGGTGTCCATTCGTTACCGTGCATCTTGTGGTGGACGAGACCGCTCATGTCGATGTATGAGCCGTTGAAGAGCTGTGGTGGTGAGTTTGCGGGAACTTGCATTTTGAGCATGAAAGCCATTTCCCAGCGTGCTTCGTCGAGCCAATCTGGGTAGCCATTTGCCCGCTCGGGAATTCGTAGAGAGCCGTCACCGAGAGCATAGGCAGCATCACCAGCTGTGTACAGAGCTCGTTCATAGGCTTGGTTGATGGTCCAAGTAGAGATGCCACCATTAACCACGTACTTCTGGAGGGCTATCAGTATAATGCGCTTGACGTACGATTGGAGTTGCTTACACCTTGGTCACCAGCATCGTACCAGCCCTGAGATACATCCAGAGTGTAATTGCAGGTCCAGGGTTCGCCATCTGTTACATTACCTTCCCATGCGTATTGGCAAGGAGTAACCAGATCGCCCTAACTTTGTTAGCTCTATTTCATAAATGCTGATGCTTTCGCTTAGCTCACTCACAGTGTTGGGTGGAACGTTCAGATGTCCAGCAGGTCGAGCATATTGTGTGTCAGCAAGTTCAGCGTCAATAGCAATACCACTACGTTGCTGGTAAAAGAATTGCATCGAATCCTGTCTCAAACCGTCATACAATGTGGAGGAAATGGCAAAAGGAAAGCTCGTAGCACCAATGCCAGTTGTAACAATATAGCCGGTACCTTCTTGCGAATAAGAGGAGAAATCGATGGTATGAGCATTAAGACCAGAAGAGGTATCATTGCCAAAAACGACAGAGTAACCTGTAGACACCGTGGCACCATCGTTATTGACGAGTGTCCAGTTGACTGGTGACTTGCTTTGAGTGACCAATGTAGCACGCTTAGGTCCTGATGGAAGATAGCCGAGCTGGTTGACTTTGACTGCTGGACCTTGATCTTGAACATATGGTAGACGGTTGATGCGGTGCAGAGATACGCCACTAAGACACACTTGTGTGGTGACGTTGGAAAGCGGGAGAAATTTGATTGTTAGCGTAGTGTTGTCGCCTTGGTTAGCAGGTGAATAAGGGAAGCTAAATGCATGTGGTGAAGTTGTGAGTGGAACTTGAGTAGTGTTCAGGTTGGGCCTAGTCTGTTTAGCTCAAGTCGATACCACAATGACTATCGCGGGTCTCACCCAACAGGAGCGCCACCAGCGGAAGGATCGCTGCCCTGTGTATTGAGCCAGAGATTGATGCCATGTGAAGCATAGGCGGTGAAATTTAAGTAGTAAATGTCTATCAAGATATTAACGTATCGCTCTACCATTGAGCTATGAAGGCTTTACCGACCATTCTTGACCTCTGTAAAGTTGTTCGTGGTTTGAATGAAGCTTGCATTCGCGCTGGCACCTGCAGGTACATTCACACAGAGGGAGCTATTCTCCAGAGCACCTGGAGGCTGGACTAGCCATCCATTCGTAGCATTGGTAAAATCGCCGTTAACGATCAAATTCGGCGTTCCAAGAGGGTCTTGCTCGACAGGCTGTTGTCTCTTGAGTACAAGAGGTGTGGCATGGACTGCAGTCAGGGTGACCAGTGCCGACAGATAGGCGAGAACTGACCGCATGCTGAACAAAATCGTATTTGTGACAGACTGAGGATAAAAGCGAAGGAGAGGTTCACAAGGCAATATATACATCACAGTACGGAACTACCACGCTTCGGTTTCCGATATGGAGGCCACAAGCATGTCACAGCATGCTCTAGCGGGGGGACGCCAGCCCACCAGTGGATCTTCAATACATATTTTGGACCTGGTAGTGAGGTCACGATCGCGGCAAAATCGACACTTTGTGTGCAGATCTGCAGGTTCACATTAGTTCAACAGGCATCACTGCCAATGAGAGAACAATGCTAGATGGGACGGCGGCGGAGGTTGTGACTCCATCGAGCAAGTTCATGCACAGGAGTGAGGTTGGTGGTGGGACTAACCTACAAGTGAGGGGTAGATATACTGGGGTCGCTTAGACGGGAAAATGACCACGGTGTCTCTTTAGCCGTATGTAGCACAGAGGTGGTTCGAGCAATCGTGTACCAAGCTCAATCATTGTCGAAAACATGACTTCTCACTGTTATACAAAATGCTACATAGGGTATCTAAGATTTCATACTCACTCGCTAGATCAACTCGTCAATAATCCCAGCATCATCACTCTCCAATTGCTGCCAAGGCCACGTCAATCTTCCTCAATAACTCCTCTCGATCCTCCAAACCAATCGAGAACCTGATCAGATTCTTCTCAGCTCCATATCCTGCCGCCCAGTCCAGCTCGGTATAATGCGCCAGCAATGTATATGGGCTCGCCAGCGTAAAATTCGTGCCTAGACTGGGTCCTTTCTCCGTATCAAGATTATCGTAGAACGCAATAACATCAGCATCGGTGTAAAAGGTAGCACTAAGAAGACCGCCGTAACCGCCAGATGGAGTACGGCAAGCATCGTAGAAAGGACGAGATGGGACGACTTTGGGGTAGTAAACGCATTTTACTAAGAAGTGTGTTAATGATAGCCGTGAGGAGGTTGATGCATTTCTTACCTTTGGGATGCGCTTGCAATCGTTCGCAAAGCGCTTCCGCATTGTCGTTGATGCGTTCGATACGTGCTACAAAGTCCCTACTGTTGCGCTCGAGGAAGATGGCGTCCTCAGGCCAGAATGTATCCTCAAACTCTCGGTCGTAGGTGCCTTTCAGCATCTTGTAATACCTACTCGCAGGATTCAAGATTGCTGCACCGCCCATCACATTGCCATCACCGCTGAACACCTTCGTAAGACTGCTGACTACGATATCTGCGTACGGCAGTACAGAGACATTCATGAAGTTTCCAACTGTCTCATCAATCACCACTGCAAAGTCGTACTTGTCTGCCAGTACTCGAATGCGCTTCAGGTCTGGCGATCGTAGTAAAGGATTGCTGGGAAACTCGCAGAACAGGCAGAGGAAACGCTCGCCACTTTCAAGACGCTTTTCGAAATCGTCAAGATCTTCTGGTGTACCAAAACCGTAAAAGACAGCACCAGGTCCAAACTTCTCTAGCACTTTCAGCGTGTCGATATAAGGGAATCCGTAGCATATTGATTTTCGTGGTCCGCGTGCTAGCATAAGCTGTCTGTGCGCATTGTAAATTGAGTTCATACCACAAGGATAAAGATACACATCATCGACGGAGAACCCTGGCACTTGCCGCGCACGGCTGTGGTCTGGTTCTGATCGAAGCGCATCATGTAGTTCGAGATCAGTAGTGAGTGTTCCTGCTATCCGTCTTTTTATGGCTTGCTTCGCCTGATCTGCCAGCTCGAGGTTTAAATTGCGACCGAATCGTTCTTCCAGAAAACGTGAACTTTCCAGGTCGCCATTACCAAAGCTACTATTCGTTGGACTACTCGAAGTTGCGCTATCCAGGGACGTGACAGCCTTCCTGTACCGCTTTGGACCTCTGGATTGCCGTGTCATCTCTTCAGCTACAGATTTCTCAATCAATCCTCCTTGTTCATATTCTTCCCTTGCGTATTCTGCTCGCCTACTTTGTACTCCTTCTCCTGTATGTTGCCAAAATTGTTTTGCGAATGGAAAGCAGTGACCAGGGAAAAAAAGCGCGGAGAAGGGTGTCCATACTGTGACAGGTGTTTCGGGGAGTTTTGGATTATGCACAAAGTCGAGAACGTAGATGCGCGACTTGTCTTCATGGGATACACGGTATTGAACAAACGCAAGCGCACGGCGAGCCGCATGAGGTGAAGTGAAGAGCATGGCCTGGTCGTCTGGAAGTCCATGATTCCGGACAAGTAATTCGGCGAAGGAGGATATTATGGGGTGGACGAAGAACCTGTGTGTTCTCATCAGTACAAGCCTAACAACAAAAGCCTGAGGATAAAGACAGACCTCGGATAACCACATATCATCTTCTTAACAACCCAATCTTGGCCCTCTTCATAGCCTACATTGGTCGACCACGTTGGAAGAGATACACTGACAGCCTGAGAACGGTGGTCAGCATGATACTGGGAGAAGTACGACATGGAGCGGCGCTCACGTGAGGAGTGTCTGCTGGGATGCTTTGACCTAGCCTGGCTGCCTGGGCAGGAGACATGCCATGTTGTTCGGTCTGGTAGGAAGCGACCGCCGCTGTCATGATGAGGATACTGCGAATTGGAGACCAAGGATTGGGGAAGAGGTGGAAGTAGTGGTGGTAAATGAACAATTATGAGTGATTCGACATAGCGTTTCAATGGCAAATGTAGGCAAATGTAGGGTCCAGTTTTACCGACCTTCGGCGCCGTTAGCCCCGCAATCTTTAATCTTTTTTTCGATAGACGCAGGTATCACTCGATTTGCAGCACACTCACCATCATAAGCTTGCTATGTCGCTGAGACCGACTAAAAGGAGACGAGTGTCGCCGCCAGACGAACATGAAATACCCAAAGTCTCAGCAGAGTTGGCGGGATTACCTGATGAAAGCGATGATGGTGGTGAAGACGATGTTATTAGAGATGTAGACGAAGAAGACAGTGAAGACAGTGAAGACAGTGAAGAGGAAGAGAAGGACGCAGGAGATCTAGAAGACGACGATGAAGATGAGGATATAACCGACGACGAAGACGTGGTAGGAAGAGACGAGGACGATACGGCGCAAATCGCCAAGACCAGCGCAGATGCAACAGGTAGACCACCTGCGAGTGGTCTGTCCTCTACGAAGTCAACATCACAGGCGCGACCGAAACCTCTCAAAGTATCCCTCAGTGGTGTAAATACGTTCAAGATGCAAGTCGAAGATTTACTCAACAATGCTCGTCCGAATTATGGTGGTCGGGAGGCGCCCGCCGAAGATATGCTCAGGAAGATCAAGAATGTGATTGAGAACGTGAGCGACCAAGCACCTATGCCAGCTGAGCAGGCGCAGAAAAACATGTTGAAGCACAAAATTGTTATTCCATTCTCGGATCCGCCTCCACCTATAGATGCGCAATACAAACTAGGCTTCAGCAAACCAGCAAGCATAAACGTGACTGGAAGCTATGCGTTGAAGACTGCGACGAGAGACAACGATAGATTGACACTCGACCTCGTTGTGACGATGCCTACGTCTTTGTTCACGAAGAAGGACTATCTAGACTATCGCTATTTCCATAAAAGAGCTTATTATTTGGCGTGTATCGCCCAAGCACTACGCTCGGCAAAGGATCTACCTGCTACGTATGAGTTCACTCACACATCAGGGAACAATCTTCTACCTATCATAATAGTCAAGGCGAAGCCAGAGACAGAATTTGCAAAGTCACAATGCGACATTCACATCATGTTGGCTATTTCAGAAAACTTTTTTGCGATGGCGAAGACGTTACCGAATAAATGTTGCGTTAGGACGAGTAATTCAACCACGGATGCTTCTGCAACCACCAAGACTAGTCCCACGCCATTCTATAATTCGACCCTACGAGGAGATAGTTCTGTCACATCCTACCTAAAGCTACTTCATGGCTCTGGCACTAAATGCGCAGGCTATAGAGATGCCTGTCTTTTAGGACGTGTATGGTTGAAGCAACGAGATATTGCAGGCTCCATTGGTAAAGGTGGGTTTGGTGACTTCGAATGGGCTGCACTTGTGGCGCTGCTGCTTCAAGGTGGAGGTGCCAAGGGTAAGCCTGTACTGTTGTCGACTTATGACGGCCAGCAATTGTTTCGAGCTACGCTTGTTTTTTTAGCGAGCAAGGACTTAAGCAGACAGCCGGTCGTTATTGGTGCAGTAGATTCCGCTACTATCAAAGTTTCTGGACAACCAATGGTGTATGATGAGGCACGAGGTGTCAATATTCTTTACAAAATGACACATTCGTCATACAGATCATTGCAAAAGCATGCACAAACCACCATCAGAATGCTAAGCGGCAACGTTGAAGGACAATTCGATGCTACCTTTGCAACTCAGATTGCCCAACCACTGATTCGATTCGATCTTCTTGCAGAGGCGACGCTTTTGGAAGAACAGACCAAGCGACTTGAACAGAAAAGAAAGAACGATCATCCTAGTAGAACACAGCACATCTGGGAGCTCCTGTCGCAAGGACTAGGAAACCGAGTTACGAATCTGAATGTGATAGCTACCGAGCGCGCGTCGTGGCCTATAGATGCTGCTCGATCACGTCAAGCACCGATTACCATTTCCATGGGTTTACTACTCGATCCAACCAACGCAACGCGGACAGTCGAACGAGGTCCGTCAGCAGAGGAGCCTCAGGCTGCCGCTACGTTTCGTGATTTCTGGGGAGGAAAAGCAGAATTACGCCGCTTCAAGGATGGTTCAATCCTTGAGAGTGTGGTTTGGAAGACGACTGGCGCCATTAGCTTGACAAAAGAGATTGTGACACACATCTTGCAACAACGTCTTTCCGTTTCCTGTACTTTCGTTGGCAACAGCTTCGATGGTGTTCCTGGTGTGGAAGATGTGCTCACTGCAAGCGCCGGTTTCGATAACCTGCGTACTGCCTATCGCACTCTTGAAGAAAACATTAGATCTCTCGAAGGTCTTCCACTATCCATCCGCCAGTTTCAAGCATCAGACCCTCTTCTCCGATCCACTTCGCCCACCACACCGTTTACCCCAACATACAGCAAAGAAAACCCAGCGTCAGTCGTTTTGCAATTTGAAGGCTCCGGCCGCTGGCCTGACGACCTGCAAGCCATTCAAATGACCAAAATCGCCTTCCTCCTCCGCATCGACCAACTTCTAGCAGCCGCACACCCCAATCTCACCACCAAGCTCGGCCTCGAAAACACCTCTTCCATCCCAGACAGTTCCAATATCCTCAACCAATCCTACCTCGACATCATCTACCCCTTTTCCGCGGCCTTCCGTCTCCGCATCCACCACGACCGCGAATCCACCCTCCTCGAACGCCGTCTCGCCGACAAAACAGGCACCATCTCCGCCAAAGACCGCGAAACAGCCGCGCTCGCCCTGGCAATCTACAAGCGCGACTTCCTCGCCACACCCATCCACACGCAAGCCATCCAAACACTATGCACACGCCACCCTGCCTTCTTAGCCAGCGTGCGGCTGACCAAAGCCTGGATCGCCGCACACCTCCTCTCCCCGCACTTTTCCCCGGAACTCATCGAACTGCTCGTCGCCCGCTCCTTCTTGCACCCGTACCCGTGGCATCCTGCGCCGAGTTCACCTCAGACTGGGTTTCTGCGTACGCTGCATTTTCTGTCGACGTGGGATTGGCGCATCGAGCCGCTGATTGTTGATTTCAGTGGCGGTGCTGATCTAAAAAGGTCGGACGTGGAGGCGGTGCAAACGCGGTTTGAGGCGTGGCGCAGACTGGATCCGGGGATGAATCGGGTCGTGCTGTTTGCGGCGACGAATTATGCAGGCGAAGGCACGACGTGGAGTGAATGGAGCCCGGGGAAGGTTGTGGCGGGCAGGATGACTGCGTTGGCGCGTGCTGCTGTAGGTGTTGTAAGGGAACAGGCACTGCAGATGGATATGGCAGCGTTGTTCAAGTCGTCGCTCAAGGATTTCGACTTTGTTATACATGTTGCCCCGAAGTTTCGTCGAAAGGGCAAGGTGATAAAAGGCGGGAACGAGAAAAGCAAGTATAAGAACCTGCAACTAGGCAAGATTTTGCCTGATCCGGAGCTTGTTGGCTTTGAGGCGGTCAGAGAGTATTTTGCAGAACTGCAGAGGCTGTTTGGTGATGCGGTTGTGCTGTTTGCGGATCAAGGCAGTTGGGAGGTTGTCGCGGGCTTGTGGAGTCCGCATACGGAGAGGAGGAAGTTTAAGGTTAGTTTGGGATATTCGAGCGCGCCTGTTGCGGAGGGTGTGGGTAAGAGGACGAGGGAGGTGGAGCAGAGTGGGATGGATGGTGAAGCGCACAAGGATAATGAGGTTGAAGTGGTCATCAATAAAGATGCTATGCTGAGTGAGATGGCAAGATTGGGAGGTGATATTGTTGCTAAGATTGAGAAGAACAGATAGGTATTTGACCAAGATCAAGGAGACATAGTATACACATTCAGAAGCCAATATTCACCCCATCTTTAATGCTCTTTGCTAGAAATGAAAAATCTGCAGGTTAAAATTGCCTGATACAGCCTAGTACGATCGAATCGAGATACCCCGCAATGATTCGCATGATGCAGATCAATGACGTTTTGAGAAATGCGATGCGCTCATGAATTTGCCATATTGGACCACCGTGTCATCGTATTCTTTCTTGCTTCAACTATACTTACAATACAACCTTCAATCCATCAATTCTCACACCACAAAGCACATTCACCTACCACAGTAGTCTCAACAAAACAACATGCCCGGAAACGTAGGAATCGACGTCAAGACACACAATGGTACTTTCCACCTCATTCTCCTCCCCCGTCCCTTCTCCCCTCAACTAACTCCCTCGCAGTCTTCGGCAAACCCCTCTACGCCCACAGCAAAAACCCACCCACCGGCTACGCCCGCGACGGCTTTTGCCGCGCCCCCTCCGAAGATAAATCCAACCACAGCGTCGCCGGCACCGTAACCGCAGAATTCCTCGACTTCTCCGCCAGCAAAGGCAATGACCTGCGCAAACAGGTCAACCTGCAACCCGGCCAAAAATGGTGCCTTTGTGCCTCTCGCTGGAAAGAAGCATTTGATGCCGCTGCCGGCAACGCGAGTGATAAGCGCGTGCCCAAGGTGAATTTGGAAGCGACGGATAAGAGGGCGTTGGAGGTGGTGGGGTTGAAGGATTTGAAGATGTTTGCGAGTGAGGGGGAGGTGGAGGGGGATGCGATTACGCCGGATAAGAATGGGAGAGGGCCGGTGAAGGAGAGTCAGGTTATTGGCGGTCAGGTTAGTACGGGGAAGAGTGCTGCTGTTGAGGGACCGTTGGTGTCGGGGTCGAGGGGGCAAAATTGAGGTGGGAAGGTGTAAATACAGCTCATGAGCATTGAGGTTTTGTGAGTGGTGAAAGGATGTGTAATATAGAACAAACGCACAATCATCTGTTCGTACGGAAAGCATAAGTCTTTTTTGAAGCTGATTGACAACGTAAAGCAATTAAATCAAGCCCTTCGTACTTCACCTGCACCCACTGATGATATGTTGTGAGATATCGGAATGTATGCGGGAGAACAAGTCACATATGCCACATAACATGCACACCATCTGCTTTCTCTCCTTCGCGAGCGCATCTTCACTCATTCACAGCCCTTCCTTGCAACTTCAAAACTTCATCCCCATATCTAAACCACCAGATCACATCGTAGTCCACTAAGTATAGGTGAAAATCGTACCAAGTCTGGGATTGCTCCATTGATACATCCTTGACACTCACGATTGAGCCTGCTAGAGGACGCGTAAGGTGTAATTCTTGCTTTTCAGACTCATAATGATGGGATGTAATGACTCCAGGAGTCGATTCGGTATCGTGGAGTTGCAGAAGAAGTGAGTGAATCGCTTCGTAGCGAGGCGGCGCCATGCTGATAATTACAGGTAGAACAATCGCGCTCCACCAACTTCGGTATAGCGTTCACAGATACCTAAGCGTACTTACTCTTCTACACTCTCCCCTTCGCTTCTACCCGTCAGTGTCAACACAGCGTCCGCATATCTGTACGTGGTAATCGCATCATAGTGCAAAAGCTGCTTGACAAATGCCATCAAGATTTCTAAGTTCTCCTCGGATATGTTCTCTATGATGACTTTACTCCCGTTCGCTAATGGAACAAGCCGAAGTTCGTGCGTCGTGGCGTCGTACTGAGAACTTTCTATGATGCCTGAAGAAGCCTTGCTAGGATATAGCTGGGAGAGAAACGGTAGGATGACTTTGTAGCGAGTTGGCACCATGCCGATGACGACAGCTCTTGCAGACGAGGTATTTGTTTGTGATATCATCTTGAGAGAGAGAGACTGGGAGAAGTGTGTAAACAATATTGATAGCAAATAGTGATGGTGCAAGATTGGAAAGAAAGACGTATAGGTGAGTGAGGGGGTATGGGCATATATACAGAACAGATGAGTCACTGTGGCTTGATATGCCGAAACTGGATTTTTTTTTGTACTGCAATTCACGCCAGATATGTGGGAGCTGTAATTGGAAGCTCACAAGCGACATCAATTCATTCATGCACGAACAAGCACGAAAGAGTGACGAGGACAAGACAAGATGATGTTCTGATGTTTCGTCTTCGGCGTCAAGCTAAGCTTATTTCAGTGGCGTTCGCCCTAACAACGAGAAGGCGGGTGAAGTGGGGCAATTGCGCACGACCTTGAAGCCGATCGTGCTTCGTAAAGACCATGTTTCGAGCTCGTTTCAGGTTCGCAGTAAATATAGAGTGATAGCATCCATTTCAGTCTTTCGATAGAGGAGATAGGGACGTGTCAGTATCTGATGCCCAATCTGAGACAAGTAACACAACCTGAAACACGCCTTGACACGTGAATCGGCCCAGCCTCCGCCAGCCACACCTTCTCTCCAGCCTTTGCAAATGTATGATAACACTGTCATGTCGCGCAATACTCTGGCTTGCTCAAAAGCAGGCTCGAAGCCTCTGTCTTACTGCCATACATCCTACACATACTCTCGACAGCTTCATTCGACCTTCCTGCCTTAGCCTTTGCGCACCCGTAGGAAGCTGCAACACAATCCCCTTCCCTCTTCCCTCCTTGCATCACAACTGCCTTTATTCAGTCAAGCAAGAGCGTAGTCATCTTGTACACAAAATGGCACGCACAGAAACCACCGTCCAGCTTCACCGCCATCAACACCGCTTCTTCTGGCCCCTCTCCTTCATCCTCTTCTGGCTTTTGGTCATGTGGGCATCTGCCATAACACAAATCGTCGTCTACGCACTCTTCATGCAACAGCAGAGTCAACTTCAAGTTGGAACGCCATGGTAAGCCACACACACATATACCAGTGTACACTACAGACACAGACTAACACCTTTCTTCTCCGTCCCCAGGCTTTTCCCGTATGGTATCACTGTCGGAGCAATGACAGTCGTCTTCCTACTGTACATCAACATCCAGATGGCTGGCCAGGGGCTAGTACCGCAACCGATGATGCTTCTCTCCTTCGTCTACTTCGCACTATACCTCACCGGCCTCATCGAGACATCGATACAACTCTTCGGAGCTGGAAATGTCAGTCAGAATTGCTCAAGATACATCTCTGGCATGCCAGTCAAAGGAGCTTCACCTCTGACCCTGGCGTGGTTGGAACAGAATAGCATTTGTAAGTTGTTGCAATGTTGAAGAAGGGCACGATATGGAATGAAAGAGCTGACTTTTTTCATCATAGGTCAAAGCTGGTACAGCTCTTTTGCTTTCTGGATTGTTGGATTGGTGTTTTTGGTCTGGATGTTCTTCCAGGCTATTAGCGTTAGTCGGAATCAGGTGGATGAAGATCAGGAATTTGCCGGTGGTGGATATGTTTGAAGTGAAAGAGCGAGATTTGAAACGTGTTCCATCCTGCCGCACATGACTTGAGCTGCTTCTATAACGTGCAAAAAGTGAAGCACGATTCTCTTGCGAATCGACTTGATCTTCACACCTCACTCCAGGGCTCTACAACACCACAAGCTCCTCTGCTTCACTCTCCATCTTCATCCGACACACAAGCGTCCTTTTGCCTCGTGCACATCGGCCAGGACCAACCCCACCAACCTCTATCGCAATTCGCAAATCATATCCTCGAGTCTCGACTCCTTCAACTTTCAAGTAAGATAACTCGTCGCATGGCTCATGAACTATGTCTAACATAACCTAGCTTTGATGGGGATGTAATTACTGTTCATGCCGGCAATCCCGGCAGTCCGACAGTCTTTAAGGTTCACGAAAAGATTGCTTGCTCAAACTCGAAGTTCTTCAAAGCAGCCATGGCGCATGATTTTAAGGAACGCAAAAGCCGACTCATACGTCTGCCAGAGGACTTGCCTGACACCTTCCGAGTCTGGCTCAACTGGGTCATGGAGCACACTATCCTGAGCCCAATCAGCACAGGTGTGGGACTTGAATCTACCAAAGAGTTCACTCGTCTTGTGGACGCATACATTCTCGGTCAAAAACTCGTTGATGTAGCCTTTCAGGACGCTATAATGGACGCCATTGTTGCAAAAGCATGGACAAAAGACAGCAAAGGTTGCTTACCGACCCTGGGTCCCTCGCAGATACTTACGATATACCAAGAGACCCTGCCTGATTCTGCGTTGCGTCATTTCGTCGTTGATCAATAGGCCAGTCGTGGGCTGCGGGTTTGGATGGGAACTGGTGCGAGGCGATACGACCACGACTTTCTTTTCGATCTAGCCCTTCGGTTCATGGATCAGCGTGGCGAAACGGAGCTTGAGTTGCCTAAATCGTGTTGCTATCATGCACATGAGAAGGCCGGCATGTTCTGCTACAGGAAGATCCACAAGAAATGAACTAGCAAATTAAAGCATGCAACACCATTTGGTTATTTGGTGTCCTCTGGACAGTTGACAGGAAGTCGTGATGAACAAACGACGGCACCTTCCGACGCAAGTGTGTGTGCTTGGAGCGCTGCAGCTCAATGCATATATGGACTGCTGGCTTTGAACACGAGCGTCGAGAACAGATTGGAACACTAAAGGAAATTCACAATGGGCTTTACTATCTCGAATTTCTTCAGGATGAAGCTGTTGCGATGGTTTTTGCTGGACTTATTTTTCGACATCAAGATTCGTTATTTCTGCTTTACACGATATTCAAATTAATACTAATGGTTTTCAAAATTGACACGAAATCAACTTAATCTCCTTGCCTGGGCTTTTCATGCTTTGGGCCTTGTTTGACGTGAAAGAGCGGGGTCTTGAACATGTTCATCCTAAATCATAACTTGAGCTGACTGCACCCGAGCTACGCTCTCCATCGGACAGTTCACATTCGGTCGATCCAACGGTATGTTCTACTTCATGAAAGAAGTAAAACTCAATGTGAATGACCTCTTCGACCTCTTCGAGGATCACTCAAACTTCACATATACCCTTCAACGACTCAACTTCTACGACTACATATTCATCTCGGACCAAATTCGACTGTGGTTCAAGCACGCTTTTCATCCTATTTTTTTCGAGCAGCTGCGAAAATAATCTGCTAGCGATTATGAACACTCCAGCAAAGTCCGAGAATGTCACAATCAAAGGCAATGGTAGCATCGAAAGACCTAGCTTCGATCTTCGAGTTCCAATCTCCTCCGGTAACAAGTGGGTTTATCCGTGAGCCATGTTGTGTGAGCGATTTCTGACTCGATTGCAGCTTCTGCAAAAACATACTTACGTTTCACGTTGGCGAAAAAAAAAAATGCTGTTAACGAAGTTACATGCTGAACCCCATTCAAGTATCTCTAAAAGGTCATTACATCTCCACCCAAGAAGAACACAGCAGGTATCATCTATCTGCCAGAAACAGATCCGGATATCTTTCGCGTTTGGCTGAATTGGAACAAGTCTCACAGAATCATGAGCCCTATGACCAATGTAAGAGACACAACCTTTGACCAAGACGTCGAATACATGCACCTAATCAAGGCATACATTCTTGGCGTGTTTCTGGACGATTTCAAATTCCAAGACGCTACATCAGATGCCATGCTTGCGAAGGCGCAGACGGTCATGAATGATGGATTTAGATACTGTCCAGGTGTAGATCCCATAAACTTGGTGTACAAAAACACTTCCCGTGGTTCACTCTTACGTCAAATGGTGCTTGATATGTACGTTGAAGAAGCAATGCCAGACAGGATGGACGATGCAGATGAGCATTACACCTACGACTCTGACTTCATGGCCGAATTGGCATTAGGTTTGATGGGAAAACGTGGAAGCCTGGCTATTGATGACGAAGAAGCTGAGGACGAAGACGAAAACATGAGCGACGAGGACGGTGATGAGCTTGAAGACGAGGAGCAAGAAACTACCGACCCATGTCGTTACCACGAACATGTTCGTACGGGTATGCCTTGCTACCGGACCGTCTTCAAGAAATACCTCTGATTCTGAAGGAGGTTATTATTCAACAAGGCTTGAATCTGACATCGTCTACAGCCTGTCAGTACTTCGCACGAAAAGGCTGGCATGTTCTGCTGCACAAAAGTCCACAAGAAGGCAGAGTAGTAAATGCAAGGATGCCACACGATTAGAAGACGTCGTGGAGCCTATTGAAACATTGGAGGAAGTCACGACGAGCCACACTCTTCCGGAAGTTCCTAAAAAGACTATGCGATGATTATTTTCTAGACTTACTCTCGACAACAAGACTCGTCATTTCCTGCATTGCACAAGATTAAGAGTTGATATTAATGATGTTCCAAATTGACACGGAATCAAGTTAACCTCCTTCCCTAGACATTTCGTGTCATATTTTTCGTGCCCTGGTCTGAAACATGTTTTATCTTATCTAACATGACTTGAGCTGGATCTGTAACGGTCCACGGTTGTGTGACGCGCTCCAATTTCACATTGAATGCAGTCTCCTCCTCTGCTTCACTGACGCTAGCTCTACTTTCACCTGAATATCCTCCCAGCCGTTCACCTTGGACCTCCTTGATCATCCACAAGCAGGACATCCCATCGACAAGAACCCGATCAATCTTTCTGTTCTGCCGCTGTACGACATCAACAGATGCCTCGGACCATCTCAGAAGCCACCGCTGCAATGTCACATGATCGAACTAGCATGTCGCCGGATACTGCCTCTAGCTGGCAAGAGCAGTTCGCTCCTCAATCCAGACTTGATCTTCGAACTCCAATCACTTCGTCACTCAAGTCAGACTTTACCCAAGCATATTTACCTTCCCAATGCTAACATTGTATCAGTTTTGGCGAAGAGATACTCACAGTGCGTGTCGGCGACAGTGGTAACTTCAAAGAATTCAAAATAGACCAGATTGCAGCTTGCTCCAACTCCAGCTTTTTCCGAGCAGCTATGGCGCATGACTTCAAAGAGGCGAAGACACGAGTGGTAAACCTGACGGCCGAGGATCTAGTCATGTTCAAAGTCTGGCTCCATTGGATTATGGCACGCACAATCTCAAGTCCAATATTACCTACAAATGCAAAGATCGACGACGACGTTGAGTTCGATCATCTGGTCAAGACATATGCTCTTGGTGAAAAGGTAGATGATGTGGGCTTCAAAGATGTTGTCATTGATGCTATATGTGCGAAGTCTTTCGACAATAATGCCCGTGGCAAAAGGTACTTTCTAGGAGGCGAATCCACAGGCTTGGTGTGGCGCGCAACATTGCCTGGCTCTCCTCTACGCAAGTTGGTTCTTGACCAGCACGTTCTTCTGGCCGATCCTGAGTGGTTCTCGGGACACAAAGAGCCATTCGAGTACGACTTCCTCCTCGATCTAGCTTTGGAGTTTGCAAACGTGAAACGAACGAAGCCAACTCAAGAGATTTGTTACTATCATAGCCATGACAAGGTGGGGCTGCCTTGCTACAGGCAGATGTACGAGATGGCGTCTAAGGGAAAGGCATGTCTTCACAAAGATTTTGAGGTTTTCTCAGCTCCTTGAGTGCTATTCTGTGAAGGGTTCTCTTTCGCTTCAATGTCGTTGCGACAGGTTTTGATCTCGGTCTCGAAGCTATCACCGATTCTTCCAGAAGATGGTGGAAGCGGGTTCCAATGGAGATCGTCATCCAATGACAGTATGAATATACCGCATGTTCCTGCCAGTCCGTTGCCTGGGCAACCTGGCAGCGAGATGGAGTTATTATTGCTGATTGCTGATATGACTAAGTGATGAATCGGAGAAGTGGTGTGGTGCTTCCCTTTACTTTGAGGTGATGCTAGTGATCGTGATGAATAATGATTGTTGATGGTGGTAATCATTGATGTTGATAATGGTTGATAGATAGCTTGAAGCAAGCAGGTATCAATGCATTGTTCAATGCCAAATGTGAGCTTCGTATGGGTAACTTACTGCTCGTAGATCGGCCCAGTTTATCGTGTGCCAACACCACGCGCGCCGCTGCACCCTTCTTCTTTCGCATATGCACCAGTGTACCCCCAGAAAGTCGTTTCAGTCTCATATTTCACAGCAGAAGAAGGTGCAAGTAGACTCCGTTTCACAATCTCGCCACCTCCTCCCTCCATCCCCCAATCCCGCCTACGCCCATGCCCGCCTTCTCACATATCCCCACCACCATCCCCCTAACAGCCTCAACCTCCTCTTTAGTCGCCCCCAAATTAAGCGCCCCCCTCAAATGCCCCTTGAGCTGCGGATTGACATCCTGGGGTACCAGACCCGCAAGTACACAGAAGCTAGTTTCGGGCTCACTCAGCACGCCATTGCCACCGGATAGCACGAAGCCGTAGTTCAAGCGTGCGATTAGGCCCAGGTCTTCGGTGCCTACGCTGTCGAGTTGGTGGAGGACGCGGCTGGAGATACGCGAGTAGATGCGCGACCAGAGGTGTGTGCCGCGGTGGAGGGTGGCTGAGAGAGGGGCGCTGTGTAGGTCGAGGGTTCGATGGGTCGGGGAGGGGTGCGTGAGGGAGGCGGGCGGGTCGAGGAGAGATGGTGGGGTGGAGGCGCGCAGGGAGGTGAGGGCGTTGATTGTCTAATCATGGGTCACATCAGCACGGAAGAGTAAGTACATTGCAACTATCGCGGAAAAGCATGTAGACGAATATGCAGATAGGGATGGAGATATACCTTAGGCAGTCCAACGATAGCGATACTCTTAACCAACGCCTCTCTCATCCTCCTCGCTACCAGCATCTTCTCCTTCTCGTCCTGCATCGGTCCGTCATCTTGTGGTCCAACGCCCTTCTCAAGCGCGTAGCTAAGCAGTGATCCAATCTCTTCTGGACGATTGAGCGTGCTCAACGTGACGCCGGCAATGAAGTACCATGTGTTTTTTGGCAGACCTGGGTATGCACGGACAGAGGAGAGGTAGGATAATGTTAGGAGTTTTGGGAGAGGTGGCATTGCAAGTCGCACATATACGGAGCTCGTCCAGTATGACGCCGTGTTTCAATGGCAAGAGGTGGGGTAACCTTCCCAATTCGGCACATGAAACGGCAGATCATTTCTGAAACACCAAGCTCGCAAAAGTGGGGGCTACACAACAGATAGAGCGAAAAAAAAACACAAAACATACAGCAACTGAAATTCGCATGTGGTCACCCACCATACTACTACGCAGTCGATTTGTGGCTTAAATAGGGCAGAGCGAACGGGATGCCTTGTTCTCCACAATCTATGGCCGTATGTGCTATAGAAGTGTTTTGTAAAGTATATGTCGAGTCGATCATGATGTCGTGCAAGCAGCGATCAAGATCTCGGCCAGTTTCCTCAACGTTCAGGGACGTATGTAGAGATAATAGCGTTGCAATTGTATATGATGACATGATACACATGCTGGGAATACTGTGTGACACACAGTTCCTACTGACTACCGGTCAATATGGGCAATTTCGAGAGGGGTAATCACAAGCACAGTCACATTTCATTGGAGCATACACATTCGAGGAGACAATTGTCATTGCATTGCAGAATCTAGCTAACCCAGCTCTAAAGCCAATAACTAAAAACATTCCACAAAGGTTCTCCTCAAGGTTTTTTGGTATATTTTCTCCTATCAAGCATAATCGTTGTCGAAGAGCTGCAGACAAACTCAACGATCACGAACAATACTTGAACTGATCCGGTCCTGGTTGGTGGGTGATCAACATTTGAAGTGTGATTGTCGGAATGTGGTCGGGATAGTGGTTGGGGAAGTGGTAAAGCGGTTATGTAGACGTGAAGGTGGTTGTGTAGTATATTGCGTGATATCGGGAAAGCGCCGCTGGTCTGTACACAGTGTACAACATAGATAGCAGGCGTTGCTAAATTTAGCAAAGTTCATGTGTTCTTACTCCAAAGTAAACGGCCAATTCTGGCACTTGAATGAGCTCCGTTGGCAAGAGGGAAACAGGGAGTGGGTGATGTTGTAGTCACGAGGATGGTATCGTCGTGTAGACATCCTCCGTCGTTAAAAAGGAGGCTAGGATTGCCTCAATTATCGAGGCGATAGGTTTCGTTTGGCAGAGGTCGAAGCCAAGCAGATGTGAATGATAAAGCGGATATGAGAGATTGTTGGATCGTGTCCAAAGAAAAGAAGAAATCAGAGACTATACGTCAGTCTCTCCAGCCTAGTCGAGTCATACCAGACATGCCTTGAGTCAACGGGTATCGTCGAAAGTCGTTCATGTCCCATCATATGCCGTTACCAGTACCAGAGAAAATATAACACCAGAAACGCCATGAATGAAAGAAAGAGAGATCATACAGATGAAACAGGACCCGCACCTTGGGACCATGCTCAATTGTACTGCTGCGGTTGTCCCTGACCACGTCCATAACCGCCTCGTTGTCCTGAATATTGTCCTTGATATTGGCCGCCTCCACGTCCGCGTCCTGGTGGAGCTGGCTGTCTCGGTGGTCCGCGGGGCTGACCATTCTGACCATTTTGACCATTCTGTTGCTGGTAAGGCAATGCTTCTTGCGGAGCAGGTCCACGAGTTGCTTGTTGGACCTGAGTGCTTGGGTTGGGACGAGGAATAGACTCGGGTGACTCATTAACGTAGAGGTCTTTGTTGATGGTTGCAGGAATTGCTGAAATCTCACAACCAAGCTCTTGCTCGATCTTGTAAAGGTTGAAACGGTCCTCCCATGTGATAAGGTTGATGGCAATACCAAGGTGACCATATCTGCCTGAACGACCAATTCTGTGCAAATAGGTCTCTGCATTCTTCGGGAAGTCAAAGTTGACGACAACGTTGACAGCCTGAATATCAATACCTCTGGTCAACAAGTCGGAGCAAACCAAGTTACGGCACACACCGTTCCTGAAGTCGTGGAAGACACGGTTGCGGGCTCCTTGAAGCATCTTCGCGTGGGAGTAGTAGCATGAATAACCGAGCTCAGTAATCTTCTTTGCAAGCAGTTCGACACGAGTCGTCGAATTGCAGAAAATGATAGACTGGTTGATTTGGAGTTTGCTGAAGAGAGTGTTGAGACAATGGACTTTCTGATCCTCGCGGACGAAAGCGTAGTATTGTGTGATACCGCGGAGTGTGAGTTCTTCCATAAGGTTGATTTCATAGGGTGAAGTCATGTTCTTGTCCTGTACAATGGTTAGTCATATGTTTTCGGTCAGAGATGCTAGATACCATACCTTGAATTCTTTGACAATCATGGGGAAGGTAGCACTGAAGAGCATGACCTGGCGCTCGGGTGCACAGAAGCCCAGGAGCTGCTCAATGACGGGTGTGAATTCTGGAGAAAGGAGTTTGTCGGCTTCGTCCATGACGAAGGTTGTACATTGTGAGAGGTCGCAGATCCCTTTGCCAGCAAGGTCGAGTATTCTGCCAGGTGTACCAACAACAACGTGTACTGTCTGTTCCATACGAAGAATGTCATCTCGTAGGTTTGTGCCTCCCGTAGAAACAACAATCTGTAGATTGAGATGCTTGCCTAACGTGCGGCAAACTTGTGAAGTCTGGAGAGCAAGCTCACGAGTGGGGACCAAGATCATTGCTTGGATAGCGTTGAGCTTCGGGTTGATCTTTTCCAGTGTAGGAATTGTGAAGGCGGCTGTCTTTCCTGTGCCGTTCTTTGCTCTTGCCAAAATGTCTCGACCTGTCAGCGCTACTGGAATGGCGGCTTCTTGAATGGGCGACGGCTTCTCGAATCCAGCCTCGAATATGCCCATCATCAGGTCCCTACCAATTAAGAAATCCTCAAACTCCAAGCCCTTTGTGTTTGTTACATCCTAGAGACACGGTGTCAATCACTAATTCTTTGGCAGTTGAGCTGTTCGGCTAAAGTACCTCGGTCTGTACTCTGGTATCCTTTGGTGGTGCCTTCAGTCCTGCTTTCCAATCTTGCGTCTCAGCACCATCACTATTGTGGTCAGCTCCACTCTCAAGCAATCGATCTTGCAGCTACCGACCTCAACTTTGTTGCAGCCAGTTGTGAAGCTAGCTCAGAAGACATTGTGTGTGTGGGGGAAAGGCAGATGTGTGATGTGTCGGATTCGTTCTCTGATTTGTGGTAATGGTTTTGTGGCTGATGAGAAAGCCACACGTGGTCAGCAGACTGTTCAAGCTTGTCTTCTTGTTGCAATCAACAGTGGGCACGCAAGGGCAGTGTAGAGCAGGGAAGCAGAGTGTTTTGGCGCTTCGGTTCGCGGGTCGTATTTCGATTGACGTGACTTGTTCAGATAGCGGGGTTTCAAGTGGAGGCTTCTGATTGTGAAGTGGTGGTAGTCGTAGCTTGTGTTTATATTTTAGTGATGATCGTGTAGCTCGAGTGTTTGTTTGGCACTGGATGAGAGACGACAATGGACGTTTGTGGTAGAATGTGCAGAATGTCTTGCTATTTGCAAACGATGAAGGTGGATGAGTGATGTTTCATCTTCCTTAGGGTTAAATTTGGCTACCCTGAAGTGTTTCAGATTAACTCGCCCTTCCTCGTCTTCTTCCACTGGTAAGATCTGTACGGAGCTAAGAAGCCTAGTGTATTGCCGGTGTGACAGGAGAAGGCGAGAGAATGTCCTTGTTTCTACGATGCTTGCGAAGTCAGAAACCACTCCAACTGTCTCCTTCCACGATGTCTCGTCCTGTCTATTCCAGACAAAGTCCTTTCGGGAAGCGCTTCTACCAATCTGGCGTAGATCAATACTTCAACAACATCCGCACAGGCAAAGCAATCCTATGGACAACCATTGGCGCCAATGTCGCCGTCTTCTGTGGCTGGCAATATGCCCAGAACCTATCACGAGGCTCTATGGCCGACATCCTTAGCGGCGCAATGTCACCCAACAGCTCCAGACTGAAGCCCATACACTTTCTGAACCAAAACTTCCTCTGCTCCTGGGATCACATCCATAAGGGTAGATATTGGACATTGCTCACTTCCGCCTACAGTCATCAAAATCTAGGTCATCTAGCTGGCAATATGTTCTCACTTTATGCATTTGGATCCGTCCTACTCTCCGTCGGCCTATCGCCAGTCGTATTTGCCACAGTAGTTTGTGGTTCGGCCATAGCTGGCAACATCGGCTTTCTGTATCACCAGGCAAGGGGAAAGCGCGCACGCCAAAGCTACGGTCTTGGCGCTTCTGGCGCTGTGATGGGTACTGGAGCTGCTGCTGCTCTGATGCTGCCAACAGCACCGATGTTGTTGTTCGGTTTCATACCAGTCCCGCTTTTTGTACTTCTTGGAGGATATGTTTACTATGATTCTTATTACCTGGATGATCCTAATTCCGTAGTTGGACATTCGGCACACTTGGGAGGTGCTGCCTTTGGCGCCGCTTCATATCTACTGCTCCTGCGACGATTCGGTGGCGTCCTTGGTCGGTTCCGGTAAATGGTAGGAGGCACCGTATTTCTGCTTCGCAGATACTATCCTGGAGTCGAGTCAGGTCCTGAACTGGATTGACATTCCTCACACTACCTTGCGGCAGTAGGTACTTTGTGTAATTGAATATCAAAGGGTTTGTTTCGATTCAGCACATGAGCGGTATCTAGTCGATGCACCTCCGCAGCAGCTTTGCACGATGGAAATCCAGACGAGCAATATCAAGTTAGATCAGCATGGAATCTAGCTTCGATAATAGCCATGCCATGCAACAGGCGAGCCCTTTGGCTACGAGTGAAGTGTTCATCTATCTATACAACTAGTAATACATTACACTTCTATATTTATTTTCACCTCATAATTCATCTCATCATCAAAGTCGTTAGATATTGCTTCAGCCTCTCACAGCTTCTCAATCGTCAAATACTGCTCCATCCTCGCACAATTTCCCCTATAACGACAACTCATCACTTCTTACCCTTCGCCTTCTTTCCACCTCCACCACCACCACCACCAGGAACAGGCGAAGCATGCCCAAAGTCCTTCAAATGCTGAAACAGCCTCGTCTTGCTTGGGAATCCAGCATTACATGAAGCGCAGGTATGTGATGAGTCATTCTCCTCTGCCACTGCTGCTTGTGCGGCTTTTTTGGCGCGTTTCTGGGCTGCTTTGCCTAGCTTGGGTTTTGGCGTTGATGTTGCGGTTGTATTGGTTGAGGCTGGCTTGGATGAAACAGTAGCTTTCGGCTTGGGTTCGGCTTCGTCGCTGTCGTCCTCGTCGTCACTGCCTTCGTCCGCAGACGTACTGGCGGAAGCTGCTGTGGATTCTGGTTTCGTATCTTTAGCGGCCATGTTGGGAGTCGTATCGTCGTTTGCGTTTTCTTCGTTATCAAATTTTGCTTGATCATGCCCGTCTATGTGCAAATTGCCCACTACATCCTCTAGGTAGTCGTCTTCATCATGTTGTGTCTTTGCCGCATCATTAGCATGACCAACAACCACTTCAGGATCTTCGATAATCGGATATGATTCCTCTGGTAAAGCGTCTTCTCCTTCTTCCCCGGTCGCTTCGTCGTCAAGATCTAAGGAGACACCATCCTTCATCATTTTCTTCCGTAATGCTTGCACTGCTTTTTTATGTTTGTTACTCTTTTCATGCGCCTCCCACTGCTTCTCACTTTTGAATGTCTTTCGACAAGCGACACATTCCCACTGCTCCTCCTCACTCTCGTCTCCACTCTCCTCTATTACCTCATCTAGCTCTCTGTGTTTCGCCCACTCCGGCAAAACCTCACTTGCGATTTTCCGCTCATTCTCCGCCCTTTGTTTCGCTGCTCTTGCGGCTGTCGCTTCCCTGAGCGTCTTCTCTCGCTCCTCCTCAGATTGTGTATTCGCCTTGAACCGCGGATCACGCTTCCTCACAAAGGCAACCAGGCTCCTCACAGCATCATTGAACTCCCGAATCCCCTCATTCCGCGCCAACTGGTTCTCTTTCTCGATATACCGCCTCGTCCTCCGATCCGGCGCCTCAGACGTCCTATACTTATCCCTCCAAGCGAAGGTCTTCCGCGTGCTGAAACCCATCCATATCCCATAAAAGCTCTTGACAACATCATCGTGCACATCCGCTTTATGTCCGAAATCAGGGTATTCCACGCCATCCACTCCTTCCCTCCTTGCCGCAACATCTTCCTCCTTCGCTAACCGCTCAAACACCTCTCGCAAATACCCAAAGAACCCGCTCGGCGAGTCTGTGAACTCGACATTCCCTCGCCCAAACCGTCCCATCATCCGCACAATCTCGTCTGCGCTAGTTAGTCCTACATTGCGCTCGTATTCGTCGTCTTCGGGGTCGGCGTTGGCAGGGTCGAAACCAGATAGAATGGCGTCTTCGTGGGAGTCGTACCAGGCACGTTCTTGCGGGTCCGAGAGGACTTCGTAGGCGGCGAGAACTTGGGCGAAGAGAGCGGTGGTGGCTTCTGTGTTGCCGTAATTGCGATCGGGGTGGAGGAGGAGGGCTTTGCGGCGGTAGGCTTTTTTTATTCTGGAAGGGGTGTGGCGTTAGTAACGCAGGTCTTGTGCTGCACCGGGTGGAAGACGACGTGGGTTGAATGCAGGGCAAATCTTACTCGTCATCTGTTGCTGTTCGATCGACCTCTAGAAGCTCGTAGTAACTCGTCTTTGGTTCGTTGCCAGACTGTGCTTGGCCTGCTTTTCCTCCTCCGCCGCTTCCATGCGACTGGCCTTGTCCCATTCTGTACTACTTTCTTCCCGTGAGGGTCGGCTCTTCGTAATGCACAGTTCGAGGCTAAGTAAACAAAATGATGCTAAGTGTTTCAGATCTTAATAGGGCAAGGGCTCAACGGTTATATCCATGCGTGAGGTGTTTCAGACTTATCAGGCATAAAGATTTTACGTCCTGACAAGTATTTGACCTCGCCGCTATCTTGTGCGTATCGTAGCGCTAATCATGTTGTATGTCAGAGTTTGCACGCGGCACCTGATCACCAGACGCGGGAAGATGAAAATGCTAAATAGTGTATGGTAATCACTACTATAATTATAGTGCTTCGACCTCAAGGACTACAATTATGCTGCTCGAGTGGTTTTGGGAGAGCGCGACACGTTATACCCAGCTGATTCTGCAACAAAGACGGCCGAGCCACATGCAGCATTGGTTATCTTTCAGGTCACCCATTGCAGAACGGCTATGACAGCGATTTTAACCGACTAAGTGGGAAAGCTTGACACCATGACGGAATATACAACGAGATCGCACACAAGATTCACGTTAGTCTCTGTGGTGTTAGCCCTTGTTCGTGCCATGTGCTACTGGCTTGATCATGCATTCATTAACATTACACTTCGAACGACATACTTACGACTCTCCAAAATCCATATGGCCAGTGCTAGCTGCATGGACTGTTGCCTCTTTCTCGCCCTTGCCTGTCCACCCGCACTGATTGCACTTGATAGCAAACCCTGCAGTGTCTGTGTAGTAGTGTTTTCCCTGCAATATCCTACACAGCTCCCTTGCGCCCTGCAATATTTCGTCTTTGCCAGTGTCAAATACTTTTGTGTCAAAGTCCGGAGGTAGATCGGAGTGTGCGTGAGGTTCCTCACTTGGGCTCAGCGCCACCACGTCGTAGTGTATGCCACTATAGACCAGTATGATCCGACGTGCTGCTGTCTCATTGAAACGGTCAACCCTCAGATCTTGTACATTTATGCTGCAGATCTCGAGGTCGAATTGTTGTGAAAGTATACTAAGCTCTATACCACCTCCCCAAGCATCTTCTCGTTTTATCCAGGCACAATAAGCATCTGGCTTTTTCTCCAGAACTGCCTCGCTATAGGTATCTGGCTGGGATTGTATTATGCTTGCGACAAGCGAGCGAAGCTCATGCATCGAATCGATGTCTCCTCCCAGAGCTGCCGAGGAGAATGCTCTAAACATGCAGCTGTTATCGTCAGGCATTATTCTGAGACACAATGTGCCGTTAAGCAGGGGAAACGGCACCTCTGGAGGATCATCCGAGACGTCGTTATTCGACTTGCGAACAAGTGACAGTGGCGGCTGGGAAGTGCTGGTGGAGGACTTTTGCGCCGTCGAAGCTTGATATGAGGGAGGTATACTTGTTGGCAAATTTGTGGTACTTGAGCCAGCATGCTTGAGAGGTCCAGCAATGTCGTGAGGTGTGGCTATCAGCTGTTCGCCATCGAGCCTGAATCCAGTATCTGCCAGCTTGAGCTCATTGTCGAACTGATCTAGGTTGAGGTCTTTTGGGGGGAACCCTGCTTTGAGGTCGAAAGCTGGCAGGTCGGTCTTTGATGTGATTTCTTGCTTTAGGTCGGCGACCGTTGCTGTATCTGGTAATGAGATATTGGCGACGCCGTTTGGGCCTCGAACACGAAGTCTCATGATGCTCTTGATGGAAGATGAGTAAAACTTGTCTTGATTTAGGCTGATTTTTGGAAAGGCACAATAACGTGCAAGGAGCAGACAGAATAAGAATGTTAAGGATATGGTATTGCGTAGGAAAAGAAGGAAGGAAGTGACGACAAGAGGAAGGGACGATAAAGCCGCCGGAGCTGGATCCGTAATGCTTGGACCCTGGGAGTTTCAGACTACTCGTCTTGTCGCGGGTTTGTTTCATCGTTCACGCGTGTTTGCGCCGGAAGTCGTAGTACATTATCTGCCTTTCGCAGATTCTCAGCTATGGCAACGCCGGCTGGAGAAGTCAAGGGTGAAACGCCACTACCCACTACCGAAGTCGAGAATAACGCAACAGAACCGAATCAAGAAACAATCTCAGATGAGCAATACCGTGGGATGCACGACGTCCTTAACTATGTCTACGACTACCGCTCTCCTGAAGGGCATGATCCGTCGAAGCTGTTTCACAAACGCGTCAATAAGCGTTATGTGCCAGATTACTACGAAGTCATCAAAGAGCCTCAAGCTATGAGCAACATCAAACAAAAGCTTAGCGCCAAAAACTATCCAACATTCGAAGACTTTGTACGCGACTGGGCGTTGATTTGTCACAATGCACAAGTATACAACAGACCAGAATCTGGCGCGTATCAAGATGCGCTTACTGTCAAAGCTCTGGTTGAAGCTCAACTGAAGAAGATGATTGATGCTGGGCTCATCACATCGGACAGGGCAGTGTTTCCTTACTTGGGCGAAATACCTCATGCAGACGATGTACTACCAGATGAAGGTGCTGAGGAGGCAGAATCATCCGAATCCGAGTCAGAAGAGGAAGGCGAAAAGAAAAGAGCTCGTGGTAGGCCACGAAAATCAGAGAAGGAAGAGGGAGAGCCAGGAGCAGATATGGATGCACGAAAAAAAAGAGGCAGGCCGCCTCGGGTGGACACGCCGACCGAAGCGAGGATCAAAAACATATTGAAAGCTATGAGACGACCAAAGAATGCAGCTGGAGAGTATAAGATCTTACCATTCGATCGCTTACCAGACAAGATCACGATGCCGGGATATTACATGGAAGTGCAGAACCCTATGGCTGTCGACATTATCAAGAGAAAGTTCAAGAGAAAAAAGTACACCTCGGTTGAGCAGTTTATGCAAGATGTCGACCTCATGTTTGAAAATGCGAAACGCTTCAACGAAGACGATAGTCAGATATATAAGGATGCTGTGGACTTGCAGAAAGAAGCTCGCAGACTTGTCACCGAAGAAATGTCAAAACCTGATTCTGAGTTTGCGATGGAAGACGGTCGTATCCCTCTTCCCAATGGCATATCACATAATGGTGACATATACAAAGTTGGAGACTGGGTACACATTCAAAATGCCAACGATCTTACCAAGCCTATTGTGACACAGATCTACCGCACTTGGAAGGACGTTTCAGGCAACCAATACGTAAATGTATGCTGGTATTACAGGCCGGAGCAAACAGTACACAGATTCGATAAGCACTTCTACGAGAATGAGGTTGTCAAGACTGGGCAATACAGAGATCACTCAATTGAAGAAGTCATCAATCGTTGCTTCGTCATGTTCATCACTAGATGGCACAAAGGTCGACCGCGAGGTTATCCCAACAACAAGGAGATCTATGTCTGTGAATCACGATACAACGAGGAGAAACTAACATTCAACAAAATTAAGACATGGGCTAGTTGTTTACCTGACGAAGTGAGGGATAAGGACTATGAGATGGAACTGTATGCTGAGCCCAAAAAGATGAAGAAGCTGCCTAGTCCCATCGCATATCTACTGAAGGATGACTTGAAAGAGACAGATGAGTTACCGAAGCCAGAGTGGGGAGCAGACAACGCACCACCGAAGATTGGTGCAGTACATCGCCGGCCAAGAGACGCAAGAGTAAGCATATTATTAGGCGGTTTCCCCAAGTCAGACTAACAAAACCCTCAGGACTCACCACCTCCTCTACCTACGCCCAGCCCACCTCCGCAGCCAGTCCCACCACCACCTCAACCAACAAGACAGATGTCCACAACCATAAGCCAACCACTCCAGCAGTTTCGCAATCAAGCTTCGGGGTTCTCAACGTCAACCCCAGCACGACAGACACCTAATACATCCACACCACAACCTTTGCAATCGTTACAGGTTCCTTCACAAAATATTTCGCATGCTTCTGCATCACCTGTCCCACAAAGCACCTCCAGCCGACCGATAGCCCCAGTCCGTGGTCCAAGCTACAATACTACTGCACAAACACCTCAATCATCCTATGCAAGTTCTCATCTCAATACTAGCCTCCACCCCAGAACTTCTCTCGCGATCAGCCTAAGCAACACCAATTTTAACAACAACAACAATCGCTACACCAATACAACATCATCATCAAACACACACCCAAGCACGATACAACCTTACGCACCGTATACATCTGGTATCACAAACTACAAAGCACCACAACCAATTGAGGTATGGTCGTTGAACGATGCCGCCAACGCCAGTATACCACCCGATATTCGACATCAGTTTAGGTGTGATAATGCGGGGAGAGTATTGTTCTTTACTGCACCACCTGTCGAATTCGCAGAGCAGGAATCAACTATGGGTGCGCCCGGGGAGGGACCATTACTTGGCCACTCTATCGAATATACAGCCTCCAAGATTCGCCGCAAGGCTGAATTCGAGGAACGAAAGAAGCGAAGAGCAGAAGCACAAGTGGAGCGGACAGAGAAAAGGCAGAAAATACAGGAGGAACAGATCACGGAATTTAGTGATAAGGTCCAAGTCCTGTTACAGGAGGCGG
>Ga0160429_1000113_pt1 | contig 105817 bp, 108 predicted proteins | sample SolpanmetagenomR_FD_108199 | JGI IMG/M metagenome (GOLD analysis project Ga0160429, IMG submission 108199) | Solar panel surface microbial communities from Lawrence Berkeley National Laboratory, California, USA - R | ecosystem: Engineered > Built environment > Solar panel > Unclassified ...
TCTCTTTGTATTGAGGTAGTCGGTATTGTCGCTCTGGTGTTCATCGTCCTTTTCCTAGTAAACCTGCGTTAGGTTGACACAGTTATGTCCAACGAGGTAGGTAGGATGTTGGCTTCAAGGTCCTAAAAATCAGCATGAAAACCAGGTGTAAGGCGTGCTGTTGTTCATCTAACTCAACTCCCTTTTGTAACGCTGAGACCAACACGCTCTCTTGTCGGTTGCCAAGTGCAAAACCATCGCAGATGCCGCAGCAAAGTTCTTCATTGCATATCCTGATCATTCAGTGAGGATGAAGTACATTTCGGCTCACAACTTTACTGGCTGATGAAGATGTACTACACACTCGACACCTTCGGCATATGATCATGCGGCCAGGCCAAGTAGCGTCCTCAAGCACATCAACTGTCGGCTCTTTATTCAAGATTTCGATTGCCGTGAACGTGGAATTTCTGGCACGTTGTCGTGGGTTGTCTTGATCTTGTAGCACAAAGGTTTAGCAGTATCGTGATGGAAATCGACAGAGATGTGAGTATCTAGACTCATGTGTGACGTATTAGAGTGGTTGACCTGTATAGAAATCGGATAGGAGATGGACCAAGCGCTTCGGAACTAAAGGCAGTTAATGAAATAAAGCAAGTAAAGGAAGTAAAGGACGTAAGAAGCTCTGAAAAAATGCGATGATCTGTGGTATTATCTTTCAGGAAACTTGGACTTCTTCAGTGTTTTTGAAACACGACCGTGTCTATTCAATGGCCAATAGCGCCGCATCTTGAGGACGCTCCAAGCTTTTCAAGCTAGCAATCAGCTCAAGCTCTAGATTACTTGAACATGTGTTTTCACGTATATACATGTTGCAGAGCTCTGGACAAACTCTATTCTTTCATTTTCATTTGCCGCGCTTAGTATGCCACCCTTGTTCTCATATCCGAAATCTTCCTCTCCACTTCCCTTACAGTCCTGTCCAATTCCCCGGCAATGGTTGCCTTCTTATCCGCGGACAACAAGCTGAACCTCTCGCACAAATCACCATCAATCACACCCTTCACAGGAACATAATACGATCTGTAGATGAGATGATCTCTTCCAGCCAGCGGTGCATCTTCTGTCCTGAGATGTGCCTCGAGATTCTGGAAGAAGTCGACATCTTCCCTGCTGACGAATGGAACGAGAATTCCAATCGTACCTTGCAAGCCAGACCATAACAACAGATCACGTCCGCCAGCAACAAGCTGGCATTTGTGAATAGATGTTGGAATATCTTGAGGAAAGAAATGGATCATCAGCTGTAAACGATTTGGAGTACCTTGTAGATAACCACGTTCGTGTACGAGATGTGCTCCACTTCCTTCTTCATCCGCCTCTTCACTAGCCTTCTGAGGACAACGAACGAGCCAGAGGTTGCCGAATTTATCCCCACCTGCAGTTGTTTCGTAGTCTACCATAGTCGAGCACGTCGTCCAGCGAGAGATAGCATCGTCTGCAAAAGGAATGAGGCGATTGTCCTGGTATTTGTACACCACATAAATGACACTCTCGCTCAAATCAGACACAATAATGCGTGAGCCTTGTGTTGTAAGACCAACGATAAGGTTTGGCGCAACCTCACCTTGTGCTTTCCTGAGTAGCTGCTTGATACCGAGGTCGTAGAGTCGGAGATTCGTGCCGATTCCTGCCAGAAGTCGAGACTGAAATTGTAGCAATGCAAGTGGAGGTTCTTCCACATTTGTCTTATGCACAAACTCCAGCTTCTTTCCACCCTCCAGAAATCGGTAGATGTGAATAGAACCTCCATCGTGCGACCGTGGCGAGATGACCATATTCTTGCCCGTGCCAACGACGAGGAACACTTCATTGTCTTGAGAGGAGAATGCTACAGCAGCAACACTGACAGCAGCCTCGTTCTCTTCGAGCTCGATAGTGTGTAGTACGGTCTTTTCGGAGATCGGGTCAACGACTTGAATACAGGATGCCCAATGTCCACTGCCACGAGGAAGTCCGAATTCTGTCACAGGTAATATAGCAGCATCGCCGTTGACCATTTCTGTATTGTTCTGTAATCTGTCACGAGTTGCTGAAGAGAGTGTACCATTCTCTGATTCGATGACATAAAAGTAAGGTAATTGTGGATGGCGTACAAAGTTTCGTGGCGTGTATGCTAGCGGTACCGAGTCTTGGCGAATGTTTGTGGATAGGTCGTCGACTTGAAATATACTAGACGATATGTTAGCAGATCTTCCAAAGCTTGTGTCTGCTTTGGACATATGCATCAAAGACAGGGCAATAATGACTTACCGAAGATTTTGGCCCTCAAGTGCGACGATACCTTCCTTGCATTGCTCGCTGCAGAAACTGTGACCGAAATCCAGAGGAACGTGGTCCAATGGCGTGATGGTGAAAGCCTTCGTTTGTGGCTCTGCGTAAGCAATCCAAGCACGTGAACTTAGCGCAAGCATGGCTTGTTGACCTGAAGCTATGATTCGTGCGAGCTTGACGGGTTTCGCGCCCAGGAAGCGCATTCGCGTGTCAGAGAGCTCTCCGCTAACCTCATCAAGCACAGTGCGGAGATATACACCAGAGTATAGACCAATGTGCAGAAACAGTGTCGAACCACCAGTGGAAGAGTCAATCTGAGGCATAATGTTGAGTGCAGTTGGTGCAGCAGTCAATGCTTGCACTGATTTATTCTCGAGTGTATTCTCTGGTTCAAGACTAAGAATGCGGACTGTAGCGTCATCACATCCTACGGCCAAGAAAGAGCTTCGTTGTCGGCCTTCTGGAACCTCACCCATACTCATACTCGTGACGGTGCCAGACATTTCGCGTCTCTCGTCATACTCTGCAAGCATACCATCTGTATCCATCTCGAAGTAAACAATTTCGCCAGAGCTCAACGCAACAACCACTTGTCGATTATTCGTAGTCGCTGTTACAATTGTCCTGTGCTGTGGTGATGGCCACTCGTTGATGATGCCGCCTGGTAGAATGTGTCGGATTCCTCGAGGATGTACCTGGATTATGGCATTCTCGCCCAAAACCTGTACCGCAAGCGTCGTCGCTGTTGTAAGAAGTCCTGTGTCAGCGACCTCCTCTACAGTTTCGCCAATTCCAAGCACCAGAGTGTAGTTGGTATAGGAAAGGACAATATATGCATCATTCTCGTCGGCTGCAGTTGTCTTCACGGTCCACACATTTAATGGAGGACTTGGGAGTTGGGATTCGACAAGCTCAGATACCGCCAAACCGTGCTTTAGTGTCTTGAACGTGCTTCGAGGGCCTGTACCGCAAATTGAGTATATCTGAGGGGCGTCTTCGTTGGTGAGATTCGTCACTTTGCAGCTCGTCATCGGGTTCATTGAGTCAATGCTCTCGACCAGGTTGAGATTGCCTACACTGTGCGCATGAAATTCAGCTGAATCATAACTTTCGCTGAGATCGGCCGAGTAGTTGTCACTGTGGAAGACCAGTTCATCATCTTCGTCTCCAAGTTTTTCGAATTGGTACAAGTGGTGATTGCCTGTTTCCGCTGCGGCATACAAGTAGCCAGACTTCAATATCAATATTGAGCTCGCAACAGGAACGGTTTCAAAGTACTTGAGCTTCAAAGCCTGTACTTCGCCCGTAGGCTTGTCGTTGTCATCTTTTGCTAGGTCCATAGTCAACTTGAAAAGGTCCCCGTCCTCGGTTTGCAGCAGCAAGAAGAACATTCCCTTCATTTTATGAGTAACTCCGCAAACGATATGTCTCTTTCTGTCGGGATCTTCAGTTGCACCGCGTCTTCTTGGAATGGGTACTCGTAGCGCATCTTGGTTATTGTGTCGGTATGAAATGTTGTCTTCAGCGCAAACAATCACACCACTTGGCCCATCAGCACCTCCAGGCACTTGAAAGAGCAAGTTGGCTGTCCTGTCAACAGTATCTGTCCACTTGCGCACCACGTGATTGAGACCTAAATCAAGTTCGTAGTAGACAAGTTGCTTCTCAATCGTATCATACGCTTGACCAGTAGGATCTTCGTCTGAATCTCCATAATCAACTTCGAGTGCCGCGAATATGGGATTCTCGTACCCGACGTCCAGCCCAATCATAGCGAACACGATAGTTTGTGCTTTATGTGCTTCCAAAGGAGAGGAGATGGTAAGCTCAGCTTGCGCATTTCGATTCAGCACATAAACTAGCTTGTTCTTTTCTGCAGAAGCGATCAAGCAAGCTCGGCCTTTTGGATCCACAGAGAGATATTGCCCAGGAATGACTCTTCTTACTCCAGACTTGCCGAAAGTCTCGAGATGTACTCGGTTAAGGCGATTTTGTGCGGGTAGGTATTCTATAATTGTTATTCGACCGGAATCTGAACCAATGATGGCATAATCTGCGAGACGGTTAGCGCCATTCCTGGTTTGTTGTTCAGTTGATGAACAAGCATACTGCGCATGCTCATGCCCTTCCACAAGCACGTCGAGCGAATGAACTTGCTTTGTAACAAGTCACTAAGAGCTCACTTTGCACGGTCATAAGTTTGGAATAGCTTACCTCTGTTGCTTCCAGCTAGCCTGAACACCGCAAGAGTGCGAATTATGCCAAAGACGTCATGGCTAACCATCGGAACGACTTTGCCCAATGCGCCATCCAATCTCTGCAGAACAAGTCGCGAGCCTTGCGCTGTGAGGATTTGTTGCTCTTTCGTTCCCGCGAACTGTCCTATAATCGCTTGAGTGACGGCAGACGGCGGGCGAAGGGTCAAGCTGTACATGAACATGGTCGAAGTGGTTGCCATCTTGGCTGTAGTGATTGGCCTTCGCGGCCGTGCTGTACGTTACTACCAAGAAAGAGTGTGCATACACAAAACACCAGATTGAGCGTCGGAGGAGAGTGGAGTAGCGTTCGGCGACGTGGCGAGGGGGGGATAATTGAGAACCAGCAGAGGAATTTCAAGATGATGCTTGATGTTTAGCGAGGAAATCTTAAAACAGCTTTGAAACATGTGGACCCTGAAGATGATCTGCAGTCGAACTTCTGGTCGACATCTCAATTATCGAAAAGCACTTAGTTTGCAAGCACAAGACGTCGCAGATTGCCAATGAAGCCTGTAGCACAAACATGTAGGCAGTGCCTTGGTCGGCTCGCAACTAAGAGCAGCCACAGTGTCAAGAGGTTCAACTCATCATCGACAAAAGCTCCCCCGTCGGCCGCCACAGGAACATCACAAGCATTGAAGAATCGCAAGCCATCTATTCTGTTACCACAATCGACGAAAAGAACGGTCACATCCTTCGGCAGCCAGCAGCCCTCCCAGAGTAGTGGCCCGGATCACTATGTCACTAGCTTGGGTCATGCCTCATCAGACACCTCAAGAGCATTACTTCAGCCAGACAACCTTTTCCACTCTTTCACCGACTCGCCTTCCCCTGAGATCCGCCGCCGTGCTGCTTTTATGAGACAGCATGCCTACTGCCCGCATCCTTCACATCAGCGCACTCGTGTGCCGACGACACCACTAGATCCAGAGAATCGCAAACCAGCACCGAACGACCCAGAAGTCACAGCCTCTCCTCCAGCTCATGTCAAGTTCGAGTGTCCTGACTGTGGGATTCCAGTAGCATGCTGTCAAGAACATTGGGAAGAGGATTTCGAGTCACATCTAGAAGTATGCGACACATTACGACAGATTAACGAAGATGACCATGATTTACACTCGGGACGCTTTTTCCCTGAATTTGACTATCCTGGTGGCCAACGTGCAGAAGAATTCGTGATAAATATGGCCAACTGGGATACGTTTCTGTATACGAGGGACTTTAACGCTATCGACGACGCCAGGTCAATGCGGCAGGTCACTAGACTTCTAACGTATCCGGTTACAGTCGCAAGTGTGCTGCATGAGCTGAGTCCCTACAACATGAGGAATGGCCGATTGACAGCCGAGGGTCTACGAAGTTTTAGTGGTATGTTTGCAAACCTACAACAGTAATTATGGAGACTGCTAATGCTATTTATAACAGCTCTTCGGTACACTCTTCATCCTCCAGCTATGGGTGAGGGTAACACAATAGCTACGCTTCGTCCTAAGCCACCGCCAATCCGCATCTTCATCTTAGGAGCGCGTGCAGAATCATCCTTGCCTCGAGCGGTATGGGTTCAATTGACTCACCTCTTCCCTCGATCCACTTTCCATGTCATCTTCATCGGTCCTGAAGCTATGGCTAATAGAGAGCGAGAATTCCCATTGCCACCAAGGACGGATGTGAACCCGTTTGGTGGTGTGGTGGAAGATCGAATTACCAAGAATATCAAAATCACGTCGTTCGTGGAGTATTTCCACACGATGCACCAAGCACAATATTTCGCGCCTTACGATCCCTACTTTGACGTTTTCATGCTCTTCCATCCTGGTCTAGGTCATCCGGCTAGTTCTCACGAATGGGCAGAGACTATCCCAATGCTGCTCGATACCAAATGTCCAATCATTTGCACAGGTTATACAGAATGGGACATGCAGCGCGATCGTGACTGGGTCGACAAACAAGTTGGTGGTGAGATGGATGTGCTCCTGGAGCCTGGAGAGAACGTTTTCCGGAGTCTGAGGTGGGATCTCAATGATCTAGATCCAGCAGATGTGAGCTGTGGTAATTGGGGTTTATGGGCATTCAGAGGAAAGAGATATGAAGCTATGAGTAGAGATGGTGAGGCAGCATAGCGCAAGCATGAGTCGTGTATAGTATCTGAAAATAGTATGGGCTGCCGTCCGCTGTACGAACAAAGACCCTCCATTGTCACAACGTCAAGCTGCTCGCCGTGTTGGGTCCTCTTGCTGTATGCGACGGATATCGTTGTCGGCACCGGATTTCAATGGAGCTCGGTGCAGACTTCGGTGGTTTTCACGTGTCACTATTAGCCGTTTCACCCTGTTTCTTCCGTCCGTCCCAACCTAAGGCAAGCTTTTAAATCATTGGACTTTACCATCGCAACAACAACAACCTCTTTTTTCTCTCCACTCGTTCATCCTATTGCACCTACTCTCTCTTCACATCTGTCGCAATGGCCTCCGTCGACTTGAAGACCGGTCTCCCTGCCGTTGAGCCCAAGAAGCTCAGCGGTCTCCAACTTTACTCTCGTTTTGCTCTTGCTGGCGCTGTCTGCTGTTCCGTCACTCACGGTGGTTTCACTCCGATCGATGTGTAAGCTGAAGCGCATTAGGACCCAGTCATCGAGCTGGAGCTGGTCGAGGTAGTCAAAGCTGACTTGAAAAATCTAGCGTCAAGACCAAGATCCAACTCGACCCCGTCACCTACAACAGGGGTCTGTTCGGTGGTATCAGACAAGTGATCGCGAATGAGGGCGCTGGCGCTCTTCTTACTGGTGTCGGTCCTACATTTGCCGGTTACTTTCTCCAGGGTGCTTTCAAGTTCGGTGGTTATGAGCTGTTCAAGCAGCAGTTCATCAACCAGGTCGGTATTGAGAACGCCATCAACAACCGTACTGCCATCTACCTTGCCTCCGCTGCCACTGCCGAATTCTTCGCCGACATTGCCCTCTGCCCTCTCGAGGCTACCCGTATTCGTCTAGTTTCTGAGCCCACCTATGCCAACGGTCTCATTGGAGGTTTCACCAAGATGCTGAGAACCGAAGGTGTTGGTGCTTTCTACTCTGGTTTCGGTCCCATCCTTTTCAAGCAGTATGTAGCCACTCAGATGCGTGACGCTTACAGCGCGCTAACTGTTTGTTCAGGGTTCCCTACACAATGGCCAAGTTCGTCGTCTACGAGAAGGTTGCTGAGGCCATCTTCGCCCGCTTCGATAAATCCAAGATGTCAAACGGTCAACAAACCGGTGTCAACCTCGGATCTGGTCTCATTGCTGGTTTCGCTGCTGCCATCATCTCCCAGCCCGCAGATACTATGCTCTCGAAGATTAACAAGACCAAGGGTCTCCCTGGTGAGGGAACCATGTCCCGCCTTGTCAAGATCGGTGGTGAAATTGGGCTCCGTGGTGCTTTCACTGGTCTTCCTGCTCGTCTTTTCATGGTTGGTGGTATTACTGCAGGTCAATTCGCCAGTACGTATTTGCCTTATTTGACGGCCCTGAAGCACTTTATTAATCCGTTTTGTAGTCTACGGTGACCTCAAGAAGGCATTGGGTGCCACCGGTGGTGTCGAGATTGCGAAATAAGCAATTGGTGGGTAGAGGAGCGGCAATGTGGGCTGTGCATTGAAGTAATGGAAACACGACCTGGACTGTTGCTCTAGATAATGAACTCAGACTTTATGATTACCTGGGCCAGCTTTTGAGTGGTTTAGAGGGCGTTTCCGGTCTGCTATTCAGGAATTGTATATCATGTGGAAAAGTTCTTTGATTTCTTTGGACCGCCTCTGTGAACGTGGCTGTGCTTTGGCAACATTGAGTTTCTGGAAGCAGGCTCTTCTCTTCTCGTTTCGTCTACTGGTTGTTACCAGGTACCAGGTAGTGAACGACAGACAGAGACTCACATTCGCAATGGCTCAAAAAATATGACTAGTTGTGCCTCCGACACGATTCCCTTCCTTTTCTACTGTTTCGTATCCATATCTCAAAGCTTGGCAATTCGAGATCTTGAACAATTCAGATTCGTAGCTCAAGTAAAAAAAAGCTGGGGAGAGTGCCCAGCTGTTTGAATCGTCGATAATATCGCAACGTCGTTCTACATTTTCATATGTTATAGAATTAGGATGCATGCAAATTGTTGGTGCTGGAATGATTGATCTATTGCTCTTTATGGATTTTATAGCGCTAACCTGCTTTGCTGCTTAAGACTTTTCTTTAACGATTTCATGACGCTGCTGTAAGAGGCATTGTCCACAGGCTTAAGAGTGTTTGCGTGGTCTTTGTCTCCGACGATGCTTATTATTATTACATTAAAGAGTATTCGACCAAGGCCGTAGAGCACGCCGACTCTCTGTACAAGAAGTCTGAGGTCTCAGGTCATCTTGACTGCCCGATAACACTCTCATTACGATGCCAATGGATGCTTGCCAAACTGGCTCCTGTCTCCCATTTCCACGCCCGACCTCTGCATCTTCCTGGCATAGCTCATCACCTCATCCTGCCATCCATCCCAGCTCATTTCACCCTTGGACACCCTCTCCAACAATAGAGCATGATACGCTGCCTGTGTGGTGCTCGCCGCAGTATGTGGCCTGAACCCTGCCACTGCGTCTCCTACAGCCACCACCTTGTCATCCGCAAAGACATTCTTGTCCGCGATCGAGTCCGTGATTGCCTGCACAAACGGCTCTTGTGTCTCACAGACTAGATCCGCAAATTGCGGCGGCAGTGCCTGTCGTGCGTACTCTTTCTGCTTTATCCAGATTTCTGGTCGCATCTTGCCTGCGTGGAGTGTTGTGGTGTTCAGCTTACCGTTGATGTCTGTCATTAAGTCGCGCCATTCATCGGACTCGGCAGCGTAGTTGCAATACCAGACCCAATTTACAAGCCTCTCGCCAGGTTTCAAAGTGCCTTTTGGACCTGGAATGACGTAAGATAGTATCTGGATGTTTTGAGCGTGGAAGAAGGTGAATTTCTCAACGAATGCTTTGGCTGCTTGGGGATGTTTCGATGAGAGTACGTTCTCGTTTACTGTGCCTCGCCAGGCTACGTAGCCTGCATATTTTCTCTCTGTAGGCTCATACAGATTTCGAACAGAGGATGACGCACCATCGGCAGCGATGACCAGGTCTGCAGATACACTCTGAACAGACTCGTCATCACCGTGCTTGTGGTACTTGACCGTCATGCCATCGTCGGCTTTCTCAACGCCTACCACGATCCTATCGACCTCATACCTCGCCTCACCCTCCACTGTACCACCGCCCTGCTGTTGTTCAGGAGGTAAAGGACAATACTCCCTACTCCCACCTCCATCAAAATTCGCTCGTAGCACGTTATACAACAAATCCCAGCTCGTCATCCGCTGCTCCCGTTCATCCTTGTCAATCACTTTACCTGACTTGTCCAAATACTGCCGTAGTTTACTGGAAACAGCTATTGGTGTGTGCGTACGATCGTATTGGTTAAAGAAGTCCTGCGTGTATGAACCCGCGACTATGCCTGCGCCTTGAGATTGGAGCAGGGATGTGGGTGAGCGTTCGAGGATGGTAATGTTGTGCCCGAGACGCTTGAGAATGATGGATGTGAAGAGGGAGGCTAGTGAGCCGCCGACCTGGTGGGGTTAGGAGGGGGGCGTATGGGAAGAGAGATGTACGCACGACTACTATGTTTATTGGCTTGGAGGACATGGTTCTGTTACTTTGAAGGTCTTTTAGACATTATGTACGAGCAACGACTGTCACGACGTACATTGAGGTGGTGTTTTGCCACAGGGTCTACTCAGAGCTGTTGTCGTTAATTTCACGCTTGCGTATCAGGACTCAAGCTTCGTCCAAAGACGAGTGCGGCCATTAGCATTATGCTTGTCGTACCAGTAGTACTATCATTTTCCATTCAAGAGCAAAATTAGATTAGATAGATATCAGCCTATATTTTGTTTTAAAAGGCGGAATCGTATTAGCAGATATGGGCGTGTTCAACCAACTTAATCAACCTCCTTCCTTCCCTCCTCCACAACTTCCCCCAGAGCCTGTCCCATCTTGACATGCACTCCCTTCTCAACCAACCACTTCCATCCCATACTACCCTCCACTTTCTTCCCATGATCGTCCACCTCCTCCTTCGGTCCCTCAAAGACCAGCACAATCGTACTACCCAGCATGAAACCACCCATCTCCTCGCCTCTTCTCAGCGCATGTCCGCCCAGTAATCTGCTTGCACCTTTATACGTCGCTTCAGCAAAACCACTGTATACCTCACCTTTCTTCGCTGCTTCTTCCGCAGCACGATCAGCAGCTGTATCAGTGATGAGGCTATTCGTCCTTAGTTCAGCATCAAAGTTGACCACGATAGATCCGACATTCGTGGCGCCAACGGGCGTATACGAGAAGAAGCCCCATCGCCAACGACCGAGAAGGACGACTCGCTCATTCAGCGTAAACAAGCCGGGGAGTGTACGTTGTAGATATGGAGAGACGGAGTAAAGTTCTCCTGCAAAGTGGCGACGAGTATTAACAACCCATGAGACTGGCGAATGAAAACGGTGGTAGTCGCCTGGCGCGAGATAAACGACCATGTAGTATAATGTTGTGGGTGGTTTGGATGGTGCAGAAATGGGAGACCACCACGGGGCGTTCGAAGGAGCTCCAGCAAAGTCTTCGCGCACGGCGGCTTCGGACTCTGAACGTGGTTTCGTGGATTGATCTTCCGCAGTGGCGTGGGAAGGATTGCTGGAGTCGCCAGAGAAGAGATGAGGTAAGGTATAACTTATCCCGTTCACCTTGGCGAACTCTTCCTCGGGATCAAGATGTTCCTCTGCGTCACCATGGCGAGTACGGTCCCGACTCGGTTGTGGTGAGGAGGATGAGGGGGAGATGTTGCTGACATGATGAGTGGGCTCTTTTGAGCCTAGCAGAGCGTCGAGACTGTACGTTACGCCTTTCACTTGCTCGACTTGACCTCCCTCTATTTGTCCGAACTGAATCACTTTACCGTCTGCGGGCGAGACAAGGGCATTTGGGTTGGGATCTATGGGACGCGAGCCAGGCTTTAGTGTACGGTAGAAGAATGCGGCGAGGTTTGGGTAGGTATGGAGGTCGGGTTCGGCAACTTCTTGGAGACTATGAAACGATCATGTTAGGGAAGAGAAAGGTAATAAGTGGTAGAGACTGAGGTAGACATACTTTACACCGAAGACAAAGGAGTACAATCGAAAGCCAGGAACGCGCAGGTAGTATGGGATCTCGAGGGAATTGAACCAGCCCCAGACACGAGATATTGCTTTGAGAGGCAGTGTCGACATTACTCTGACTTGCCTGTCATACAACTCATTAGCCTCTTGTCTATATCAAAACACTGTCTCTCAGCATACCATGGTCCTTCTGGTGTCGTCCTCTTCCTCTTCTTTGGTGGCTCACCGCCAGATCCATCACCTCCATATGCACCCTCCTCTTCTAATCTAGCTCGCTCTCTGCGTTGGACCTTGGTGAATTGTAATAATCCTAGAAAGCCTATTCCTGCTACAGCGGGTATGGAGTACCACTGTATCCTAGTACGAGCGAGTGCTTCTCGCAACCTCGAAGAGAAAGATTCTTTGCGATGTTGCTGCTGTTGTTGACACCTGGAAATACTGGAGGTAAAAGGACGCCGCGATCGTGCTAATGGGGTGTGTGGAAGGCGTGCGGTGAGCTGGGAGGAGGCGCGTGTTCGAAGGAGGAAGTGGTGTGGTCTGGGATGTATGTGTGTCAACATTTTTGCTATGGGGCGATGTTAATTACGGTCAGCAGGGACGGTGCATAATTGACGAAGCGAGTCGACACAGAAATTGGAGACAGATCTGAAACACGACGCTGATTTGAAACGCTCATGACGCAAAGACCACGGCATGGAACATGTGATAATTGTGATTACAAGCAAATAATCTGATTTCATTTCGAATGCTTGAACGAGGTCTGAAGATAGTGTTCAATGGAACATCATCGAGGTTCATATGATTTCGTTACTCATGAGTTGCTTTTTCATGTTGATGCCCCTTCTTGACCAGCCGCTCTACGCTCTGTCAAGGTGTTGCTACTTTCTCCAACCTCGACACCTGAAGAGGTTCCTTCCCCAACATCCATACTCGATATGGCAGAAGCTTCTGATTGGGGCTTCTCGCTTTGTTGACTTCCGTTAGTGGCTGAGTCTAGCACGCCTGCCTCATCACCCGGGATAATGCTCTCAGTAGCAGTGGCCGCGGCAGCAGCTCTGTCTCTCTCTATAGCTGCAGCGGCATCTCTTTGTCTTTGCTCATCTGCTTCCCGCCTCAATCTCTCTCGCTCAGCCACCAATCTCTCGCCGCCTCCAGGCCAGAAGCTAATAACAAACAACACAAGTGCTCGCTCAATCGTCCTTAATCTTGCTCTGAACGTGCCACCTCTCTGTCTTCTTTCTTCCAACAGCCGACGAGCTGCCTCTTCGGGCGTGAATGTGCCTTGCGCCAGTCTTTCATTCGTGTTCGGAGGCACAGCACCAGCAGCCCGTGCCACACTGTCGGGCAGTCGAACAAGACCGTCCCAACGTCTTTGCAGGTAATCTATCTGACTCTGAAACAGGCCAGCCTGATATGCCCAATACACTATAGTCAAGCTAATCAGCAGAATCGTTCTACGTGTGCTGTTGCCAGTACCACCAAGGAAGAACCAGAATATACCATACGCGCGGATAAAGAGCCATAAGGCACGGAAGAATGGTGCAAGGCCGAGGTCCATACCGTTGTCTGCAGCTGCAGCCGGAGCGTTGTTGTTGGGAGCAGCTTGTAGCCCTTGAGGTTGGAATGGTTGTTGGAGCATAAGCTGTTGTTGGCCAGCATCGTTTTGTTGTTGCAGTTGTGGTTGAGGCTGTGCAACATCAGGCTGCGCGTTGGCATTGTCTTGTGCTTCCGTTCCCGGATTCTGATTACGCGAGGGAGCTCGAGTAGCTTGGCGACTAGCGTAGCGCAGATTTCTGAATGCTTCCTGGAAGCTGGCGTGACTAACAGAAGGCGTGAGATTATTCACCGCACCAGGAGCTTGTGGTATACTGGCAAATGTGCCTGACGGTGTGTAAACAATAGCATTGGGACCAGTCGGACCTGAAAGCAAGTATGCGCTAACGGCTTGCTGATCCACTGCTGCCGCTGATGAAGTATTCCTTGCGTTAGAAGATTCAATGGTAACACCGGGTACAGCTGTGGCTGCTGCCTGACTGCGACTGGCCTCAGATAATCGATCCAAAACCTCGACAATTCCCCGAACTGTGCGACGAAAGTTATCGTTACGATCCTGGAGTGCAGCCACATCTTCTGGACTCAATGGTCGCTGGTTATGACGAGGACCAAAAGCCATGATGCCATTAATCTGCTCTTGTTGCGCATTTCTTGTAGTAATTAGTGTATGCAGTCGTATTCTAAATTGTGCTTCAGATGAGGCAGCACTGGACAACCTATCATTGACAAACCGACGCACTTGGACGGCAAGTTGTTCAAGCTGATTTTGAAGTATGTCCAAATTTTCGAGTGGATTTCCCTCTATTATGGGTGCTACAGAAGGTGGTGTAGGAACGGTGAAGGGCATCCCAGGATACCCAAACATCATTGGCGGTGGCATCATGAATGGATTGAAGCCTGCTTGTTGTTGCACAGGCATATTCGATGCATTGAAGGTGAACGTCCATCTCTGGTTTTGGTGTGGTAGTGTAGGCGGTGCTGCATTCGTGACAGGAGCTTGCGCGTTTTGTGTTGGATTTGCGGTTGGTGCTTGTGTATTGTCGGCAAGCGCTGAGGATGGTACGCCGGTGTGTGTTGCACTGCCCTGGTATTGCTGTTCGAGATTAGGAGCGGTGCTGGACGGTGTACTTAATCTCGCAGTCGGATCAAGAGGTGTAGCTGCATTGGAGACTGCAAGTGTATTTGCCCCGGCGGATTGTTGTTGCTGTTGTTGCTGTTGTAGCTGCTGCTGCTGCTGCTGCTGTTGTCTTTGCCAATTCACGAATGCTTCATGCGCCCGCCTATGATTCTCCATTGCCATTTGCTGCACACCAGCCAGGTTTGCTGCAGGTCCGAAGCCTAATGGCAAAGGTACTGGAGCAGCCACTCCTTGAGGAGGAGCGCCTCCGGCAATGATGACTGTAGGTTGTGCTCCAGGCGCACCGAATGCAGGTACACTTGGAGGCCGACCTATAAGTTGTGCGATCCCAGGGGGTACAGGCGGAGGGTTCGAGGCATCAGCTGATGCTGTAGCACGGGTTCCTGGTGCTGGCGAAGGCGCACTCGGTTGACTAGTGTCACGAATGACTAAGTGAATTGATTGTGGTTCTCGTGACTGGATAGTTTCTCTCCCCAAGATATCAAGCAGGGTATCTCCATCTCTTGTGAGCAATCTCCCCCTGCAGATGAGTCTTTGTACTTCAGGTTGAGGTCGCGAAGGGAGAGCCTGTAGTACGTGATGTTTGAGCGCGCGTACTGTGGTAGAGGCAGGTAAATTATCAAAGGAGAGGGTGCTGTGAGGTTCTGGTAGCTGGGAGAGGACACGGATATCTACGGTGTCATTGTCAACAGACATTGTGCGGGACACTGTGGCAGCGTGAGTAAGACTATGGACTGGAGTGTTTCATCAATGTTTGAGAATGCATTGGACTGACGTGGCTGCATTCGGCGGAGTTGACGCCGGATCGTGGGGCATGGGTCTGCCTAACATTTGACCTCACACGAAGAACAGACCAGGAAGATGCTCTTCACAACTGCGACAACTTTTAAGTCATGCGGCACCGGAGTGCTTAGTCACGCGCCTAGGATTTCATACGACGAACATGCTGACCTCCACTCCATGGAGGGCGCCCTGTCTAGTGCAAAGTGCGTGAAAACTACTGAGACCAGCTTCAGCGATGAAAGATGCAGATGAGTAGACACTCGAAGTGCCGGATTTATGGCTACATGTACTTGAAGAACCATTGCGTGAAGTTATGTTTGTCAACTCGTGCTCTTGCTACTCGTGCTACATCATAAGGCAGCTTCATTAGCGGAGATTTTGAGTGGCCTACACGCGTTACAACGCGTTGCGAGTTGGCCAAGAGTAAACATGAAACTACCACTTCAATCGGTATCGTGTGTGCTTTGTATAGCATCGTCTTGATCTCATCCCTTTCCTTTTTTGGGAATTTCATGCTCACCATAGTCACTCTTTAACTCATCTGCTTCTCGCTGATAGCTTGTCGTTCACTACACTCTTTTCGTAAAAACACTCTTCTGACTGCAGTTTCACTTCGTCTCTCGGCACTCCTCACAGCAGAAAGCAAGCGATTTACAATGCTCCTTCAACTGCTCCTCCTTCCCATTCTTGCTCTCGCGTTACCAGTCACAAACACAACAGACTCCTCAGACGGTACAACAGAAATCTCCACAAACATTCTCGTCAGCCAAAGCAAGGCCGTCGTGACTAACAAAGCGGGTCTGGCCTTTTACAACGCCAATCTGAACTCTGGCAATGCTGGGTATGCCAATCCTGGAACAACATATTCCTGCTACAGTGGTCCTGCCAGCAACTTCCCTGCGATGAGTAAATGGATGAACTTTAATGCCATGTGGAAACTCATGCAACAAGACGCTTTGACGCCGATTGGTGATACAGTCAATGAACAAGCTATGGTGCTCAAGGCTATCAAGCAAGTTTCCAAGCAGGCCAAGGTGGATGCTAGAGTCATTTTGGCTGTTATCATTGGCGAGGTAAGCCGAATATATCACCCTATTCTTGTTGAACACGACGCCTAACATCTGGCTAGTCCACAGGCAACGTCCGCGTAGGCTGCACAAACAACGGCGTTCAAAACTGCGTAAATACACACTTCAGACGGCAATACATACCATCATCAACAGACTTCACTAACAGAAGAATATAGGGCCTCATGCAAAGCCACAACTCCAAACTGACTGCCTTTAACCCCAACAAACCACAAGCCTCCATCACGCAAATGGTCCGCGACGGCACACAAGGCACGCCCTCTGGCCCCGGTCTAGTTCAACTCTTCAACGACGACAAGCTGTCAAACGGCAACCTATGGAATGTGCTCAGGGCCTATAACTCAGGTAGTGTGGATTATGACAACTTGAGTGATGCTATGGGCGCTACCGCAGCTTATGTCAGCAACATGGCGAACTTTCTGCAAGGGTGGAATGGATGGGGAAGTGGGCCTGCGAATTGCGGCTTTTAGGTCATGGAAGGCAGCGACAGGGGATGGCTGCCCTTAAGGGGCTGTATCTGTATCGGCTCGAAGAGGTTAGACGTAGGATAGGCAAGATCTCTACAGCGTTGACCTGTTGCTTCCTGGCCGAGTGACATGCCTCAATGCCAGTCTAGCAAAAGCTTTCGTAAAGCGACTCAACCGGTTTCAATTTCGTACAAGATAGCTTCCTTGCTAACAATCAGTCAAACAACAAAGGCGAGAGGAATAAGAAGCAGACGGAAAGGGAGAAAGAAGAGTAAGAATGAGGTGATGCCGCTTTCGGGCAGAGATGCCCCGGGTGGCAAACCCAACATCCACGTTCATGGGACGCGACTGCCTGTTCTCCTCTGCAATGCTAAGATGATGTTTGACCTGATTGCTTGCTCACCGTTTGAGAGCTTGCAGACTGATTGTCAATGAGTCACAACCGCGTCCAGACACGTGATGCTCCGTTTTCTTTGTTCTCAATCCTTTGTGCTACTCACTTTCACGCTTCACATTCCTGCTTATTTCACGTCGCTCCGACACTTATATCATCATGAAAACCTGTGACCATTTCATAAAAACCTGTGACCATTTCTCAACGACTTGATCTCGAGCATAATATCACACCGCACTCACCGTAACAGCAGCGATCTGAGGAGGCTTTTACAACGAAAAAACACCAAGCAAACCAACACAACGAAACAACACCGAGCAAACCAACACGAGATCTCCCGTGCGAAACATGGACAACTTAGCAAAGAAGGCTCCATGTGGTGCTCCCAACTCTGACAGCATAATCCAATCAGGTCCCAACAATTTTCCTGCGTGCGGCCAATAGTGGTACTCTTCATCGTCTAGTCATTTCATCATTAATCAGGCTGCTTTGCAAGCAGAACTGACTAGCGAACAATCACATCTCATCAACTTCCAGCTTACAGCCAATAGCGCTACTGCAAATTCTTCATCATCTAGTGTCTTCGTCGTTGATTATGCTGCTTTGCGAGCACTACAGGCTGGCGAAGAGAAATCATCATTAGACGAAGAAGACTCATCATCAGACGAAGAAGAATCATCATCAGACGAAGAAGAATCATCATCAGACGGAGAACAATCGTCATCAGACGGAGAAGAATCATTATCAGACGAAGAAGAATCATCATCAGACGAAGAAGATGATATCTTCATTCCAAACGACCACAAAGATGATGAAGATGATGACTTCATGCAAGATACAATCCATCGCTATCTCTTACGTCAACTCGACGCGTCTGAGGCTGCGACCATGCTGAAGGAGAGGGTCTTGATCATTGAATCAACAAGAAGTCTGCCTTATGACATCCTGTGGTATAACATCTTGAGAATAGCGGAACGCGAAGACACTGATCAGGATCGCCTGGTACGTCTGTGCAAGGCTATCTTGGAAGAGAAGGATGAAAAGACCTGGAAAGGGTTATGGAAGTATTTCGATTCAGAAGTGATTTACCATTGGAACAGTAAATGTTAGTTTCGAAAATAGTTCGGCGTATCGAAGCTAACAAGGCTTATAGGTAACCTAGGGGACAGCCCGGCATCCTCGAGTCTCCTAGAATGCACTCCCGGTTACTGCATACGATAATTCATGGAGTGCCGAGCAGCTCTTGTGTCTTGCCGACTACTTCCAGATTGCAGGTGCTTGGATGAAGGGGCAATTCAACGTCGAGCCGGACGTAGACGAAGGATATTGGAAAGAGCGTTACACGTACTCAGACGAACGGTGGAATCGGTGGAAGCTTAGACTGATGGCGATCAGGGATGCAGCTAAAAGAGACGACGTGCGAGAGAATGCAAACGCGGCTGTGAAGGCCATGGAGAATTGAATCTAACGAGGCGGATTGCAGGTGACTGAGTGAATTGATAGTTTGTATGAGAGAGAAATCAGCACAGCTCTTTCTGCCACGACATGGGAGCACGATAGATAGGTCGCAGCACGCTCGTGGCGGGCAGCCTTTGCGCTGCGATGAGAGTCCTTCGGAAACCTCGTTGGTGCACAAAGCAGCATGAATATACATGATGCCTTTTCCATTAGGTACTCTTGTCACAACACAACCAACCATTAGTGATTCATAGGGGTTGCAGTATCGCTATGCCAATTTAGGACATTCTAGTGTCGTCACAAAAATCCAATTACAATCTCTGCTCTAGTAATGCTGTCTGAGTTCCATCACCAACAATGCATTCATCCAATCATCAATTTATTGTCATCATACAAGTCAAGAAGACTTCTTCTCCTTCTCTTTCTTCTTCAATTGCTTGTCCCTATCAATGCCAGCAATGATATCATCGAACGTGATTCTCGTATTGCCTGCAGTAAGAGGTGTAGTAGTGCTCGAATGACTTTGAGAGGCAAGACCCGGTCTCCTTGCATTAGTGTAGGCAGTAGGAGACACGGCATTATGTGGTATAGATAGCTCAGCAAGGCCGACTCCAATCACACTTTCGCGCATAGCTTGCTTCCGCGTTCGGTTCGAGAGATTCCGAGGTCGTTGATCAGAATCTGATGATCTTGCCGCAACTGAGGGCGAACTACCATACGAACTCGAGATGGGTGTGGTCATTGTCATGTTCGCGTTGGCTTTTGCCGAGGTCGGTGAGCCATCGACCATCCCACGGGTGACTGAATGAGGTGGTGATAGAATGTCTTTGTTTCCAGTTGGATCCAAGTTGTGGTCTCCCAAGTTTTGCGTTCGTAACTGTGGGCGCACAGGCAGTGACTTTGCTACCTCTGGCGACTCCATGCCAAGATTTGCTGACCATTGCTGAGCCATCAACCAGCAGTGACTTCTCCGATATATCCCTTCAACGCCGTGCTCGATGAGGTCACTCGGTAAGCTGACCATGCCAGACCCGCCAGCGATACCATACCAAGCCATAATCTGTCGGCCTCGCCCACTACCCTCCGAGTCAAGCGCCCAAGGCAGACCTTTGCGAGGAGGTTCACACAGAAAGTACTCGACGCCTTGGTGATATCGAACTCCAGGTGCGTCGATTACCAACATAGGCAACGCTTGAATGACTACGTAAGCAAAGGTCCAAATACCAGCTCTGAGGTTGACGATGTCGCCAATATTCCTGCCTCGTGCTTTCTTGCGCTCAAACCGACACATGGCACTCAAGAAAGGCGAGAGGTTGGGCGCAACATCGGTGTTGCGAGACGCTTTCATGATAGTCACCACGTCATCATCTTTGAGCCCCTTCGACCGGAGTTTAGTATCTTTTCGGGAACCTTTGCCATACTCCTTCAGAGGCACCAGACTTGGTAGCAAAGGTACATCGAACGGTATTGGTGGCTGTACTGGTGGCATCGACCTGTCGTACTCGTCAAAGGTCGCTCTCAGGCACTGCGCGATGGGCTCATCGGGCTTCTCTTCCTCATCTCCTTCCATTGCCTGATGCATTGCACGGCTTGTGAAAGATGTCCGATCTACACAGAGATCATACAATTCCGTAAAATCTTGATACATCTCCCGTAAAACCACTCGAGATAGTCCATCAGTTTTCAAATCGTTCTTCTTGGGATTGGCACGAGGAGGCCACTGGCCATACTTTGTCTTGTAGTAATCCATTACATATCGACGAGTGGCAACGAAGTCGTCCTTGAAGGGCCTGCCCTTGGAGCTAATGAATACAGACGGGAAGTCGAAGTCCGTAAGACGTGTACTAGCAGTCTTCATTCGTTGTTGGAGATCGATGTAGGCACGCTCCATTCGCAGGCGAGTCACCCGAGATATGAGAGAGAACTTCTTCGATATCGCACTATCCCGAGACCGGCGATGTATCTCATCGTAACGACCTACTGCATGGACAAAGGCTTCGTTGTAGAGCAGTACCGACCGCATCCTCTCGCCCAGAACCACCCCTTCTATGATCTTCTCACAACCTGATCGAACATCGGCCAGATCAAGCTCGTCTATATAGCAGTCAAAACTTGAGTTGGCAACCTCTCCAAAAGATGTGGAATCGATGTTCGTGAAGTTATAATCCTCCAGGCCTTGAGCTATCGCCAGGAAAATACTTAGAAAAGTATATCGTCGTGTGGAGGCTACCAGCGCACCACCGACTAGAAATGCAACGAGATTGCGGACTATTATCAGCTTATCCAGATCGTCCTGCGTTAATGATAGCTCATTGTGTGCAGTCACATTCGAACCATTAGTACTCAGTGCAAGAGGGAGGTAGAGGGTCAGCTGCTTAGGGGGTATCTCGATCCCGCAAGTTGAAGTGTCTATGCTGCTGTACATGCTCGTTATGTCAGCAGGACCAGTACGAGGAGAGTTTTGCAGACTTTGCAGGTAGGCCTTCCCTACGTCGTGGCCATGTGTCTGCGGTGGTTTGCTAGCTAGTTTTCTGGCAGTCTCGGAAGCTGGGACTTTGCCATAAGCCAGCTCAGTAAGCAAAGCAGAAGAAGCGAAGATGGATGATCGTACTTTGAACGAAGGACCTCTTTCGGAAGCTCTGGGAAACAAATACACATAGGTATCTCCCCTCTCATCCCACAGCTCAGGTACTCTCTCAGCACGCATTAACGGATCGAGGCTATATTGGTTCATATCGGGATCACCAGCTATCCAGGCACTGGGCCGAGGTGATCCTTGTACGCCGTTCTTGCTGCGACTACTACTTCCGCCAAAGAATATACTCCTCCTCCTGCTTCGCTTGCGACAGCTACTCTCAACCGGTGTTGCTGGTGACGCGGGTTGTGAATCGAGAATATTGCTACTTCTTAAGGATATGCGACTACCAGGCCTGCTTAAGTCGCTTATGCTACCCGCCCTACTTTTGCTCCTTGGACGCCAGCCCGCTGACGGGGACGTTGACCTGGATATTGCTTCGTCCAAGCAAAAAGGCTGAGGCGGTTCGAGTGTGTCGAGGATGCTGCCAGTGGACAGCCTGGCGGTATCGGTTCGCATACGGAAGGAAGACGGAGGGTGGCCGGCTGAGCGGCTACTGGAGAATTCGCTGGTAGGTGAGCGTGTGAGTGATGGAGGCCGAGACTTTGTGAGTCTTTGAGAAGGTGTGCGACCTCTGATGGATAACTCATTGCTAGCATGGTCGGTTAAAAGGCTTGAAGACGAATCGTTCCTCGACCCCAGCAGAAACACCGAAAGGCGGTTGAGTGAGCTGCTGCGTCGTCGCGAAGGCTGTCTGGAGGCTGAATCAGGTAGATCACCAATGTAGACAAAGTCCGAGGTTGATTTGCGAGGTGCAGTATTGCCGAACAAGGCGGCGAAGCGATCCCTCGAAATCGATCGCACTTTCGAAGGCATGGCGGCAATGAGAAGCCCGCGTCGTACGACGCAAGTGGGGGTTTACTGCCCCGAGAGACAAGGGGTGACGACAGATGTATCCATATAAGGTCTGTATTTGTTGACGGATGAGATGGGCAGGCGGTCAAGGGTTGGATTTCGAACTAGGAAAGCGGAAGAGACAGACATGCAGAAGGATAGAGGTAGGAACAAGAGATTGGTAGATCAGTAGTAAGGCACTGCTGGCAGTGAGGGGTAGAGATAATGTTAATGTGACGAAACGACTGCGTGTTGCGGGTGGAGAGGTGGTGGCCCTCAGAGGTGTGGAGAGAGAGAGAGAGGGCGAAGGGAAGGGGCGGTGGAGTTTGAGAAAAATGGCCTCGACCTGTTTTTTTTGGTTGTTTTTTGTTGTTTTCTGCTGCATGATGACGCTGCTTGGGCATGCCCCGATGCTGCTTGTCGACTTCGGCCGTGTGACAGGAGGAGTCGTTGATGCAGAACAGATCAAGCCACCAGAAAGGCTTGTTTCATCGCCGTTGTGCTAAACTCGACCGAGTACTGTGTGATGTGTCGAGCCTCTTCTCCACACATTTTTTGATCTGAAACAAACCTGACGCAGTCGTTTGTGACCCGCAGAGTACATGTAGATTCGCCTCGATTGTGTTCCAAATTGTTTTCGAAAAGTGATCCCACAGCAATCCCACGATTCGACTCACCTTGCCTCGTCTGACCCCTCGCAGTCCTCCTAGACAACATCTTCAAACGCATCGCTTGGACTTTTCCGCCACACTGGCATTTCCAGCACTTGGTCATGCTCATGCTCGATATCTGACTTTGCTACCAACTTCTCTCCGCCTGCTGGTAGACAGGTCCTATCAGAAGTCACATTCCGCACGTTCATTGGGCCTCTGTGCACTCTTCTCCTCTAGATCCATCACCTCTTTGGCTCACTTCCCCCAGTCCAGTAATAACTCCTCTCGGCCCTACTCTCATTCCACAAGACATATACGACCACCGCGGCTAGGCTTTTCTAAAATGCTCAGTTACGTAGAGGTCGTTACAACACCGACTGCAGATACACCTGGCACATTACTATTCCTCCATTTCGACAGCCGACGATACCTGATTGGAAACGTAGCAGAAGGTGCACAAAGAGCATGTATAGAGCGAGGGGTAGGCCTCAAGAAGGTATCAAAGATTCTCCTGACAGGACGAACAGAATGGTCGAACCTTGGTGGCTTGTTGGGCATGATTCTATCATTGGCAGACACAAAGATATCGTCACTCAAGTCAGCTGCAGAAAATCAATCCACTGCAGCAATTAAACCCAAGGAGACCGTGGTGGAGAATCCTCAAGTTGATGTGTATGGATCGCTGAACTTGAACCATATGATTGCTACTTCTCGCCGGTTCATCTTCCGAACTGGTATGCCTATAAATGCGGTCGAGTGTAGTCCTGTACTGACTCCTGCTGCATTGTTGGCCGAACCAACATGGCAAGATGACTTGGTGAAAGTGTGGTCAATGTCCATCTCGCCTACTGCTGGAAACAGCGGCATGAAATCGCCTCGCAAGAGAACCCTCGACGAAGCGAATGGTCACGATACAGCTGAGCAAGTAGCATGGATTTCATCACCCTCTACTACTTTCAAAGACCCTTATCTGGAAATGAGAAAGTCCGTAGTAGAGCAGATGTTCAGCTCAGCATGGAAGTACGATAATCTAGTTCCTCAACCATTATCCTCGGTGAAAATGCCCGCCAAAGTATACATCCGAGATCCTGATACAAAATCGCTTTCTCCATATCAAGGACCGCTACCAGGCGGACCTGACGCTGTACCTGATATCACGGTGTATGTCAGAGAGCCGTGGCCTGGCGCACGAACTGAGAACCTGCCACCCACAAAACCTGCGGCTGAATCGGTATCCTATATCATCAAGAACCATGCGCAACGAGGCAAGTTTCTGCCTCAAAAAGCAATGGAGCTGAAAGTACCAAAAGGTAAATGTTGGAGCGAGCTCACTAGAGGATATTCCGTACAAAACGAGGATGGTGAGACGATTACACCAGAAATGGTTTTGGCGCCTGGCAAGGATGGTGGTGGCTTTGCCGTCATTGATATACCTACAGTGGAGTATTTAGAACCTCTACTTCAGCGACCAGAGTGGCAGTCGAAAGAGGTTCTGGCGGGATTGGAGGCAGTCGTCTGGATACTGGGTCCTGGCGTAGCAAGCGACGCTCGTCTTCAGCAGTTTCAGAGCACTTTCGGTCACTTCAAACACATTGTCTCCTCACCTGATTGTTGCCCAAATAACATCGCACTCGATGGCGCAGCGCGTAACTCTCTAAGGCACAATCACATTGACGGGACCATCTTCCCAGTGATACAGTATTCAGCTGGCAGCAACTTGCCAAGCATACCTGATATCACCGTAGCTGAACGAGGTTTACGCTTCGTATTGGAACCTAGTTTCGAAATTCAGGATAAATTCATTCAGCCTCCGATTAATGTGGAAGCGTTCAAAGCACAAATCTCAGAAGAGTTCAAACTTCTAGAGCACGCACCACTGCGGCTCAACAATGAAGCATCCACCGAAGAAGTTGAATCGTGGAAGCAGGCATGCTCACACTCTGACGTTGAAGTTGTTGTCCTCGGGACGGGATCTTCTCACCCATCGCGGGCAAGGAATGTCTCGGGCACGCTAGTGCGAGTACCAGGCTGCGGGTCGTTCCTCCTCGATGCAGGTGAGGGCACACTAGGCACACTACGACGCATATATACTCCTGATCAGCTTGGCGAGATATTCAAGGACCTCAAGATGATCTGGATATCACATATGCACGCTGATCATCACCTTGGCCTAGCGTCTGTCGTCAAAGGTTGGCACAATGCTACAAAAGGCATGAATGACAGAGGCGCTGAATTGCCACTTCCCCAACTTGCTGTGGTTTCCGATGCGCCAATGCTTCAATGGCTTCACGAATATAGCACAGCCGAAGACCTCGGCGTGGCTCGTGTGTTGCCGCTCGCAACCTCTCCATCCCACAAATCTGTTCTCGAAAGCAGGCAAGGCACGCGGCTTCGTTTTGTTCAGCCTGCCGAGTCTGAAGACCGTGACATGAGAGACACTAACGACTTCCTGAATATTCTGAATCTCGAGTCACTCAACAGTGTATACGTCAGTCACTGCAGAGGAGCACAGGCTATCTCATTCACGACGAAAACGGGCTTGAAGATCAGTTATAGTGGCGATTGCAGACCGAGCTCCGACTTTGCCAAAATTGGACAAAACAGTCACTTGCTCATTCATGAAGCCACATTCGAAGACGAAATGCGTGGCGAGGCGCTAGCTAAAAGACATAGCACAACAGGCGAAGCACTATTCATTGCACATGAGATGAATGCAAAGGCATGTCTGCTCACACATTTCAGTCAGAGGTATCCCGAAATGCCCAAATTGGGCGCTCCGACACCATCTGAACCTGACATAATCAAGGAATCACTCGCAGTCTTAGAGCAGGATGTTGTAGACGAGGACATGCCAGAGAGTATGAATGCTGCTGAAAGCAACCCGGCCGCTGGCGTCGAATCTACTACCACGAAGAGCGCTTCTCAGAAACGCGCAGCTTCTGCTAACTTCGAGGTCATCGATCAGGAAGCTGTGCAGAAGATTTTGACAGAAAGTGGTCTGAGAGTAATTTTCGCCTTTGACTATATGCGCCTCAAGCTAGGCGACATTCCATTGCTTGAGATGAAGCAACCTCTACTTCGAGAAATGTACGACAAGGGCATCGGCAAGGAGGCCGGCGACGAAGACGATGCGGATGCTATGAACACGTCGGATTGTGGGAACAATACCAAGGCTGTCAATATGCAAGCAGCCAAACAGAAGGAGAAAGAGGAGAAGAAGAAGGAGAAGCAGGCGAAGATTGAGAAGAATCAGCGGGAAAAGGCCGAGCGTGTCAAGGCCAACAAGCAGAAGCAGACTACTGGCATGAAAGAGGCAGCTTAGGCTTGATCCATAAACTTGATAGCATAGCGACATTGAACATGTTTGCACAAATTGTAATATGTATTGCCGTGTATTGCCGAGCAAAAGTACCGATTAGAACTACACCCCTCCAACCCACGTCAATGATGCTTCGTCCCGCTTAATTATTAGCAACGAATCTTGTAGTTCTATGATCCTCTACAACACTTCTTTGATTTACTGTAAATCTCCTTTTGTCCCATTGCTGCTGAGACGTACAATCCTCAAATCTACCATCAACTCGCCCCTTCATCACACCCACCTTGTACCACCCTCCCTCCACCTCCACCACTCCACAATGTCCTCCTCCTCCGACGACAATGTGCCCGCCCACAAAGCCAAAGAATCCCAAGAACAGCGCATGGACGCCGAGCAAACCATCAAGCGCAACCCCCACGGCGACTTCAACGCCGTCCAAAACTCACGCCCAGACTTCGACCACTCCCTCGACGGCTTCACATACACCAAGACACCCAAACCAGACTGGCAATTAGGCGACGGTGGCAATGATGGCGGGGAGAGTTTGAAGAAGAAACATATTCAGATTGATCCGTATGAGGAGGGCAGGCCGGCTGTGTTTAATTATAAGTTGATGATTAGTGCGATTATTCCGAGATTGGTTGGGTTTGTGAGCACGAGGAGTAAGGATGGTATGTTGTCATGAATGTGTACAGAAGGATGTGAGGAAGATGCGAAGGGAAGGATGAAAGAGACTGATTTATGTGTGTGTGTGTGTGTGGTTAGGTACGAGCACGAATTTGGCACCGTTCAGTTACACGCAAATGTTCAACCACGACCCGCCAATCTTCTGCATTGGATACGCAGGTGGCTACGAGAACGCAAAGGACAGCTTGAAGAACCTGATGGAGAGCAAGGAATGTACGTATTTCCCCTTCCCACCCACTCATCCTCCCATCCATTCACAATCACTCACATCCAACCCTCCTCACAATATAGGCGTCATAAACATAATCTCCGAGCACTTCATCGAAGCCGCCAACGCAACCTCCATCAACGCCCCCTACGGCGTCTCTGAATGGGCTCTCTCCGGCCTCCACCCGGCCTCCTGCACCTCCGTCTCCTGCGACCGCGTGCAAGAAGCCGTCTTCGCCGTTGAATGCAAACTCATCGAAACCAAAGAATACGAATCACGAGCGACGCCCGGCAAGAAAACTGGTGTTATTGCGACGGTGGAGGGGTTGAAGTTTTGGGTCAGGGAGGATGCGATTAATGAGGAGAAGAATCTGGTGGATCAGGCGGTGCTGAAGCCGATGAGTAGGTTGGGGGGGATTACGTATGCGAGGGTGACGCAGGGGTTGGAGCTGCCGAGGCCGGATTATGATGAGAGTGTTAAGAAGGCTGGGAACGAGGGGATGGTGAAGGCGAAGGTGGAGGGGCAGTGAGAGGAGTATTTTGGATGAATTTATGGTATGTATATAGATGCAGAATGTAATCTCGTGAATCTAGGTCAATCTGTCTACATGGTGTCAATCTGCTCGGTTGGGACTGTCCAGGCACCTGCTAGAAGAAAGCTTCAATCAACGTACTGGTGAAGCTCACAATTAGGCACCGAGTATAACGCTATCAGATTCGCAGTCATACACGATCTAGTCACAGAGTGTAATATAATATTTTAGAACATTGAGGCAGCAAATAGATCGAGAGTAGGAATGGAAAGTGAATAGAGTCGAGAAACTGCCCCTAATGTACAGTCTCTCATGCTTTCTACTTTCCTACACTGTCTTCCTTTCCTCCACTTCCGTCACGGTTTCAGCCAACATTTCGTCCATCTCCTTCTCTCTGTCTCTTCTCTACACTTCAGGTCATTTGCAGCTGCGTTTTCGTTTGTGACTCGTCCATTCTGCTTTCCTGTGCTGCCTTTCCTTCACGTCTTTCCTTAACTGTCGTTACGACTTCTACCAACATCTCGTCCGGCGCAGTCTCTTCATCTCTTCTCTACACTTCAGATTACTCGCAGCTGCATTCTCTTTTGTCGCAAGTAGCCTCAAGATAGCTGGACCCGGCAACGTGAGGAAGCACAGGAACCAAAACTAGCACCAAATGCGCAACCCAGGCAGCCAACTCTTCACACCTTTTTTCCCCTCTTTAGTTCGGGAAAGTCGTCTTATAAAAGTTAAGTCGCTAAGGCTTTTGAAAACATATCTTCTCGCAAACGATATACTGAACAATGACGAATTTATATTGAAGTAGTAATGACTCTTGGTCGCTTTGTAGTACAGCTTCGAGGTTTTCTTCTGTCTGTTAGAAGTGAGCAAGCCACGTCTACGATATTCGACAATTATAGAAATTGCACGAGGGAGGACTAGTGATGTGATGCATTTGTGACGCGGCTGGCTCCATTCCATCGGGGCTCTTCCTGCGCTCATGCGTGCTATTTACAGCCATAGATATGCCACGCTATGGTGGGTTTCTATCGTCAATCTATCTCGTGAATATTTGGTCTTCGTGTCCACACAATTCAATCATGCTGATGGCATAATAGTACATTCACATGGTGATTGCTACATAGCTTGCGCGGTTTGCGGTGGCTTTATTGCATTACTACTCCCTTTGTTGGCTATCTCCGGAGCAAGCTCTTCCGTAATATTGTTGGGGTCTTTCCAAGCAATAGCCACGAACCTGAGGTGAAGTCAGTCAGTATGTGAGACATCCAGTCATCATCTTCAATACGTACTTGGTATGACTTCCTCGTGCTACAAGCTCATCCTTCTTGTTCGTGAACTTGATAGAAGTGTATGCCAAAGTCTTGCCAACTACAGAGAGAGTAAGCCTACATCATCTTAACTGAAAGCAGCACGAAGGCAAGGCATACACTTATCGCATGTCACTTCTGCTCTGATAGTGTCCCCAATAACGCCGCCGGATGCGAGGTAAGTCACTTGTGGATGTCAGTCAGTGATAGAGTACAGTAAAGATCGTGCTGCGTTTCCTAACCATTTAGATCTGTTGAAACACCTGTCGCGAAGAGACCTCGAGACGCTACAGCGAGCGAACCTCCAAGGTCTACCATAGACGCGATGGTACCGCCATGCAGGATGTTAAGTCTATTCGTATGATGCTTTTCGATATCAAGCTCGAAGTTGACCACACCGGGGCGAGCAGCGGTAACACGCAGCTGAGAAGTAAATATAAAGCATAAGCCATAGGTCGAACAGGACACAGCATTACGATGAGTACCACGATATCGACGGAAGCTTGTTACGTACACCGTCTACTAGTCTGTCATTCGTTATTCCTTGTAACAAGCATGCTCAGGATTCTAGCATGAAATTACCTGGGCTCGAGGCCTGAGTTGGCTCGGAAGGATTCCCAGACCTGGGATAGTCAACATTCTGCTTTAGTTGTGCGCCCGGCCCTCAACTCACGGATCGCACGAACTTCAAGGTCTTGCCTGAAGACATCTTTGTTGGTAGATATGGAAGAAGTCGGCAGGCGAAGTCGAACATCTGAAACACATCTAAAACACGTGCGGAGAAGGTCCGGGTAGGGTAGCGCACCAGAGTCTGCTGAAGATCATTCGAGACATGCCTTGACAACATCTTCATCATCTGCATCACGTTAACCCAACTTCATGGCAGTGAACAGCACCCCACGTCGTGTCCGCTGCTGACGACCGACCACAATGATATTACGATAGCCAAATACACAACAGCGAGCAGGTCTCGCACTATTCCCCAATCATGTCCTCCCTACGCTCGTTCGAATATCTCGAACAATTACCAGGGACGACGTTCAAAAGACTGTATCAACAGCCCTCCACAGCTTTGGCAATCTTCCGACGCATGCTGCCACACTTGGCAAAGACGTTCGTCATGGCCTTGCTCTTCCTAACAGAACCATTCCCAATAGAGGACATTGAAGCTTGGGTTAGACCTGATAGCAAACGGTAGGCACAACCCAAAAGAAGTACACGAATGTGCTCATAGATAGCTTTGTAGCTGATTATCATGAATCTGCAGTGAACAAGATCGTGCCATTGACATCCTAGAACGTCTTCATATTCTCTCCACAATACAAGACCCAAACCAACCACGTTCCTATCGACTCAATAATCCATTTTCGTCCTCACTACGTCTTGCTCTCACAGGCGGTGGAAATCATCAGTCGTTCGGTGTACCATGTGATACGCCTGAGCAAGATAAAGTCAGTACTAGGTTTTTGGATGACTTCGCTAGAACTCAATGGGAGGCAATACTGTATTACATTGTTGGTAGTGCTGGACCTGCGAATACAGCACAGATCGCCATCAGCACAGGCACGCAGAAACTACTTCAGATTGGAAATCTTGTTGAGCTAAGAGGAAGGACACCGACTATTACTGAAGCAGGGTTTACGTTTCTGCTGCAGGAAATCAATGCACAAGTCTGGAGTTTGTTGATCATTTATCTGGAAAATGCTGATACTGTAAGTGTAGACTTGGTTACTTCGACATACTCAAACTGACTTGTGTGTAGCTCGGGATGGACAGTGTTGATGTTCTCGCCTTCCTCTTCACCTTAGGTAGTCTCGATGTCGGCCAAGACTACAGCACTGCGAACTTGTCACCAACTCAGCAGCAAATGTTGGAAGATCTGAACGACTTCGGTATCATCTATCGTCAGCCCAAGGACACTTCTCGCTTCTATCCTACTCGATTGGCCACAACTCTCACATCAGATGCCAATCCAATGACAACGTCTTTGACTAGTGGGGTCACCTTGCCATCAGGAAGTACCCAATCCACGAATCAACGAGGCTTCATTGTGATCGAGACGAACTATCGCATCTACGCATATACATCATCCCCCCTACAAATATCAATATTGGCTCTATTTACCAAACTTTCGACACGATATCCTAACATGGTGTCGGGTCGTGTTACAAAGGAGTCTATCCAGCGCGCCATTGCTCTCGGAATCACGTCACAGCAGATCATATCATATCTCACAGCACATGCACATCCAGTCATGGTTGAAAGATCGAGAGCAGCAAACGCAGCAGCAGGTTTTGCACAAAATCAACTGCCAACATTACCGCCAACAGTCGTCGATCAAATTCGATTATGGCAGATTGAGAACGACCGAATGAAGTCGACAGTAGGCTTTCTTTTCAACCACTTCAGAGATAAGCCGGAGTACGATGATTGTGTCAACTATGCGGAGACGATTGGTGTCTTAGTATGGCGAAGTGAAGCGAAGAGGTGCTTTTTTGTTACTCAACATGAGCAGATAGCAAAGTATCTACAGAATAAGAAGAAAAGAGCAGAGGCAAGCGGCACACCAAGAGTTGGAACGCCAGCACCATGACATATCCGAATGCACACCAGGATGGCGTTTGGACTAGATACCCATAAAGTAGCTTAACATGATATAGTTAAATCTGAAAAAAGAACTGACAGTTTCATCTTGAATCTTGGTCAAAACGTTTGGAGAGATCGGCACGAAAACGTGTGGGGAAATCTGATCTTGCCTCAGCATGACATAACCACAATTTCCATCGCATGACCATCGCATGACCTAGAAGTATACCTTTCAGCATACATCCTATATTTCCCTGCTTGGCTCTTCTTTTTCGACTCTCCTGGTTTATCAACCTCCGGCCCCTTGATCATCTCCATACACGCTACAACAATGTCCAACTTGCCACCACAGACTCTGGATTTTAAGGCGTTGTATGGACATCCCTGCACACCCGCTACCAACACAGGCGCAGACTCTTCCGAGTACTCATTCCTCAGTGACGATACCTCCGATAATGGAGGATACGCCGGCGATTCTCCTCCACCCACAGCCGTCGGCGTAGAAGAACTCATACTCCCATCGCTACCTGCTCCCAGCTCATCCATCCTCATCGACGAATCCATACCTTTCCGCGCACTACCATCATATCACCATGCAACCTGGGCGCGCACTTTCCACTCGCGACCAGAATTCCTCATCGAGCCTCATAGCGTACACGAAGTGCAGAAGATTGTAAAACTTGCCAGGAAATGTCGAAGAAGAGTTGTCACAATAGGAAGTGGACACAGCCCTAGTGATCTCACGATGACATCCAGCTGGATGGTGCGGTTGACACATTTGTCAAAGTTACTGCGCGTTGAGAAATATCCTTTAGAAGGTGGATCAGAAGCAACACAGAATGAGAAGCGATATGGAGGACGCGTATTATTTCAAGCTGGAATTTCGCTGGAAGAGCTCAATATTGCAGTAAATGAACAAGGCCTCACTCTGCCGAATCTAGGTAGTATACATATTCAGAGCGTGGCAGGTGCAATAGCAACAGGTACACACGGTAGTTCTCTCAAGCACGGCCTGCTTTCTCAAGGTGTCCGGGGGCTACGGATCGTTCTTTCCGATGGTCGCGCAGTATGGTGCTCAACATCAGACAATAGCGACCTCTTCCGCGCTGCCCTGGTCTCACTCGGTGGCCTTGGCATCATCACCGAAATTGAAATGGAGCTGGCTTACTCATGCAACATTGAATGGCAACAACTTTGGGAACCTCTCGACTCCGTCATCGCCAGTTGGAACACCAATCTTTGGACGTCACATGAATTTGTTCGCTGTTGGTGGATGCCCTACCTGAAACGCATGGTTGTCTGGCAAGCAAAGAAGACAACAAAAGAAGTCGCAAAGCCCAAAGCAAGCTGGTATGGAGGTCGTCTAGGCTTCCACACCTACCATTTCTGTCTCACTGTCGCGCACTACTTCCCACGTCTCCTCCCTACAATTGAATGGTTCATCATGGGGATGCAATACGGCTTCAAGACGGGCAGTAAATCAAGTGCGGTCGAGCCACTGCGCACCGGTCTTCTAATGGACTGTCTCTACAGTCAATGGGTCAACGAATGGGCAATACCTCTTCGCCACGGTCCCGAAGCTATTACACGTCTTTCCGCATGGATCAATGGCGATGATGTAGCTTCTGGCATTCCCTTTCCTTCCAAAGGCCTCTACGTCCACTCACCAATAGAAGTGCGCGTCACTGATGGCAGCGAACACACTACAAATCCTCGTGGCTTTATGGATCCGAGTTGCGAGAAAGAACCAACACTATACCTCAATGCGACGCTTTACAGACCCTATGGTCTTGACCCGCCTTGCCGCAAGCGATACTACCAAGCATTTGAATATCTGATGAAAGAGTTCGGTGGCCGACCGCACTGGGCAAAGAACTTCTCAACAGTCTCGAATCAGGATCTCAAGTCGATGTATGGCAAGAATATGGACCGTTATTTGCAGGTCAGGGAAGAAGTCGATCCTGAAGGTATGTTTGTCGGAGCATGGCACAGGCGGTTGGTGCTTGGTGGTGGAGAAGAGAGGGCAGAGGGTCGTGTTAAGGATGAATCGATGGTTGGTGTCGCAGAGGGCCAGGGTGGTGTTGAAGCGTGGCAATTCAGTGACGAGGAGAAAAATACCGAGAAGACTGATACTACGACGCCGTTACTGTTGGAAGAGAGGCTGGTTGCGACGCAGTCGAGAGGAAAGGAAGGTGGTGTTGACTGGATTGGGGCGCAATGTGCGGAGAGGATGACTGCTGGTGGTGCTGCTGCGCCTATACAGATGGTGGATGATGACAAGGAGGTTGAGGGGGATAAGGATGCTTCTGAGCTGTTGGAGAAGTTGAAGCGGGAAGCGGATGAGCGTGTGAAGAGAGGCGTCAAGATTAGTAGGGATGGTGATGCTCATGACAGTAAGGGACCACTGCACAAGACGGCACCAGGAGTATTGCCTGGCTTGACGCAGTAAGCTCTGACAACCCTGAATCTACGTGGCAGGTTAGGAGGCACAACACTGGACACGGGAAGTTATGGCATATCACGCAGGAGGTAAAGCGGCGTACTCCCTACTCACACCTATGAGACACGAAAAATTAATCTTCACGTCGCGTTACGAAGGTCTACATCGACGCATGCTAACCTAGGCAGGCAATTTTGTGGTAGTCTAAGGCGATGGTGTATGATAGTAATACATAAGGTAATTATGCTTTACGTAATCCAGCATAAATAAACAAGCTTACGGCGGTTTTTCCGTGCTTGGCGTTTAGGTTGCACCTTAGCCTTAGCCTTAGATAATAGACGCGTCATCTTCACATTTGCACATCAAGGTAAGGTAGAGCCTTGTAAGACGAAGCCTTGCGAACCTAGGAAGTATTAATATAAGAGAAGATTGTGTGCTTTTCGGTTTATAACACCACGTATTCTCTGATGTCGGCGTCAGCTCGGTGATGTTCACATTCGGACATCGAGCAAGCTATTAAACAAGCATGATCGAGCGTCCTCTGCCGGTCTATGGTTACTTCGACTCTGCGTGACAGGGCACAGCCCGCGTCTCTGGGTACTGAAGGAGATGCATCGGGTACAATCTCTATTCCCGAGCGATTAAGACAATGGTCAAATCATCGCGACATCCTAGGCAGCCTCAGTGGTGACCAAGTCGCACATGCCTCATCCGATGAAAGTGATACAGAAGTCGACGCCGAGGATATTGGTATAGAAGACCCTAGTGGACTATCCACATTAGGTGTCAGTATCAGCAAGCGTCAAAGTCGGCTTGCTTCTTTCGACACGCCTGTTGCTGAAAGAGCTGCCATCTTGCGGGAAGCTCAAGTTGAAGGCGGCATCGCTTTCCTGGATGGCGTCGATGAGCGAGAGACCACGGCAGGAGTTCAGGAAAGTGGCCGGAGCTCACGACAAGGTCAACATGCCACGTCAAGATTCTCGATATCTGGACGAAGGCCTGGAACGTCAGTCGCGCGAGAAGCAGCACCACCACATCCAGCCCAAGCGACTTATTCAAAGTACTTCGACAGTCCTTCTTCCAGTTTTCTCAGCAATGTCGGCTCTCTATTCGGGTTACGAAGGACTTCCTCTCCTGATTTACCATTACGGAGTGGGCGCGATGAGGAGCACAAGGGACTACTGCGTTTACCGTTACGGTCACGATCACGAAAACGATCTGGCAGTGTAGTAGAAGAAGGCGCAAGGTCGAGGACAAGGAAAACATCTGTTTTCAGACCGACCAGCGTTGATCGACTGACATTACAACCACCTACAAAAGAGCAAAACGGCGAGCAGTTCATTCCGAAACCGCTAATAAGACGCACTACATCAGAGAGTGCGCTAATCCGCCCGCTTTCAGCGACACCATCACTCGGAGATGACACGCGCTGGGAGCACATTCACGAAATGATGAACTCTAGGTCACGTGCTATTAAGGATTCCTTCGTCGATGCCAATATCAGATTCCCTGCCATGCGGGACTTTACAAGTTTCTCGTTCCCAAGCTCTTTACCTTTCCAGACACAGACTGCTCCGGATGGCATCGCGCCACCACTACCTAATCGTGCGCCTCATGCGGCTTCGTCAAGCTCAGTACTTCGTGAGAAAGAAGTAGTGTCCCGGCCGAGAGCAAGTAGCAAGGTATCGCCGATAAAGCATCCACACTTTGCCAACGCACTGGACAAGCTGACTGGTGATGTCGTAATCATGGGAGGGTATCGAGGTTCTGTGCTTCGTTCGGCAAAGGCACCTTATCGTGAGTGGTCGCAACAGGCTCCTAAATCTGTTCGTACTGACCAGACGACACAGGACAGCAATGGATTCCAATCAAAGTTGGGCTGAATCTGCGCCGGGTCGACCTTGAGCTTGGCCTGGATCCAGAAGACGAAGAGACCGAGCACACTCGAATCATTCCCAGCGGAATGTTGCAAAATATCGGACCTATCGACATCTCCCGGCGACTACTGAAACGCCTCCGTGCTTGCAAAAACGCACAAGAAGGACGCCTGCGTGTCTGGGATTTTGGCTATGATTGGCGATTATCTCCGCTCTTCCTCTCTGCTCAGCTGGTCAAGTTTCTCGAAACGCTTCCCTGCAATCAGCCGAATGTGCCTAAACGTGAGAGAGGCGCTACTATGATATCGCACTCGCTAGGTGGTCTACTAACGCGACACGCTATCAATACAAAACCTCTGCTGGTTAAGCACGTCTTATATGCGGGTGTGCCACAATACTGTGTCAACATCCTGGGTCCTCTACGAAACGGTGATGATGTGTTATTGAGCAGTCGTGTACTTACCGCGCAGACGAACTTTACCATCAGAACGACGTTTGCGTTGCTGCCACTAGACGGAAAGTGCTTCTTCGATACTGCCACAAAAGAGTCGTATGACATCGACTTCTTTGACCCAGCAACATACGAAGAATACAGATTGACACCAGTCATAGCACGACCATTTCCAGCACTAACAACAGTGCCGCAGAATAACAGCAACAGCAGCATTTTCAGCAGCATAGTCGGCTCAGTCACTGGCATGCTACCGAATGTCATAGGTAATCGCAAAACCGGCTCGAATACAAGCATCTCCACAACCTCTTCCAATCGGCAGACAAACAGCGTACCACTCGATCGAGTGAGCTCGAAAGAAGACACCTCCAACAGCAGTCCTACAAATGCAACACCACATCACCACTCAGCTTTAGACAACTCCAACTCTTCCAACGCAATGAAACCACAAATGAACGACCACAGCGGAGACCACGACCCAACTTCCGACAATCCCGCCACCCATGTCACAATTCCGCATCACCTGGCATACGCCTATCTAACACGTACCTTAACCTCAATCAAGAAGTTCAAGCAGGAACTCGCATACAACCCCGCCCTTTCGCACCTCTACCCGTCAACTGCCGTCCTCTTTGGCAAATCGTACCCAACCGTCAGCGGCTGTCGTGTTGTCGGCCGAGAAGGAATCAAACGAGCGGATGCGTACGATGATCTTGTGTTTGGAAGTGGTGATGGTGTCGTATTGGCTAGAGCGGCTATGTTGCCCGAAGGATATGAGAGTGCCAGGGGTGGTGTGGTGAGTAGTGAGAGAGGGCATATTGGTTTGTTGGGGGATTTGGAGGGAGTGGGAAGGTGTTTGGAAGCTGTGCTTGAGGAGGGTGAGAGGAGGGGACGGGGGAGGGGACGTGGTGAGGATAGGTGAAAAGCACAAGATTATGGTACTAGGATCGAAAGTGCAACTTGAAAAACAAGCAATAAAGGGCTGCGACGTACATGAAATGGGGATCGACCACCCTAATAAAGAGAGCCTAATATGATGAGGAGAAAAACGACCATTCTTGATGATGAAAGATCTCAGGGAGGGGTCAAGGTGGCAATAGTGGCTGGCTTGTGCAGACGAACAATGATAGAGTGCACAAATGATATACGCCAGTAGTAACAAGTAACCAGTAACAGACAACCTCATAAAGATCTATTTCCCTACCAGACTGGATGTGATAGAATAGCTGGTGTAGCAGCACTGTACTGAGCAAAAACTGTCGAGTGATATGGGCTATCATCCATCTATCATGGCAAAATAATCAAACAAAAAAGTCAAAAAAATCTGTGCCCCCTGACAGAGTTGAACTGGCGACCTCGTCATGATCTTTTCCCGATATAATCGGACAGTTACTAGTGACGCGCTCTACCAACTGAGCTAAAGGGGCATCACATGATGAGCACACTTTTTAACATTCTTATATACGCAAATCCAACTTGACAGCATAGCCTGTGCGACGCTGCTGACGGGTTGTACCCTCATCATCCTAGGCTCAATATCCATCCCACGTAGGTCTCCATGCTGCTGTTACCTGTGGTCGGTCCTTCGCTTGTCGTTGCTAAATCAAGATAATATGTCTGAAGGATAAAGACTTCTCAAAGGTTACTTGGATAGCTAGCGGCTATGCGGATGTACACGATGATTGGGTTCAGGCATGCCACTTTATTTCCTCTACAACAAGAATGGAACATCGATCTAGCCGCACTATTCAAGCGAGCTGAGAGTAGTGAATGGTAGAAATACCGAGGTGAATGGGCTTTGCCTTGAGGCTCGCCCCACGTTCTAGCCCTATCAAATCCTGAGCTCTTTTCCTCTAACGTCCTTTGATCTGAAACCTGGTCCATGTTTTCATCCTTCACGCGTAAACCTTAAGATTTAGACCTCTCAGCTCGCTGTCTGACCATGGTAACGATAAGAAATAGTAAGTAACGTCCGCCGGCGCGTCGCCCGCTCCTAAGAGCCTGCCAAGCTAGAAGTAATGCTCTAAGCTTAGTTCTTGTCTAAACCTCCTAGGCTTTGGCACCAGGCAGGATGACAACAGTGCGAGAGTGACTACTCCTGGATTGCTCGTGGAGAGCGTTTCTGGCAAAGTTGTACAGACAGTGCTTTCGCGAAAAACCTTTGTGAATGTGAAATGTTTGCCACGTTTTTTGTCCATAGAATTGTGCCTTGGAAAGGCCGCCTATTGACCCATAAAAAACGAAAGAAACCCAAAATACCAAAGGTATACGCTTGGCATCAGAAGCGAAGAGGAACATTCATAAAACATCACCTCCAGTCTTGTTCTGGCCGGTCCCCAAAGTTTGTGACGTGAATCGTTAATGCAGCTGAGATGTTCTGTCGCTCGAAGTCCGCATCCAGCTTGTTGCAGGAGTTCTTGCATGTAGGCATGCATTTATTATATAGGTCTCCCACCCTCACTCCATGACACAGAACCTACTTGTCAATCCTCCGTTATATTATCAGTCTTCGCTAGTCACATCATGCTTCAAATTCTCCTTCCAGTCTTCCTCGCTTTTATTGCAGGTTCCCAAGCCGCTCCCGCTGCCACACCTATAGCATCATGCACAGCAGATGTCTGGTATCAAGTGCTTGAGGGAGCTCTTGTTAGCTCCGCAGCATCATCTTTCTGCCGTACCTACATTGCCCCGAAAACTAAGACGACAAGCACCTCCCTCCCGACCGGCCTATCTCTCTTCAGTACTGCTACCTCTCGACTTTCATCCGCTTGCTCATGCTTGGTATCCACCAATGCACCCGTGGCAACCTGCGCACCGAACGCTTGTCTTCTGATATTAGATGCTGCAGCACTACTTGGGGCGCCCGTCGGACAAGATTGTTCGTCATATCTGCGGACTACTGTCACACCAGTAACAGTGTAGGTGACGAAATCCAAGAAGTTGCCATGCTCAGCTAACCCGCTTCTACAAGGACATTGACATCAGCGCAAATCGCAACGGTCACTGCTAGTCCAGTCTCCAGTTTCGTGACTAGTATAGTGCCAATCACGACAAGTCTGACATCTATCAGCACATCGCATACAGTGCAAACAATTTTCTCGACTTCGATTTCTGAGACCGACATTACCTTCACGAGCGTTATCCCTACTGTATCCTACGCTGCCACCGTCGTACTAAAGACCGTGACAACGGGAATAACCACTGTCGCCGCCGCAAAGCGTGCTGTAACATCGTCATCGTCGTCTTCAGTGCCAAAGTATGCTGCAGCCTGCGCACCACGCTACGCTTCGTTATGCTCATGCTTCGGAGTTGGTGTACAGACGATCACTGCAGCAACTCCCACTGCAAACTCGACAATAACCCAGACGAGAACAGTCACACCAACAACCATTATACTAGTCACACAAACAACAACATACATATCCGCGACTACCATTGGAGTGATCGCCACCTCCTCCACGACAGAAGAAGTAGACATTACGGTGTCTGTTTTCACGACAACCTCTACCACCACTACGATCACAAGCTCCGTTACGAGTACATCTACAGTGGATGTCGTTGCCACTGCGACTGCCCAGCCTGTTGCTGTGCCTCAATGCGCTTGCCCAGCTCAAGTAGGTCAAGCATTATTCATTACTTTACGCTCATTCTAATGATTATGAAAGGACGATGCTGGCTTTCAAACCGGCGGTGTATTCGAGACAACAGCAACCACATACTCATGCAGTTACCCAGCGTTCTCCGGAGAGTCGCCTTACGATTTCTATTGCACCTATAGCATTAGCAGTGGTGGTCTGGTTTCAGACCACGACGCGAGCTTCTGTCCTACGACATCGGGAGCGTGTCAATACTCAACCTCCACCACTACCACGATTGCAAGCTAGGTAGCAAGTACAGCTACAGCAGTAATCGTCGTTGCTACTGCGACTACCCAGCTTACTGCTGTAGCCCAGTGCGCTTGCCCACCTAGAGTAGGTCAAGCATTATCATCACTCTCAATTGCATTCTACCCGATCATAATAGGACGTCCAAGGCTCTCCCGGTTTCGGCGTGTGCGCGACGACAGCAACCACATCCACATGCCTCTACGCTGGTACATGCAACTATAGCAGGAGCAGTGGTAGTCTGCTTCAAGACGGACTCATGTCCTACGATATCGGCAGCGTGTCAATACCCATAGCATAACTCGTTTTGTGGGTGACACGCGTGCTAGCAAGATATTTTTCACAGTTTTCGGTTTTGATTTTGTGAGTGCAATTTATGGGCTTTCGGTAGTCGCTTTCTACTGGTATCCGTGATGCGAAAGAGGCGTTCTGGACGCCCAGTTGCTCGTCTGTACAGTACTTAGCTATGAACATTCTTCAAGGTATCAACTCGATCGGCTTCAGAGTTGCATGCAAATAGGCTTGCCAAGGGTCAAAGAGATATACAGAGTATCCAAATACGAAGTATATATTATCATACTCATCCCATCATCCCGGCAGAAAAGAACTTCCTTGGTGAAGTCTTTAATGCTCTATCTTCCAACGTCCCAGCAAAGTAATCATCATCAGGCGACATGCCCTTCATCAGCTCCTCTAATGGGGCATTGCATAGAGCCCTATTCGTTTCCGGAATCTGCATGTTACTCAATTCATCCACCCGCGTCAGGAGTTGCATCATGAGGCCTGCTTCAGTGTGCCAGCTGATGTGGCAGTGAAATGCTGTGTACTCATTAGCATCAAAATAAAGAGAGAGTGGAGAAGTGATGATCACTCACCCCAAACACCTGGATTATCGGCAACAAAACGAATAAGCGTCCAGCCAAATGCTTCCACACTCGCAGTATCTCGACGTAGTGGATTCGTCACGTCGAGACTATCTGTAATGTTCTCAGGAGGATAGCCGTGGCCTTGAGCCATGACGAAGAATTTGTAACCATGGAGATGTAGAGGGTGGTTGCCGTCGTCAAAGTTTTGTAGCATAATGTCAATAACCTGAATACCTTCAGTTTGCAGCACCATCTCACGCTCCATATCGAAAGCGTCAGAATTGATGAAAGCTGGTTTAGGCGACTCGAGCGATGAATGGCCAATAAACGCCTCATTCTTATCATTGTAGCCGTCGATAGTCCTGAATAAAGTTGGGTGCTGAACATCGGCTTGGAAAGAGCTCTGGTTGAACTTGCCACGGCTTAATTGCCAACCTCCGATCTCGAAGTTGACACGGAAATACAATGAAACTGTCGGCTCCGGTGCAACCATGGAAATAACTGGCTTCAGCTGTGTCGTGTCCAAATCTTTGCATATTTGAGTGATTGCTTCGGGGAAATCGTTCGACATTGGTATAGCGGTGTTCTCCCCTCCTCCCATACTTTGCCAGCGAATAGGTGCCCAAGTTTCGGTCTCTAAGTACGGGTTTGGCTCTGCAAAACAGTCACCGATCATCTTCGCTCTAAACCAGAACGCTTCTCCCGGTGCATGGTTATTGGTCAAGATGATACTGTATCGCTGTGCTGGGTTAATAAGCATGCGGTGAAACCAGATAGGAGCCACATCCACACCATCGACTTCAGTGATGGCCCACTCATGCTCGTCTATTGAAAGCTGAAACTCGGCAAAAGCGCCTGTGTTGATGATACGCAGTCGATGATTCTTGCCAGGTTCGAACGTGAATGGTAGCACACCCACATTCGAAGTGGAGGTATCACATTTGCGTCCTCCCACATTGCTACAATCTCTCATGCCTCGTCCGTTGATCAAAGCACTCATGGGAACAGGCTCGGCATTCTCTGCGTCAGACTTCATGTATTCCAAGAGTAGCTCACTTGATAAATCCCAGTAGTGGTCAGTCAGCATGACGACTCTGTCGGTATGGTATTCAAGCTGCTGTAGTTGTCTTTCGTCTTTGGAGTGAATGATCAAAGGCCCATAAAGCCCATCCGCAGACTGTACCCCTTGATGCCCGTGATACCAGTATGTGCCGCTTTGACCATCCACCTTGAACTCATATGTAAATTTGCTTCCAGGCGCTATTGCACATTGCGTGATTCCAACAGTGCCGTCCATATGGTTAGTGCCGTTTTGGTACATCCCATGCCAATGAATAGCAGTAGCATTTGTGCCTTGATTGTCAACATGAACAACAATTGTATCACCTTCGTTGACTTCAATCATTGGTCCAGGGTACTCCTCATTGATCAGAATCATCGGTCGATAGACGCCATCTGGATTGTACTCCTTGTCTGCTACAGTCCAGAAGTATTCTCGGCGTTGTGGTGGAGCTTGATAATCCCAATTGTTCGGGAGAATGTACTTGTCCTGGTCGTTCGGAACGGGTAGTTGTGGTGTAGGCGTCGGTGTTGGCGTTGAAATTGATACCTTCTCTGTAGTAGGTATTGGGAGTGATATTGGTAATTCTGCTGAAGACACAACTGGTGCCACATCATTGACATTCGCATCCATACTCATGCCCATGTCCATGTTCATCGAGGGAGCCTCCTGATGTGTCTCGCTTCTTGGCATATAGAAGGCCCAGTCCGACATGATGTAGCCAAGCGAGACCATGCATATCGTTGCAATTAATATGACGGAGAGTGTTGTCTTCCACCCAAAGCTGCTTTTGCCATCTGGTCCTGGCACTTCATTGTCTACCCAATCGTCTTCAGAGCTATGGTCTTTATATTGCCCCTCCTCATCTACGTGCAATAAGCGCTCCTGGTCCGCCATTAAGGGTCTGTAGATTGTAGTAACGTAAGTCGTATCCAATATTGCAGTCGGTTTCACAATTTCACCAAACGGCACTTCTCTTCCCTTGAAATTTAAGCTTTACCAAGCTGAAAGACAGGCGATATCTAGAATATCACCGAGTCCAATCCAACTCAGGTCAGGTCAGGTCACAAGGGCGTCTGTTTCTGCGCAAGTGGTCTGTTGGAGCAAATAATCACAAGAAGTCACATTTCGATCATGAAAAAAGCTTGTAGCTAGCTAGCCTATCGAGGTCGAGGCATAATTAACAGCCACCAAATCCAGCGTCGTCATGGAACCCGCCCACGAATGCAAACGGTACTCTAGGAAAATGCGGCCTAAATTGTTCTGTTTGTGAGCTCAGAAGATCCTTTTCCGTAGCGAGTGAGTTTTGTCCAGTCAGCGCACGTGCCCACAGCACGTGTTTCATGAAACTCTCCACCACTTCTCAACCACCTTGATCGTAAAGAGCAGACAAAGAGTTATAATGTTTCTCGCGACTGAGCTACAAGTATAGTCTCCTACTAAGTTACCACCTCTAGCAACACCTCATCATTTTGAATCTCTTTCCAAAGAGTGACCTCTCGGCTTAGATTCTAGTTCTCCGCACTTCCCAAAGCTGACTCGCAGCGAAGACAAAGCTTCCAACGACACCTTCCTCATTAAGCCAAGAACGAGCACGTTTCACGCTAAAAGGCTTCAGATAACGTCTCGTCTTTCTTCTAGAAGACCCCGTGCCTGAAGATTGCATATCCATTCGCTGTGACTGGCTCGTTTGAGTTGAGAAGTCGCCCACTACTGTACAGTGACGCCTTAGCTTGTTTCTGGTCATATACCCCGTCGTTGCTCGTGTAGATCAAAATGTGAGAAACAAATTTGTGCTTTGGTGTTGTGTTTCTTGCTGTGAAGTCTGCATTCTGGTTTGCTGTCTATGAGAGAAGAGCTTTCACCTCGTGCACACCATTCTCGAGCCGACTTCAACAATCTTGAAGACTTAGATCATCATATCACCACCCAATAAACAACAATGGCCCTCCTCTTCCTCAAAAGCGTCGTTTTCCCTCGCATGGAAGCCTCTCGCACTACGAGCTACAGCCAGATACGAAACACACCCTCGGACTTTGCTCGAAGACCTTCAGCATCACACTCTTCATCATCCTCCATCTCCACTGACCTCTCCCGAACCTCCTCAGACCCAGAAAAAGGCTTCCACCACGGCTTCAGCGATTCGGGATCACAAACGTCGGAAATATCACAAAGCACCAATAGCACATTCACAAATCGACTGATATCTGATGCTACGATTGGCCTATCAGATGGTCTGACGGTGCCTTTTGCTTTGACGGCAGGTCTGTCAGCGCTGGGGTCATCAAGAGTCGTTGTATATGGAGGATTAGCGGAATTGATAGCAGGTACGATATCAATGGGATTGGGTGGCTATTTGGGAGCGCAAAGCGAAGCGTATGTACAAAACTATCTATCAAGATCACCATATTCTAACAGTTCGGATAGTGAAGCCTATGCCTCAACACTCTCGTCTACACGTTCTACGGTCCTCTCCTCGCCGCACGAAACATACTCCCTCCTCATCTCTACACTATCCACACTCCATTTACCGTCCGCCCTTCTCAGCCAACTCCTCGAACACCTCGCCTCAAACGCCGACCTCACAACCACCTTCCTCATGACCTTCCACCACAATCTTCCTCCAACACCACCCGCACCGTCAGCAGCATACATGTCAGCTCTGACGATCGCGCTCGGCTATTTCTGTGGTGGATTCGTGCCGTTAGTACCATACTTGTTCGTAGCGCAAGTTGGAGCAGCGTTTCGCGCTAGTGTGGCGTTGATGGTGGTGGCATTGTTCGTTTTTGGATGGGTTAAGCAGAGTTTGGTGGGTGATGGGGAGGAGAAGAGGGTCGCGAAGTGTGTGAGGAGTGGGTTGCAGATGGTTGTGATGGGTGGTCTGGCCGCGGGTGCGGCTATTGTTTGTGTGAGGGCGTTGAGTGGGCCGGAAGGTGAGAGTGCGTAGGAGCAATGGTGTGTTCACGCAATGAATCTCGCAAAACGGATTTGTCAACACTTCAACATTCTTGAGGTGCACGTCTCACGTTCTTTGTGCTTCATTTATGTCTGGTACCAACATTCAGTAACGAAACATGTGTGGACGTACAGAGCTTCACCACAGCTTCTTCCAAGTAAGCGTCACCGCTCACGAGAAGCTGCACATCATGTTGGGGGTTGGTCTTGTGGGTAGATATCTTTTGCGCCGGACCTTCTTGGGACATCACTATGCAGTCAACTCTGCATGGAGCTTGTTTAAAGGAGAAAGATTCTCACCACTTATGGTAGTCAGACGTTGTAAACAATGACTTCCTTTCCTCTACTGCTTCACTGCATCCTACTGCTTCACCGCATCCTTGAAGTCCTGTAAAAACTTCCAGTGCGACTTCTTGCCAATCCCCTTCTCATACCAATCATTCATCTCCTCCGGAAACAGCTGCAAACTTCCCAACAGCGAACTATCGTGCGCCACCACGATCAATACATTGTCATGTCCATCAAACACCTGCAACCCACTAACCGTCTTCAACGCCGCCTCTTCATCAACATTAAACCCCTTGCTCGGCAGATAAAATGCTTCATCCGCTCGCTTGTTCCGCTGGATATCCTGTAGCATGCCGCCAGGACAGCCTCCGTGCATGTGTGATAAGGGTGATGGGTTGATCTCAGCTGGTAATGGTGCGTATTCTGATGCTCGGAACTCGCCGGGATGGTGACTAGCGTCTCCGCCCATGAAGACGAAGGTGTCTGGTGATGTGCTTGTCCTTGCTAGGCCGCAGATATGGCCAATCGTGTGGCCAGGTGAATCGAGAAGGTAGAAGGAGCCGTCCCCGAAGAAGTCGATGGCGTTGAAGGGACCAAGCTTTAAACCTTTGCCCTGTGACGTAAAGTCGAACTCATGCACTTTCCGCCCTTTGACATCGGATTCTGGAAATGGTGCATCTGGCTTCGTCGGGTGGCCTGGCATATTTTCGGCTGGCAGACCCGGACCTACTGCTAAAGTAGTTGAAGTTGGGAAAGTAGATAGATTGCCAGTGTGATCCCAGTGGTGGTGACTCCAGATGACAGTATCAATGTCTTTCGGCTTGATACCAACGTCAGAGTCATTCTCTAGGATTTCAGCGACATCCTTCTCCACTGTAACGTGGAAAGGTGCTGTTTTTATCTTTTCAAGAAGTGATGCAGGAAAGTCTTCCTGCCAGTTTTTGCGGACACCGAGATCGAAGAGGATGTGTCGGTTGCTGGTGTGGTTTGTGATTAGGAAGGAGAATGCGGGACAATCTACTTCATCATGACCTTTTATTTCGGGATCTACGACGAGTTTTGTGGCGAATTTGATTCGGGAAGTGCTGACAGGACTCGTTAGACATTTTCATACAGACAGGTTATAGTCGTCTTGTCGGTCATGTGACTTATATAATTCACATCTTGATATTGTTTTGCAACAGATTATCATGAGAAGCAGCATCATACCTATCAATAATCCTGACAGTTACAGTATCACCACTGGGCACATTCAGAGCCGGGGCAGGCTTTGGCTCGACGAGATGTGACGATTGAGAAGGCATTTTGGAGATAAATGGTTGGATATTGATACAAGGCAAGGTAGTCTTATAGCACCAAAATGTCAATGAGCCGTCTATCCGACAACGTCATTGGCTTTGCTGATTACCTCTCTAAAAATCGATGATCAAGGTCCGGTCTCACCATGCTTAAGACATGTCTATGCGCGTAGACAATCTCACAGGCAGCTATACTGGGAGATGCCAAACAGGAGACACCTCGCTGAGGTGATGATTGTCCACCTAGAAGCATAGCGGATCCACTCTTGCATACTTGTATGTGCTCTGTTTATCATTGAGAATTGACTACAATATGGAACCATGATATCTCAAGCAACTCTCTCTAAGCGTGGACGAGGGTGTCGACAGGAAGTGTTTATAGCAATAGCTGAAGCTACTGGGTAGGACTGTACAAGGCTCTTATAGACTGCTTGATATGCTCGTATGTTCGGACGCCAAGACCTCAACCCCACATTGTTTACATACTTGTTTACACCTCTTCTCGACTACAATCTTCAACTACCAAACCACACAGGAAAAGCTATACAGATCACAAAGCGCACGTCATGACTGGACTACTGTCCCCGCTATCGCCAGCGTCAGCTGCTATGCTCAATCGAACCCCAGTCACCGCGAGCTTCAGTGACCGTCTCAAGAACACTCCGTCCTTCCCTCACGATACTCTCGATGCTCCGCCGAGCTCGCCTTTCCAACCAGATGTTCCAGCAGACCAAGACCAGCACGTTTCAGATGCCGCAGATATGACACCTTCTAGATATCACACCGCCAAGCAGAGTCGCAAGTCACCGATCAAAGGTTTCGACGTTCACTGTGACGACCTCGAGATAGATTCCGAAAATGCACAACAAAACACAACTGAGAATGAAGGATTCAAGATTCCTGAAGTACCATCGAGACGGGCCTCGGAAGATACCATGACGGGCTTCGAGCTGGACATGTCGGAAGTTGGACCTGCTCCAGTTCAGAGGATGATCGATGGAGATGACTTCAATGACGATTTGAGCATGTGCGATGCGCCTACGGTAGTGAGCGAGGATACCTGCTTCAGCACATTCTCCGCTGTGCCAAATGCGGATATGACCATGTTTGCGAATCTCGGAAACAGGACGATCAACAATGTCTTGGGAGAAATTGTAAGACAGCAAGAAATAGTATAACAAGAAAGAGCGCTAATGAGTACTAGCAGACACCACGAGGACCATCTTCTCGCACGCCTGCTACCAATCGAAGACAAAGTAGTAACCCAGCACAGTTCTCCGCAGCGAAAAGACAACCCTCGAACCCCTCTGACAACGATACCACAAGCCTACTTCTAGACTTCACTCAACAGTTTGAAGGTGGCCCAGTGTCAGCACGTCCTTCACCGACCAAGTCTAACACAGCCCTGAATCTTCTCTCATATATCAACAACCAACGATCTCCTGGAAAAGCAAGACCAGTAACACCAGCAAAGCGAGCTTCGGTGATAGATCTCCTAGACTTCGACCTTCCACCTCAACCTACACCACGCTCTTTACCGACTATCACTGCTCGTGAGCTCGAATCGTTAAAGTCATCATATTTGTCCGAGATCTCATCACTGAAAGCGTCGCTCAGTGGACGAGAAGCAGAAGTGGAGAGCTTGAAGAAGGCGGTAGGTGATGCGGAGAGACGTGTAGGGGAAGCCTTGGAGACAGTTCGTGACGAGAAGAACGCAAGAGAGCATGCAGAGCAAGAAAAGCAGGAGTGGGAGAAGAAAGGCAGAGAGGTAGAGAGTGTGATGAAGAGTCTGAAAGAGGCATTCCAAGACCTGGAGAAGGAAAGAGAGGAACTGCTGCAAAAGCTTGAGGATGGCAACGACAAGCTCAAGCATGCCACAACCGCAAAAGACGCTACCGAGACGAAATCACTCGAGCTCGCGGCGAAATTGGCAAACCGCTCGAGTGCATCAGAGACTGGATCAAGCGCTGGCGATGAAGCGATTGAGAGTCTTGTGAGCCAGCGTGTCAGTCTACAGCTTGACGAGAGGATGGAGGGACTTGCTCGTGAATTGCATGCCGTGTACAAGAAGAAGCACGAGACAAAGGTAGCCACATTGAAGAAAACATATGAAGCTCGCAGCGAAAAGAAGACTGTAGAGCTACAACAAAGACTCGACACACTTACAAAGCAGAATGAAGAACTTCAAGCGAAGACTAATGACCCAACATCATCGTCAGCGACCACTACGAACAATTCCGCCGAAATGTCTGAACAAAAAGCACAAATCGCAAATCTCCTCCACCAAATCGAGACACTCTCACAATCACAATCAGAACTTCTTCACGAGCTCGAGCGTGAACGTTTCGAGAAAGGCGAGCTTGTTGGAGCCGTCGACGAAATGCTAGCATTACAAGCAGATCTGACTGCAGCAGCGGCAACAGGGCAAACACCAGCAAGAGCATCAAGTGTTATCAGTGGGATCGAAGACTTCAGGAAAAGCATCTCGAGACCACCTCCACCTGTACCTGCGCTATCAGCTGCAAAAGGTGAAAGTAGGATTGGAAGATTTGGAGCACCTGCGCCAAGGTCAGCGTATGCTGCTGCTGGGTCGAACAAGAGTCGGATGATGAGTAACATTGAGAGGATGGGTGGAAGGAGTGCGACTGAGTAGTCTGACTGTAGAGAGCATTGATGGCAGGATATGATGAGTGATGACCCTTGGGAACTTGTATAACAAAACAATGGCGCTTTGGGATTTGGGCTTTCAAAGGGACATTGGGTATTAGCGAGAATGGACAGGTCACTGAATGTTTTGCTGAATGAGGACGAGAATTGACTAAGTGCTTGTAATGAATGTGTGGCAGATATTTTTTCGATTGGTGCTTTGCAACGTGCTTCTTTCTGTCGTTCTACATTGAAAGCTGCAAGATGAAGGAAGAGATAATGTGCTTTTTGAGACGCAAACAAGGCGTGTTGACACCGTTCATCCTGTTGGCAAAGAATGAGACAGCCTCAATCATCAAGTTAGACACTTCTCAAGCAACAAGGACCTCAGACTAAACCTTGAGCAAAAGCAAAACCTACCTTGTAATTCAAGGACTTTAAGAACGGTTAAACGAGAGTGATGGAGCTGCTGTTCAAGCGCTGCAAATGGAGAAGGAACGAAACAGACCTCACAACGAGCGCCATCGGGATCTCACCCATCACTATCACTCTGGCAAAGTCATTAACGGCGTTACTTCAGGCTCCTCAGTGTCGACCCCATCCAAGCCCAGCTCAAACAGCATCACTCAAAAGATATCCTCACAATCCCTCCAATCTCCCTTCTCCCTCCTCGCCCAATACTCAACCTCTCCATCCTCCCTACCACCAGATCTCTTAATCCTCCACATCTCCTCGCCCGTAACCTTGTCAACACTCTTCTCAAACCACCTCGGTCCTATAACCACACCCTCCCTCTCCCTCTCCCTCCTCTTCGATCTCTGCTTCTCCTCCAACCGATCCTTCTCCACAGCCGCCTGATCATACATCCCCTCCTCCATGCACCTCTGATCGGGTCTCAATCTCGTATCCGTGGGCGGCAGCACCCGCTGCAAGCTCGGCGTCAACGCATTCAACGTAACCCCAAACGGTGTCAGATTGAACGGAATGCCAGTAGTCGGACGAGGGTGGCATTCCCACACCAAGAAGGCCTTGTTTGGATTCGCATCTTTGCCTTGCTTACCGGATGCTTCGAGCTCATCCACATATCCTGGTGTGAGTCGCGCATAGATGCGTTCGTTCCATTTACCGCCGACGCTCCAGCGCGGCTTGCCGTTGTCGGCACCTGACAGCACTTTACCGCTGACACCGTATGCAGAGGAAGCTTTCCAGCCGCGTTGTTTGAAATCGAGGAGGCAGACGTCGCCTGTGGTGTGGTTCTTGACTTCCATAGGCCCGTAGTTGTCGATTGTCGGGTTACCTGTTATGATGCCGACGACGGAGGAGGTGACTTTTTTCCAGGTGTAGAGTTCCGGGGGAGCGCCAGTGGTTGGGCGAAGACGGAGGAACCAGGTTCCTAGGGGATTGATTTCGAAGGATTTGCCGTAGAATTTGGACTTTACTGCAGACTCACCCTGAAGGGAAAAGAATGTTAGTTGAGCGATTGCAAGAGATGTTAGGGGGAAGGACATACCCAGTAATCCCAAGATTTGGCACCTGACCAAGCAGCGCCGATGGGAGGATGATGGCTGACTTGCTCGATGAGGAAGCGGAAACCCTTGTCAGGACGAGCGTACTCGTATGTTTCCCCAAGAAGTGGGTTGAAGGGTTTAGCTACACGACCGATCATTGAGGCACAATACCCCATTGCAAAAGCAGCAACGTATACCATACGTTCCGTGGATTCTGCCCGGCTTGCGGCAGTCTCAAGAAGGTCAGTATACTCCATATCTTCTGCCACTCTTTGCAGAAGAGAGGTAGGTTCGTTGAATGTTACGGGTAAAGTCATCTTCGACATATCTTTTCCAATCATGCTCTTGAGTATACCCCAGAGTGAAATCTGGGGTCTGTCATCCACATCCATCTTTAGCTTCTTCCGAGGAGGGTCTTCGTAGCCAACGAAAGCTGCCTTGAGACCGTCGACGTCGGATACTTTTGCTTTTGCAACTTCTTGCGGCGCTCTGGAGGTCTCGGGTGCTTGATGTGCGGTTGGTGCGACTGGTTCAGGAGCTGGAGCTACTGCCACAGTTGGTGGGGGTAGTATGTTTTGAGATGGCATCTCCTCTGCTACTTCTACTTCCCCAGCAGTGACAGCATCAAAGAATTCCTCGTCAGACTCATCTTCTGATTCCAAGCCTGCAATATCGTGCATTTCTTGGAAAGTAGACTTTCGTCTGCCGGAGACAGTTCTTTGCTTAGGCACCAAGAAAGGAGGAGCCGATGGTTCTACTGAAGGTGACAATACAGCTTCGTCAGGCTCAGCACCTGTCTGACTTTCCAAAGCATCTCTTAAGGCTCTCTTGGTACGCTTTCTCTTCTCTTCTGACTCGGCGAATTGATTCTCGAGCTGTTCTTGATCTTGTGCCACTTTCATCATGTTGTCTTCCCATAGTCTGCGCATAGAAACCTCTTGCTCGAGTCTGTACTGCCAGTAGGATTCACGATCTTTTGCTATTCTACCAAGATCTCCAATCAGGCTTCGCAGGTTTGTCACTGCTGATTCATATGAAGAAAAAGCTTGAGAGACGGTAGGCTCCGAGATTGGCATGGACGGGTTTCTTTGCTTTTCCGATTGTAACGCAGTTGAGATCTGCGTTAGGAGGTCTAGTTGAAGTCGCGCCGAATGAGCAGCAATCATGAAAGCGTCCTTTGTCACAGGTACAGCCTCGATACTGCTAGCATCGTCGTCGTAACCATTGTCGTCTTCGTCAAGGTCACCACCCACCGCCGTGGTGCCACCGGAATGGTGGAAATCGTCGGCAGAAACACTCCGATCTGGGATGTCCATGGAAGGTCGTGCACTCCCAGTAGCCATAGCAGATATTTGAGATCTGTCCGCCTTTACTGGTGACATTGATCTTCGTCCTTGACCGCTCTGAACTTGTTTGAATTGATCTGCCTGCTGAGTCTGCATTTTGGATAGGGCTTTTGCTTCGTCCTTGGCATATTGGATAGCATTCGTCAATGCCCAGAACCACCTTTTTGCTTCGACTTCATGATTGGCCTTGAGATGATATTTTACCGAGGACTTACCAATAATTTCGAAGCGTGAGTTGTCACCACCATCCATATGTAGTTGTGCGATCTTCATGTTGACCGCTCCTCTACAGGCAGAGCCAGCGTCGTCTGAAGCACTTGTCAGTATACTGGTACGAGCACTATCTGTGTAACACACCTTGATGCTTGTAATAGCTCAATACACCATCTTCCAGGACAAACCATCTAAGCTTGTATCCCGTGGTATAATTGACCCACTTCTTTAGATAACCCTTCATTTCTCGACCTTCTTTTCCACCAAGAGCGTTCTCTCCAGTCTGCGGTCTTGTCAATCCTGCACTACCACCACCTAGAATAGTCTTCTCTTGTATTCCTCTCTGGGCAGCTGCAGCGGCAGGCGACTTCTTCAGAAGGGCTCGAGTAGTCTTATCTTCTGTCACATCCTGAGGTAATTTGCCTACAATACTTGTTAGGCTTGTGCGAAGCACGTTTGAGCAGTGACAGCACTGTACCTTTGCGGTCTCTCTTGAATGGATCTGCGCCGTTCAACAACAACATCTCCACCAACTTGGTATCTCTCTGAATAGCCGCCTGGTGCAGAAGTGTTCCTCCGGCAGCTACCACACTAGAATCACTCGCAATTTCGGGACCATTGATGTCTACAGCGCTCTTGAAATGGTCGTCCACCAGCATGTCTTCTAAAGCCGAATAGTCCTTGGCAGTAATAAGCCTTCGACACTTCTTCATCTGAGCATCCGTGTACAACGATCTTGCTAGCTGAAGCTGTTCATAAACCTCAGGAGACTTTGCCATGTCCAGAGCTGTCTTTCCATGATAATTTGTTATGCTGTCATCGATGCCGTCCTGAAGGAGGAGGTGTTGCACAATCGTTGGGCGGTTCATCGCCGCAGCAAGGTGTAAAGCAGTATTGCCGTCCTTTGATTCTCTAGCATTTGGGTAGCGTGAAGTTGCCAAGACCTGCCCTACGACCGCATCGTCGGCGCATTGGATTGCAATGTGTAGGATAGTTGTTCCTTGTAAAGGTGATTGTCCTTCAGAAGTCGTATCTCTGATAATGTTGGTGACTAGTGCTGGATTACTACTCCTCAAGGCTTCGTATACTCTGAAGACCTTGACTGATGCTTCGATTGAAGCTGGCTGGCCACCAGCTGTACCAGTGGGTGACAGGGACGATACTAGCGGTGCTGGTGCAGATACTGCAGGGGCATTGTTCTCCATGGTGTTCTCTCTGCTTCGTTCAAGCGACAGGCGGGGGAAGGTGCTGTCTCTTGACCGCTCCAGCGATAGACGAGGCATCGTGACAAGGGTGGCTCTACTGCTGTGTGGTGGGAGCGAAATCAACCGAGATTCATTGATATCAGCTTTGGCGCCTTTGCTGTGTGAGAGATACAAGGAAGCGAGGCGTTTGGAGCTTTGAGACGGAGGTACAAAGTACTGTTTAGCCGCTGTCCTGCTCGATTTTGCTGCTTTTGTGGTGTACTGCTCGTCTCTGAATCTATCATCAGACTATAGGCCGCGACATAGTAGCCCTTCGATACTTCGCACAGCTTTGGAAACAAGACTGCAGGTCGAGTATTGCTGCGGCTAGACCAACGACCCCGCGTTTCAGGTCGACTTTAGCGGCAGATCTGCCGCTAAAGGGCCTAGACTTTCCAAGTTTCAGAATCCAGTGCCAGTCGACAAGAGCCCAACAACATCATCCCAAATCTTCTCCATCACAACAATGGCAGCAGTCATGTCGCATCGCATGGTATCTTTCCTCTGTCTCAATCTGTGCTCTCCTGCTGACGCACATTCAGCTCTCAAAGGAAGACGAGGCTGCGACAGGTGGTGATGAAGTCGAAGTAAGACGTGAGGATCAGGACAAAATCAACAAGTATGTGGCACAGTAGTGTCTACCAACCAGCACCTTTGTCTAACAGTATCTTAGATTCAGTCGACTTCATCGTCGTGAAACAGTCCTGGAGGAAGACTTGAAGACGAAACAGGTGTGTGAAATTGGCTGCCTGAAAACAAGACACAGAAAGAAGGCTTACTTCATACTCAGAAAGATAAGGAAGACCTGGAAGAAGTTTCCAATGAGCTTGAACTTGCAGATGAGGAAGAAAAAGTACCGTAAGGACATGTCAGATCGTTTGATTCTCTACCAATGAGCTAAAGGCTGCACACAGTTACAAGATTGGTGACGCGTTCGTCTCACTTCCAGTCTCAGAAGTTCAAGAATTACTCTCTTCGTCAACAGAAAAGATTGACGAAGAGGTGGCCAAGCTTGAAGAGAGCTTAAGTCAAGTCAGAGAAGAAATGGAACAGCTAAAGGTCGCTCTTTATGCACGATTCGGTCGCAGTATCAACCTTGAGACATAACAAGAGTCTTACAAAGACAAACGCATGGCAATCAGCAGGCACAGAAGCTGCTTCTGATGCAGGCAGCAAGCATACAACAGACACAATGCCATCGGTATGAGAAAGCTGGCTCAAGGCGACTTGCGCAATGGGGCTGCCTTGGAATTGACGCTGGAGCATCAAACACCGTCGTCAATTTCTCACGACAACATCCGAGCCAACATCTCGTCCTATATCTATACCCTGCGACACCTATCGACACCTTCCATACTACTTCTTGCTTGATTCACCTCTCTAAGAGCCAACCAATCCTCTCGCGGAATCCATGCCGCTTTTCGGTTTCGGCAGCCGGCAAAGGTACTTGACTACATTCGGTATTAGAGCCAATCCGAGCCCCTCTCTCATCGGGACTCAATCTGAACCTGAAGCCAAATCTCTTATGCTCCTTGTACGACCAAACACACTCGTTATGATCCATCCGTAAATCACAATCACCATGCAAGACATTAACGAGAAGGGTCACACGACCCAGGACGTGGCATCACCACTATCTGCAGGTATGTAAAGTTCACGTAGTTCAATCGTTTATATACTGACTGAGTCTTTGTATAGTAGACGAACCATCCTCCCCTACCCTCTCCCTCGCACGAACACTATCTCAGGGGCACGATGTGCGTATGCAAGTCGACTTGGAATATGAAGACAATGATACACACTCATTCACATCCTTGGAGCTTGCGGAAACAAAGAATCTTGTAACATTCCAGCACGAAGATACTGGCAATCCTCATAACTGGAGTCATAGATATCGAGCCTTTGTTGTCTTCGTTGGTATCTTGACTACGCTCAACTCTGTACTTGGTTCTAGTCTGCCATCAGGCTACGGTGATGTTATCGGCGAGCACTTTAATGTCTCTGGAGCAGCACTTGTGTTGCCAATATCCCTCTGGCTTTTCGGTTATGTTGTCGGGCCTCTGGTATTCGGGCCTCTGTCAGAACGCTATGGAAGGCAACTTGTAATGTGGGGATCATCTGCTGGATTTACAATCTTCAATATAGCCATCAATTTCTCGCCAAACTTTGTGAGCTTCGTCCTATTTCGTCTCATCATGGGCGTGTTTGGATCGTCCGCTATTTCTGTGACGGGAGGAATATTTGCGGATCTATATGATGAACCCATTCCTAGAGGAAGAGCTATGGCTGTTTTTATGACTGCCACAGGATATGGTGCAATCCTTGCGCCAACTGCGACGGGGTATCTAGGAACGTATGGATGGAGATGGCCGACCTGGTTCCAGCTCATGTTCTCTGGGGCAAGCTGGATACCATTGGTTTTCTTACCCGAAACATATGCTCCAACAATTCTCCTTCGTCGTGCGAAGAAAGTTCGGAAGGCAACTCCTGGGTCTAATGTCATGGCACCCATCGAACTTGAGAAGACTGGTATCAAGGAGCTTGTCGTAGTTGTGCTTGCAAGGCCAATGCGGATGCTGTTTACTGAATGGATTGTTCTATTTTCGTGTTTCTAGTGAGTTCATTCGTGTTCAGTTGATGATGAACGCATACTGACGTTCCTAGTCTCGCTTTCGTGTATGCCATCTATTACATGTTCTTTCAGGCATTTCCAATCATATATGTTGACATATACGGATTCACGATGGGCGAAGAAGGACTGGCGTTTAATTCAAGTACGTCTCTCACTCATTTGTCCTTCAACAAGCACTAATACGTTGCAGTCGGCATTGGTGCTATCCTAACTCTTGTTATGTGGCTATGGTTCGACAAATACTACTACGATGCTGTAGCAAGAGGAGCATGGTGGACTGCCAAGGAAGAGTATCGTCGTCTTCCTCTCGCTTGTCTTGCTGCGCCCTTGCTCTCTATTGGTATGTTCTGGATCGGCTGGGGTAGCAAGAGTTCTCACTGGATCGTAAGTTTTCCAACTATTAGCTCCAGTCTGCCTCTTCGTTCGGATCTCTAACACGTATATCTCTAGGTCCCCACACTCGGCGGTATCCCTTTCGGATTCGGCTTCACTCTACTTTTCATGTCGCTTACAAACTATGTCGTCGACGCTTATCAAGGTTTGCCCACACCAGCCTTCCATACATTCTAAACCCGAAGCCATTGCTAACCATCATACCAGTCTTCGCCGCCTCCGCACTCGCAGCATCTTCCTGCTCCCGTTCCCTCTTCGGCGCCGTCCTACCATTCGCCGCAGCACCAATGTTCGACAGACTAGGCGTCCCCTGGGCGTGTAGCTTACTTGGGTTCGTTAGTATCATCTTGGGATTAGTGCCGTTTGCCTTCATTAGGTTTGGTGAGCAGATTCGAGCGAATAGCAAGTTTTGTCAGCAGTTGGCGGCGGAGAAGGAGAGGTTGAAGGAGGAGCAGATTAGGAGGGGGAAGAAGCGAGAGGCCAGGGAGAGGAAGAGGTTGAGAAGGGCTAGGGATGAGGAGGAGGCGCCTATGGAGGAGGTTGATCGATGATAGGTGACGGGTGAGAGATTGGCGTGAGAAGGAAAAGATGATGATTTTATGACTGAGACGGTTTAATTGATGTTTGCATTGGCATTGGGAATCGCTAGGGCGTAAGTAAATTCGGTATTTGTAAGGTCATGGAATAACAATATTTAATACAATTGGAAGAACATAAAACTAGTCGTGGTAACATCATAAAACTTGGAATGAACGCAGCGTCCCCCTCACCAACATTCTTCAGCCACAACGCAGTAGCGGTAGCTTCGCTAATTTCCCTACTACCTCAAAACCTTCTTCTCCTTCCTCTTCTCTACCTCCTTCTCATCGTCACTCTCCTCACCAACCTCCGTCTCAGCAGCACTATCAAAACTCCTCCTCGTCCTCAACGCAGGATGTCCCTGTCCCGTCATCCTCTCCTGCACCAAAACATCATTCTTCTCATCAATGATACTGCGTCGTTGCTGCGTGCCGTATTGTGTTTGTGTTGTTTGTTGTGTTTGGAGGAGATTTGATTTCTCGTTGTTGTTGCTGGAGGAAGAAGGAGAGGTAATGAGGAGAGCTTGAGCCTGCTTCTTCTTGTCGCGGCGGGTTTGGTAGCGGTCAGTTAGGTAGAGACCGCCTGCTATGAGGAGACAGGCCATTTTTGCGGGTAGTGGTGTAGTGGTTGTGTGGTTGTGTGATTGTGTGGTTGTGTGGTTGTGTGGTTGTGTGGTTGTGTGGTTGTGTGGTTGTGTGGTTGTGTGGTGTGATATGGGGAAGATGTGGGATCTAGGTAGGCAGTCGCTTTTCAGATGATTGCTTTTGTGGTGTGTAGTTGATTTGGTTGTCGACGGGGGGTGTGTATGGGGATGTGTATGGCTGTATATATCAAAGCAAGATAGTGCCGAAACAACGAGATTGTGGCAATGTTATGTCTCTACCGCACGGCAGCGTCATAGAGTTGGAGGCACGTGCGAAGCTGCGCCTTCCGGATGGAGCGTTCCCGCCTCCGCAAAGCTTGTTCCTCCCTTACAACGGTCAGTGGTTTTATTTGTGTACTTTTGATGATCAAGTGCAGAGTTTCGTCTTTGTGGCTTTTGGAGCGAGGAGAAAATGAAGGGATCGTTGTAAAGATGCTTTGCATTGAACCTGCTGTTGACTTCTCTATCTACAGATCCTGTTGCGGTTTAGCATATGGGACGAGATGCTTTTCCTGTTCTGATAGCAAGCAGGATAGAGCGTTATTCATCATAAATTAGGAAAATCTGGCGGCTCCTGTCTCGTGCCAGATATATATCGGCGGCCCTTGTCTTCCGTTTCGATCGAAGCAAATCTGGTGAAAACATCATCCGCATTCTTCCTTCTTCGGGCCACCAGTGAAGCCGTCATCGACGAGATCGCATCCAGTATGTTCCGACGTCAACAAATTTCTTGTCATTCGAAGGTCCAGTACCATCTTCGCATTCTTTGATGATATTGACTAACTCTTGTGGCTCGGTAAAGCGCTCAATGACAATCGATGCAGCGGTCAATGACAATTGAGGGCGAAGAGTTTGTAGTAGGGTGAGCCAGCTGGCCTCTTTCATCGCCACCTCTTCGATAGCGAGTGTATTCAGAGTGGCTGCATGTTGGCTCAGAAACGGATGGAGTATAGCGCGGTTTACAAGGAAGTTTTTCAGCGAAAAGTGCTCCAACTTGGAGAAGTGCAGACCCCGCAGGACATCGAAAAGCCATTTGACACCGCCTTTTTTGGATACAACGAAAGGGCAGTCCAGTCTACAAGTGAGCCGAAATGATTTGAGGTTCTTTGCACTGAAAAGTACCAGATTCAAGCGATCAGCCCGTTCGAGAGAGCGAGTTCGGACTTCTTCGTCACCATCGTCATCTTCCATCCAGTACAGGTTATCACGATGCGAGATGACCATATCCAGATCAGTAATATTGGTTAGGAAAGTTCCATATTCCGGGCATGTAAAGAACTTCGTCGGGACGAAGTCTTGCCATACAGCAGAGCCAAAGCCCTCGAGCTCTAGGATGGACGATGGACTTCTAGGGAAGCACTCGAAGAATACAGGCAAAGCTTTCCTGTATACCACGCTCGCGGTACCCCCATCTTCAGCTGGTAGCGAAGTGTAACAACAAAACATGTCCCAGAAGTCCTGAACCTCAACACGAATCTTCCGAAGATTTGGCAGTGCAGACAGAATGTCCGATAGTAAACGTCGGCCATGAGGACCTGCCATATGCTTTGCGAACCTAGTTTGCAGGTGGTTTTGGTTCTCGAATACCTCTGCATTGTGATGAACAAGCTCACCCGTATCACAAAGCAGGCATACCTCCTCACATTCACATCCGCCAGGAGCCTCCTCACAATAGTACTCGCCTAGGGCGTCCTCATCGATCGTAGCTGATGGTGCACTAGTGATGTGATATGTCAGAGACGTGACTAGACTCGAGATTGTTTGATCCGATCTCGCAAAGGATTTCTTCACAGACTCAAGTGATCCAGACCTGGGTGGGAAATGGAGGATTCGATAATCAGCAAATCGTTCCTGACGCGTGAGGGCAATCCATGTTGCAGTCGCTGCATCTGAGAAAGATTGACAAATAAGCCGCATCTTGAAAAGGTCTGGCGATATCTTCAGATTGGTATTCTCGTGGCAATGTAACGCTGCCACATCACGAGCAATGATCTGGAGAATCTCTGCAGGCAAAGTTGAGTAGTCCGGACCCTTAAGGCAAGTCAAGACCGTATTTGTAAAGAACCTGTATGTAGTGTCAGATCAATGTCTGTTGGCGCGTTGGCTAGTCTGTAGATGTGGGAATACATGCAGGGCTGAGCTACTCACCTGTTTGTAGCATTGCGCAGATAACTGGAGAATTCTGTCTTTTGGGGCGTGCTACCATACTCTGATGTGGGAATAAGATCTACACATTGCTCGAAAGGTGGCATGTTGTGTCTGTGTTTTCGTGCGTGTTTGTGTGTGTCCGTGTGCATCCGTGCGTGGTAGTGTATTTGTGTGAAATTGAGAAGTGAATCAAATGGATAAAGCGTGACGTGGACCCTGACCAAATCTTGATGAACGTGCTCAAGCCGGATTCGATCTGAAACCGAAGTGAAACGCGTCTCGTTCGAGGTGCCGTGTTCCTTCTGGCTTCCCTAGACAGAGGCAGAGGGACATTGACTGGTACCAGCTGCTTTACTGCTGCTGCAATTCGCCAAACACCCTAGACGGGATGTGAGGTGTACAAGATGAGTAACCAAACCCCTCTGAGATCCGTCCCTTTGTCTGTCGCGAGAAATCATATGGAAGGCCTGCACCAAAACAGGAAGGCGCAGGTCTCCCAGATGCTTGATTCGTTTTTGTTGTCATATTATGTATTCGAACCAGAATATGAGATTGCATGAAATCCCTGAAGGACTTCAACACCTCACCGCATAACAGGCGGCCTCGCCTCTTTATTCCACTTGACCCTCGAACACAACCAATCCACTGCCTCCTTCACTCCCGTCCCCGTCAACGCCGCAATCGGTAACACTCTACTATCCCTCACACTCCCACCTCTTTCGCCCTCCATCACCTTCCTCACAAACCCCTCTTTAATCCTGACTACCTCCACACAATCCTCTCGATCCTGCTTATTCGCCAACACCAACAACGGCACGCCCTCCGCCTCTGAGTGCGCCAACACGTCTTCCAACACCAGCCTACACTCATTCAGTCTCCCATCCGCGTCTTCGTCCTGCAGTGCCGACATGACAGTTGAAAACGACCTCTGCACTTTCGGTTTCGTCGTTGGGGATCCTACTGCACCACCACCACCACCACCACCGCCCGTATCGCCCTCGCCACTTTCACTCGCAGCAGGCGGCAATCGCGTAATATCAGCATCACCAATATCTGTGCTATCAATCACAAACACAATCGCATGACAGCTCTGATAATAACTCTGCCAAAGCTTCCTCAAACTATGCTGGCCACCCACATCCCATACTCTTAGATACATGTCTTTCAGCGTGACGACGGACACATTCTGGCCTACTGTGGGAACTGTGCGCCCGGGGTTGGAAGGAGCAGAGTCGGGGTCAGAGGTGTAGAGGGCTTTTATTTGGTTGTGGAGGGTTGTTTTGCCTGCGCCGTCGAGGCCTAAGAGGAGGATACTGTATTCGGGGAGGGAGGTGAAGCGTAGGTAGAGGCTGTAGAGGAGATGGTATGCCATGGTTGTGCAAGATATGGAGTGTCTCGAGGAAGTGGATGATCTGACAGTTGTGTGACGCGGCTGCGTTGTCGCGTTAATCGAAGCCCCTGAGAAGTGTGTCCAGCAAGTGACTCAAGTAGCTAGAGTCTTTGGTAGGCGCACAATATTCGAAACGAGAGGCGCAATCGAGAGTCGAATTTAGTGGGGGCTTGTTTGTATCTGTAGATACGTGTAAGATGCGAGTTTCAGGTCAAACGTTTAAAGCTGAAACAGGGGTAATATCCCGAGATAAGCAAAGCGCCATATTGTGACTTGAAACACGATTAAATGAACTAATTATGCTAAGCTGAGTCGCTTGCAGTCGTGCTTTCTTCTGCCACAACCCGAAAGCCCGTTTTCCCACATCCAATTGTTCTTCCGATGTTCAAAAAGAGAAATCCGAGCTCAAAAGCTATGTCATAACATCTCCTTTCCCCTTTCAAATGCTTCTCATTACCATGTTCAATGGCCAACTACGCCATACATCCATATCATGCAGGTTTATGACATTAGAAAAAGTGCGTGTGCACTTTGGAAAGTTCGTGAACTTCCATCTCCTGCAAACCAAACTATTAGCAACGATGTAGACATGTTGGGTAATCATCAGCACGTACCATCTTAAAGGTGTTGAGTTCCTCCTTGATCTGCTGAGCCAGTAACGGAGTCAATCTGTTGCAGGTCGCGACATCTCCTCTACGATCATACTCTGTCGCACTCCAGACATCGTGAAATTGAATGCGAGGACTAAAGCTGATGTTTCTCCTCAATGTTTCCCGAGGAGTGCCTGGCAGACTGCGGTAGGATCTTGTCTCGCTGAACTGTGGTACACCTCTAAAGTAATCGTCGACGTCGTTGGGGGATGAGTCCGTTCGGCGAAATCCACGACGTGACGAACTGCTATTGCTGGGTGCTGGAGAAGAGGAACGCTGTAAGCTAGGAGGAGCAAAGGCAAGTGGTGTTTGTCCGATTTCAGTATCACCCGTGATGAAGGCTGTAGATCCAGTCGATGAAGCAGTGTAGGACCCTACTCACATTAGTCTCAATGTCAATTACTCTTCGCCGTGAGTTACTTACTTTTGAGAATGCCCTTTTTCAGTGGAGGTGCGCTTGCTGATCTGTATTGTCCCATCTCCTCCAGAGTCGAGCGACCGTCCAGTGGTGTGCCACTAACTGAGTTCTGAGTGTCAACCCTCGCAAGTGGTGTTCCAACTCTTGAAGAAGCGTCTATCGAATTGCGTTCCAACTTGGGATAACCGGTGCCGCCCCCTGGTTGATCACGAGGGTTAACGTTGACATTGACTTGCTCTCTTTCTGCCTCAACGTTGACCATGCTCACCGGGCCTACACTGGCCTGCATCGGCGCATCAATCGAAGGAACACCAACGACTGACTTCGGTCTGAACAGGCCTTTGAGAGATCTTCCCGACTTCTTTACATTATTGCCCATCTTTCGTAACATTATAGACGCGGAAGATGCTGTGGATGAGATTGACAGATTGTCAGTCGAGCCAGTGAACATCTTGCTTCGATTTCCGTAGATTCCTCTGCCGAGCCCAGACTTTTCTTGCTTCTGAGCAATGGCAGCTTGTTCGTCATCGAGCTCACTAATGAACTGCTGTCTTCGCGCTCTTGCACGTTCCGCCGCGGATTCTTGTGTTGTTGTATTGGCGCGGTTGAGTTCTGCAGCACTACCAAATGAGAATGCTCTACGCAAACGCGACTTCATCGACTTGCCACCAGTCTCTTTCTCGTTGATAGCTGCCATTGCTGCTGCGGCCGGACTGTGGGAGATGGTAGAACTCGCGGATGAGAACGGTCGGTTCTCATTTTGCGCTGTCGTGGGCCTGGAAAGTGGTGAGGGATTGTTCATCCGACGTGCTGCATCAGGTGACTGTGTAGGTCGCGCGGTGTTCGTGCTTCCTGAAGATGATGGACGATAGCCAGTAGGTGATGCTGATCGTACATCTTGCGTATGCTGATTATACCATATCATTAGTCCAAATCGTTCCAAGAAAGTCAAAACATGTTCAAGTATAAAGGTTCAGCGAAGGTAGACTTACCGGAAATGAGGTTGGGTTTGAACCAGCCATGGCAGGTGCGACTGAGATTGAGTTGGGTGGGGACGGGGTTACTTCATTGCTGCGATCGTTGCGTCTTCTATACCTCTTAGGTAGTTCATTTGTGGGAGATTGTTTGCCGATGCTAGCTTCTTTGTCTGTTTGTCCAGCACTTGCTTGCCGACTGTCATCAATTGATGCTGTTTGTGGTTTGCTATAGACATGCGCTGCCGCGGCTGCGGCAACAGTCCTGATACTATCTTCTGACTGCTGCGTCCGGTTCATTGGTCGACGATATCGATCTGGCGAAGGCTTCATGGGTGATTGATTATGTTGTGCAAACGCATCGATGCCTGCAATCTTTACATCGGCAGTCCCATCTGCGTCGGGACTGAACGGTGGCACACTGAAGTTGGTGAAAAGAAGTGCATCGTCTTTGTTGAACAAATGGTGTTGACTAATGCTGGATGGATCAGATGAAGTTGATGACGTGGTTGACACTGAAGGGTTTGCAGGATATCGTTGTCGTGCAGCCGCTGCTCGTGGATCTATTGGAGGAGTCTGAGTCCCGGAGGTGACTGGAGTTGAAACAGATCTGGTGTCATTCCGCAGTTGTGGTGTAGTTTTGAAGGCATATGTAGATACGGGTGCCTGAGCGGTTCCTCTATATCCAGGAGCACCGTGCGTGTTGAAATGGCTTCTAGGCATCTCTAGTATGCGTGATTGCCTCTGACTAGATGCGGACATTGTGTTATTGAGATAATCAGACGATCCGGTTTGCAGAAGAGCGACGGGATCTGTCTGGGTGGCGAATGGTGGCAGGACTTGTGCCATAGGATTGATCTTGCTTGTGTGAAAGGTCCTGGAAATTTGTGGCCAAAGGTGAGAAGGGTATCAGCCTATAGCAGGAATGAATCAGTCTTCATCCCTATGAGATCTCTAAGAGTCAACCTACCGAGGCCAGCTCGATACTTCTATCTTGCCCGACGAACGAAGATTGGTGTTCAGTAGCCCATTAGCGGCTGCTTCCTCAAGATCAGAAGATGTGTATAGAGAGAAAGGTGATGTGCTTGGCGTCTTGACCGAGATGTGACGGACTCGGTGACAGAGCGGTGAGGCGATGGACGGATGGAACTGTTGCCAGTCTTCGTGAGGGATGTTCAACCTCTTTCCTCAGCAGTATCGCAAGACAATAGCAACACAAGGGTAAATCAATGCAAAACAAGGAACGATGTGGTGCAACGTCGAAATGGAGTCGAAATGCAGGAGGTGAGTTGAGCTCTGGAAGTGCTTAGGTTCAGGTTGTGCATCCGCACCAGAGATCCCCTTTTTCCGTGACGCGTGGAGGCTCACACCGATAAACAACTTTTACATCAATTTCTGTCGCTATGCGTCTCGCAAAGAATGTTGATCATTATTAAGCCCTTCTTCTGTTTGCCTGATGGGACGAAACTACTTTGCTATCACTACTACTTTGCAAGTGTGCGGGGTAGTCGCTCTCACCAGAGGCATAAGAGAGGGCAAGGTTTGCCTCCTTAGTGCTATGACAGTGTTTGGTTCGCAATTCGGCAAATTGATAGCGCGTTCAAACATGCGTTGGTCGTGCTCCATCATAAGGCTGTCTTATGCTCCGCTCGTCCCTCAGTTCTTTGTTGAAACACGCCATAAAGCAGGGAGGACATATACAGCAGCTAGTCTTGTGTGTGCCCCCTCCTCCACTCTCTCATTCTCGCAGTTCGTTCTAGGTCATCACCTAGGCAAATCCAATAGAAGACTGGAGCTTGAATTGATATCACGGACCTTCTTTTATACTGACTAGAGCTGTATAAAATTCTCCAGCCTCATCAGCACCCTCTATGCGTACTCCGTTGATCTCGATAGTCGGAACGTGTGCTATACCGTCTGCTCGTGCACCTATTGCAGCTTCATCTACCTCCTCTGCGCCAGTTCCTAAGTCAAGATATCGCCTGACTTCGGCCTCGTCTAAACCAGCATCACTGCCAACGCCCAATAAGAAGTCCAAGCTCGTGATATCCCCAGTGTCCTCAAAGTGTTTCTCAAAGACCAATTCTACAACCTGTCTTTGCACATTTGCTCCTTTGGTGCCAGCATATCTGATCAATTGATGAGACAATCGACTATTGCCCACCATACCTTGAAACGTGAAATTGATACCATACACCTGACCTAGTCGCTTGAGTCGAGTCTGTGCTCCTCGTCCAATGACTTCACTATTCTTCTAGACGATACGTTCCTCTTGGGAAATGGATGTTGTAGAGGCATTGATATCAAGGTAGAAAGGAGCTCAGGTGAACGTGAAGTTGTCAGAAGAACCGCCAGGATAGGTTTTTTGGTAGAGAGCAATCGCGCGGTCGAGAGAATGGAGGCCGATGTAGCACTTGATATTTATGAGAGATGAAGGCAGAGGAAGGTGAGAGGCTTACCCAAGGACAAATAGTGTCGTAGTAAAACTTGATCTCGAATTGTGTCATTGTCAAGATGGTATCACATTGGAAAGGGTTGGAATTGATACCACTTGATTTATGCACTTTGCACGATGGTTAATGACAGCTTGAGATGTTGGAAGTGTGACGCATCTCGTAAGCACGATGTAGTGCCAAGAGACTAGTCGGATGGTCGTCCTCATGCGTCTTTTCACCAGATCAAAGGGGAGGATTGCTTAATGTCATCAGAACAGTCATGCCGCATTGTGCTTGACGGCAGGATCCAAGCAAGCGTCCCGCATTACATTGTATTATATTGTAGTATGTCTCACGATCTTACTCGATGCTAGGCAGTACCCTTTCCAACCATGCGCACAAGTCTCTGAGCTCAGCTCCGCCCAGTTGATGTCCCATACCTTCATATTCGTGTATTTCTACTTTCTCTCCCTTGACACCAAGTCCATACAGTCCATCATAGCACATTCGATGATATCGCTTGGGGACCAGCATGTCCTTCGTGCCTCTTGCTAAAAACACCTCTACTCCATCGTTCACTTCTTTTGCCAAAGCCGCGTCTTCCCTCAGCTGCGGTATCTGCTCTATGAGGGGAAGATATCCTGACAGGCCAGCCAGTCCTCCAAGCCTACCAGCGTACTTCTTGGACGTCAAACCAGTCAATAGAGCCATAGCATGCCCTTGACTGAAGCCTCCCACAACAATCCTCTGTTCCGGTATGCCTTTTGCAATCAGGTCATCTATCAGCGTCGTGATATAAGCCACGCTAGCCATCATGCCTTCTCGATCTTCGTCATCGTCAAGTTCTGGTCGTTGAGATGGGAATGGGGAGAGGCGTGTTGGCAAATACCATGCCGTTGAAGCTAGGTCGTGGTTGTGCAGGGCATTTGGGAGGACCCAGGACATATGTGGGAGTTTACCAGCAGATTGGAATTGTCGGGCTATGCTCTCTATGCCCTCTGCTTCGTCGCCCAGGCCATGGATGAAAATAAAGGCTGCTGATTTGGCGATGTCGGCTGGTGGGTCTGAGGGAGGGATAATAATGGGTGGTATTCTTTCGGGAGCCATTGTTCAGGCCGTGCTACGAGCTGGAATACCAATGACCACAACATCTCCAGTGGTAGACACCTAGATAGAGAATTGTGGATGAGGGGTTAAGGACTCAGATCCTCCCCGCAATGATCGTCTACGATCGTCATCGTCCTGTCCTGGCTAGCGTACCAGAGGACCGTGGCGTCTGTGCGTCTTCCCTTTCTTTGCTACAAATCTGTGACCAACAACTACTTGTGTCACACCCGATGTGAAATATGCCACGCTCAGCCCGGCGTGATCGCGAAACTGTCATCAGCAACACAAACGAAGTACCAGCACCATTCACGAGGGCTGCTGAGCGGCTCAACCCTTTTCTCGACACTTTGAATCCAGCTAAAATATACATTGTGCATCTCGATAAATTACCTTGGGACTTTAAGAGACAAATCTTTGCTGTTCCTGTATTTCTCAACATTATCATTGTCATAATACTGCTATGGAGGTGGTACAGCATCATTCCAACATACCTCCAGCTGGCAACTATTTTCATTCGTGCCGACCCTGCGACGATCGCTAAAGGCGCACCTTTTGCTGAAAAAGCATGGCTAACGTTACGACGTGCATTCATGTTTGGCATTGATTTCGTGCTGATACGAATTATCATGCCATGGCCGATCAGCTTTTTCTTGGAGCAGCCGGCTAATCCTGTGAAATGGAGACGAAGAGTTCGCTTCCAGGATGTGGAAATCGTCGTGCGTGAGTCGCGGAAATGGGGTGCTGAGGAGTTGTTGGGTGGTGGCAAGAAGGGTGCAGAAAGTCCATTTTTCAAGACTAGAGTGTTGCCAGCAGTGGAGAGGAGAATGTTGAGCGAGAAGACGGGATACTCGATGATGGGTAAGGACTGGGATCTGGACTTTGCAAGCATGATTAATGCGGCCGAGCTGTGCAAGAGGAAGGATTTGAACGAGCAAGATTTCGAAGCCACAGTACTAGCGCATGACGACAAACTTGGATGGCTGACCTGGGTAGTTTATGAAGAGGAACAAGCTGCTGAGTCCAACGACCGCGACAAGCTTATCAATTTCAAGGTAAGCCACAAATGAAGTGTATAAGGTGTTAGCTATTGTGATACTAATTTATTACAGAATCGCTTGACAGTGTTGGGCAAGGAGAACCTGTTCTTCCGCTGGATTGAGATTATCCAATATGAAAGCACTCAACCAGGAGGCCTCAGTGGACAAAGGCGCAACGAAGTCTTGGCCAAGGCACAGGACATCTTCCAGGCACAAGGTATTGACTTTGGCGATTTCGTCACAAGCATTGGGGGCATAGAAGCATTTCCCGGCTTTGGCCAAGCAGGAACGTGAACGATGCGAATTCAGCAGATGTATTTCAGCTGCTCAAGGCCTTGCCAGAATGGCACAGCATGCCTCAAGACATTTCGATCTTTAGCGCCTGTGGCCTGCAGTGAGTCATCGGATCACGTGCAGATACGCTCTCAGAGCATATGATCGCGCAGAAGGTCATGTGTGATCTCAAGCGAGCCGATGTCAGATCTAACAGCGATGATGAGAGTCTTTGTTAGATCCAGCAGCGACGATGACGGCAACCACCATCAAACTCTACGACTAAGACAATCAACAGGAGAAAAAGGAGGAAAGAGTCAAACGATGTCTTGTGGAACTCTATAGAATCAAGCCGACCAGAGCCAGCCAATCGGAAGTGAGGAAATCACTTCAACCGAAGCGCTAAAAGTTTTTGTTGTCTGGGTGGCAGGACCCTGTAACGGCTTTGCGTGGTATATAAGGAGCGTCTCACTTCCCACCTCAACCTTCCTACTTTTTGCCACTTTTGCGTGAGCGAACCCCTTTTCCATTCGCCAATTTCCACCACCGACTTGACCTCTTGAGCCTTTCGCGACACTCAAGAATACAGTCACTGGTGTGTATCTGCAATCAGTCGAGCTTCTTTAAAGTCGTTCCTGTTGCTCCCTCATCCTCCCGCGAACGACCGATAACCTCACCGTCATCGAAAAGTCGCGCCGTCGAAAGACTTGCTGGTCTCGTTTTAAGACATTCCTGTCGCTTCACTCTCGCGCTCTGTTCTTGATTCACTTCAAGTCGAGCTTCATCATCATTCTTCATCTTCGTCCTTCGCGTCGTCTGTAGGGGAGACATTTGTTTGTTATCTCCCAGAAAAAAAGAAAAGTCATAAAAGGTAGAATAGACTCCAAATACAAATACAAGCACGGACATCACTTCCGCTTCATCTCAATCTTGTTTCACAATTCATACAAACCGCTCGTATCGTCACTTATCAATAGTGGCATCATTCTTGAACCAAGTGCTGACTGCTTACAGATACGACTCATCACGCCGTCTTCAAGAAGAAGGTAATATCAACACACAACTTCCTCAAACTCACAATGGATACTCTTCACTCTCACCCTGCCACTGCACAGCAGGCCAAGCAGTTTACCTCGCCCGCATCTTTGTCATTCCCAGGTGGTCTCAACGCAGAAGGCCTACCTTCAGCTGAAAAAGATGGACAACAGACAAATGCGCAAGGTGAACAGCAAGGTGCACAGGCTAGTGGAGCAACTCCCGCTACACCTGCTGCTGGTACCGGCAACAGCTTAGGTATTGTACCAACGCTACAGTGAGTATAAGCATGCTGCCTTCTTTCTACTCGAGCATCAAGGTTAACTTGCATGAAAAGAAACATCGTTGCCACAGTCAATCTCGATTGCCGCTTGGATCTCAAGACGATTGCTTTGCATGCTCGTAACGCTGAGTACAACCCAAAGGTAACTATGGCCCACCGACGATGACTCCTCGTCACGTCTTACTAAACACCCTCTCTTTCAGCGTTTTGCCGCCGTCATCATGCGTATCCGTGACCCAAAGACTACCGCGCTCATCTTTGCTTCTGGCAAGATGGTGGTCACTGGTGCGAAATCTGAGGATGACTCCAAATTGGCATCTCGCAAGTTTGCCAGAATCATTCAGAAGCTTGGTTTTAACGCAAAGTTCACCGACTTCAAGATTCAGAACATTGTCGGCTCTTGTGACATCAAGTTTCCCATCAGACTCGAAGGCTTGGCTGTGCAGCATCATATGTTCAGCTCATATGAACCTGAGCTGTTCCCTGGTCTCATCTACAGAATGATGAAGCCCAAGATCGTCCTGCTCATCTTTGTCAGCGGCAAGATTGTCTTGACTGGTGCAAAGGTTCGCGAGGAGATCTACCAAGCCTTCGAGATGATGGTGCCGGTCCTTTCAGGTTTGTCAAGACATGTATCTGCTCCATTGATTTTCCAACATCTAACTTGTTTGCCTAGACTACCGCAAGACCTAAAAGTCTATGCCCACAACCACAACATGCTCAGTGTCGGTCTCTTGACCATGCTCGATGCAACAAAACTGTATTATTAGTACTGCCGCTCAAAAGCTGGGCAGACCACTTCCTTCTTTGTCACTTCTTCATTTGCATTGCATGGCGTTATGGTTCTTGGACTCTCTGGGGGAGATGATGACCCGAAAAAAAGTTGCATCTGTCCATGAGGATGGAGATAGATAGAGACGGATGCTGCAGATTATGACAAAGAGAAACGACAGAGAGAGTTGCACCACCTGCTGAAGTGTTGGTGTTTTCAGACATGGTGCAGATAATCATTAGACGAAAGGCAGGTATCAGATCTACATAGACCTAGCCCAGAAAAAGAATGTCAACTACTTTTGTTGATGACCATTCGACAGTCCCGCTTGCATTGCCGCTTGACCTGCTGTCCGTACTACAAACAAACCAGTGACTGTCATGCACGGTAACACAAAATAGGCGCGAGCATGCTCGTTGTCCTAGGCAATGATAAAGCCGGAGAGTGAAGGCTGGTAGGAAGGGTAAGGGGTTGCGCTTGCCAAAAATTGACTTGCAGTGCGCTACCAAAGAGCCGTGTCCCCCCTCTTTCTTCTTCTCGTATTTCCCAAACATTCCTCTTCTCATCACCTCCAGCTCTCATCAGTTGTCAGTCGCCCATTCTTCTTTTCCTCATCTGCCAATTCTAAATTGCTATACCAACCTTACTAACCTCGGTCTTGCGCACTTCTAGCTCTCCCCAGCCTCTTCTCCACGCGCTTCTGATATCATCGCGCTCCAACGTCAACAACCACATCAACCTTCATCCTTTCACGTCTCCTTCCGTCTCAACACATATCAGCAATGGCCGGTGACGAACCTCAAGTCGGCGACAAGGGTATGTCTATTGCGCTGCTTCCTCCTGCTGCTTTCCTCGTTTGTCGTCGCGTCGCGTTCCCCAGATGTATGAGCTCCACTGCTCCTACGTCATGCGCAAATGATCAGAAGATGTTGCGCTGCTTTGCGCCATGATGCGCCGTGACAGAAGGGAGCGCGGTAGTCTATGCGCTCGTGTTGCGCTTTTGTCGCATCGCGTTTCTGGAGGTGCCTTTGCTCCGAGGAGGTCGCGCAACATGAGATGATGCGAATCTCCGGCGACATCGTGACAATCAGCGCATCAACATGAACTTGAGCTAACGCGTTCTCTTGCAGTTTCTTGGCCATGGGGTGGAGGAAACCCGGAAGCCACTGTCGATGAAGTCAAGCACGGCGACGTCGAGATTACTACACAACGAGGCAACACCGTAAAGAAGACCGGTAGTGAGTCCGAGCCTGCTCTTGCGCTTTCTCAAGGTGGCAAGCAGATCGCCAAGCAAGCACACGAAGTCGACATTGTCAAGGAAGGCCCAAACCACGGCGACGCATCTGACGACAAAAAGGACGGCCACACAGAGCCCGAGGCCAAGAGCCCTACCAAAGCCAAAGGCCGAGGCAAGAAGCAAGCATCTGTCGAGCCAGCTGCCACCGAGGCCAAAGAGGGACGTCCTTCTCGTGCAAAGAAGGGGACTTCTGCTGAGCCCACCCCTGCTTCTACCGAGGCTGCTGCACACTCTGGAAACAGCAAGGAGGCCCAATCTGCCAAAGGCAAGAAGGGTGGTGCAGCAAACAAGAAGAAGGATGATGCCGCTGAGGAGAAGAAGGACGAGGATCACGAGATGGCTGATGCCGGCGACGACGACGCTCTAGCTCACTCGGGTAACAGCAAGGAGGCCCAAGCAGCCAAGGGCAGAAAGGGCGGCGCTGCGAACAAGAAGAAGGATGATACTTCCGCTGCCGCTGCCGATGCGGAGCCTGCTGCTGAGAAAAAGGATGGCCGCAAGAAGGTGACCGGTGCTGCTGCTCAAGCAAAGAAGGAAAAGGAAGAGAAGGAGGCCGCCGAGCCTGGAGCTGACGAAGAGGAGGAGCACGAGGAGCCTGCCGCCAAGAAGGATGGTCGCAAGAAGGTGACTGGTGCTGCCGCCCAAGCAAAGAAGGAGAAGGAAGAGAAAGAGGCCGCTGAGCCCGAGGCTGACGAAGAAGAAGAGCACGAGGAGCCTGCTGCCAAGAAAGATGGTCGCAAGAAGGTTACCGGTGCTGCTGCCACTGCAAAGAAGGGCGCTGCCAACGAGGAAGCTACTGGCAAGAACGGCCAAAAGATTGTTGGTGCTGCGGCCAAGGCCAAGAAGGAGAAGGCGGCCAAGGAGGAGAAGCCAAAGAAGAGGGCTGCCACCGATGATGGCGAGCCAAGGAGATCTACCAGAGCGAAGACCACCAAATAGTCAGCCAAACACTGTTCATAGGTATGTTGAGTTCGGTGTACAAAAGGGTATAGGCTGGAAGCCTATTGCACATTGTGAGCTTGCTGATGGGAGCTTGCTGATGGCACACCTTGGATAGGATGATGTGTCTCAGTGAACACTGAACATGAACTGGCGGGGAAGAGGTTGATATCCCTGTTTGCTCTTTTGTTGTTTTATCTCTTTCATAGGGCTTTGGGTTGGGTACATAGGGATAGGCGTGTTTATTCCACGGACGTAATCATTTCTTGATCTTTGGCCACTTTGCATCTCTTCTGTCTGTCTGATCACCATCACCACTAAGTACAATGTACCTTGCAAATGCCTTGCAAATATTTCAGTCCACGATCAGACGTCCTTCGTTGTCAAGATTGTACTTCGACCAGCCTTCAAGACTTTGAACACATCTGAGCTTGAAAAACCAGTAGCTTCAATTCTTCTGTGATGAGGATACTTCTTTCAGAGGCTCTAGATCAGCCAGACACCAAGTTTTCGAGATTATTCAACAAGTGTTCTATGTGCTGCGAACTGAAATCGAACTCATGTGTGTAGAATATCTCTGCTATGGCAACCCTGGCTTGTGCGTTTCTGAGACTCGTAGAGAAGGATAGTAGTCTTCATGTGAGGTGGACTAGAAGTCTGTTTTCAGCCATTCTTTCTCTGGACCTCTGAACTCTACTTTCTCTTCTGCTTACGATCGTGTGGCAGATTGTACTTGTTCGCAGCAATAACACGCTATTATCGTCTTCCGTGATAACGATTTGCACCTGAAGCAATTTCGTTGTTGCTATCAACACCCGCCATGATCGATGGAGGAATCAGTAATTTCGATCGGAGTTTCCTGTCAATGAATTTGAGGTGAAAGATGACGGAGAGGAGTTCAAGCGGAAGTAAGCACAAGCACGAGCACAAGAACAAACAGCTAGGATCAAGAAAGGGTATACGAGAGGCGATGAGGATCGAGACAGATGAGGTGTATACCTTGGCGGACACTGAATGTCAGACGTTGGCAACCGTCACAACGAGCCTGAGATCAGTGATGCTTTGTTGAATGGAGATGTCGTTTGATGAACCTTCTGAGCAATGCATCAAGCGATTTGAATCATTTGATTTGCGGCGTAAAGCTTTCTCTTAACCGTGTTGACGTTTCTGAGTCTTAGAAGCATAGAATTGGCCTCGCAGATTATCAAGCAAGTGGTTGCACTTATGCATGAGCTGATGAGCAACGCGCCAGTAAACTGAAACCGACTGGTATTTGCGTTGTTGTTGGAGTTATGGTAAAGGTATTGCTGATACAACACGCCGGCGTACACGAATGTGTGTACTGCGGTTGGAAATTCGAGTATAGTCGCCTTGTTCACATTCTGGCATGAAAGAAGATAGTCGACAGTAAGATATTAGAGTCTGAGGTATTCAGCTGAGATAAAAGACTTGACATATCCTGCATCTATGAGTGTGGTCACAAGGTCTCTTCCCTAACACTTCAAAAACACGACGCGAAGAAAAGTAGTATCGACTGGTGTGCAGGAGAGTGTGACAGAGGCAGAGACGGGGTCACATATATTGCAATGGAGCGGTACAACCATATCGGAGTAATGCGCAGCATGAGATTCATCTTCATGCCATTCAGTCGACCACTCACAAGGCTGTGCGATTTTCTCAACTTTATTGAAGGATGAAAAGTAGCAACATGCAGCAAGACAGAGGTAAAGGTGATGAATTAGGGTGTATCTTTTGAAATCACAGATCCTAGAGCTCAATATCGAAGCTCTGACTTATTACACTCTCCTTAAGTGTTGCTCGTTGATGCAGACGATGGAGAGTCGTGAGGCTCGCCAATCTGTCGTTGGTACGTGCTCGAAAAGTGGAATCATAATCACACTAGCAAGGCAAAGCAGTACATGTCTTGCTCACCACCAATAACAACGGAAATTTGCTGTGGAGCAGCAGTGCAATGTCCATGCTGTATTCAATACCTTATTCTAGTGATGTTCGAAGGAAGCAGCTGCGACACGAATGACCACACCACATCCCACTGACTTGTTGCGTTGTATCCTATGCTTCCTCAGCTTCCCGAATATGTGGCACTGTAGCAGGCTCGAAGGCTCGGCTCGTGCTTGTGCGATTATGCAGCCGCACTGTCGTGCATGAAGGCTGTGTGACTTCAGCTTACTTCTGCTCCAATTCGCTCTAGAACTACATAGCATTTCTCAATTGAGGGGCTGAGACTTCGGCTGATTAGGATGTAGCTCTTTCTCACTCAAGATAAAGCTGCAGAGGTACATGGGCCGTCGCACGCACCTCGACCGTCAGGCTACAGTAGTCTGCTGATCTTGTGTGACATCGGGATGTATCAGAAGAAGGGGCGGTGAGACATAAGCCCCCCCTGCTCCCCCGAGCCTCTCTCACAATAGCAGCCCCGCCTTGTGTCTTTCTGTGCCCATCATCGGGACTGCTCAATCTCGCTCTCTCTTTGCACTTCAACCCTACTCTAATATCACAAGATGACAACCACACTGGCAGGATATAGCTATTACTCTTCGGCCGCCACGACCATCTTGTACCCCGCCACATCCTCTCCACTAGGTGCTTTTTACCCATCCGCCTCAGCAGTCTCTGTTCCGGTTGTTTCTACAACACCAAGCATCTCAATCACTCCAGCGTCACCTTCAGCCAGCGCTCTCACAACATCAGTATCAAGTGTGGACGCACTCTCACCCAGCAGAAGCGCCCCAGCTGTCCACACCGTCTACGTCGGCAATGGCAACCACAGGTTCTTCCCCAACACCACGTACGCCAATCCCGGAGACATCGTCAGCTTCGTCTTCTATCCTACAAACCACTCTGTTGTCCGCGGAGCTTACGGTACGTTGATATAGTATCTTCCTTTTGATTCAATCCTTTATTGACTTAAATATATTAGGCTTCCCATGTGTACCATATGAGGATACCTTCCCAGGCAAGACCGGATTCTTCTCGGGTCATTTCTTGACAGATGGCAGTGAATTGGCAAGTAATATGTCAGATTCTGGCAGCATCACTGGTTTACTAATTGACGCGTGCGTAGTTACCTGTATGGAACCTCACTATCAACTCGACCGAAACGCTATGGTATTACTGTACGGCTCTTGGCTCTTGCACGCCTAATGGCATGATTGGGGTCGTTAATCCGGTACGTACATGGGATGTGAGAGAGCTGTTTTGTCTTGCTCCAATGGACATGCTGACTTGTCTTGCTTATAGCCTATCAATGCCAGCACCGCTCTCGCATACCAAGAACAACAAGCCGTCAACGCACAATACCAGCTGCAACCAGGTGAAGCGGTTCCGGCTGAAACAGCTCCGTTATCATCCGCGTCCAGCACCAACGCCATCCCCTCTGCTGTAAGCACACCAGCCACCTCACCCACATCCAGTACCAGTCCGACTCCTGTGCCTTCCCCTACCCTCTCACACGGCATCATAGCCGGCATAGCCATCGGCGCCGTCCTCGGTCTCCTAGCCATCGCAGCAGCAATCTACTACTGCGGCCGCAACAGCGTGTACCGACAATGGTACAAGAGCGAAAAGAAGACGCAAATGAGCACGGAATCATGGCTCTCAGGTCAGGCCCAATACCAAGCACAGCAGGCACAACAGGGTCAAGCACAGATGGCAGGGCTGCCACGTGTGGAAATGGCGGATGCGCTTCCGAAAAGGCCTATCGTGGCGCATGAGAGCTATGTAGGGTCCTTGGGTTCCAGCGGTCCTGTCTCACCACCGCTTAGTCCGCCTGGATGGTGGATGCCCGCTGATGCTTCTGCCGCTGGAGCTGCTGGGGTGCATGGACATGGACAGGTGGAGGAGCTGGGGAGTGGGCATGAGCAGCGCTCGCAGAACTATGACGATCCGGTGGAGTTGGAGGCGTGGAGGATGGAAGAGCATCAGCAGCGACATACTGATGAAGCGGGAGGACGATTTGGTGGGCGGCTCAACGAAAGTGGCTTTGGACGAACTGGTTGATAATGATTGCGCGGAGCTGGTGTCAAAGAGACGTCGAGCTTATAGCATTGCTCTAACAGGAAACGTATGAAGTTTGCGTTCCAATATAATGTTGAAATGACTGATCAAGCAATTTCTTGTCCAGCCTGACTTGCATGGAATTACCTTCCACAAGTCACCTCCCCAGCCTCCCACCCGCACCAAAGACTGCACCTTGCTCTTGCGAACGCCTTTTAATCGACTCATCGACAACTCAAATCTCAGCTGACTGCTGCTGCTGTCGAGCTTATTCGCCTGGAGAATGATGCTCAATATGTCGAGCGCAGGAGATCAGCGTCCGACCACAGTCGGCACCGCTAGCCTCGCGTGCGTAATCGTTCTTGTCGACACCATCACAAACTCCCCTCGAACCGCTTCTGTCTACCATGTCTCCGAGCGACAGCCTGACCATACTCGAAATGTCAGATAGCGCTCTCGGGAGCGTGTTCGCATGTCTGATATGATATCGAGCAAGCCGAGCATATACGTTCTGATCAGAACTTGAAATGGCGAGATGAATCAGACCTTGTCGAGTAAAGAACGAAGTTGAGCCGAAAAGAGCTTCTGAAGCCTAAACAATGCAGGATGGTCAGTATCTGAATCTTCAATGACAGTCTTGCCACAATGCAGAAAGGATATACAATATCAGCAGCTTAATTTCGAATCATCCACCACGAAGGTGTAAGCCCCGTCTTGAAACATATTTTGATAAAGCAATTCATCATAATCACCTAGGAAAGGAAAGGGAATATAGAGAAGTGCTTACCTATTAATATCGGCGCGACCATTTTGATGTCGGACCCAGTGAGCTCAAGTGGTCACCAAAGCGCCGGTATTCTGGGCGCCTTCTTGGAATCGACGTATTTACCAGGTGATTCAGGTTGTTTGGAAAGCAGTGACCGCCTGAACGTGGTACCTCATGGCGAGCATGCGTATCACACCGTAACCACATCACCTCCAAAACGATGCCCACCAAGGTACAGCTGCTTGCACTGAATCCACTGGCTTCTTTTGGACCTCTTCTGCCACAACCGGCGCTCTTTTAGGAGCTTTAAGCTCATACCACCACGTTGTACCAAAATGATATCTCTTTGCCTCTACAACCTCCAATCCACTCCTCTCCACAATTTCACCAATATCCTTATTGAACCAGCAGCCATGTCTGTCTGCATGAGCAGGGGCAATGTTATCCAGCAGCGTATTCAGCCAATCGTAATAGCCTCTGCCGTGCTCCAGTAACAATATACGTCCAGTATCTTGCTTGCACAATGATCCCAGATTCTGCAGCACCTTCTCCGGCTCAGGCGTCGAACATATTCCCATAGTCTGTACAATCGTGTCAAAGCCCTCAGGACTAGGACAAGGAATCGGGTCTGCCGCCGACTGTACTCGAAAGGAAGCATTGATAAAGTAGGCACACGTCTTCGGCCAGTTCGTCCGTGCCTGTCTGATCATCTCACTGCTCTGATCGACCATGGTTATGTTCTTGACGCCTTTCGTGAGCGGGTAGTGAGGTGCGTTACGCCCAGTACCAACAGAGACTTCGAGCACATTACCGTGGGCTTTCTCAACGAGCTGTTTCCGCAACTTGGTTATGCCCATGATCCACTCCATCCAGTCCACATCCTGGTCGTAATGCTCGGCAGTCCGCTGATAGCGATCGGACACGTCTAGGGGGACATTACGCTCCAAGGCAGACTCTGCATCTTTACGGTAGCCTTGGTAGACACCGACCACGTAGAAACCACCAAAGAGACAGGTAGTCAAGCCGAAAAAGAGCGGTAGTCTTCGGTAACGTGAGACTTTGGTAGGCGAAACGATGGATTCGAGTTGAGGCGGTTTGAATGCTGCGCGTGGCTTGTAGGCGAGGACGGCGGGACTTCGTGAAGCTTTTGATACTTGAGCCAGTCTTCGTCCTGCGGCGCCTGACATGTTGAGGGATGTGCTGGATGTTGAAGCTCGAGTCGATGAAGCATAAAAAAAGAGCGTATAGCCCAGAAGCCGGGACAATCTCCGCATCTGAGATTGGACGAATACTTACACAAGCACGTATAGCATTGCATACGTCTCTTACGAAGTGCGTTCAGAGCTAGCGTAGACTGTGAAACCGTATTCATCTGTAGGAAGTATCGAAGCAACATATCCAAAAATCAAGAAGATACCCTGGGCAAGAGAGGCAATTCACTGTAAAACCATGTCCTCATCAACAACACCTGCCTCAATCCTTATAGTCGGCGGTGGTGTCTTCGGACTCTCAACAGCTCTCGCCCTTGCTCAACGGCCACTCTACGCTAATACGAAAATCACACTTGTCGACCCGCATAGCTGCATCCCGGATTGCAGCGTTGCTACTACAGCCTCTGTAGACTCGACCCGCATTGTTCGAGCAGACTACAGTGACCCTTATTACTCAAAATTAGCTGACGAGGCTCAAGCTCATTGGAGACAAATAGGCGATGACCAGCTCGGCGGTCAAGGGCGGTATAGCGAGAACGGGCTTTTATTGACAGCAGAACTGAAGGGAGCGGAACAGTATGTGCTCAAAGCGTTGAAGAATGTGAGGAAGCTGGAGGGCGTGGGCGAAGAAGGTATTCCGGAGATTCGAGGGGCAGAAGGTATTGCGCGAGCTATGCGGGCACCAGGAGCTGCTTTAGGGAGTGGTGAGCTTGGCTACATTAATAACAGAAGTGGCTGGGCTGATTCTGAGAGAAGTATGAGGTGGTTGTGGGAAAAGGTCGAAGCCTTGGGCTGTGTGGAGTTTGTGACGGGACAAGCGAGCAAAGTCATAGCTGATGGCGATCGCGTGCGTGGTGTAATACTAAAGGATGGTCAGGAACTACGAGCAGAACAGACCATTCTTGCTGCTGGTGCATGGACAGGAGCCTTGGTTGACTTGCGTGGTGTAGCAAGTCCAAGAGCACAATGTATTGGCTACGTTACACTGACGGAAGAAGAAGACAAAGCGTTACGAGGTATACCTGTGCATCTCAATTTGTCTACAGGTCTTTTCTACTTTCCCTCGAGCAGAGGTGAGATTAAGGTTGCTAGACATGCTTTTGGCTACAGCAATCCTACCGAGATCCCAGCACCACTTGGCAGTAACCCCAATGAAAAGACGATAATTACAACATTACCAACGTTCCCGGTAAACATTCCAACTGAGGACGAAAGGGTTCAGGTCGACTTCCTCAACTCGACACTACCTTGCCTACAACATCGAGTAGCGAAGCTCGATCGTTCACGTCTATGCTGGTATCTCGATACAGCATCTTCCGACTTTCTCGTCTGCCAATATCCAGGATTCGGCGATAGTCTTTACCTGGCCACTGGAGGATCTGGACACGGCTTCAAATTTCTTCCGGTATTAGGAGAACGCATTGTAGACGTACTCGACGGCACTGATATTAGCAAGAACGAGGGCATATGGACCAAGAAGTGGACGTGGCCGGGTCGTGGAACAGTGCAGCCAACACCATCAGGTCGAACAGATGCATACGTAGATATGGATGGTGAAATATGGTGTCTCGATTTCAGCCGGGCTGGTGAGATGGGTCAAAATCTGGTCGACGCTCTGGCCGGTAAACAGACTGCGTCTAAACAGATACCACAAATAGTCAAGGACAAGGGAGGTGCTGAGACTAGTGGAAAGAGTAGATTATGATGCGACAATGTTAAGAATTATCTCACAGCTCGTCGAATTCTTCATGGCAAGGCCAATTCTTCTCCACCCAATCCGCAATCACCGTCGTCAAAGTACTACCCTCTAAGTACGGCAAAGTATTCGTCTCGTTAAGACTTGTGCCTAGGAAGTCAAGCGCTTTGAGCACCCAAGGCTCAATGAAGCCGTTGTAAATAACATCCACAGTTTCAATTGTCGTCTTATCACTCGATGGGAAGTCGACGTCAGTTTGTATAACCTGAGGCAGTTTGTAATGTGCGAAAGGCGAATGTTCTGTATCATCACCATCCTCGCCGTCATCATCCTTCGTAGTGTACCCGGGTGTCAAATGAGGCTTAACAGAAAGCGGTTGCTGTGGTTGACTTGAGACGTCATCCAGTACAGTGGGTAAAAGACCATGCTCCATGGCAAGCTGCTCTGGCATCGCCAGCGGGAACATATTGAGACTAGGGCTCTCTTTTGCCAAGACTGGACCAATGCTATTAAGGACCTCCATTAGTTTGCTCGCAGTCTTGTAGTCAACTTTCTTCAATTGTCTGAATCCGCTTGTAAAAGGCGAGATGAGGTAAGTTGTATCTCGAGTGAATGCGCCCTTGAAGATATCGAAGCGTATCCCACCAGTGTTCTGCAGGACTAGCTTTGGTCTGGCTGCTCTGCTACCTTCTTTTAGCTGGTCAGGTAAGACTTGTTTGTCGAGCCAGCTAAAGATACTCTGATTGTTCTGCACATCTACACGATCCAACCAATACGTCTGAGGTGCACAGCCATGAGGGGCGTCTAGTTTCAGTGCTTTTCGAGCTTTGGCGATCTGCTTTGTGACATTGACACCTATATCAGTGTCGAATGTGCTGGTATTCTTGCCTGAATGGTGGTACAAAGAGTATAAGTTGTTGTCAATATACCTTCTCTTGAACTTTGGACTGGCGACACTAGCTCCTCCGTGCTTCTTGCCAATCTTCAGGCCATCGATAGACGAGAAGCCTATCGTTTCCATGTATCGCCCACTTGCAAGCGCGTAAGCCTTCGCATCAAAGCGTCTCCAATCTCGAACATGGAAATGTCCGCCAAAGAATTGGATCGGCGTATCCCAGTTCTGTCCGCGGATAGCCTTGAAGATGAGCTCGTATTCCTGTTGCCTCAATGCAACGTGACCGGCAATGAGAAACAGGTCAATGTCTTTGTCTCTGATCGCATCTTGGAACCATTGTTCTTTGGTAGTGTCTTCTACAGGCTGTACTATAGTGTTGTTCGCAGAACGGTCGAAGTCGAATAGGAAGCCCATGGCCATGATTCTGATGCCCTGATTCTTGGTTGTGAACTTCCTATAGCGTTGTGCTAATTGTTTCACCTTGCCGGATTCCTCGTCGATAATGTCGAGATTCGAGGCAATGTAGCTCTGCTTGTAATGTGGGATCATCTTGTGGTATTCGTCGTTTGAGCCGTTTGCTTTGTACAGCTCGTGGTTGCCGCTGGTTATTACATCAATGTTCTGCTGTTTGTAGATGTCGAAGCTGTATAGACCTCGCGGGTCGGATGAGTCGTATAGGCCATTGCCCTCAATCCTGTCGCCAGTGTCGATGACCAGAAGATCTACACCTTCTGCATCTGCTCGGTCCCGAAGATGCTGAGTAAAGGATATGTAGTCTCCCCAATCACCAGAGTAGGATCCTTCTTGTAGGTGTCCGCCAAGCCATCCGTGTATATCTGAGCCCAGCGATTAGTATGTGCATACAAGTAACAGTCTAATCAAGATGGCGTAGCCTACCTGTTGTGTGAAGGAAGTTGAGCTGTGCGAATGGTAGAGTCCGTATAGGGAGTTGTGGCGGTGCTAGAGCACCTGGTTGTACGGCCACAATGCTTCCGACTAGCGTTGATAGTGCTAAGAGGCTGCGCATGTTGTGTTAGATCCAATGGACAATGTGAAGATAAGAGTCCTGAAGTGGTCGATGTTGTGACGATGAGCTCATGCAGGAGGCTGGAAGTGCCAAGTAACGGATAGAGCTCCGGTAGATCGTCCAACGGCGCCACCGTTGAAAGAGTACCTTGATGGTCTCAGTCAATGATGTTGAGCAAAAGTCCTCCGAATAATTGAATTGCTCGACGTCAAACTCTGTGGGGACGCTTCTCTCTGGATTGGAAATTGTATACAAGCAAAGTTCTCCAGCATTCGAGGGACTTTTTTGGACATATGGCAGGCTTTCATTTATAATCTCAACCCCAGCACCGAAAATCCGAGGCATACAAGCTTGCACAGGAGCACCATGTCTGGTCAACCCAGGCCGGGCCGGCTTCCCCAATTTACTATCAGACGCTAATACAGAAATGCCAACAATTCCACAATCCATGTTTGTCCTGACAGATCATATGCTCAACGCACGTCTAGTAAGACTCAAAAAGCTTTTCGGTCTTGTGCATGTAATCTTGCGCCCAGGAGTGGTCCCTCTTAGTCTTATGTGGAGCGAAGTCTGCATTATGTTGGCTTGCTTGGCCGCGATTGTGGTAACGAATGATCATCACATCATGTAAAGCTTTCCGCGACGCCAACGTATCTTTTTGGGCCGACCTCGTTGCAGGACATTTTAGGACAACTCGCGCTACTGAAAAGCATACTGGGCATTCATGATATGCGAAAGACGGAAGTTGCTTCATCGGTAGGCAGCAATCCAGGCGGCGAAGAGTTTCTTCAATCGCGCGCAGGTCGTGCCATAGCTTTTTGCAAGAGTTCCACCAATACTTCATTTGTAAGTTGACCTGACAACAGCACGACCCAATGATAGGACGCTGGCTGGAAGACCACGACTCCAGGCGGAATTCAGAAAAGCGGATTTTGCTCATTACCCATACTATAAGTTGGTGGCGACTATTGAACGCGGCCGAAGTGGGGATCTGCCAGCCTGAAAAAGAGAAGGATCCTTTCAGTGTACTTGCTGGCAGCCCGTATGCACTATTACCATAATATCTTGCGCGCAGGATAAGACATATCGTTGACGGGTTTATCAGCATCGAAGGTGATACCCAGACCTGGCCTGCATGCTTGACATACATTGCTGAGCACTTGTGCTCCTTGAAAATACTATCTTGGCGGAACCAGTAAAACTTGTGGCACAAACTGCACAAGCTCCACTCGTGACGTTCTGAGTCTAGTCATCGCAGGAAAGCCAACCTCTGCTGTATAGTCACCGGTTTCCAAGTTCTCCGCAAGTAGTCAATGAGCCGCTCCCCAAGCAATTTCGACGTAAGCGCCAAGCAGAGGATATCTGTGCGATCAATCCGCTCGACGATGTTGTAGATGAGTATGTCGTCGGGTAAGTTTTCAAGTTTTAGGGAAAGAGCTGTCGTGTTCCACGAGGATAGCGATCGTATTCGGTGGCTCACTCTCCTCAAAAGGCGACTGAAGCACGATGGTCGCGAGCTCTTGAGAGGCTCCACATGGAAGTCACAAAATTCGACCATGTTTGCTCTACATAGATAGTTCTTGAATGCAAGCAATTTGTCTCCATGATCGATTGTGACAGGAGACCTCCACGTTGGAGAGGACATACCTTATATACTACGAGGCATGCCTTGAATAAGCGCAAAGCCAAGTGATAAAACTCTGGTAGCACAACATGATCTCATGGCAAAGCACAACAAAGCCTTTCGGAGACAACATATTGGATTATGCGTGGGAAGCTGTACATAGTTGAAAAGCTCAAGCGGTGCCGTGTAATTCACGATGTTTTGAAAGCATTTTGGTTGAGTTCTGCATACAAACTGCCAGCTATCTGTGTTGCACGACTTGTAAGCAGACAGTGAGCATTACTGTGCGTGCCGACTTCTTACGGAGCTAATGCACACTCCATGAGGCAGTCTTTCAATATTCATTTGTAAAGAATGGGAAGTAAAGAGACATGAAGCAAGATTGACTCAGGGAAATTGACCGATTACATAAACCTCGGAAGCGTCCCGACGTCATCCACGCTCTGTCCTAAATATTGGCAAATGTCTTGATCACCATCTTCGATATTGGTGTGCTGAGGTTGATGTGAAGACTGTTTGTGTTCGTCAAACACTTTGAAGCTCCTTCTCAATGCAACGGGCAAGCCTGTCACAGCCACTGCATCACCTCAATGCTTTTCTCCGCGGTCCTATAAAAGCAGTAAATGCTTCTCCAGGCGTGTTAAATGGCATGTCAATCGCTATCAAAGACAACATATGTACGAAAGATCTTCCTACAACTTGCGGTTCTCGAAGTCTTCAGGACTATCAAGGTCCCTGTGATGCCACAGTGATATCAAAGCTTCGTAATGCTGGCGGCTTCATCAACGGAAAGACAAACCTAGACGAGTTCGGCATGGGGTGAGAAACTACTGCCGTACGAGTCTCTGGCAGAGCACTGATTTAGGTAGGTCACACTCAATTCATTCGGCATTCGGGCCAGTGCAATCTTCTGCCGGGAGGAGTGCAGGAGGTAGTTCTGGTGGAAGTGCTGTGGCAGTTGCATGTGGTCAGAGCGACTGGCGAGTATCCCAACATGAAATCTGCTTAGCAGAATCTAACACTGAACTAGTGCCTTGGGAACAGATACGGGAGGATCTGTACGACTGCCCGCGGCTTATAATGACGTATATGGATTCAAGCCCTCGTATGGGTTGGTATCTAGATGGGGCGTGGTAGCATACGCCAATTCATTGGACACAGTGGGCTATATGGCTAAGAATGTCAAGGATCTCCAACGTATACATAGTATGCTTACTATGCGCACACATGAGCGAGCTGGAGACTAACAATCCTAGGTATCCTTGGTGGCCTCGATGCCCATGATATCAACGATCCCACTAGTCTCTCACCAGCTACGCGGAAGCGTATTGCAGATCTGGTGGCTAGAAGACCTTCTCGAAAGAGTTTACGATTCGGTATACCTATAGAATACATCACCTCAGATCTGTCACCTATCGTCCGTCAAACATGGCTGCAAACTCTTCAGCGCCTCCTTAAGCTCGGTCATACAGTACAGTCAGTATCACTACCAAGAACACGACAAGCACTATCTGCATACTATATCCTAGCACCAGCCGAAGCTTCTTCAAACTTGGCCAAGTACGACGGCGTCCGTTACGGTCAAGGCCCTCCTGCGCAGTCAATCTCGGCACCTCATGAGCAGCTATTCGCGCAGACACGGCAGCATGGTCTAGGTGCAGAAGTCCGGCGACGAATACTGCTGGGTGCGTACAGCCTGAGTGCTGATGCGATAGATAACTACTTTATGCAAGCCCAGCGTATACGGCGTTTGCTTGTCAATGACTTTGACAGTGTTTTCGCGCTAAGAAATCCGATGAAGACCACCGAATCCTCTGAAACCACTAGAGATGTGGAAGACGAGGATAGTAAAGTCGATGTCCTGATATGCCCTACATCACCAACACTTCCGCTCACACTAGATGAAGTAAAAAAACAGACGCCACTAGACGCCTATGCTGGAGATGTCTTCACTGTTCCAGCCAGTCTAGCTGGGTTGCCTGCTATCAGCGTTCCGGTACGACCAAACGATTGTACAGACCTGCCAGAGGGAGTAACCTCTGTTGGTATGCAGCTTATCACGCAATATGGAGACGATGAAGCTTGTTTGGCTCATGCTGCCACGCTTGAGAATGTGCTCTGAGATCAGAAGTATCCATCGAGTGAAGCTTATCACGCATGTATGATCGTGCTCGGATGTAAGTATTCACCATCAGGGCTTAACCAGATGTCATAGGCTGAGCAAATTTGACATATATGGTCACTGTCTCTTCAACTAAACTTTGTTAGAAGCTATACGCGCCACATGCAATGATTGTCCCGACAGCTTCTGTGAAATCTTTGTAAACCACCTGCCACAAGTCCTGAAATAAGTTTCGAAGAACCACAAATTCAGGCCTGGATATCAAGCTGATTATAGCACGACGCGGAAAGCGTGGAACCGGCCTTGTGGAAACAAGATATTGAGCAGCAGCTCCAATATCTTGACATGCATACTTCAAGCTTCAGTTGCGCAGCTGGGCTCGATATCAGTATAATTGCACTAGCTACGGAAATAAGCAAATCGAGCGTCACATTCCATATCCATGATGATTGTCGGTTGTGTCAGAGCCCGTTCTACACCTCTCAGGTAATCACGCCCTACTGGTGATAGCTGAGAGAGCCGATCTCTCGGCAATTGCTCTTCCTGTTCGGGTCGTACCCGAATTGCTCTTTGCTCACGCTCTGTCCTTCGATCCAATCCAGTCATATAAGTCATGGGTGTCGGTTGTGTCCGAGCCCGGTCCACACCTCTCAGGTACCCACGCCCTGCTGGTGATAGCTGAGACAGCCGATCTCTCAGCAATTGCTCTTCCTGTTCGCGTTGTACCCGAATCGCTCTTTGCTCACGCTCTCTCCTTCGATCCAGTTCAGTGTGAGTTCTGATACATTGTACGACGGAAGCGCAGGTGCTTTTCCGACCCCAACCACGAAGACAGATATAGCTAAGTTGATGTTAGCATTGACCTTTGCTTATTGCATGACTGGTTACGAAACTTACCAAAATCCCTGTCCACACCTGCACTCCACGTGCCTTCATCCATCGATCAGATCGATAACAATTCCGCAACGCGGACATGACTGATACATCGCCAAGCTTTTCCTATCAAGCTCTTCTTGCACTTGTTGCGGATTGCAATTTCCCTCATGTTCTGGTTGCCCGCAAGACTGACACATAATTCGACGACACTCCCGACACGTCCACATCCGACCTTTCATGTCGTTTGTTGCACCGCAGTCGGCGTACGTGCAATACCAGCGTTTATTGAAAGGAATGTGACTTATTCGTTTCATCTCATAGTAGTTTTCCAAAACATCGGAGGTAAGATTCTTCTCGAGACACTTCAACCTAACTCGTTCCCCGCAACATCGTGGTGAAAACGTGCCTTCGGTTGCGCAAGCAACACGGACTAGCTGGTTGAAACAAGGGCGACAGTATTTGTGTTTGCAATCTAGCTCGATTGGCGCTGGCTCCTGTATGCATTGTACAAAAGCATTACAGAAGCGGCAGTAGGCCTGGAAGGTTTCGCCGCAAGCAACACATCCACTGGCTGGTCGCTTGAATATCGGTGACAACATCGAGGATGTCATGGCATGAAACATCTTCCTCAGGCATCTTGCGGGCGACGCACGACTATGAGATTGCTGTGCCGTCGGTCTCGCGTTCATGGCCACTTGCTGCTCTGTGCTAGGAACTACTGGGCCCCTGACCTATTGTCTCTCTGGATACGGCGGTGGAGGACTGGTAGGTCCTTCCGTCCTTGTCCAGACTTGGTGCAGCCCATAATCCCAAGATCCTTCATCTGTACTATCGTCAATAGTAGGACCCAGCAGCACATAGTCAGGTGGTGCTATTTCGTGAAGTGCGTAGTATGGTAGCACGTCTTGGGTGTGAAGTATGTCGTCCATGATTTCAGAATGATCACAAAGCTTGGATGAGGATTAACCCCGAGAATATGATACTGAGATTTAAGAACGAGATTCGTCTTGCTACAGTGTGAGGAGTACCGGACCTAAACTGCTGGTCAAGTGCCAGACCAGAATTGAGTAGTTCCCCGGAACAAGATTTTGAGATCGAGGACACCAATACGACGACTGAGGTCGAATCTGGCTGCGTGAAGAGTACTAGAGCTTAGTGAGACCTTATTACCAGGGTCAATCCAAGATCAATCCCAAAAGATGAGATTTGGAGATTTAGGCGGACCAACTTCTGGATGAACTCGAGGAATTATGGTGTGAAGAGTGCCGTTGCCTTTTCACTGATAAAACTTGGTCTAATCCTAGTTAATATCTTGAGTTGCAGGACTTTGAGATCGAGCGCAGTTAAGGTCGAGGTAAAGTCAGGTCGCGTCGTGTGAAGCATACTGGAGCACTACTCAGGTCGGAAATATCACAGAGATCTCAGAGGCTATGATGTTGAGGAGAAGTTATGATAAAGGTGGCCGAAGACTCGTGATGGTGGTGTGAAGAGTACTGGGGGCTTACGGCTTTTAATCTATACCATAGGAATCTGTGCGCTGTGTTTTTATTTACTGGTTCGAAGCGCCGTAAGCAGGAAAGTGGTGCACTCTGCTCATTAGCCATGGCGCGTATATAGAGTTTCTCCATTTAACACTACCAGGTGAGCAGTAGGTGTTTGACTTGGCGCTACCACATACTATGATGCTCCAAGACTTAATCATACAGGTTCATCAAAACATTATGTCACTTTGATCGTCACCCTGTCAACCTTCACTCTCTAGCTTCTACACCGACTTCGGTTTTACGCCTACCAACTTCCAGAAACTGAATTCTCTGAAGAAGAAAGCATCCTATGTGCATGTTAGTCTAAAGAACATCTCTGGGCACTCTTAACTGCAGAACGACGACTTACCAATATTTTTGCACCAAATGGTAGGTAACCCAACACGTAGTATATCAACCACGATGCTTTGCCCTCCCAAATCTCCCTCCTCCTTGCTAGGATCTGCGGCATGATGCGTACTACGTAGTCCTCAGTCGGTACGGAGTTGACTTGACTGTACTTGAGACGCTGCTCGTATTGTTCGGAAATGGGTCGATATAATGAGTTTGAGGGGAGCTGTCGATGAACTCTCGATAGGTTACTCTTCACGCCACCAGTAGTTATGATCGTCACATCGACACCGAATGGTGAGAGTTCCTAGTCGATGTTAGTCTATGATAGTAATATGCCGGTTCTCAAAGGAGCCAAGAACAATATACGCACAGTCCTTAACGTCCTGCTATACTGGTGTAATGCGGCTTTACTGGCATTATACGCACTACTGAGTACATACGGCATTACGGCTGTCAAGCTACCTATCTGCACAATACACCCTTTTGCCTCAATCAAAAGCGGTGCAAACGCCTGACACATCCGCATCACCCCGTACAAGTTTGTCTCGAACAGATCTCGAACTTCGTCAATGTCGAGATCGAGGGCGGGCATAGTATAGTTGCGTCCCGCGTTGTTGACCAGGAAATCGAGTCCGTGGTTGCCAGTGAGTTTCGTAACTTGATCGCGCAGAGAGTCGATGGAATCTGCTTTGGTGAGCTCAAGGGGAAGGACTTCGATGCCGATGTCGGTAAGCGAAGTGAGAGCGGAGGGATTTCGAGCGGTGGCGAATACTCGGAAGTCGCGCTTTTGGAAGTGGAGGGCGAGTGTGTGGCCGATGCCACCGGGTGTGCAGCCTTGATGAAAGTGATTAGCGTACTGAAAAGGGTAAATTTGAGGCGCAAAGAAAACAAGAACTGTATCTCTAGATCTATATCAAACAACTAACATTATCACATCAATCTTGGGCATTCTACGCTCTTTTGGGAGCCTGTTGCTCTTACAGGATAAGTCACAGTCACAGTGGTGTTCATTTCTTGGCACATTATTCGTAGTGGATCACGAAGACAGCTTACCTGTAATGAGAACAGTCTTTCTGGTGTCAGCCATCTTGATCTCCGCTAGTGATCTAAATTGCTTACCTTAGAAGTCGCTACGAAGAAGATGAGAGCAGTGCACCTGGCCCCTGCCAAGGCGGCCTCTTCAGAGCTCGCGAAGCTCGAAGCTTAAAGCTTAAAGCTTGAAGCTCGAAACTTGACACTCAAGGAATGACACTCAAGAAATAACCCTTCTCTCACAACAGCATCTCAGTGCTGCAGGCTACGCTAGGTATTGTAGGCCTCTGAGATGACGGAAATATCCCTAGGCAACACGTCCGGAGCTCTTACAAGCTCGAACCAAGCTTTCCATACTCAAGGCACCGTTGACTGGGTGGGTCTTGCTCGATCTACGCTGACGACGTCTGTTGAGATACTTACTCGATGTTCTGGTGCTGGCGTCGATGCTTACACCATTGCTGTTGCTCAAGCTCTTGGTACCAGGTTTCATTTGTCTGCAAGTGGGCACAGTAATCTTGCTGCGGCTCTTTCTGGCTTGCAAGCGTACCCCAGCCTGAGCAATGCGCTTTGGTTTGGTTTCGGGCTAAAGAGTGTCGTGCACGTCCTAGGATCCACGCGTGAAGGAGCAGGATGCCTCATCCTTTGTGCTGCGTTGGGCGAAAGTTACAGCCCGCATGTTGCAGCGGAAGTCATGCTTGAAATGACAGACTCGTGCGAAGCACCCGAAAACATGAAACCATCGATCAGTCAATGGACTGCACTAATCAATGCGGCTGCTGGAACGCTTGCTTCAACAGCATTCCCGCAACATGCCGAATTTCTCATGAACATATCGTCGAGCACTAGACAGCGTATTGCCGTAGGTGGATGCTCAGACCCGGCAAGGCTGGCCAAGGTTCTTTTAGCCCTTGGTGAAGTCTCAAAGGGTCAGTTACATTCTATCACAGTACAGGGAACTATGGATTCTGGATGGGTTGCGGCGGTAGCGATGTATTTTCTAGGTCTGTCCGTGCAGATCGTCGGCAAAGATGGCACACAACTCTTCGCCAACTTTATAGTAGGCGAAAAAGAAGCTCAGCTCGTCATTGTTCATGGCAGTACAAGGCACGATGGTTCGTTGGTCTTACAGGGGACAGAAATGCTACTAGGTAACGCTACGGCAGTGATTCAGCGAGTTACTGGTACCGAAGATGCTGCACGTGTAAGTGGAAGGCTTCCTTGGGAGGGACTCTTTTCAAGTGGTTTCGGAAGAGAATTTCAAAGATTACTCAGTCCCGCAAGCACTCTCGGCAATGCCATAGGTAGTGCTGCAAGGATTTACGCAGCGATTGCCCGCGCCGAGCCTGGAATTCACCCACGATGGTATCCACAGTGTCGAACGTACTGCGACTCATCGTATGGAATTGGTTTCCTCCACTATATAACACACCAATTCCCAGAGCTTGAGGTACTCGGTAAGCCGATGGAACTCGCACTCAAAAGACGAGGAGACATAGCTCGATTTTTGAGGTTCTATGATACCGCCCTACATTCCTTAAAGAAAATGTGCATGTGCCCATTATGCTGCGACTCCCCAGATCTGGATGTCATGGAACTACATGATATGGAGTATTGTCTTGTGGTCCTCACTGAAACCATTATTCGTCTTGCTCGGACGTTGGCAGGCACGGAAATTCATTCCGGTTTAGCACCATCCCGTGCTGGCCTGGAGCAATTCTATGTCAAGCAGTTCAAGTTGCGTGAAAACAAAGATCATGGTCACGAAGTGGTTGGAGAGATTGGGGAGATTGCTTTCGTGCTGGATATGGAATCAGGATCTTGGGGTGAACGTCTGCCCTCATCGAATCCTAGCTTAGTCTGGGCCTTGCAGCTTTTCACCGGTCGTCGAGCAATGTATCCACACCACTCCTCCTCCGCTATAAGCGCCTATGGAATTTGCGCATATTTAGAGACGCTTGTCACGCTCTCTGACGAGGACGAATCGGTTGGCAAAGTCCGGATCGTCCCTGGATATATAGAGCTCAATGACAAGAGATATTCCTCATTAAGTGATCTCTTCGACGTCGATTTGACTGTTAGTGGGTCGAGCTCACTAGATTGGCAACTAGGGGGATACAACGATCCGAAGGTCATCGTAAAGCAAAACTCGACGGGCCTGGGAATTGCGTTCAGTTTCGAGAGAGCTGATCGAGGCTCTCCCAGATTTCTACGAGTGGGACCTTCAGAGCTTGACGCACTCCTCACATCTAGAAGAGGCATCGTGCTATGTTCACATCGAAGCCTTATCCGTCATGATGTGTCTGTTCCTCCATTATGGACCATCTCGGACGAGCGACCGGGATATAAAAAGCTAATCAATAAAGACCACGTCTGCGTGGAAGTCTTCACATTGCCTACTTTAGCGCAACGCCTAGTTGTTCTATGCCGCAGGCACAACTTCTGGAAATTGCAGAGAATAGCAAATGACGCGGAAAGTGCAATGGTCTATATCGCGCATGAGTGCATGAACTGTGTTGTGCAAGAAGTGATTGCTTCGAAACAGGAACATGTTATAGTCATACGTGCACCTCATTCTCGCAACTGAAAGATAATACAGTATAGGAGGGAAAGGTAGCGAAGCGGACGTGCTTAAGCTCGAGCATGTCAAATGGCGTGGCGACCCAATGACCCTAAATGTGCCGTATACTGAGGCTGTAAGTACCGGCCTGCTTTCAAGGGCTTGTCAGTACTGCACTCAGTACATTTCTACACGTTCTAACCCAACATGGGTGGTGATATGGACTGATGAACACCATCTGGATTGGCCAATGACATGGATTGATTGTAGAAGCCTGGGGAACTGTATGAAAGCTTATACTACACCTTCCAGGCGTCACAAGTCCGAAGTTTATCATCCAAACTCTTGCAGGTACCAACATTGTCAAACCTGTAACCTGAAGGTCTTTACCACCTAAGATCGATGATGTTGTCCCGATTGGGCCTTTTTCCCTCTTGCGGACCCAAAGGGCGCCATAGACGACCCGAAAGATTGCGATACAAAGTACCAGCGTATTCGACATGGGGGGAGAAGAACCAAAATCAGCTAGATAGCAGCTAAGAGCTCGGCGCAGCCAGAAGCTTAGCCTGCATAGCCTTGAGGGACGCAGACGTGATCGTCTCGCGCTGGGTAGCAGTCCAACCAAGCTCGAACGGCATACGCTCCTGCTGGAACCACACATCAATCCAGTCCTGTCTCGCGTTTCCCTCAACTGGGTCACCGAACAAGCTCAAGTAGAACGCCGTCTCACCCAAGCCTTGCTGCGTCGCATTCACATACCAGCCAGGGACATCAGTCTTGTTAGCAACAAAGACACGCTCGAGACGAGCAGCATTGGCGAGCTGGAAATCGATGATCGGAGCACCATGCCAAACACCAAGCACCTGGCCCCAGATCGCGGGGCTGAAGTCGTGGTTGTTGCCCTTGCCAAAGTTGTAGTCTTCGCGGGACAAGCTGTTGTCGTGCTCGATTGCGTGGGGCTGGTCGAGCATGGCGAGGTCGAAGGTGGTGCAGTTGGTGCCGGTCTGCTTGGAGCAGAGGCCGATGGCGCCTGCGAAAGCGCCAGTGACTGTGTCGGCGGCGAAGTTTTGACCGATGGCGAAGGCGCTGATGATGTCGCTCATGCTGATGTTCTTGCCGTCGTGGGGAAGAAGGAAGTGGTTGGCTAGGGTGTTGAGTGCGGGACATGGTGATCTGCCTGTTATGGTATTAGACTTGTGGTGGTCCGTGTAGGTTGGACATCACTTACTGTCACTAGGGCCTGCAGGTGCCCATGCAAGGGGAGCATTGGAAGAGAAGTTAGTGGGAGCAGACCCGTGCTGGGAAGAGCCAGAGGGAAATCCGCCTGAAGGGAAGCCGCCCGAAGGAAAGCCGCCAAATCCATGAGGACCGCCAGGAGGTCCACCTTGGGGAAAGGCAGACACTAGGCCGGCAGCCAAGACAAGTGGGAGAAGCATGATGCTGGTGTGAATGTGGTATTGATTTGGGAGGGAAAGATTGATAATAGATAGCACAATAGAAAATGCGACTGTAGCAAGACTATATAGCCTCTCTATTCCTACACATGTTTCTGAAGAGCAAATTTACCCTCAGTTCTTCAGCGGACACCCACACACCGTCTACCTTAAGCTCACTCTCACGCTAGCAATTATTGATAGGGTGAAGTAGGTCGGCTACTCTCGCACTTATGAACAGCGAAGCAAAGCCAAGAAAGTTAAGCTTCAAGTCCAGTCCAGGCCCTTTTGAACGGCTATCCGAAGTGGCGAATCATGACTCGAACTGCGCCAGAGCGCTGAGTTCCCGTCATCGGCACAACGCTTCAAGGGAAAGACCCCGCTCAATATTTGTTCTACCTGGTTTGGGCCAAGAAGCCTAGCTACATCCAGTTACATCATCTCATCGGACCTATCATGGCGACCCGGAATTGTAGGCGGACGGCGAAGATTCTAACGACCACTAGTACAGTCCAGCCTTTAATGTTCACCAAGTCTGCATCGAGACCAACAAGTTTGATACGAAAACTGGTGCCTGCATAGTTGCTGGACATCGTGCAGAAGACTTAGCATGCAGATCCTACACGACCTCAGACAGATGTTGTATTCGCGTAGGAAAGGATAATGCTAGGAGGGGATTTCTCCATGAAAGGCGAAAGGAAGAAGCTGCAAAGAACGCCTCCGTACCCAAGCGGCATTAAGTAGTAGTACCAATTGGTCGCAACCTCGTCAGTACTGTAAGTATAACTGTTCACTTCGTCGACATACTCTGAATATCGACCATGATTGTCGCCTTTCTCAAGGATCTCTGCATGAACATCAAAGCTTCATTCTCATCTTCCATGTCTCGAAGCTCTCAAGCCAAGGCAAGTTGGTCGGTCAAGTTGCCCATGTATTCGAAGACAAAAACGATACAGGAAATTGCTTCTCTTTCCCCTCTTAGTTCCCGAACATTGAAGCCTCCAACTTTCATGAAATTATACCGTTATCAAGCGCTTCGCTAGCTGCTCTACCCGGCCCACCTCATCTCAGTCTAGAAGAACATACGAGGACACATCTTAGGCACTAAGCTGGATGGAAAGGCTACGACATGAATTTCATCACAAAGAATGTTGCTCAGTTGCATTATCTAAGAGATGTAGCATAAAACAAGTAGCAGCTGGCGACCTAGCAAACCTCTCTGCTTTGAAGCGATCCAAGAAGTCTCTACTACTCCGATATTCAGTACATTTATAGCATCTATTCACCATCATAAACCTTCACAGTCGTACCCTCAAAAATCTAGCGAACTGATTCAAATCTTCTCAACATTCATGCCTAATCCTTTTCGCTGTTGTTGATTAGACCTGCCTCCAGGCGTCTCAACTCTAGGTGATATCATTACAGCGAGTATCGTCGTCGTCGGTTGCTTAGAGCAAGTCAGGATGCTGGTTGCTGTTTTCCGCTAACCGCACTTACAGTCAAGACCTGTTACTCCGGCAGTTTTTACACTGCACATTCAGATGAAGTCGATCATCCATGCGAACATATGCAGGCTCTCGACAAGGCCCATCTCTTCTAGCCTTGTCGCACAAGACAGTCCTGATGTGAGGCTCGGTACAGCTGCTGGCATATTTTTTACACATGTCTGCGTAAGAAGCACCGATTACAACGTTGAGATGGATGGGAGGCTTGCGTAGTCTTGTGTGATATCGCGCTCTGTTGAAGGTAGGGGGAATGGTGTATGTATAGTGTGACATATGTGTACTGGCTTGTGTTACCTTGTGCCACATGGGCACCAAAGTGCCTACCATTACATGTAGCTTCAAAGCTCAATTCTCACCTCCTCAGCCTCACTATACCGTACTCTAACAACCATCATCGCCACAAAAAGTACAAAGAAAAGTAGTCATAAGACATTACATGCACTCGCATTAAACCTACAAGGCGACGTTAGCCTGGTTGAACCTGTTGAGACACATTTAAGCCAAAGTAGTTAAACATCCACATCAATACTGCTCCTGAATGAAAAGAACTTACCATCGTTGCGCCTCTATCCTGTGCACCCATCTCGCTGTTATCTTCAATCGTTCTCTCACACTAGTCGCCGGTAGTAACTTGTACTTTTCATCTTCATGCAATGGAAGCACGCTCGCGAACCAATAGGGGAACACGGCCGGATCTTCCGGAGGTCCTCCATATACGTCGATTATACGACCTTGTAGCCACGGAGCAGAGCGTTCTCGTGCTCGAGCGACAAAAGTCTGCCCAATTTCGAAGAGCTCGCGTGTTGATAGACCATCCAGATTTATGATGTTCTGCTCCAATGGCACAGTTCGTGCAGCGGTCATCTCACGAATCTCTAATTGTTCTTCGTCGCCAAGAGAGATGTCTTCAATCTTTTGAACTCGACCGACAGCGTAGCCGTCCAGCGTGCCATGGGCGAGTACCCTGAATCTTGAGATTCCTCGGCATTGTAGGAATGACCGACCATCCGGTAAAGTCTGAAAGTGCTCGATCTGTACCATGACACCGATCTCCATGAACCGAGTACGACCCATGTTGCCCTGAGGTAGACCGTGCTGGTTGTGAGGTATCATGCCGAATCGCCCTCCAGTCTCGAGTGCTCGCCTGATCATTAGGCGATATCGGGGCTCGAAGACGTGGAGCAGTATCGGCATAAAAGGAAAGGTAACTGTGACCAGGAAGAGTGCCGTGTCCATTCCTGCTGGTAAGCTTCGTTCCTCCAGGTCGGTCTGTTCTTCTCGTATCTGTATTTCCTCCGGACAAATCGAGAGAAGGATCGTTGAGAGGTATTTATCGTTTGGTTGAGAGATGAGAGATGCTTGCAGAGGTAGATCCCGTCGACAAACAGGACAGATATCAGCGTGATCTAAAATTCGTGCAAGACATTTTCGGCAGAATGTATGCCCACACGGTGTCGTGACTGGATTGAGCATAAGATTGTAGCAGACGTGGCAATCCAGATCTCTTTGACATGCGTCTTTCAGATGTCCTAGCATATCTTCGTCCCGTTCTGCAGATTCCTCAGCTGGCTCAGGATCCTTGTAATTTATATCAGAACGAAAGTCCAGCTCGGCCATTTCAGCGAGTGTGTATGTTGCCACTAGTCGTGCTCCTGGTAATGTTCGCAGATGTGTATGCAGCCCCACTACCTTTTCTGACGGTCCTTCTGTCGACGGCTCTCTAACCGCGGGTATTTCTTGTACCATTGTCTGAACCATCCCAGCGTTCTGTCTGCATTTGATTACTTCCTCATTTATCGAATCCAACAGCTTGCAAAACACCACATTGACTCCGCAGTCCTCCGCAGTGTGCTCCAACTGGCAATCCGGGAACGGACACAATATGGCTTGTCTTCGGCTGAGCGTTGCCGGATATGAGACGTGCTCACGCTCATGAGGCGTTGGCAAGCATTTTCGACAAAGTGAGTTGCCACAAGGCAGCGTGACTGGCGATTGTAGGATTCTGGAACATAGCGAGCATTGTATCAGGCGAACCAGCGCCCGAGCATCCGCGTGGCCTCCTAGCACACGAACTTGTGTTCCTCCAGTGACGTCGTCATGGATGTTCATGAATTCGAAGTCGTCGTCGTGCTTTTCTTCTGGTGTGTCCAAATCGACAATGTATTGCCCTTCAGGTGCGGGTACGCTGGACTCTTGCAGGAGACTCATATAGAGACTATGATTATGTTTTAGATTCTTCCTCTATCACATGCACAATTGCTCTTAACGAAGATAGTACTGAACGAACGCTTGATGCTTCCAAAGTAGGGCGTCAACCTTCGAGTAGCGTGATACAGGACCAAAGCAAGATAGAGGAGTGCTGTCGTAAGGAAGTGGACTTTCACCACAGATTGACCTAAGTCTGGAGCAGGATCGAAGAGTCCTTTGAGGGCACAAAAACGTCGAGTGGGATGAACTATGGCGTGGATCGATGACTACACTAGAAGATCGAAGGTGAGGTGAGGGCGTAGAGGGACTGAGATGAGGCGTGCTGGAGCAAGTAAGGTAGATAGTGTCGTCCAAAGTGATTAGCGGCAGGTTCCAATGCGGTGCTAGCCGTGCTCGAGTATGTGGAATCGATCGTAAAGACACTGGTATCGAGACACGCGGGGCAAATCAAATGCACGCAGTGGCAGGACGGACTCGGTATAATGTCAAAGGTGTTGATGATGTCAAGTTGCTCTCTACCCGAAGGCAGGAGCCATTCCGCGCAACCGCTGTAGTTTCGACTAAGCACAACATGACAATATAAACTCTCGTCTGACTAGGATCTGATGCTGCAATCGGTGAAACGGTTCTCAGATCTAAGTCAATCACGTGACAGTTTGGCCTGTACCGCAACTGTCTAACTAACGGCAGCCTTGTGTCTCATAGTCCATTCGACAAGACGAGCTTCTACCTCAAGGCTCAAAGTCTGCCATTATCTGCCCAGTACAGATAATAACCCAGGCCAACTACTTCCATAACCACCGATAAAGCGCCAATTCCGTTCCCATTTCCCATTTCCCATAAAGCTCAATCGTCTGCCATCGAGGCCATCGTCGTGTCAAGCGGAGGCAGGTCGTCATCCATATCCTCTTTGCTCTCCTCTTCATTTTCTTCGTCCACTTCACTCTCCTCCTCGTCCAATACGATGCTCCGCAATACTCGTTTGTCGAACAAGTCGATCACAAATCTGAGAACTGGTAGTCGAAAGTGATGTGCTTCGAGGAGTTTCATGACTTTGTGGAAAAATGAAGTGTGCTTGAAAGGTGCTGGTCGTTTCGTCTTGATAATTAGCATCTCCGTCGCTCGCCGCTTTGCAAGCACTGGATTACAGAGATCCTTCATTAGGTTTAGTATTCGTGCCTTTACTGGATCTTCATCCACGACCGGAGTTGGTAGTGGCACCGCTCTGCTGGAGTTGTATTCGCCAGGATTCATCTTGTCGTCTCGAGCTTGTGCGCGAGTCTGCGAAATGTTAAACGTGTCATCGGACAAAGAGAAGCATTGGCAAAACGAACCATGAAAAGCTTGCCAAAGTCTGCTGGCAAGCAGATACCAAGCGATTGACCAAAATCATCAACAGCGACCTCCCAGCCCTGCTCCGCGATCATCTCTTGACCGTGAATACTCTTCGTAATAAGGCCAAGCGCAAAGAAGGCCGTTCCTCTGACTGACATCACCTTGGATTGCTCGGCTATACGGACGACTAGCTCTACAGCAAGACTCGAGTCCAGGAAAGGTGCACTAAGCTCCATAGAGCCAATGTTGCCTATAGCCCAGATAGCACCTTTCAATTTCAGGATTGTCTCTGTGTCCGTATCTTCCATGCCATGAGTCTTGATTATGGCTACGAACTCTTTGAAGTGTCCTTTGCTCTGCAACAGCTTACAGCCCTCTGACGTGCGAGCCAATTCACGGTAGAAGTGCGGCGGTGCAGAGCCGTATATCTGTGGTTCTGGTTGGTCACCGTGTCGCACTTTGCGGATATGTCCAGACTGTGTCAATGCTTGGGCGAGTGATGCCTCTACCACCATAACATATGAGTCGTTGCGACCCAGAAACCAGTCGTCCATCTCCTGTGAAATGTAGTCAAGATCATCGAGATATTGATAGCCAATCGAGGTTGATAAAAAGCGAAGTAGCAAGGGAGCACCAATCTCTCCTAAGTGGTCTAGTGCTGGCCGACAGCGTACTACATACTCAAGAGAGTCTGCATCATTGCAAGCTTCCTCTAGAATCTTGACTGCAACTTCGCAGACTTCAATGTCAGGGTCATAGAGCTGAGTGACCAGCAGCTGAATAGCCCACTCAGCATAGGCTGTATCGATTGACGTATCTGGTTGCGGCATTTGTCGCATGGCGTACTTTCGCAAGAGCCTGGTTGCATGTATCCGCACAGATTGGCTGCCTGATGTGAGAGTCTTGGATAAGATAATTCTCAAATGGCTGTCCAAAGTATAGTCCATTGAAGTTACAAGGAGCTTGACGAGATCTTCTCTGTCTTCCAGCTCAACAACGTGGTAGAACATGTTAACCATCTTCCAGCGCTCCATCATCTCCAGACCTTGTGGATGAGCACTAAGAACACCAAGCATGGTGAAATAGCCACCACTAAGTGTATCCAGCAGACGGTCCACAGAGAAGAGCGGAGAAGCAGATGTCAAGCCACTCGACCGATCTACCTGTGCAAGACATTCTGCAACCTGTCTCAAAAACTTTTGCTCCGCCAAGTAAGCGATACCGTCTCTGCTTTGGAGCAGAGTTTTTAGCAGTGCACAACCTGTCTTAACATATCGCTGGTTTGGCTTGGTATTCAGGATATCGGCAAATCTATACTTGAACGGTCTGTAGAAGCTGAGTAGTCGTTTCACAAACTTGTTAGTCTTTGTGGCCTCCTCAAGACGCTTTGGGTTGAGAAGTGGTCCCTCGATTATCTTCAATATTAGATCCCAGCGCCATTTGGAGTAGTTGACAGTGGCTAGAACTTGTGTGTCCATGATAACAGCTCGAAAGTGACCTTCCTCTATTTGCGGTGATAATGTGTCCTTGTTCAGATCCGATGTCCTTCGATTCCCGGGTGAGGTCGACAGAGGTAAGTTGACCACTGATCCACCTGATTTACCAGTTCGCAATAATGTCCGAGTAACACTCTCGAGCTGATAAATAGTCCCACTCGCTACATATCTATTATTGGGCTGTCTTAAGAGTGATGCCTGCTGAAAGAGTGATGGCAGTACTTGTGTCTGGGCACTCCAAGAGTGTGGTAATCTCTCCTGTGCTATCCTTAACACTTCGCTAAGTAGAAGCGTGGCCTTTCGCTTAACTCCTGCATCCAGTTCACCGTCCAGTGTGACCAGCAACGATCCAACGAGACCACATCGCAGAAACACAGCTAATAAGGTGGATGTAAAATGCTCCACGAGATCTTCTTGCTGTTCTTGCTGGACTTCTGTATCGGTACCCAAATCGGGTTTGAGAGTTCCGACTCTTCCATATGTCGTCAGACGCCTTCCAGCTAGAAACGAAGAAGACCAAGACGGCTGCTTGATGCGGAGGACATCGAAAAGGAGGTCGAGCACGATGCCTCGTTGTGTAGATGACGGAATGTGCAGAGATCCTGTCAGACTCTGAAAGGCTCTGAAATCGTCCATTGCAAAAGCCGAAAGACCAGACCATGTCCTTAGAATAGCCGATATTATCCTTGCACTTGCTGCTAGTCGTTCTGTATCCTCAAGACCCGCTGGGTCTGTAAATGCAGATAGCGGCCCAACCAGCTCATGACCAGATTTCAGGTGCAGCCGTCGTGCCGGGGTGTCTAATAAGTACAAAAAGGCATGCGCCAGGCTTTCTGATGGCTGATAAGTCCCTTCCGCAAGTGTAGCTGACAATATACCCATACCGCCAGCAGCGACTACCAAGGCTGGATCTCTCACAAGCAGCTCAGCTAATGTCAACATGCAAATGCTGGAAAGACGATCTTCATGCAGTTCCGCAATAGCAGCCACAACTCGAATCACTGATACTGCCAGCTCCTGAGTTCCCTCCTTGACGTCAAGAAAAGCTCGCACGAACTTCAAGGCCTGCTCGCGTTCGACACTTGCTTTACTCTCTTTCACCAACGACAGTATGACAAGGTAATCTGTTTGAAGAGAACGCATGATAGACAAGGATTTCCTATCAGTAATTGCATGCCTCATCAGTCGAAAGCTCGCCGCGACGACTTCTCGACTGTCACTGAGCAGCATAGTCTGCATCCTCAGGCCGAATATGGACCAAGCAAGATCATACTTCAAAGTAGGGTGTCTCTTGAACAAATCCACCAAGTTATTTGCACGTTCTACATAGTACTCAGACGGCATACCCTCTCGTTCCAGCGATTGTAGTATTTCCGAAAGAACAAATGTAGGCGATTCAGCATCTTCTTCCTCTACAAAGACCGCGGCATCGTCTAATTCATGTCGAGATTGAGATCTTGTAGGCACACTTCGAAAAAGTTTAGATAGCCTGCCTACTGGACTTGGTGACCTCTCTTTTGCGTGCTGAATCTCAGCTTCCAGGTTTAGCTTGAGCTGGGCAATCTTGCGGTTCGATGCGTTCAACTCGGATTCCACTCTTTGTCGTTGCTCCTTTGCTTGCTTTGCGCTCTTTGCATTCAATGCTTCCAGCAGATTCTCAGAACCAGACTTGATCTTCTCCTCTCGCGCAATCGCTTCTTTCAGCTCTACCTGTCGTGCATCTGAGCCGTCTTTATCCTCTGCTTCTTGTGTCCTTGTTGAGTGGTAGCTGACGAACGATGGTCTTTGCGGTCGCATAGAGTCATGTCTTGGATTCCCTGTCGACCTCAAATCGGTGCTGAAACTGCCTGGAGCATTGTTATACGTTGCAACAGAGCCTGGAATGGCTTTCGACACCAGACTGAACGTCGACATGGAACGGCCATCGCGCCCAAGTCGATTTGGTTGAAGGAGATTGTCACGCTCCGTGGCCTGGTCATGCAGTCGGCTTGTCATGGGGGAGCCCTAGGTGGATAGGGACGGCCGAGATCTCGAGGTGGAGGTGACCTAAGCATTCGAGGTGATCTCATGAGGAGATTGTCGGTGGAAGACCATAGCACATTGATGGGCGGTGTGGTAGTCCTATGTGGACCATTAACGAATGCTCATGTAGGGGAAGGAGGCCAGATTGCGCAGAGGTCGTCAGGAAGTATATCGTCGTCAATTGGTAGTGGTGCATCTGCGCAATAGATGATTATATTGCGGGGTAAATGTCTTGGCATAGATCGCCGTGTTGCGCACAAGCACTCGAAGTGTTAGACACGCTCGCCTCCAATGTGTTTCTCAAGATGTGATCAGTCCCAGTATGGAAATACTGGGTTAGTACCTCAGTATACCAGGACTCTCCTGTGGCGAGCGCGACCATAGTACATTGCAATCAGTGACAGGTTTAGCCCTGTTGATTTCTCGGGGCACGCCGTCGGCCGATCTCCATTGGCCATTGATAAGTCCATTCGTTCTTTCTGATAGCAGCAGATCTTTTCGCATATCTACTCTGCGTACTTATACCTTCCATCTGTCCCAGAGCCCCTCCCTCGCGCTATACATATTGTGAAATCACTGAAAAGAAGGTGTACTATATTATCGCTACTTTGTCATCCCCACCATGCCTCAAGCTCAAGTCAGCTATGCCAAGTATGGCAAAGACAATGTTCGTGTATTCAAGGTGCAGAAACATCCAGATGGAACGCAAGATGTCTTTGAGTTTACAGTGTGTACTATGTTGGAGGGTGACATTGAGACCTCGTAAGCCAAGGTAACGCTATACAGCCTCATATCGCACTAAAAGCATTCTCAGATACACAAAGGCAGACAACTCCGTAGTAGTCCCAACAGACACACAAAAGCAGACAACATACATTGTGGCGAAGCAGAACCCGGTCGACCCACCAGAGACCTTTGCTGCCGTTCTGGCTAACCATTTTATTGAGAGATACGCCCACATCCACGTTGCCCATGTCAAAGTAATTCAGCACAAATGGACTCGTATGACCGTGGATGGAAAGCCTCATCCTCACTCCTTCTTCCGTGATGGTCAAGAAACACGCATAATTGAATGTACGGCCACAGAAGGACAAGGCATAAGTATTCGATCAGGAATCAAGGACCTTCTTGTGCTCAAGAGCACAGGATCAGCCTTTTATGGATATGATACAGAGGACAAATATACCATCCTACCGGAGACAGATGACCGTATCCTGAGCACATCAGTCGAGTGTGGCTGGAAGTGGAACAAGTTCGCTAGTGTTGATGATGTCAAGAAGGCAGAAGCAAAGTTCAACCCAGCATGGGAAGCTGCTAGGAAGATCACGTTTGAGACGTTTGCCAAGGAGGAGTCGCCGAGTGTGCAGAATACAATGTACAAGATGTGCGAGCAGATTCTAGCGGCGGAATCCGGTGTTGAGGCTGTGGACTACACGTTACCCAACAAGCACTACTTCCAGATTGGTATGTTTCTGGAAGCAACTGTACTATTAGTAGACCGATTATGCTAATCAGTTTGACAGACCTGAGTTGGTTCGAAGGCACGAAGAACACTGGCAAGGACGCTGAAGTGTATGCGCCGCAAACAGACCCTAATGGTCTCATTCATGTCGTGGTTACAAGGTAAAGAATCAATGAGTAATACTTCTCCGGTTTGGTTGCTCATGCAAATGGTAGGGAGTTAAAGTCGAAGCTGTGATCGGCGAACGAACAAACAGGATCTTATGCAACATATGTTATTAGTTATGCAGCCAAATTGATGGCCTGGGAGTCCCGAGCTTGTTCTTTAGCTGATGCGACCTCTGCTTCCCTGCTTTCGTGTCGGAACGTAATGTGCCACGCCTAAATATGCAAATCATGACCTTCGACCCGTAAACGCCAGTCGTGCTTGTTCCGTTGATTCTTGAGAGTTCTTCCGCTTTCTATTCCAATTCGATGCTGACATTTTGAACCCTCAAAGCTAATCATAGGCCATGAACTGTACCACATCTCTTCTCCCATCTACTCATACAGCTGGGTTTGTCGTGCTTTTTGCTTTTGTCTTAGCAGATTGCAACGTCTTCTTCACCTCCGGAATATTTAATATCGTCGAGTCTGCTCTGTGTCTTATTATATTTTGCTCGTACGGGTGTGCCAATCCTTCAAAAGCTGTTTCCCCAGTCAGCATTTCCTGTTCTCTTACATTTCTCCTTATACCACACTCACTCTTCAGTCGTGCCATCCTCTTATCCCTCAACCTATTCTTCGGTAACATGCCTCTCACGGCCCTCTTCAGTATTTCGCCTCCTCCCCACTTCGCCATGAGCTTATCCATCGTCAAGTCCTTCAAACTTCCCGGCCGCGTCGTATGTGTGTAGTACTTTTTCTGAAATCGCTTCTTGCCTGTAGTGTGTAGGTCGTGGCAGCCAAGGGCTACAACGTAGTCGCCGCAGTCTGTGGAGGGATCGAAGATTGGCTTATGCTTGCCCATAAGTGTGATGGCTATTTGAGTTGCTACGCGGCCGAGAGGACGTCGACCGGCACCAATATCAACGACATGCCAGGCACGAGAGTAGGCGAGACCAGTCTAGGAGGTATTAGGATGAATTGATAGGTAGAGGATGCTGGATTGGGCGGACTTGGCCTATTGTTTGTGACATCCTGAGACGAGCTCTCTGCTTGGCAGTGGGTTAGTCGGGACTAGGAGATTCAGGACGATATCCTCGATAAACTCTGCGGGCGGCTTCACTATCAAGATGAGCTTCTATATGTGATATGGACTTTCATATTGTCGCAAGCGAGTTTCAGACTTTCTAAACACTCCTAACCCTCATGATATGCAGGGTCCGCCGATCTCAATGATGACAAAGCTTCAGATGAGTTTCAGATATAACGCAGATTCGAAGGCGGTCATGTTATGTTGACAAGTCCTTGTGTAAGAATACTACAATGCCTGGCGTGATTCCATCGTTCGAGGTACGAACACCGTTCTTGTATCACCTCTTTGTGCTCGACTAAGAACCATATCCAGACTGTCTTCGCAGTCCCGCTTAGCTGCGAAGGGTGTGTCAAGAGCGTCTCAACTTCACTATATGATGTTCCTGGCATAAGCTCCGTTAAAGCAGATCTTAGCAATCAGCTCGTGTCGGTAGTAGGCACTGCACCACCATCGCAGATCGTTGCAGCTATCGAAGCTACAGGCAAGGATGCCATTCTGCGGGGAAGTGGAAAGTCTGACAGTGAGCATACTTATATGGACTTGTTAGTCTTTGCTGATCTCATTCTCTAGGTGCCGCTGTCTGTATCCTCGAGACCCACGCCAAAGTCCCAAACTATGTAAAAGGCCTTGTCCGGATGGTGCAAGTCGCGCCAGACTTGACTATCATCGATCTCAGCATCCGAGGTCTTTCTCCTGGCACATACCATGCCACCATCCGTGAAAGCGGCAACATCTCACAAGGCCCAGAGTCAACCGGTAGCATTTGGGATCTGCTACGAGCAAAGAAAGAGAAGACACCAGTACGGGGTATTCTAGGCACAGTACAAGTCAACAAAGGTGGCATTGGCGCAGTATTCCTCGATAAACCAATACAGATATGGGAGATGGTAGGACGAAGCATTGTCGTTTCCAAAGAGCAAGATCAGA